>Ga0207646_10003228_pt1 | contig 18604 bp, 20 predicted proteins | sample KBSK5502metaG_FD_184343 | JGI IMG/M metagenome (GOLD analysis project Ga0207646, IMG submission 184343) | Corn, switchgrass and miscanthus rhizosphere microbial communities from Kellogg Biological Station, Michigan, USA - KBS K5-50-2 metaG... | ecosystem: Host-associated > Plants > Roots >...
CCGCACCATCGGCGATCCGGGGCTTGGCGATGTGGTCCAGGACGAACTGGAGGTCCTCGAGCGCGCCGACCGCATCCACTGCCGCGGGCAGCTCGCGCGCACGCACGAGAAGGTCGTACCGGAGGCCGCGGGCCTGGACCGCCTGAAGCCCACGTCGAACGTCCGCCCGACGAAGCCAGTCCGGATCGCGTTCATCGTGAACCTGATGACGGACCCCGACGAGCCGGTCGCCGCCTGGTCCGCCCATCAGGGCATCGAGGTCATCGCCAACCGTGGGTGAGACGAGGTCGACCCATCCGACGACGCCCCAGATGAGGGGCCATCGAGCTGCCATCCCGAGGAACTCGCGCGTCTCGTCGAGGCTCGAGATCGTCTGGACGAGCACCGTCCCGGAGATGCCCTGGGCCCGGAGCTCCGGCGCGAGGTCGTCCGGTCGGAACGGCTTCCTGATCGGATCCAACGCGGCGCCAACCATCCACGGGTAGGAGGCTCGCGCCGGGTCCCAGAAGTGCTGATGCGCATCGATGCGCGGATCCATACGCCCAACAACCTCCCGAGTCACGACGCCGCCGGCGCGTCGACGCCCGCGGCCGTCGTCTGCGTGGAGCGGAGGTCACGCAGCGTCCCGTCACACGCCCCCATCACGCTACGGCGCGGCCGACGCCACCGCAAGGCGAGCGCGGTCAGGGTGCACCCGTGAGCGCGGATTGAACGGCTCCGTCACCATTGGGCTGATGGAGACGAGGAGGACCGAGCATGCGCTCGCCGATCGAGACGCCCGGGAGTTCCTGCGTGGGGCCGATCCCGTCCTCGCCCAGATCATCGACGCGCGGCCGGACTTCCGGCCCCGCGCCTGGACGGACGACCTCCCCGCCCTCGACGCCTTCTCCACCCTGATCTTCCAGGTCATCGGGCAGCAGCTCTCCGTGCGTGCGACTCGAACGATCCTCGGCCGGCTCGAGCAGAAGTTCGGTGGCCGCATGCCGACACCGGCCGAGATGCTGGCTGCCGATCCCGAGGTCGTTCGATCGAGCGGCATGTCGGCGCGAAAGACGGCAACCTTGCGCGCGGTCGCGCAGGAGTTCGTCGATGGTCGCCTGAGCGACGATGCCCTGTCAGGCATGTCGGACGACGACGTCGTCCGTGCCCTGACCAGCATCCCGGGGATCGGACCGTGGACCGCGCACGGCTTCCTGCTCGTCGCCCTCGACCGGCCCGACGTGTTCCTGACCGGCGACCTCGCGCTCCGGCGGGCAGTCGAGCGCGCCTACGGCTTCGACCATCGTCCGACGGACGACGAGCTGCTCCATGTCTCAGAACGCTGGCGGCCGTACCGGAGCCTGGCGGTCAGCTACCTGTTCGCGTCCGAGTACGACGAACCCGCGGGTGCCCGAACCTGAGCCGCGTGCGGACGGTTTCGGGCTTCATGTCGGCCGCGCCCGTAGACTCCAGCGCATGGCTCGCGAGGTGACGACAACGGCCGCCCTGCAAACCGATCTCGGCATGTCGCGTCGCATGAAGGTCCTCCTGGCCCTGATCCTGACCGGCCAGTTCATGGCCGTCCTCGACGCGTCCATCGTGAACGTCGCAATCCCCACGATCCGCCTCGATCTCGGGGCTTCCGGTTCGGACCTCCAGCTCATCGTCGCTGGTTATGTCATCGCCTACGCGGTCCTGCTCATCACCGGGTCGCGTCTGGGCATGCGCTTCGGGTTTCGCACGGCGTTCCTGTCAGGACTGGCGTTGTTCACGGCCGCGTCATTCGCGTGCGGAGTCGCGCCGAGCAGCCAGGCGCTGATCGTGGTTCGCGCGATCCAGGGTGCCGGCGCCGCGCTGATGGTGCCGCAGGTGTTCAGCCTGATCCAGCGCAACTTCACGGGACCATCGCGCGCGCAGGCGCTCAGCCTGTGGGCGGCGACCCTTGCCCTGGGTGGCCTCGTCGGCCAGGTGTTGGGCGGCGTGCTGGTCAGCGCCGACCTCTTCGGGACGGGCTGGCGGCCGGTGTTCCTCGTGAACGTTCCCATCGGCGTCGTGCTGCTCGTCGCTTCATACCGGCTCCTCCCGATCGACCGACCCGAGCCTGGCCGGCCGCTCGATCTCGGTGGCCTGATCTCGCTCGCGGGGGCGGTGTTGCTGCTCGTCGTCCCGCTCGTCCTCGGCCACGAGCAGGGCTGGCCGGCCTGGACGTTCGGCTCCCTGGGACTGAGCGTCGTTGCGATCGTGGTCTTTGCGCTGATCGAGCGGTCCGTTGAGCGCCGTGGTGGCGCGCCGCTGATCGCGGAACGCGTCCTGCGTGCGCCGGGAATGCCCGCGGCGCTCATCGCGATCGTCCTCGCACTGGCCTCGTACGGCGGCTTCCTGTTCACGTTCACCCAGCACCTCCAGGGTGGCCTCGGTGATACCGCGCTGCAGGCGGGCCTCACGTTCGTGCCGCTGGCCCTCGGGTTCGCGCTCTCCAGCCTGAACTGGCGACGTCTGCCGGCCCGCTGGCATCAGCTGGTCATCCCGGCGGGCTGTGTGATCGCCGCCATCGGCTACCTCGTCACCGGGCTCTCGGTGGTTGGCGGGGGTGCAGGTGGCCTTCTGTTGCCGCTGGCGCTGTTCATCGGCGGGTTCGGGCAGGGAATGGCGGCGAGTCCGATCCTGACCGTGGCCCTGTCGAAGGTCGCGCCCCAGGACGCGGCCGACGCGAGCGGGGTTCTGACCACCGTCATCCAGCTGGGGCTGGTGATCGGTGTGGCCACGTTCGGCAGCGTTTTCCTGACCCGGGCCGCCGTGGCCGGGGTCCACCCCACGGCGGATGCGGTCGCCCTGACACTCTGGTTGATCGTCGCCGCCCTCATCGGGTGTGCCATCGCATCGCTCGCGATGGTCAGGGCCCAGCCGGCAACGGTCGTGCTGGGCGCCGCCTCGGAAACCATCGAGGTCGAGTTCGCCGGTGACGCCGGCTGACGGTGGCTCTGGGTCGCCTGGCTACGCCGGGATCGATCGTCGCCTAGCAACCAATCGCTCGAGCTGCGAGACGGCCGCACGAAGCCCGGTGGTTGGCGGTGATAGCGTTCGAGATCGATGGAGACGACGGAGGCCGCCGCCCGCTGGGCGCGCATCTGGCACGACGCATGGCAGGCCCGGGATACAGAAGCCGTGGTCATGTTGTATGCGCCCGACGCGCAGTTCTCCACGGAAGCCTTCCGTGATCCCTACCACGGGCAGGACGGGGTCAGGCGCTATGTGGCTCAAGCGTTCTCGGAGGAACGCGACCCTCGCGTCTGGGTCGGCGAGCCGATCGTCATGGGCGATCGGGCGGCCATCGAGTGGTGGGCGGCGGTAGTCGAGAACGATGTCGCGATCACGCTCGCGGGCTGTTCCGTCCTTCGCTTCGACGCCGCCGGACTCGTGATCGAGCAGTGGGACTCGTGGAATCAGGGCGAGGGTCTCCGCGAGCCGCCGCCCGGATGGGGACAGGCTGCGAACCGAGGCTGACAGCCGTCAGTTCCGTCATCACCCCCAGGAATTGCAGGCCCCCACTCGGTGCTTCCGTAGGATCACCGTCAGGTCGAGGTCGAGTCTGCCGGCCTCGAGAGTCTGGCGACGCCCGACGCGGTCACCGCGCGAGACCTCCGCCACTCACCACGGTCACCGCCGCCAGGATGAGCCCGACACCGACAACCTGGGCGGCTTTCGTGCCGTGCCGGCCGGTCGCCTCGTAAACCATGACCGTGGCGAGAGCGGCCATCCAGGCCAGGTTGGCGAAGCCCTCGGCGAACACGAGGAGCATCAGCGCCCATGAGCTGCCGAGGCAGGCCAGGCCGTGGTCAAGGCCGAGGTCGAAGGAGCCCCGACCTTCCACCTCGCCGTCCTGCACGAGCGCGGCGGGATGGCGGCAGGCTGCGAGGCCGTGCCGCTTGAGCGGCGAGAACTGGTACGCGCCGGCGAGTGCGAGGACGCTTGCCTCGATGAGCCACGGTCGACCTGCCAGCCAGGGGCTGGCGTCGACGACGTGGTGCAGGATGTCGTCACCGATGAAGGCGAGCAACCCGAAGATGGACCAGGCAGCCGCGTAGGCACCGAGGAACTCGGCCAGAGGGTGCCCATGCCGAGCGCGGGACGAGGCCCCGAGGAATGCCTCGATGCTCGGCAGGCTGGCCGGCAGCATCATCGCCGCGATCATCACTTGCCAGCCGAGCAGGAACAGCGCGACGGCGATCCAAAGCGGCGCGCCGCCTTCGATCAGGGTGTGGTGGTGGAGCAGCGTGGCCTCACCCGTCAGCTGGGCGGCCACCGCGAGGATCCAGGCTGCCGCGATCGCCGCGCCCACCATCGGGACTCGCCATGCCGAGTTCCGCAGACCCGAGGCACCATGCCGCTCGAGCTGAACGTGGTCGACGACGGCGACCGATCGTCCGCCGTCCGGCCGGCTCATACGAAGTCGAGGCTGCAGCCGAAGGGGCGTGTAGTCGCGACCTGGACGCCGCGGCCCGCGAGGATGTCGTCGAGCGCGTTCCGCAGGTCATGGCTCGTGACGTTGGACGCGATCCTCGAGGAGTCGAAGCGTCCCTGGTACCGGAGGCGCCGCTCGCGGTCGAGCACGAAGACATGGAACGTGCATCTGGCGCCGTAGGCCCTGGCGACCCGCTGGCCGTCATCGACGAGGTACGGAAACACATATCCGTCCTCCGCGGCGCGCTCGGCCATCCGGGGGAAGCCCTCGTCGGGATACAGGTGCGGGGCGTTGGAGTTGATCGCGACGATCTGGACCCCGCGCGAGGCGTACTCGGCCTGAAGCGCGTTCATCCGATCGCCGTAGGCCTTGGCCGTGGGGCAACGGTTGGACGAGAAGATCAGGACGAGGACGTCGCGTTCGTCGAAGCTCGAGAAACCGTAACGCCTGCCATCGGTGCCCAGCAAGCCTTCGAACGTGGGGCCGCTGGCACCGAGCGGGAGCGTCGCCGGTTCGGGCGACGCCTCGATGAGCTCCGCCGACATCAGGCAGCCTTGCCGGCGAATCGGTCGGGGAACTGGGCGACGATCCCGTCGTGGAGGGCGTCGGCAAGGACCATGATCTCGGTGAAGATGTCGTCGAACGCCTTCACGTCCGACGCCCAGTCTGCGCTGATCCGGGCGACGGTCTCGTCCTTGGTCAACTTCAGGTGGAGGGCGAGCAGGTCGAGGACATCCTTCTTCGGCCAGTTCGGGTTCGCCCCGGCCAGGAAGTCGGCGATCGCCTCGGCGTTGGCCGTCCAGCGAGCGTCATGCGTCGCGAACGCGGCCTGGTCCCCGGACTTGGCGGCTCCGACGAGGTCCACGGCGATCATGATGTGTTCCTTCAGGAGCTCGGTCAGCCGGTCGCCGGCGGCCTTCCCGTAGAACCCCGCCACGGCGGCGCCGATGTCTTCCTGGTTCTTGAGCAGCCGCCCAGCGGCCGCGTCCGCATCGGGCGTTCCCGCGACCGCGGCGACGATGTACTGGCGGGTCCAGATGACATGGTCGGACCAGAGCTTGCGGAGCGCGAGGCGCACGGGTTCCTTCGTGGTCGTCATCACCGTTCTCCTATGAGCGCCCGGTAGGATTCTATCGGGAACGCGCATTAGCGTTACAGAATGGCCATCGACTGTCAACTCTATTGATGAGTCCCGCTGTTGATAGACACGGCGCCTGGCAACGGGTACGAGTTCGTGTCAACCACGGGGTGCCGACCCCGTCGGGTGATCCCCTCGCCGCGCGGCTCCGCCACCTAGAGTTACCGCTCGTGGACACCTACGACCTTGCGGAGGCGGCCGAGCGGAGCGGCGTCAGCGGCGATGATCTCGCTCGGCTCGTCCAGCTCGGGATCGTCACGCCGAACGACGACGGGCAGTTCACCGCTGGGCACCTGCGTCGCGCGGGGCTCGTGCAGAACCTGGCCGATTCCGGGATCCCGATCGAGGGACTGGGCTCGGCCATTCGAAGCGGCGCGGTGTCGCTCGACTTCATCGAGGCGCCGGCCTTCACGCGGTTCTCGGCGCTCAGCGGCCTGACCTTCGCCCAGATGGCCGAGCGGACCGGCGTGCCGGTTGACCAGCTCATGTTCATCCGCGAGGCGGCAGGCTCGGTCGCGCCCGGCCCCGACGAGCGGGTCCGCGACGAGGAGTTGCCGTATGTCGACCTCCTGGAAGCGGCTGGTCGGGCGGGAATCCGCGCGGCTGCCATCCAACAGGTGGTCCGCGCCCAGAGCGACAGCACGAGGCGCATCGCCGAGACGGAGGCGGCGATGTGGCAGGCCGAGGTCATCGAACCGGCGATCCGGCAAGGCCTGCGCCCCGATCAGGTCCTCGGGGGCGAGGTCGGCGACCGGATGAGCGCCCTGACCGAGCGCGCCGTCATCGCGATGTATCACCTCCACCAGATGCGGGCGTGGACCGCCAATATCCTCGAAGGCGTCGAGATGCAGCTTGCGGCAGCCGGCCTGCACAGCCGCCTCGAACATCCACCGGCGATGTGCTTCCTCGACATCACCGGCTACACGCGCCTCACCCAGGAGCGTGGTGACGTCGCGGCGGTCCAGCTGGCGGAGGACGTCGGCTGGATCGTGCGTCAGACCTCGGTTCGGCACGGCGGACGGGCGGTGAAGTGGCTGGGCGATGGAGTGATGCTCCACTACCCGAGCCCAGGCTCCGGGGTGGTCGCGGCGCTGGAGATCGTGGCGTCCATCACGGCGGCCGGGTTGCCGCCCGCCCACGTCGGTCTGCACGCAGGGCCGGTGATCTTCCAGGAAGGCGACTACTACGGCCAGACGGTGAACCTGGCCTCGCGGATCGCCGACTACGCGCAGGCCGGCGACGTGATCGTCAGCCAGACGGTGGTCGACGCCTCGGCCGGATCTCCAGTGGCATTCCGTCCAGTCGGGCCCGTGGATCTCAAGGGAGTGACGGGCGCCATGCACCTGTACGCGGCATCCCAGCCGGGCTAGCCGGGCAGACCTGCGGTTCATTTGCAGGATCGCGACGATTGCCCACCCGGCCACGAGAGGACACCGACATGGCATCCCCCATCCGATCCGCCGCGACCCGAGTCCCGATGGACTCCATGAGGAAGACCGCGCTAACCGTGGGCGTCCTCTTCATCCTGACGTTCGTCACGTCGATCGCCGGGGCCCTCGCCTACGGACCAGTTCTCAGCGATCCCATCTACATCACCGGTGCCGGAGCCGACACCCGGGTCTTCGTGGGGGCGTTTCTCGAACTGCTCCTCATCATCACCAACATCGGCTGCGCGGTCGTGTTGTTCCCGCTGCTCAAGGTGCAGAACGAGACCCTGGCCCTCGGCTACGTCACCGCTCGGCTCGTCGAGTGCGCCTTCATCGGTATCGGCCTCCTCAGTCTCCTCACGATCGTGACGTTGCGGCAGGGAGCTGCGTCCGCGGACGCGGGGGCGCTCATCGTGGTCGGCAGGGCGCTGGTCGCCCTCCACAACTGGACGTTCCTGCTTGGCCCCGGCTTCGCCGATGGCATCGGGACCGGGATGATCCTGGGCTGGCTCATGTACCGGTCGGGCCTCGTTTCGCGCCGCATGGCCCTCTTTGGCGTCGTCGGGGGTCCGTTGCTCGCGGCTTCCGGGATCGCTGTGCTGCTCGGCGCGATCCCGCAGGGCTCCGCGTGGCAGGGTATCGCGACCGTCCCGGAGGTCGTCTGGGAGGCGTACCTCGGGCTGTGGCTTACCTTCAAGGGGTTCACCCGCAAGGGTTGACGCGCGTGCTTCGGCACCCGTCGGTTCGCGCCGGCCCTCCGATCCGCTCGAACAATGCTCGACGCGCCAAGCGTGCAACGATGCCGGCGAAGACCGCAGGGAGGATCGACATGAAGTGGGTCACACGCGAGCATCCGAAGACCGACCGGATCGCCTGCCCGTGGCTGATCCGCAAGTTCATCGATCCGGACGCCGAGATCGTGTACGTGCCGAGTGACCAGGTCCTCGCCTACGCGGAACGGGAGAGGGCGACGAGTTTCGACGCCCCGGGCGCGAGGTACACCCATCGCGACGGCATGTGCTCCTTCGAAACCCTCATCGCGGAGTATGCGATCGACGACGCGGCCCTCGACCTGATGGCCCGGGTCGTGCATGGCGCCGACGTCGCGGAGGACGCGGACGCGACACCGCAGTCGGCCGGTCTCCTCGCGATCGCAGATGGTTTCGCGCTCCTGGACGTCGACGACCAGCGCCAGCTGGCCCTGGAGCTGCCCGTCTACGACGCTCTCTACGCCTGGGCTCAGCAGCAGGTGTCGACCCGCCCCTGACGTCGCGGCCCTACCCCGGCTTGCCGGCCTGGGTCCAGCGGCGGAACAGCTCGACCTGGGCGGCCGGCCAGGCGCCGTCGCAGGGCATCGTGCCCGCCTGCAGGCGGCCGAGGATGGCGTCCGCGTGTTCGCTGACGTCCTCGTGCGACGAGAGATCGAACGCGAACTCCATCGATCGGCGATCGCGCTCCCGGAACAGCGGCTTGATGTCGGTCTCGAAGCTCACGGGCTCGTCGGCACTCGTGGTCACGATGGTCTCCTTTCCGATCGTGGCGTCGTCGCTGGGTACACGACCTTCACCCTGGTCGATGCGCGCCCGATGGCGTGAGCGTTTCCGAGCCGGGAGCCAGCGCCGCTCGGGCGACCGCGGCGAGCGCGTCGATGAGCCCCGGATCGCCGTTCAGCGACTCGATGCGGCGGAACACCAGCCCGGACTGCTCGGCCTGCTCGCGCGCGCCGACATCGACGTCGTACAGGATCTCCAGATGGTCGGCCAGGAACTGGACCGGGACGACGAGGACGGTTCGTCCGCCCCGCCCCGCGATCTCGGGCATGAGGTCCGCGAAGTCCGGCTTCATCCACTCGCCCGGCTCGTGGCCGGCACTCTGCCAGCAGAAGGTCCACTGACGATCCGACAGCCCGGCTCGGGCCGCCACTGATTCGGCGGTCGACCGGAGCTGGGCGAGATAGCCCGGCTCCTGGTCGGCGACCCGTCGGGGCAGGCTGTGGGCCGTCATCAGGATGCTCACGGAGTCGCGTTCGTCGGGCGGGAGGCGGTCAAGCGCATCCGTGACGCGATTGGCGAGCGCGGCGATGAACGCGGGTTGTTCGTGCCAGGCGCCCGCCAGCGTGACCTTCGGGGCGGCCTGGCCCAACGCAACCCGGGCCGCCTCGATCGCTGTGGCATAGCCGTTCATCAGGAGCGGTGAGTACTGCGGCGACAGGACGATCGCGGCGACCTCCGTGACGCCGGGCGAAGCCGCCCCGAGGGTCGAGAGGCCGGCGAGGATCGACGGCTCGGAGAAGCGCATGCCGACCTCGACCGGCCAGCCGAGACGCGCCCCGAGCGCGGCGGCCTGGTCGCGCGTGATCCCGATGAGCGGCGAGCCCCCGATGACCTCGTACCGCCGGGTGAACTCATCGACGAGCGCCGGGTCGGGCTCGCGGCCGCCGCGGACCCGAGCGAGGTACTCGCGGATGTCCTCGCGCTCCAGCGATCGCGGCGAGCCGTAGGTCATGAGGATCGCTCCCCGACGCTCCGTGCCGGTCACGCGACGACCTCGGCTGCCGCCACGCTCCTGGCGGTCTGCTCGTGGACGAGGTCGACGAGCCGTCGGAGGAGATCGGTCTCCGTCTGCGGCAGCACGCCGTGCCCCAGGTTGAAGACGTGGCCGGGCCGTCCGGCGGCCTCATCGAGCACCTGCCTCGCGCCCTCGCTGGTCGCGTTCCAGCCCGCGAGGAGCCGGGCCGAATCGAGGTTCCCCTGGACGCCGCGGTCATGGCCGACTCGCTGCCAAGCCGCGGCGAGCGAGACGCGGTGGTCGAGCCCGATGACGTCCCCGCCAGCCTCGGCGAGCAGCTCGAGGAGCGCCGCGGTGCCCGTCCCGAAATGGATCGTGGGAACGTCGCCGAGGGCGGCGAAGATCCGCCGGACGTGGGGCTGGACGAACTCGCGGTAGTCGGCCGGGCCGAGCCCGCCCACCCAGCTGTCGAACAGCTGGACGACATCGGCGCCCGCGTCGACCTGCGCCCGGAGGTAGGCGACGACCATCGCGGACAGCCGCTCCATGAGCTCGTGCCAGGCGACGGGCTCGCGGTACATGAAGGCCTTCGCGGTCGCGAAGTCGCGGGACGGGCGGCCCTCGATGAGGTAGCACGCGAGCGTGAACGGGGCTCCGGAGAAACCGATCACGCCGGCCGTCCCGGCGAGCTCGCGCTTCACGAGTCGGATTGCGTCGAGCGTGAACGAGATCTCGGCCGGATCGAAGGGACGCAGCGCCGAGACGTCCGCCGCGGACCGGATCGGGCGGTCGATGATCGGCCCGACCTCGGGCTCGATCCGCAGCCCGACGCCCATCGGCTCGAGCGGCAGCATGATGTCCGCGAACAGGACGGCCGCGTCGACGCCGAGCTCGCGGACGGGCATGAGGGTCACCTCGGCGCAGAGGTCGGGCGTCTTCGCGAGCTCCAGGATCCCGTACCGCTCGCGGAGCGTGCGATAGGCCGCAAACGACCGGCCCGCCTGGCGCATGAACCAGACCGGGGTCGCATCCACGGGCTCGCGCCGGCAGGCACGAAGGAAGCGGTCGTTCACGCAGCCGCCTCCGCAAAGGCGATGCGCGCCGCCGCGACCGTCGCGGCGATCTCTTCTGGTCCGTGGGCCATCGACGGGAACCACGCCTCGAACGGCGACGGCGGCAACAGGATGCCTTGATCGAGCATCGAACCGAAGAAGCGGGCGTAGGCCTCGCGATCGGCGTCGAGCGCCTCGCTCGCCTCGAGCGGGGCGGCCGGTCGGAAGAAGACCGTCAGGAGCGGACCGACGCGGGCGACGGACGCCGGGCAGGCGGCCCCGGACGCGGCGTCGGCCAACCCGGCCGCGAGGTCCACGGTCGCGTCCTCGAGGAGTCGGTACCGCTCCGGCGTGAGCTCCGCGAGCGTGGCGATCCCGGCCGCCATCGACAGCGGGTGGCCCGACAGGGTGCCCGCCTGGTACATCGGACCTGCCGGGGAGACCAGGTCCATGAGGTCGGTCCGGCCACCGTAGGCGCCGATCGGCATCCCGCCGCCGATGATCTTGCCGAGCGTGGTGAGGTCCGGCGTGACCCCGAAGCGGGCCTGGGCGCCGCCTCGCCCCATCCGGAAGCCGGTGATCACCTCGTCGAAGACGAGCAGGGCACCATCGGCGCGGGTTGCCTCGCGGAGGAGCTCGAGGAAGCCGGACGCGGGCGCAATGACCCCGGTGTTCGCCGCGACCGGCTCGACGATCACGGCGGCGATTCGCCCCGAGTGGGCCTCGAAGGCGCGGGCGACCGCGGCCGGGTCGTTGTACGGCAGCACGATCGTCAACGCCGCGACCGCGTCCGGGACCCCGGCGCTGCCGGCGATCGCGTGGGTCGCGACCCCGGATCCCGCCTCGACCAGCAGGCCGTCGGCGTGCCCGTGGTAGGCACCGGCGAACTTGACGACGAGATCCCGGCCGGTCGCCGCGCGGGCCAGTCGCAACGCGCTCATCACCGCCTCGGTTCCCGACGACGTGAAGCGGAGGCGCTCGATCGACGGCATCGCAACCCGGATCGTCTCGCCGAGCTCGACCTCGAGCGGGTGGGTCGCGCCGAGGGCCAGGCCATTGCCGGCAGCGGCGGTGATCGCGGCGATGACCGCCGGGTGGGCGTGGCCGAGGATCGCCGGGCCCCACGCGCCGATGTAGTCGATGTACCGCCGGCCGTCCGCATCCCAGACGTGCGGTCCCGCGCCGCGGCCGAGGACGAGAGGCGGCCGCCCGACCGCCCGGAACGCCCGGACCGGGCTGTTGACCCCGCCGGGGAAGAGGCGCTCGGCGCGCTCGACGATCGCGGCCGTCCGCCACCCGTCCGCGGCGACGGTGCTCACGCCGCCCCCAGCATCGCGAGGATCTCGTCGAGCGGCCGATGGATCCCGAGGAGGATCGGGGTATCGCTCACCGTGGACCGCCGGCTCTCCGTCGAGCGAAGCGCGCGCACGAGGTCCCCGAAGGCGACGAGATCGTCCATCTCGTAGGCGACGACGAATTCCTGCGAGTCGAGCCCGAACGAGTACGCCAGCGCCTGACGGATCGTTGGGTACTCGTGGCCGACTCGCATGTGCTCGTTCATCACGCCCTGCCGGGCCTCCTTCGACAGGAGGTACCAGTCGGTCGACTTCGTGAAGGGATAGACGACGAGGTAGCGCGAACGCTCGCCGGCGAACAGCGACTGCTCCTGCTCGGTCGGCTTGCGGACGTACTGCGACGGACCGATCCGGCCGATGAAGGAGTGGCTCACCGTCAGCCAGCGGCCGATGCCCGCCCGCAGCAGGGCCGCCGCCGACGACTCCAGCACGTCGACACTCGGCGCCATCCGCCAGAAGAGGAGGTCGACGCCGGCCTCGAGGCCGATCGACGAGTAGCTGATCGTCCGGATCCCGTCGAGACTTGCCTCGTCGAGGGCCGCCCCGAACGCGCAGCCGTCCTCGTGTCGCTCCGCGTCCGTTCGGCGACGCCAGACCGGATCGAGGCCGAGCCCGAGGGCCTGGATGTAGACCTGGTCGCCCGTGCTCATCGCGCGTCCCGCAGCCACGTCGCGAGGTCCGCGGCGGCGTAGGTGATGACGATCCCGGCACCCGCGCGGACGATCGCCGTGACGGCCTCGGTCAGGGCCCGCGGGCCGTCGAGCCAGCCCCGCTCGGCCGCCGCCGCGACCATCGCGTACTCGCCCGAGACCTGGTACGCGGCGATCGGGACGTCGAACCGCGCCCGCGCAGCGGCGACGAGGTCGAGCCCGGGAAGGGCCGGCTTCACGAGCAGGATGTCGGCGCCCTCCGCGACATCGAGTGCCATCTCCCGGAGCGCCTCGCGACCGTTCGCCGGATCCATCTGGTAGGAACGCCGGTCGCCGAAGGCAGGCGCGCTGTCGGCTGCCTCGCGGAACGGACCGTAGAAGGCCGAGGCGTGCTTCGCGGCGTACGCCATGATCGCGGTGTGCTCGAAGCTCGCCGCGTCGAGTGCCGTCCGGATCGCCGCGACCTGGCCGTCGATCATCGCACTTGGCGCGACGATGTCGGCGCCGGCCCGGGCTTGGCTGACGGCGGTCTCGGCGAGCCGGACGAGCGCGGCGTCGTTGTCGACGCTGCCGTCGGTCGCCAGCGGGCCGCAATGGCCGTGATCGGTGTATTCGCAGAGGCACGTGTCCGCGATCGTGACGATCGGCAGCCCGAGGGCCCGAATGCGCCGGAACGCGTCCTGGACGATCCCGTCCTCGGCCGACGCCTCCGAGCCGAACGGGTCCTTCGCCTCGGGCAGACCGAACAGGATCACCCCGCCGACCCCGAGGTCGGCCAGGCGAGCCGTCTCGTCGGCCGCGAGATCGGGCGACAGCCGGGCCTGGCCGGGCATCGACGCGATCGGATCGCGACGGCCGTCGCCCGGCTGGACGAACAGCGGCGCGATGAGCATCGACGGATGCAGACGGGTCTCGCGGACCAGCGCGCGCAGGGCCGGCGTTCGGCGCAGCCGGCGGGGCCGGATGGGCATCGACGCCGGAGTGGCCGTCGGTGCGGAGGGCGGAGCTTCGAGGTCGAGCGTCATGCGATCTCCTGTGGCAGGCGCGCCAGGGCGCGGGCGGTGGCCGCCGCGAGGGCGGCCGAGTCCGGGGTCGGCGAAACGGCGAGGACGTGGAAACCGGCCGCCCGGGCGACCTGAGCGGTCTCCGGGCCGATGCAGACAGATGGGATCGACAGGACGTCGATCGACTCGTCCCGCCCGAGAGCGACCAGGCCTCGGACCGTCGAGCCGCTCGAGAAGACGACGGCGACGAGGGGCCCACCGGCTGTCGCCTCACGGAGCCGGTCTCGCGAGCTCTCGGGCGCCTCCCGGGTCCGATACGCGACGATGTCGTCGACCCGTGCCCCTCGGACAACGAGCGCCGAAGCGAGCTCCCCGCCCGCAAGATCGCCCCGAACCACGAGGACCCGGTCCCCCACCGCGATCGGCAGCTCCGTGGCCATTGCGGTGCCGTTGCTTCGGCTCGGCTGGAAGCCGACCTCGATCCCCTCGTCTTCGAGGAGTCGACGGGTCGCCGGCCCGATGACGGCCCACGACGGCGCCCGGGGCTCGATGTCGACGCGCCCGGCGGCCTCGAGGATCGCCCGCGCGCCATTCGTGCTCGTGACGACCACCCAGGCATACGCGCCCAGGCGGCGGGCCGCGAGGTCGAGGGGCCCGCCGGCCGGCTCGAGCTCGACGTCGATCGTCGGGATCGGCACCGGATCGAGACCGGCATCGCGCAGCGCCGTCGCGAGCTCATCGGCCTGCTCGGCGTTGCGCGTGACGAGGACGCGGGGGGCCGCGGATCTCGCGCCACCAGGCGCGGAGCGTTCGGCACCACGGCGGATCCGCGCTCTGGAGTCCAGGGCCGTCGCGAGGTCCCGAGCCAGGTCCACGCCCTGGGTGATGGAGCCGCGACGGTCGGCCAGGGCGGTGTCGGAGCCGTCCGAGCTGGCATATCCGCCGAGAAGGACGAGCTCGTCGCCTTCGAGAATCGCGAGGGCGCCGATCGGCGCCCGACAGCCGCCTCCCGAGGCGACGAGAAATGCCCGCTCGGCCTCGACGGCCGCGCGCGTCGGTCGATCGTCGATCGCGTCGGTGACGTCGACCAGTCGCGCGTCGTCGGTTCGGATCTGCACCGCGATCGCGCCCTGGCCGGGCGCCGGTGGCACGACCTCGGGCTCGAGACGCTCGGCGATCCGGTCGGCGAGCCCGAGCCGATCCAGGCCGGCGCACGCGAGGACGAGGGCGTCGGTCTCGCCGCTGTCGAGCCGGCGGAGCCGGGTGTCGACGTTGCCGTGGAGCGGATGGACGTCGAGGTCCGGTCGCCGAGCGAGCAGGAATCCGGTCCGGCGGGGGCTGTCGGTGCCGACGCGTGACCCCGGTTCGAGATCCGCGAGCCGTCGCCGTTCGGCGTCGGCCCGCACGACGAGCGCGTCGCGCGGGTCCGCCCGGGGCAGGTAGGCGCCGATCTTCAACCTCGGGTCCTCGTCGGTCGGCACGTCCTTGGCGCTGTGGACCGCAACGTCGACAGAGCCGTCGAGCAACGCTCGCTCGATCGCCGCCACGAACGCCCCCTCGCCCCACGCCGTGTCCGGCGCCCGGCGGTCACCCGCGGTCTGGATGACGACGATCCGACTGGGCCGGCCCTGGCGCCCGAGCGCGTCCACGACGAGCGAGGCCTGGGCGAGGGCGAGGGCGCTGCCGCGCGACCCGATCCGGACCTCCGTGGCGCTCACAGGCCGAACAGCTCGCGGGCCGCCCGCTCGTAACGGCCGTCGGGGTCCTGACCGAGCCGCTCGAGGGGCTCGCGGAGCAGGCGCCGGGCGAGATGCCCGCTCATGCGCTCGATCGCGTCGCGGGTGTCGTCGTCGAGGCCCGGCAACTGCCGCCAGAGCCGTTCGAGCTCGGCGCTCCGCTCGCGGTCGGCGCGGGCGGTCAGGGCGGCGGCCGCTTCCCGGCCGTCGCGGACGTCGAGCCAGGCACCGAACTCCGCGGTCGCGCCGTCGATGAGGGCGTCGAGGCGAGCCAGTGACCGGGTGTCGACATCCGCCGCGTCGGCATCGGCGACGGCCAGGTCGTCGGCGGACACGAAGCGCGCGGCGAGGCGACGGGCGACCTCCCCGCCGACGGCCGAGGGCACGGACAGGTCGACGACGACCGTCGAACCGGCGACGAGCGAGTCGACGGTCGTCCCGCGGATCGTCCACGGCCCGCCGATGGCAACGATCACTGCCCCGAACCGCTCGATCTCCGGACCGGGATCGAACGCCTCGACCCGGATCCCGATCTCCGCCGCGATCGCGGACGACCGTGCGGTCGAACGATTGGCAACCGAGACGAACGCCCCGGCCGCGACCGCTGCGCGGACCGCGAGCCGGCCCATCCTCCCCGCTCCGACGACAAGGACCTCGCGCCCGGCGACCGGGCCGGCCTGCCGCTCGATCGCCGACAACGCCGCGTCCGCGAGGGACCGCGGTGCCCCCTCCCGCCACGACCGAGCCCGCCGTCCCGCCCGGAGTGCCACTGCGAACAATCGCTCGAGGACCGGGTCGAGTCGGCGCTCGGCGCGGGCTCGGTCGACCGTCTCGCGGAGCTGGTGGAGGATCTGGTCCTCGCCGATGACGACCGAGTCCCGACCGACCGCGACGGAGATGGCATGACGAACCGCCTCCTCGCCCGTCAACCGGCGACCGCCGGGAGGCAGAGAAGCGTCGAACGCCGTGTCGTGATCAGGCGAAACGAGATAGGCCTCCACGCGATGGCACGTCTCGATGGTCAGGACCCGGGCGTCGGTCTCCGCCCGCAGTCGCGCCGCGAACCGCTCCCGCTCGGCGGCTGGAACGTGACGGGCGTGGCCGACGAGCGCGACCAGCGACGCGGTCGGGTCCACGCTCACCTGGGCTCGACCTCACCCGCGATCGCTGCACGGCCCTTGCGGCTGCGACCGCGGCCCGGCCGCGGGTCGGACACCACACCGTGACCGGTCATCGTGGCCACGAGCAGACGGTCCATCGCTCGTTCGGCGGCCTCGAGGAGCCCGGTCGTCTCGGCGGTGTCGAAGCCGCGTCGACGGGCCGCGACCGCCAGCTCGCGGTGGAACGGCATGCGGAATCGGAGGAATCCCTCGACGGTCTGGCTGAGCGAGAGGCCGAGCCCGGCGGCGACACGACCGTATTCCGTGGCACTGACCGCCGCCTCGGCGAGATGATGAGCAGCCGATTCCGGCTCCGGCGCATCGAGATGCTGCAGCAGGCCCGCGGCCAGGAGCTGGCCGCGCTCGCGGAACAGCTGGCGCTGGTCGTCCGTGAGGGTCAACACCCACGGCAGCTCCGGCGTTGCCTCGCGACTTGCTCGCCGATACGTGCGAGCGATGTGGGTCGGCGTCAGCCCGGCACTCCCGAGGGTCGGGCGCCGCGTACGATCTGCGGGCAGCAGGCGTTCGAGCGCGCTCCGCGAGAACCGTCGGTGGCCGCCCGGCGTCGTGAAGACCCGAAGGCGCCCGGCGTTGCTCCAGCGCCGCAGCGTGGCCGGCGAGACGCCGAGCAGCCGACTCGCCTCGGACAGGCCGAGCCAGTCGGGGTCGCGAGTCGTCGAGGGGGTCAAAACCTACTCAAATCTATCAGAACATCGCCGACTCGCTCACTGTAGCACCTTCGACCGCGGAGGCGCTCCCGGTCGCAGGAATCGCCGGTCCGAGTTGAAGGTCACGCGGCCTGCGGCGTAAGGTCTGGCCGATGGCCTACGCCAAGGATCCCCGCGTCGACGCCTACCTCGACCGCCTCCCCGGCTGGCAACGCGAGACGCTGACCCGGGTCCGCGATCTCGTCCACGACGCGGATCCCGAGGTCGAGGAGACGATCAAGCGGACGGTCCAGCCCTACTTCGTCCTCGACGGCAACGTCTGTGCGTTCCTGGCCGCGAAGGACCACGTCAACGTGTTCCTCTACGACGGCGCGATCGTGCCCGATCCCGAGGGCATCATCACTGCCGGCCACGACAACACGACCGCCCGCACGATCTCGTTCCGCCGCGACGACCCGATCAACGAGCGGGCCCTCCTGACGATGTTCCGTCAGATCGTCGCCAACAACCGGGCCGGCGGCTGGCGGAGGCTCAAGGGCGGCTGACGACCGTCTCGAGGGCGGCGAGGATCACGTCGAGACCGGACTCGAACTCGTCCCCGTAGTCGTAGCCCGGCTGCATGGCGTGCTCGGTGATGAACGCGACCAGGTTCGGGTACTCGTCGACGGGAAACGGCTCGAGCATCGTCTGCGCGATCTCCGCGACGTCCTCGCCGCGCTCGAACGGGAGGTTCATCTTGGTGAGGGCGAACCCGTAGACATAGCTGTCAAGCAACGAGTACGCATGGGCGACCGCCGCCATGTCGAAGCCCCCACCCCGGAGGCTCCCGATGACGGCGTCGTGATGACGCAGGTTCGCCGGCCCCGGATTCGCCCGTGACTCCATCAGCCCGATCGCCCAGCGGTGGCGCAACAGCACGTCGCGCACGGAGATCGCCCGCCGACGCATCGCGGCCTTCCAGCCTTCGGCGTCCGTCGGCAGATCGATCTCGCTGAAGACGATGTCGACCATCCCGTCGATGAGGTCGTCGCGGTTCGCGACGTGGCGGTACAGCGCCATCGGCGCGACGCGGAGCTCCTCGGCGAGCCCGCGCATCGTGAGCGCCTCGAGCCCGCCGGCGTCCGCGTGGACGATCGCGGCCCGGAGCACGCGCTCCCGGTTGAGGCGAACCCGGGGCTCCACGGTCTTGATCGAACGGATCGCCATCCGCGATCCTCCTCGGTTTGCAGGGTCTCGGCTTCTCAACAACTTCGATGTTGACAGCGTACATCGTACGCGCTAGCGTACGCCGTACACACCGAGCGTACACCGTACGCAGGACAAGTGTCCAGAGAACCGAGGCCCGACATGCAGGCAATCACGCAGGACGCGTACGGATCGCACGACGTGCTCAAGCTCGCGGACATGGACAAGCCCGAGATCGCGGAGGGCGAGGTCCTGATCCGCGTCCGCGCGGCATCGATCC
>Ga0207646_10003230_pt1 | contig 18589 bp, 17 predicted proteins | sample KBSK5502metaG_FD_184343 | JGI IMG/M metagenome (GOLD analysis project Ga0207646, IMG submission 184343) | Corn, switchgrass and miscanthus rhizosphere microbial communities from Kellogg Biological Station, Michigan, USA - KBS K5-50-2 metaG... | ecosystem: Host-associated > Plants > Roots >...
GCAACAGCGCGATCAAGCAGGTCGCCTCGGCGCGGTTTGGTGTGACTGCCGAGTATCTGGTGAACGCGGACGAGCTGCAGATCAAGATCGCCCAGGGCGCGAAGCCTGGCGAAGGCGGTCAGCTACCGGGGCATAAGGTCGACGCCATCATCGCCAAGACCCGGCACTCGATTCCCGGTGTGACGCTGATATCGCCGCCGCCGCATCACGACATCTACTCGATCGAAGATCTGGCGCAGCTCATTTACGATCTGAAAGCAATCAGCCCGCAGGCTGCCGTTTCGGTAAAGCTCGTTGCCGAAGCGGGAGTTGGCACCGTTGCCGCCGGCGTGGCTAAGGCGCGCGCGGATCTCATAGTTATCTCCGGTGATTCAGGTGGCACCGGTGCATCGCCACTGTCATCGATTATGCGCGCGGGCAGCCCGTGGGAGCTCGGGCTATCCGAAACCCAGCAGACGCTCGTCATGAACGATCTCCGCGGACGCGTGCGGCTGCAGACCGACGGTCAGCTCAAGACGGGGCGCGATGTCGCCGTCGCGGCGATGCTCGGTGCCGACGAGTTCGGGTTCGCGACGGCGCCGCTCATCGTGGAAGGCTGCGTGATGATGCGGAAGTGTCATCTCAACACCTGCCCCGTCGGAATCGCGACTCAGGATCCCGAGCTGCGCGCGCGATTCGCCGGTCAGCCCGAGCACGTGGTGAATTATTTCTTCTTCGTCGCCGAGGAAGTGCGGGAGATCATGGCGCAGCTCGGGTTCCGCACCATGGACGAGATGATCGGGCGCAGCGATCTGCTGCGGGTGCGTCCGCCCGCTGATAGCGCCAAGGCGAGCACGCTCGATTTGTCGGCGCTGCTCCATCTCACCGCACCACCAGGGGTCCAGCGTCCGAATCGTGTCGTGCGTCGTCACGTCGCGCGGAAGCGGCATCCCGTCGGGGAAAGGAGTCTGAACGGGATTCTGCTGGAAGTCGCACGTCCCGCTCTCGACAAAGGCGAGCGCGTGAAGGCGGCGCTCCCGATATCGAATGCGGATCGCGCGGTAGGAGCGACGCTTTCGGGCGAGATCGCCCGTCGCTACGGTGACGAAGGCCTGCCCGACGACACAATCTCTTTCCGATTCACCGGCTCGGCTGGTCAGAGCTTTGGCGCTTTTGCTGCGCGCGGACTCTCTCTCGAGCTCGAGGGGGAGGCCAATGATTACGTGGGTAAAGGACTCTCGGGTGGGAAGCTGATCATTCGGCATCCGCGCGCGGCGCAGTTCATTCCGGATCAAACCGTTCTCATCGGGAACACGGTTCTCTATGGGGCAACATCAGGTGAGGCGTACTTCGCCGGCGTTGCCGGCGAGCGGTTCGCCGTGCGCAATAGCGGCGCGATCTCCGTGGTCGAAGGAGTCGGCGACCACGGCTGCGAGTACATGACGGGTGGAACGGTCGTCGTGCTCGGCCGCACCGGTCGCAATTTCGGCGCGGGAATGAGCGGCGGTCTCGCGTTCGTCCTCGATGAGTTCGGCCTGTTCCAACAGCAGTGCAACACGTCGATGGTCGATCTGATCCCGCTGCTCGACTTTGGCCAGCGAGACATGGTACGCCACCTGGTGGAGAACCACGCCCGGTTGACGGGCAGTGCCCGAGCCAAGCGGCTGCTTGCCCAGGGCGAACATGTCCTGCGCAGCGTCATCGCTGTCGTTCCACGCGAGTACAGAAAAGCACTGGAGAGTCGGGCGGAAGCCGAAACGTCCCGCGCGGTAGCTGGCGCGCGTCATGGTCTCGCAATCGTCGATGCTCGGAGCGATCGCCATGGCTGATCCGAAGGGATTCATCACGCTGCGCCGCGCGACACCGGAGCGGCAAACGGTCGGGGAGCGGGTGCGGCATTGGGGCGAATTCTACCAGCCAGTTCCCGATGTCAGCGTGCGCACTCAGGCGTCGCGCTGCATGGATTGCGGTGTCCCGTTCTGTCAGGGCGATACCGGTTGTCCGGTGCGCAACATCATTCCCGAATGGAACGGCCTGGTGCAACGCGGCGAATGGCGGGCGGCCTTCGACTCATTGCACTCGACGAACAATTTCCCCGAGCTTACGGGCCGTCTGTGCCCGGCCCCCTGCGAATCAGCGTGCGTACTCAGCATCGTCAATGAGCCGGTGGCGATCAGACACATCGAACAGTCGATCGCCGATCGTGGATTCGCGGAAGGATGGGTGCAACCCCGTCCTCCGCGTCGAGCGACGGGATTCAAGGTCGCTGTGATCGGATCTGGCCCGGCTGGACTCGCTGCCGCACAGCAGCTGCGTCGCTTTGGACACGGCGTCGTCGTGTTCGAGAAGAGCGAGCGTGTTGGTGGGCTGCTCCGCTTTGGAATTCCGGAATTCAAACTCGAGAAATCGGTGCTCGATTCACGCCTCGATCAACTCGAGGGTGAGGGCGTTCAGTTCCGTACCGGCGTCGACATCGGCGAAGATCTCACCGTCGAGGAGTTACGCGCGGAGTTCGACGCGATCTGTATTGCGATCGGCGCCGGAATGCCGCGCAATCTCGAGGTGCCCGGCAGAGACCTCGCCGGAATTCACTTCGCGATGGATTTCCTGACGGCGCAGAACAGAATGCTGAATGATCACGAGAACAAGCTGCCGCAGATCAACGCGCGCGATCGAAACGTCGTGATCATCGGCGGCGGCGACACCGGGTCCGATTGCGCCGGGACGTGTATTCGTCAGGGCGCGCGCAGCGTTACGCAATTCGAGCTGCTGCCGCAGCCGCCACAAGGTCGCGCTTCCAGCACGCCATGGCCGTTGTGGCCGATGATGCTGCGCTCATCTCACGCGCACGAGGAAGGGACACACAGGGATTGGAGCGTTGCCACTACCGCCTTCTCCGGCGAGAGCGGGTACGTGCAACAAATTCAAGCGGTGCGGCTCGAGACGAAGCCGTTGGCTGACGGCCGCATCAACTTCTCGCCAGTACCCGGAACTGAATTCGAGGTTGAGGCCGATCTGGTGCTGTTGGCGATGGGCTTCACCGGTCCCGTGAAGAGCAGACTTCTGATGGACCTGGGCGTCGATCTCGACTCTCGCGGCAACGTTGCAACGAACGATTCGCATCAAACTAACGTCGCTGGTGTTTTCGCCGCCGGCGACGCCCGGCGAGGTCAGTCGTTGATCGTGTGGGCCATTCGCGAAGGGCGAGACGCGGCGGATGGTATTAACCGCTGGCTTAGTGAGGATTCAAGGCGGGCCGTTGATCGTGGCGCGATCTGACGTCCACAAAACTAAAGCAGGGAGCTGCTAGCTTGGACAGCTTTATAGCTCCGAGGTAATCCGGCGGCGCATAGTGTCGGACGGTCGTGCTCTTCTCTGCTTCGGATAGATCTCGCCGCAGCCGCGCGATTCGAGATCAGCGCGCATCTCTAGCGCCAGTATGGAAGCTCGGCGCTGAGAAGCTGACTAAGCTTAAAGCTCCCTGCTTTAGTTTTGTGGGTGGCAGATCGCGCCAAGATCACCGGCCCGCCTTGACCCCGGCCCGCCTTGACAGCTAAAGGTCAGCGGCCCGAAATTCGCCCTCCGCCAGCCCATGCGATTCACTCTTCGTGAGCCCGTCAACGGTTTAACTCATTTGGTCGGCGCCATCCTGTCCGTTGTTGGATTGGTCGCGCTCGTCGCAATCGGGATCGAAAACGGAAGCGCCCGGCAGGTCATCGCATTCTCGATCTTCGGCGCCAGCCTGGTGTCGATGTACTGCGCCAGCGCTTTTTACCACTCGCTCAGAATTTCCGAGCGAGGCGTCGCCCATCTGCGAAGGATCGATCACATGATGATCTACATCCTGATCGCCGGAACGTACACGCCGGTCTGCCTGCTCTTACTCCCTGCGCCGCTGGGAATCGAGCTGCTGATCGCCGTTTGGTCGCTCGCCGCGGTGGGAGTGGTCCAAACGGTGGCATGGATGCATGCGCCTCAGTGGTTCTCCACGGCGCTTTACATCGGCATGGGTTGGATCGCCGTGTTCGTCGTTCGCCCCCTACTCGGTGCCGCGCGAATAGGATTCTTCCTCTGGCTGCTCGCTGGAGGGATCGTCTACACCCTCGGCGCGGTGATCCACGCTGCTAACTGGCCGCGCCCGACGAACGGATCGAAGCCGTGGCTTTTTGGATCCCACGAGATCTGGCACTTGTGCGTGATGGCCGGCAGTTTCGCGCACTATTGGGCGATATTCGCTTACACCGCCAGGGCGCCATAGGGGCCCATGACTTGCCCTATTGGGGAGCCACCCCGAGGGTAGTCTGATGGTGGGATCGACAAAAAAGCGAATAGATGACGAATGTCCACTCGCCCACGTCCTGGCCGGGCGCCTCAGGCTCGCCAAACGCGACCTGACGACGCAGTGGCTGGAGCGCATCTCCGATCGGGTCTCACTCGATCCCAATTACTTATTTCCCACTGACGAGCTACTCGATCACGTTCCGCTGCTGATCGATGGCGTCGCCGAGTATATCGAACAGCCTGCGGCAGAGGTGAGCCTCGACATGCCGGTGGTGGCGAAGGCGATGGAGCTCGGCGCCCTGCGCCACAAACAGGGGTTCGACGCCTACGAAATTCTCAAGGAGTACGAATTCCTCGGCGGAATACTATTTACGTTTTTCGCGCGCACCGTCGACGAGATCGAGGAGCCGTGTGAGAAGCGCGAGCTGATGGCGTGCGGAGCGCGACTCTATCGCGCCGTGACGATCATCCAGCAGGCGACGATGTCGCACTTCCTGATGCTGGCCGGCAAGCAGGTGGCAGAGAGAGAAGACAGACTGCGCGGAGTGAATCGCGTCATCTCCCACGAGCTGAAGAACCGCATCGCGGCCATACTAGGCGCCAGCAGCGTTCTCCAGGAGGTGCCGGATCTCTTGCCCGCTCAACAGGGCGAGCTGAAGGAAATAATCCGCCGCAATGCCGATGAGATGGCCAATTCGGTGGACAACGTGTTGGCGCTTTCGCAAACGGATCGGGAGGCGGACGCGCGCCACCACAAACACGTCAAGCTGCTCGAAGCGGTGCGAGAGGCGGTGCGTCAGGTACGCGAGGCGGCGCAGGCAGCGAACGTCGACGTCCGCATCGTTCCCGGAATGCCGGACATCGAAGTGAATGCGCCGGTGATAGAGCTCTCCATCAAGAATTATCTGTCCAACGCCATCAAGTACTCGGATCCCAGCAAGCGAGCCCGGATGGTGGAGATCTCAGGCGCGATCGAGGAGCACGACGACACCGAGCGTCAGATCGTCGTGCGCGTTCGTGACAACGGCCTCGGCGTCCCCGAGGACAAGCGCGACAAGCTGTTCGAACGCTACTATCGCGCGCACGAGTCGATCACGCGGATCGAGGGCACCGGACTCGGGCTCAGCATCGTCCGCGAAGCGGCGGAACTGCAAGGAGGCGAGGCCTGGGCCGAGTATCCCGATGATGGCGGGTCGATCTTCGCCATCGCGCTGCCGCTGAGACGCGACCCTGCCGCTCCCGACACGCGTCGCGCCGCGCCGCGAACACAATCGACATCCGCGACCACCGCCGCACTCTAAGCCGGCGGTGTGACCAGGCGGTATTACGACTGCTACGCGAGCGCTTCGCGCTGAGTGGTTCTACCGCTCTCGATTGTAGCGGCGTGACTCCACAAGCCGAGCGGCTGCAGAGCATGTTGCGCGATGAATCCGCAGTGCTGGCAGACGATCATTACCGCCGGGATCGTCGCGCCAGCGCTGCTGTCGCGCGCGCTCGTCTCCTGGACCTCGATGCGAGCATACTCGCTCACCGTCCACTGACTGTCGTCGCAACGTGGACAGCTTCCCGCGCCACGCGCTTTTAGCGCGCTGATGATTTTCTGTTTGTCACTGTTGGAGATTCCTTTGTAGCTGGACATGTTCGACTCCCGTGGATGGTGGAGTGACCCTCATTCATCCGGGTTCGGCGGAGCAACGGGCCACCTGCGAAGAACGCGGCGCCGCCAGGATCGCCAAACTGCTGTTGCAATTGGAACAGCGTGAATGCGCGGGCTGGTGGGAGACGTCCCGGCGCGGTGACTTACACCTTTATTAAACGTACCTTCACGAGCACGATAACGCGAGTAAAATGACAGCTCGAGCTGAACTCTCCAGTCCGCGTTTACAGGTTTGCATCGTAGGTGGCGGACCCGCCGGGATGATGCTGGGCCTGCTGCTCGCCCGCTCCGGAATTAGCGTCAAGGTTCTGGAGAAGCACGCCGATTTCTTCCGCGATTTCCGCGGAGACACCATTCATCCTTCGACGCTGGAAATTCTCGACGAGCTCGGCATCCTCGACGATCTCTTGAAGCTGCCACACCAGGAAGTCCGTCAGCTGCGCGGACAGATCGGCGACACCACACTCACGCTCGCCGATTTCACCCACCTCCCGGTCCGCTGCAAGTTCCTGGCGTTCATGCCCCAGTGGGACTTCCTCGACTTTCTCGCTGCAAAAGCGCGGATCTATCCGACGTTCCAGCTGGAGATGGAAGCCGAAGCGACTGGACTCTGCTTCGATGGCGAGCGTGTGATCGGGGTGCGCACGAAAACGCGGACCGGCGAGCGCGACATCCTCGCCGATCTCGTCGTCGGCGCCGACGGCAGACATTCAACTGTTCGCGAAGCAGCCGGATTTGAATCCGAGGATTTCGGCGCGCCGATGGACGTGTTGTGGATGCGCATCTCCAAACAACGAACGGATCACCTACAACTTTTCGGCCGAGTCGATTACGGGCAGATATTCGTGATGATCGACCGCGGCGATTACTGGCAGTGCGGACTCGTCGTGCGCAAAGGTGCCTTCGAGGAGATCAAACAGCGCGGACTCGATGCACTCCGCGCCGACATCGGCCGACTCGCGCCATTCCTCGGCAAGCGCGTCGACGAGCTGCACAGCTGGGAGGACATCAAGCTGCTCACGGTCCAGGTCGATCGCCTCCGCAAATGGTATCGGCAGGGCCTGCTTTGTATCGGTGACGCAGCGCACGCAATGTCGCCCGTCGGCGGCGTGGGGATCAACCTCGCGATTCAAGACGCGGTTGCAGCGGCGAACATCCTGGCTCCTGCGCTGCGCAACGGCAGCGCGGCAACTGAATCAGTGCTCGAGCAGATTCAGCAACGTCGTGAGCTACCGACGAAAATCGTGCAGCGGGTTCAGCTCCTGATTCAGAACGGCATCATTCGCCGGGTGCTCGGCAGCCAACGACGGATGTCCCCTCCGCTCATCATCAGAATTCTCGGCGCCGTGCCGCTGTTCCGCCGGATTCCGGCGCGACTGGTTGGATTAGGATATCGGCGTGAGCATGTCGCGCCGTTGGTCAAGGCGGGCCGTTGATCTAGCCTCGCAACAACATCCACAAAACTAAAGCAGGGAGCTGTAAGCTTTGACAGCTTTTTAGCTCCGAGCTATTCCCGCGGATTATAGCGGCGGATGTTCGCAGTTCTCTCAGCTTCGGATAGATCTCGACGGAGACTCGCGATCCAAGATCAGCGCGAATCTCTAGCGCCAGTATGTGAGCTCGCAGCTAAGAAGCTGACTAAGCTTAAAGCTCCCTGCTTTAGTTTTGCGGATGCCAGATCGCGCCGAGATCAACGGCCCGCCTTGACCGCTAGCAACACTCCCGGGCGCGGACTCCCTCTACGCCCTCGCGCACAATGATCGGAACCATGACAAGTGCTGCAACGGGATCGGCCCACCACCACCCGGCTGCCGCATTGAGTGCGACTCCGGCCAAACCGATCACCGAGAGGTAGGCGCAGAGTGAGGTTTGCGTCGCTTCCGCCTCGAGGGCGCCGCTCGCCAGCGCTCGCGCAACTTTTTTCTTGCTGATCGCGAGCACCGGCATGACGATGACAGACAGCGCAAGTATCGCGACACCAAGCGGACTCCGATCGGGAGCCCGCCCTTGCCAGAGTGTGTTTGCAGCGTCGAGGAGAATGTAAAGGGCGAGACCGAGGAAACAGGCACCGACGATTCTCAGCGTGAAAACCTCGACCCGTTCGCGATGTTCGACGTCGACGTCAGCGCGAAGCCGCCATTGTGCAGCGATGCTCGCCGTCACCTCGATCACACTGTCAAATCCGAATCCGACCAGTGCGACGCTACCCGCCAGGAAGCCGGCAATGAGTGAACCGAGTGCCTCGAGACTGTTATATCCGATTGTTGCATAACTGAGCCAGATGCCGCGCCGCACGAGGGCCGCGCGATGGTCCTCGAGGATTTGAGGATGAAGAGAGTTCGTCACGGGCTGTTCAACACCTGATCCCGCGGTGCTTCCCTTACGCCTCTACGATGCGACGCAGCCAGAACAAGCAGTCCGACAAGCAGCATCATCGCCGACAGCACCTGCCCCATGCTGAACCTGCCGAGGACCACCAGTCCGAGCTGCGGGTCCGGCTGACGCGTGAACTCGAGCAGGAATCGCAACAACGCATAGCCGATCAGGAACGCGCCGGTTAAGAGACCGTTCCAGTACCATCCTTGCTTGTGCGCAATCCGATCCAAAGTCCACAGAACCAGCGAGAGCAGAATTCCTTCAGCGAACGCTTCATAGAGCTGTGAGGGATGTCGGGGCGTGTGCAGCGGATCTGCCGGAAACACCATCGCCCATGGCACGTTGCTGGGACGTCCGTAAAGCTCGCCATTGATGAAATTGCCGATGCGTCCAAAGAAGAGGCCGGCAGTTCCCGCCAATGCGACAACATCCGTGATTGCGAGAACGGGAAGTTTGTGGCGCCAGGCGAAGAGCACGATGGCGATCGACATGCCGATGATGGCGCCGTGGAACGAGAGCCCACCTGTCCAAATGGCGAAGGCATTCAACGGATGCGCGCGGTATGCCGGAAAGTCGTATACGAAGACATACGTCAGTCGCGCGCCAATCAGCATCCCTAACACGAGGTAAGGGAGGAGTGCGTCGAGCTCTTTCTGCGTGAGCGCGCTGATTCCGCGCCGAATGCGCGCCAGCGCTAGCCTGTACCCGACGAAGTAGCCGACGAGGTACATCACTCCGTACCAGCGAATATGAAATGGGCCGATCGAGATAATATCCGGCGGGATCTTCGGGTACGGGATCGTCATCTACTTCTAAACGTAGTGAGCGTCGCGGTGATAATCCGACGTGATTATAGACTTGCGCGGCGAAGGAGCCGTGGATTCAACGCGACCTATCGGGTTCCGCACGCTTGCGCAGCGATCCTATGCTGACTCTACGCGATCTTCTGATCCAGGGTTTGACTCGGGCGCCCGATCCGGAGACTTGTCAACCGGACGGAGTAATCCATCATCGGCACGAAGTTTTTTTTGGAGATAAGCGAGACTCCCACCGATGGGTCCGGCTTCGTCGCTGGCGATCTCACGCGGAGTTCGATGACCACTCGCCGGATGTGCGTCATTCTGATCAAAATCGCGGGGATCGGTCATTCGACGGCTCCTGATGAGCGGTGAGCGGATTGGCCCACGCAGCGGTAGTAAGCGCATTCTACGTGCCTATTCGCAACAAGCTCATTCGTTGCGCTGCGCTCCGAATGCGGCTCGTACTACGCCGGCCGCACTGATGTCACTGAGCCTCGCTCATGGGTGTACAGCAGTGCGAACGCAAAGCCCATAATCACACCAAAAAGCAAATGGCCGATGAGGCTTCCCATCGCCACCATTCGCATTGGAGGCATTTGAAGAGAAGCGAACGCGCGCATCCCAAGAAGGAGAGGCATGAGAATCAAACCGCCCAGAATCCACCATACAAAACCCCAAACCGCTCCCCAACCGATCCCACTGCGGACGTTGTGAACTCGGCTGCCGAGCGCCGCACCGAACAGCGCGCCGATGACTGCGCTGTTGAAGAGATGATACAACCAACCAACAGCCAGGCTGTCGGAGCGAACGACCATCGCCACCATCGCCATCATCGGCATCTTTCCGCCTTCTGGAGTCGGGGCCGCCATGATCTGCATCATGATCCCGAACACGAGACCACCCGCAAGTCCGGCCAGTGCGCCAGCGGCAATTTTCGATCGAACCATTTCTTTCGCCCTGATTGATTGTTTTTTGTTGCTTGGATGAGTGGAGTCAGCTGACAGGTTTCGAGCTGGATACAGGCTCTGATTCCGAGAACGCGGCCATTGTGGTTCCTGCCTGCTCGATGCATTTCCGCGCCAGCACTCTCAGCGTTGACTCGGAAACATTTCCAACGAAGGCATGGAGCAGCCCTGGCTCGGTCCAACTCACGACGTGATAGCCATCCCAAACCGCCTCCTCCAGGCTTGAAACAGAAGTCGTCCGTACAGCCGGGGAATCCGCGACAACGAAATAGGAAACGACATCCTTGCCGAGCGCGTACTCGATGAGCACGCCGCGCCTCCTTTCCACTTCCAGGACCCGAGCGCCCCTGAGTGAAGCTTCGGAGAATACGGGTACGTGGGTGGCAAAGGAGAGTCGACCATTCAGCCACCGCGAAATCTCGGAGGGATCGGACGATCTGATACCGGATTCGCCGAGAGCGCGAGCGTGTTCCTCGGCCAGAATCGGTACCAAGCCTCGCGGTGCTGGAGGATTATTGTTTCCGGAAAGTGCCCTGATGCCCAAAATGAACATCAGGATTAGAGCCGATGCCCCTGCCGCAACCAGAGCCGCGGTCGGCCGGAACCGGGAGCCAGTCTGGGTACGCGCTCGCGATATAGCCTTGAACAGTCGCTCCCTCACCTCGAACGGGGCGACAGTCGGCCCCACGGAGCGACGAACATCGTCCGACAGCCGGCTCATTTCTTCGAAAAATGCGGCACATGAAGCGCAGTCTTCGACATGTTCCTGCGCCTCGATGACTTCAGGTGTGGCGCTGCGCGGGCCGTTATCCGGCCAGAGCAGGCGCCTGGCTCTTCCGCATTCCGCTGTCATGTTCGTTCCCTCGCTCGCAACCCACTTGAGTTTTCATTCAGTGCTTGGCGCAGCTCGCGACGGGCGCGGAATATTCGTGATGCCAGAGTGCCCTCCGGAATTTCGAGCATCCTCGCGGCCTCTCGCTGCGAAAATCCCTCCACGTCAGTAAGGACGACAGCGGCACGAAGTTCCGGATGCAGACCATCGAGGAGCTTGATAAGCCCCTCTGCTGATTCCTTTCGGTCGAGAAATTCTTCGGGGGTAATGTTGGACCTCCACGCGGCGAGCGCCTCTTCAAATGCGCGATCGCTAAGATCGGCGCCAAATTGCTCGGCCCGTCGGTTTGCTGTTCGGACGCGATTCAAGTTTGTCCGCACAAGTATCGCAAAGAGCCACGAGCGACCGGCGTCCTGGTGTCGAAGCTGGCTAAAATGTTCGAACCCGCGTAGTACGGTGTCCTGAAGCAGATCTTCCGCATCGGCACTTCGGCCCCCAACCAATCTGAGGGCCGTACGGTACAGCGAATCGATGTGCTCGCTGACTAGCTCCTCAAACGCACGCGGGGGCGTTGAACGTGAATGTTGCGCCAAGTACTCTCCTCTGCGCCCAAGACCTTTTTACAGGGCTGCGTTTCTGTACGCTACTCGGATGATCAGGTGTCCTCTCCGCAAGGGTCTTAACAATGAGACACCGATCGAACCCGAATCCTTCGCAGCGCTCTGAACGCCTTGATCCGCCACATGACGCGAGCACTACGGCACAGCCAGTCAATTAGGAAAGCGATATGACATCATTGATTCATCCTGCAACCAGCGTTCATAACTGCGTTCGACGAAGTAGTTGAGCATTGAGAGCAACCACAACTGTGCTTAGAGACATCAGGATCGCGCCCACGGCCGGATTGAGGACAATGCCCCTCGACGCGAGCACGCCCGCAGCGAGGGGAAGCGCGACGATGTTGTAACCTGCCGCCCACCACAGGTTCTGAATCATCTTTCGATACGTTGCTTTGCTGAGCGCAATGATCCGTGGCACGTCGCGCGGGTCGCTTCGAATCAGCACTACATCCCCGGCCTCGACCGCGACCTCGGTGCCCGCGCCGATCGCGATGCCCACATCCGCAGTCAAAAGAGCCGGCGCATCGTTGACGCCATCGCCAACCATGGCGACGCGCTTTCCTGAGTCACGCAGCTCTTTCACCTTCGATGCTTTCTGCTCGGGAGATACTTCGGCGAGTACCGTGTCGACTGCCAGCTCTTTGCCGACTGCATCCGCTACTGACTTGGCGTCTCCCGTCATCATGATCACCTGAATCTTCTGCTCGTGCAGCCTCTGTATGGCTTCGTGCGACTCGGGGCGGATTGCGTCAGCCACTGTCAGCACGGCGAGCGGCGATTTCCCGTCGACGAGCGTGATTGCAGTCTGTGCATTCTGCGCCGCCTTATCCATCGCTTTCTGGAGATCCGGACCAAGTGCGATGCCAAGTCGGCGCAGCAAGGCGGGACCGCCGATGATAAGCTGCCGCCCTTCGACAGTCGCCTGCGCCCCTTCACCCGGTTTCGACTGAAACTGTTCCCCCCGCGCCAGCGACAACCCGCGTTCCTCTGCGCTCTTCACCACGCCCTGGGCGATCGTGTGCTCTGAGTCTCGTTCGACCGACGCGGCCAGTCTCAGCGCGTCATCAGGCGAGACTCCGGACGAAGTTATGATCTCTACCACTCGGAACTCCCCCAGGGTGAGAGTGCCGGTCTTGTCGAAGACGACTGCGTTGAGGTTCCTCGCTTCTTCCAGCCCTCGCTGGTCGCGAAAGAGAAGCCCCGATCGCGCGCCGAGCGTGGTCGAGATTGCGATTACCAGAGGAATTGCCAAACCCAATGCGTGGGGACAGGCAATCACCAGCACCGTTACGACACGCTCAACCGCGAATACGATTGGAGCGCCGGCTATGAGCCAACCGATCAGTGTCAGAACGGCGACGACGATCGCAACTACGGTGAGAAAGAATGCCGCCCGATCGGCCAGCGCCTGGGCGCGGGAGCGTGACGTCTGTGCCTGAGCGACGAGGCGCATGATGCCCGCCAGCGCCGTTTTCTCTCCCGTGGCGGTCACCTCGACTCGCAATGACCCGGCGCTGTTCACCGTTCCGGCAATGACTTTGTCTCCCGGCTTCTTCTCCACCGGACGGGACTCGCCGGTGATCATCGCTTCGTTCACCGCACTGGTCCCTTCGCGCACAACGCCATCGGCGGGGATACCGCCGCCCGGGCGAATCAGAACCAAATCGCGTTCGTGCAGCTCGCTGACCGGCACGTCTTCCAAAGTCTCGCCCGTCACCCGTGTCGCCATATCGGGAACGAGCTTGGCCAGTTCCTGTAGTGCCCCCTGCGCCTGCATGACCGAGCGCATCTCGATCCAGTGGCCGAGGATCATGATGGTGATGAGCGTCGAGAGCTCCCACCACAGATCCATTCCCGGAACGCCAAACGTGACCGCGAGGCTGAACACGAACGCCACGGTGATGGCGAGCGAGATCAGCGTCATCATTCCCGGCAGCCGATCTTTGATCTCGCGGACAGCGCCACGGAGGAAAACAGTTCCTCCGTAGAAAAACAGAATCGTCCCGAAAACCGCCGGGATGTACGTCGATCCCGGGAACGCTGGCGCGTGGAAGCCGAGCAACTGCTGCACCGTCGGCGACCAAATGACGGTTGGGACGGTCAGAGCGACCGACCACCAGAACTTGTCGCGGAACATCGCCACGCTGTGGCCGGCGTGCTTGTCATGCGCGGCATGGGCACCGTTGTCCATTTGCGAATGTGCGTCGTGCTCCATCTGCGCGTGATATTGGTGATCCATATTCGGGGTTACCGCCTTCGCGAAGACCAGTGGACGGCCGCAATACGCCAAACCTTTCCTCGCTTGGTCAGAACCATGAGCTCTGCGCCAACCGAGTCGATCTGTCGCGTCTCGAACTGACCGCGGGAGGCACTGGCCGATGTGACCCACGCTGTTCGACCATCGACGGCAACGCGGATAACGGTGTTGGTGTTTGGAACGGCGCGCGCAAACTCGATGTCAGCCGGAAGATGGTGAGACCGATATTGCGCTCGCGTTTCTACCGTACCTGATTCGATTATCAGCGCGTCCGGGGCGAGCAGCACGAGCGCACCCGCGCTGTCGCCCGAGGCAAGTGCAGCATGAAACCTGGACACGACGTGCGAGACATCTGTCGAGTCGGAAGGCGCCGCTTGGGCAACGCCGGTCGCCGCAAACAATAACGCGGCAAGGGCGATGAGTGCGACCTGGCGCGAATTATTTCTCATCTCGAGCTCCTTGTCGGAGAATGTTCATGGATGCTCCGTGCGGCATGGGTGCGTTCATTTGCATGGCCCTGTGCGGTGAGTGATATGCACGCAGTCGCAGAAAGACCATTGCTCCGAGCGGGGCTCGCGAGCCGTACGCCGACGTCAGCGCACCGGGCACAAAGTTCACCGTACCACTCCCGCCAAAACCTATCGTCGCGCCGCAACCTCTCAGAAACTCGCGAATGTAGCCAATTGATGCGCTGCCGACATTGAATAGCCGATCAGAGACAAAACCGGTCAGCGACAAGTCAGCAGCGCTTTTCTGGACGAGCTCCGCTCGACCGAAGATAGTATTGCTGCGGTCGAGCACTGCCTCCGATTCGAACAACACGCTCTGCGACCACCCGGTTTCCTTGTTCGCGCCATAAATGAATGTAGATGCCCATTGGGCATCATCTCCGAGAGATCTACCGTTCATCGCCGACGCGACAGCCCGATGAATCTTTGCGTTCGGATTCCCCGCCTCCGGCTCGAGAATAGTTCCATAACCAGCAGTGAGGCTCCAGCTCTTGTCAGGATTGACCGTCAGACGAGTCGAGTACGAGTTGAGCTTGATCGGGTCGAAGTCCCAACGCTTGTCGTTTGGCTCGATGCCGTTGAAGGCGGACGCTTCCAAACGAACGGTTCGAGTGTAGATGCCCGTCGTAACGACACCGAAGCTGATATGCGTCGCATCCTGCCAATGGTGGCCGAGGGGGGCGAACGGGATATCCATTGCTGACGGTCGGTGCATGAACGCCACGGGACCCAGTGCCGGTTCCCCTGCCGGGGCAGCGTACAAAAGCATCGCAACTCTAGATGTCAACTCGCGCTCGTAGAATGCACCTAGCTCCATGAAGAGATCGTGCGGATGCTGTCGATCGACGAGTGGTCGGCCGTTGCATGCCTCGCCCGATTGTAGCAGGAGTGGATAGCCGCACTTTCCTACGGTTGCCGGGTCGAGGCTCGGCATGAAGCGCAGCTGAAATCGCCCGCCCACCAGAGGGCGATCGGCCATGATCATCGCCCAGTTCAGACTTCCGAACTGACCGCGCCCTGTCGGTCCTCCCTGCCTGTCGTACTGTGCGAAAGCAAACCCGTGGAGCATTAGGCTCCATTTCCCCTTCATGAAATGACGCGAAGGCAGAATGACGGCGTCAGGAATCCACGTCGTGCCCGACCCCATCCGCTCCATGGAAATCCCGAGCGGACCTTCCATCGACATGGCCATACCCAACGTGTCTGCCATCTTCGGCATCGCCACATGAGATGTGTCGTGTGGCTGGACTCGTGCGCTATCCGTCATATGCTTGTGCGCGGTGTCGGGCATCGCCATTTGCACCGCTTTATTGCTACTGGATGTTGCCGGAGGCTTGCTTCGCGCAGTTGTGCCTGAAGTCTTCTTCGTCGCCCCGACCTTCACTTTCGGTTTTGTTTTCTGATGAGGCTTCTTGGGCGCAGGCATCTTCACGCCCGGCATTCCCCTATGCGTAGTGTCCTGTTGCGCGCCCGCGCTCAGTGGCGGACACAATATGAATACGGCGGCAAGCGCCATGATTGTCGTTCGATGCATCTATCTATCCCAGGTTGAAATGCCCCGACGGACGCGCGCGATATTCGTCCACGCACGACGGTCAACACCCCAGACGGCTGTATGCCATCTGTGGATCGCGAGTGCTTGATCTGTAGGGGCTAGAACCTGGGAGGCGGAGTTTCCGGAGAGCTGACGAGCGAGGCTGGGGCATCCGCCCTTAGCGGCAATGCACGATGATGGTTTTCAGGAGAGGCATTGGAGGAGACGCCCGCGCCGAGCCCGAAGGTCACGGCACACGACGCTGCTGTCTGGCAGCAGTCTCTGGTTGCAGGAATCTCGCACGACTTCTGTTCGGCTGTGGCTTGCTGCTCGCCCCCTGCAGGCATCGCCATGCCATGATGTTGAGCAGCACCCATCGCAGCGTTAGACGATGACCCTCCATCGTGTTTCGCGCAAACGAGATCGCTTGCTCTAACGCTGAGCTGGAGCATGAGCGACCACAGAACGAGACCGGCGACTCGGCGAACCGTCACAATCGCAGTCTAATTACGGGCGCCATCGAATTCGAGTGGTTCGCGGCAGCTAGATGGCGGTGCGTCGTCGGCTGGTCATGAGCTCCTCGCGCCGCTTTCGCCAGCCGTATGGCGTTCTGCCCCGTGGCTTGTAGACAGAAAGTGTCGCGTTGATGAGGAGCGCTACCAAAGCTGCTGCCGCGTCAGCGATAAGCTGGATGCGTAGACCAGCCATCTCGCCCCCTGCCAGAGTCCTCTCCGCCACGACACGCGCTAAGTGACCAACCGGCTGCATGTGAACGAGCAGGAGCAGTGTGGCAAGGACGGTTATCAGGAGTTTCAGCAAAACCCAGTAATGACGGAACAGTCCCCAGTGTGTCCCGAGCGACTGAGCCAATCCGGTGAGCAATGAACCGAAACACAATGGGACGATGACGAACCATCCAATCAAGTCCATCGCGAGATACGCGGCTCGGACTGTCTGAGCATCCGCACTGGTGAGACCTGAGATTGCGAGCGCCAGGAAGGCAGCAATAGATCCGAACCATCCGACTGAACAACTGACATGTGCAGTCAGCCCGAGCTTGCGGACGCCCTGGGTGAACATCATTGGAGTGAATGGCCGTGAAAGCCACCACCGGAGAGATGGATAACGACAACGATTAGAACCAGGAGAAGCGCAACAACCCCAATCACCTTGACCCAGCGGGGAGCGCTCTCGTCTTCGGGATCGATCTTCCGATTATCGGGGGTTTCGTCGTCCACGTGACCTCCAGACAAATGTGGTAACCATAAGATGGTAGCAATCTCTGGTACGCGCTTGCGGTTGTTGTCATTATGGGGCGATGCCGACGCAAGTCATTTTTCTATACGGCCGTCCCGGTGTCGGCAAGCTCACCGTCGGCGAACATCTGACCGCTGAGCTAGGCTACCGCCTGCTGCACAACCACGCCGTTGTGGATCTCGTGACATCGCTCTTCCCGTTCGGAACTCCGGCGTTTGTTGCGCTGCGCGAAGCGCTCTGGCACACCTCGATCGAAGCCGCGCTCCGAGCCAAGGTGAGCGGGGTCATCATGACTTTCGCGCCCGAAGCAACGGTTACCGACCACTTCATTCCAGCACTGCAAAAGCGTGTTATAGCGGGGATGGGAACTCTTCACTTCATCGAGCTACAATGTACAGACAAGGAGCTGGAGAAGCGGATCTCGTCGGAACCGCGCGCACGCTTCGGCAAGTTGCGCGATGTCTACAAGTACAGGAAACTCGACGAGGCGGGCACTTTCGACAAGCCGAAGATGCCCAAGCCCGAGCTGGTCATCGATACCACAAATCAGAGTCCCCTCGATTCAGCGCGCGCTATCGCGAAACACTTGCGTCAGGCATCCATGGGACACGTCTAGAGACGCTTTGAACCTTCTCGCTCCGCGGACGAATTGCGGTTACGTTAGAGCGACCAAAAAAGAGACTGCAAAAGTCTCGAGACCAAGCCACCTTCAGCGGAGATTCCCTGCATGAACCGGCGCGCTGTCTCACCTTCAACGTTGCGATCCTTCCTATTCCTGGTCGCGGCACTAACAGCTCTCCTCTCTCCATCACTGGCGTCTGCACAGGCGCAGGCCACGACCGGTGTTCTGCGCGGCACCACGACCGACTCGAGTGGTCGTGCCCTCTCAGCCGTCGTCACCATCAGAAATACCGAAACCAACTTCACGCGCAGCATCAAATCGACCGATCAGGGAATCTTCGTGGCGACCCTGGTTCCCCTGGGTAATTACCAAGTGAGTGCGCGTGCCGTCGGCTACATCCCCGACAACAAATCCAACATCATCGTGAACGTCGGCCAGACTGTCGAAGTCCCTTTGGTAATGGCCAAAGCTGTGACGACGCTGGCTGGAGTCACCGTCGTCGGTCAGACGGCAGTCGAAGCCACCAAAACCGCCGAGGCGACACGATTGCCCGCAACTGTAGTAAGCGCGTTGCCTAACAACGGGCGCAACTACCTGAATCTCACTCTGCTCACGCCGAACGTCGCCATCACTCAGGGGCCGGACGGAGACGTGATCAGTGTCGGCGGACAGCGCGGAATTCACAACAACGTCTCGGTGGACGGCGCCGATTTCAACAATCCATTCTTTGGTGAGCAGCGGGGCGGTCAGCGTCCTCCCTTCACCTTCAATCTCGATGCGGTTCGCGAGATGGTGGTCACCGCTCAGGGCGCCAACGCCGAGTTCGGGCGGTCGAGCGGCGGATTCGTGAACGTCATCACCAAGAGCGGCACCACCGACTTGCACGGAACTTTCCATTAC
>Ga0207646_10003231_pt1 | contig 18589 bp, 11 predicted proteins | sample KBSK5502metaG_FD_184343 | JGI IMG/M metagenome (GOLD analysis project Ga0207646, IMG submission 184343) | Corn, switchgrass and miscanthus rhizosphere microbial communities from Kellogg Biological Station, Michigan, USA - KBS K5-50-2 metaG... | ecosystem: Host-associated > Plants > Roots >...
GGTCCTGGTGCCTATCCTCGGCCAGGCACCAGGACCAGTCGGGCCGACAGCGGATGTCTCCGCCTGGTAAGACTGGGCTCGATGGGTCTTGCGCACTGTTGCAACCAGTTCACCGCCGTGTCCATTCTTCACACTGAGAATCGTGGGTTTCTCCAGCGGCGAGCTTGCACCCTTGGCGGGAACGACGGAGAACCCGCTGGACAGCAACGTTGCTTCATCGTTTCCGCAATTCGCCTCAACGTAACGGGCCAGCGTCCGCAGGATCGCAATCAGCGCCGCGCGTTTTTTCTTCTTCTCCGCGGTTGCCGCCCGGCCGCCGTGTACCTGCGCCGCCATAGCTGCCGTCATATCGTCGGCGGCGGGTTGCAATTGCGCCAGCTCAGGGGGCGGGTTCGAGAACGCTTTGTTGCCGGGCAGTCCTTTGAGAACCGCACCGGTGGTTCCCATAAGTTCCGGATCAGTAAAAGATCCGAATCCTACTAAACATCGGATGTGGGTCATGGTTTTTTCTCCTTTCGGTTTGTTTGTTGATCGTGGACAAAAACATCACCGGCGCGTCGCCGATGATCTCCTCAGCGACAGATGTGACGTGATCCGTCGTAAAGAAAGCTGCGTCCGAAGCGCACGTGGCAGCCGTCCCGCGGTTGCCGCCGAACGTTTAACTGCACTACCCGACGGCCGCCTTCCGTCATCCCGGATGGACTCCTCGCGGGTGCCGGGCCGCAGGAAAGCTATGGCTCGGTCGTTCAAAACATCTGGACCGCGGGCCGCATCGCCGATCCGCAAAATCCGAGCTCGCTTGTCTGGGATCTCGGCCGCTCGCCGTACGATCCTGAGGACTGCTACATCTCGGAGCTCGTGGCGTGTTTGAGCGAAATCAGCGAGGGCATTACAACGGGAACCGACACGTCGCAGTCGTCTCACACGCCCGCGCACACCGACGCCATGATCAAGGGGCTCATGGACTGTTCTGGAAGGGCAAGCTCGTTGGGTGGAACGTCGATGCGTTGCTGCGCCAGATCGAGCAGGCCCGTGACCGCGTCCTCGCCCGAATCAACGGTTCCGCGAAAGCCGGAAAGCTTCCACCGGGCAACAACAGCCTGAGCAACCCGTACCGGCCGAACTTCCTCGCGAGCTGTTGCGAGAAGGGACAGAACACGACCGCTCCAGCATATATGTTGAGGCCGTGAGCGGACAGAGCTGTATAAAGCTCCCCTCCTCAGCCGAGGAGGGGTGGCTGCGCGGTCAATAAAAAAGGCGCCAAGCCACCTTATTCCGCGCAGACGGGCGCGGAGCGCAAGCGCGATAGCGCGCAGCCTTAAAAGTGGTGGTGATCAACATCCGATTATTCTTTTGACCAACACCACCCCGGCCGCTCCATAGAGGTGGCTTCGCGATATTTGATTAGTGTCGCGGCCACCCCTCCTCGGCTGAGGAGGGGTGCGCCTCAACCCCGGTCTGGAATTCCGAATCCGCCTCACCGGCGGTCGCATCACGGTATGACCTCAAAATCCGATAGTCCGAGGAGGCCTTCACGAATCATCGGCCGGATCGCCGGCAGTACATCCCTCAACTTCTTTTCGTTATCGATGGCCGTGATGGTTACCGGCTTGTCATCAGATACACCCAGAAGTCCCTTGCGATGAATGCGGCGGTGGATGCCGTATCCCATAATCCCGTGAATGACCGTCGCCCCGGCGATACCATTCTGTTCCAGCACCCTCACGATAGCTTCATGCAACGGTGTGTTCTGCCACGTATCGGTCTCATCGATGAAGATCAGAAGCATTTTCACAGGGGCTTCGATCATGGGTTTGTACCTCTCCATCGTTCAATTAAATAGTACATGCTCGGCAGAGCCAATAATGTGAGGAGCAAAGTCGATAAGAGTCCTCCGACGACGACTGTTGCCAGTGGTCGCTGCACGTCCGAGCCAATACCGAACGCCGTGGCAGCCGGGATCATTCCCAACAGAGCGGCCAGCACCATCATGAGTACCGGCCGAACCTGGCCGACCGAGCCCTGGGCAACGGCATCCAACAGATCACGGCCTACCCTCTGACGTTGGTCATTGATCGCGGCGACGACGAGCACGCCGCTCATAACCGCGACACCGAACAGAGAAATAAATCCGACGGCCGCAGAAACACTGAGATTGATTCCGCGTAACCACAGGGCGACAACACCGCCGATGAGAGAAAATGGAACATTCATCAGCACGATTCCCGCATACGTCGTTGAGCCGAACGCGAAAAACAGCAAGGCAAAAATCAATGCAATCGTCACCGGCAAGATCACGATCAACCGGTTGCGCGCCCGCTCCAGATTTTCGAATTGGCCGCCCCATTCCACCGTGTAGCTGCCCGGTAAACTAATACTCTCGGCAAAACGCTTCTGCGCTTCAGCGACGAAGCTGCCTTGATCGCGTCCACGGATATTCGTTCGAACCGTGATCTGCCGCTGATTTTCCCGGCGGGCGATAATGCTCGCGCCATTGACCACTCGAAGGTCCGCCAATTCCGATAGCGGCACACGTCCGCCATCTGCCGTGTGGACCAGAATATGTGCCAAATCCGTGATATCGGTTCGTGCCTCAGGAATATACCGTACCGTGATATCGAATCGGCGTTCACCTTCGAACATGATGCTCGCCGGTTTTCCGCCGATGGCCAACTCAATCAGATTATCGATGTCTTCAACGTTTATTCCATATCTGGCGAGTTTCTGCCGATCGATCAGAATCCGGAGCTGTGCCTGATCGGACTCCTGCTCGATGGCCGTATCGGCAGCGCCGGGAACAGTGCGGACAACATCCAATGCTTTTGCCGCCAGGCGGCGCAATTCCACGAGATCGCTTCCAGTAATGATTACCGCCAGATCTGCGGACGAACCGGTCACGGACTCCGTGACGGTATCGATGATGGGTTGCGTGAAATTGAGTGTCGCTCCCGGAATCTGAGCTTGCAGGCGCTTTGATAAATCTTCGACGAGTTGTGCCTTGTTCCTTCCAGCCGGCCATTGATCGTAGGGCTTCAGGGCGAGCAGCATTTCGTTACGATTAGGGCCGAATGGATCCGTTCCCGAATCGTTGCGTCCCGTCTGCGAACTGACGAGCTTTACCTCCGGCGATTCCCGGATCAGGTTGCGCATGTCACTTGCAATTTCCGCGGACTTGTCGAGAGATGTTCCCGGCGGCAAGTTCGCTCTGATCCAGATAACACCTTCGTCGAGTTGCGGAAGAAACTCGGTGCCCAGCGATGTCGCGAGCACAAAAGCGGCAGCGACGACGGCAAAAGCGGCAGCGACGACCAACCCCGATCTTGGAAGTATCTTCTGCAACACCTTGCCATAGCGACGAAACACCCAACCCAGGACTGGGTTTTCCCATCCTTTCGCCCCACGCCGAAAGATATAGGTTGCGAGCACCGGGATCATCGTGAGGGTCAGCAGCATCGACCCAAGAAGCGCGGAGCAGACCGTAAAAGCCATCGGGGTAAACAGGCGGCGTTCAACGCGCTCCAGCGTGAACAACGGCAGATAGGCCGAAATGAGGATCAGCAACGAGAAAAAGATCGGCCTTTCCACTTCAAGCGCTGCCTCCCGCACGCTCTCTTCGACCGTTTCATTTGAAGGCCGTTCCCGGTCCAGCCTTCGAACAATGTGTTCGACCATAACGAGCGTTCCGTCCACGATGATTCCGAAATCGAGCGCGCCGAGGCTCAACAGATTGGCTGGAATACCTGCTTGCCTCATACAAATGAAAGCGAACAGTAGCGACAGCGGGATTGTTAAAGCCGTTAATACGGCAGCGCGCACACTGCCCAGGAAGAAAAACAACACAATGACGACGATGGTCAGACCTTCAAGCAGCGTACGGGAAACGGTGTGCAGCGTACTTTGGACGAGTTCCCTCCGATCGTAAATCGAGGCGATTCGAACTCCGGCAGGGAGTTTGGTTGCGTTGAGATTGTCGATCGCTTCGCTCACACCCTCGAGCACTTCGCTCGGATTCTCACCGCGCCGCATCAGGACGATACCTTCGACGCCGCCTCTTTTCTTGTCGACCCCGAAAATACCGGTTTGAAGCGCTGCGCCAATCTGCACTCGCGCGACGTCTTTCAGAAAGACCGGAACACCTCCAACAGCGGCCAAGACGATGTTTTCAATATCTGCGGTCGAATGAATCAAACCGACGCCTCGAACGACCATGGACTGTTGACGGTTGTCGATCATTGCGCCGCCGGCATTCCTGTTGTTGGCGCCGACTGCCTGCGCGACCTTGTTAACGGTGAAGTTGTACTTTTCCAGTTTCAGCGGGTCGATTTCGATTTGGTATTGCTTGATCAATCCACCGAATGGGACGACATCGGCAACGCCGGGAACCTGCAGCAAACGGGGCGCGATAACCCAGTCCTGAAGTTCTCGCAGCTGAATCTCACTGAAGTGCTCCGGCGCCTGAAGCGTATATCGGAACAATTCGCCGATCGGTGTGGAGAGTGGACCCAGGGTTGGCGTCGCGCCATCGGGCAATGAGGCGTCCCGTAACTTCTCCAGCACAACCTGCCGCGCAAAGTAGTCATCGGTGTTGTATGAAAAAGTGAGTTCGACAACAGAGAGACCAAATATCGTTCGCGATCGACGGGCGATGACGTTTGGGACACTATTCAGCGCTCGCTCAATAGGAACCGTAACCTGTGTTTCCATTTCTTCGGCCGCGTGGCCGGGAAACAACGTGATGACCACGACTTGTGTATCCGAAATGTCCGGGTAAGCCTCAATTTTCAATTGACGGTATGAATAGATACCGAGGCCGATCAGGACAACCGTGAGCGTGATCGTGATGAAGCGTTGGCGTAACGCCGCGCGGAGAAGAAGAGGAATCATGGATTGTGGTGCTCAGTAATTCCGCAGAAGCATCGTTCCATCTGTGACAACCCGGTCGCCGGCCTTGACGCCTGTCAGGATGGGAACACCATCGCCTTCGCGCTTCCCGAACGTGACCTCAACGGCTTCGAAGACACCCGGCGATTTCTCGCGATAAACAATGTTCCGTTGGTCGCCCTGGACGATAGCTCCGGAAGGAACAACGGGCATTTCACGCAATCCTTGCCTGTGGCGAATCTCACCGAACATCTCAGGCCGCAATCGCCCCACGGGGTTTTGCAGTTCAGCCCGGACTTTGATGGTGCGCGTTTGGGGATCAACGGTGTCACCGAGCCTCTTGACCTGGCCTCTGAAGATCTCTCCCGGATAAGCACTCAAACTGATTTCAATCTGTTCCCCAGGCTGAATAAGACGAATCTGGTTTTCGGGAACGTCGGCCGTCATGAATACTGTCGACAAGTCCGCGATTGTCATCACCGGAGCACTCGTGTCATTACGGTATTCGCCCGCGGCAACACTGATATCCAGCACCTTACCGGAGACTGCCGCGCGCACCATAATGTCCTGGTTGGATTGGCCCGGCTGAAGTCCAAATATCTGCAGTTTTTTTTGACTCTCATCCACCGCCGCTTCGGCCTGCGCCACGTCCGACTTCGCCTGGGCTAACGCTGTTTCGGCGACGATCACTTCTTTTTGAGCCACCGCGCGGTTTTCAAAGAGATCCTTTATTCTTGTCAGGTCCGCTTCGGCCTTGGACTGAGCCGCATTCGCCTGATTGAGTTTGGCCTGAGCCTGCCGATAGCCGGCCAACGCCGCACCGGTCTCGGGACTGTCCAATGCCATTACCGGCTCGCCTGCGCGAACCGCGTCGCCAATGGTGACCATGACCTGCTTGACGCGGCCGGCAAGCGGCAACGCGATTCGCGATATACGCGTGGGATTCGCTTCGATCTTTCCTGGAACGACAACTTCTTCGAGCGGGACTTTTTCGGTTCGTACTTCCTCGACACGCAACCGTTTCAACTGCGGAGAATCCGGTGCGAGGCGGATCTCGCTGGAGTCGCTCGGAGTTGGGGCCGCTGCTGCCTTCTCCGGAGCGGGTTGTTGCCTGCCACAGCCGGCAAGGGCCAGCGTGAGGAAGGGAATTAGCCACAAAAAGGCACAAAAGGCACAAGAAGGTTTGATTCCTTCTTGTGCCTTTTGTGCCTTTTTGTGGCTAATTCCCCTTTTCATGGTGTGGCCACCTTGCCCGAGACCGAATCCAGCAGATAGAGCGTGCGCGCGTATTCCGCGCGAGCTTCGTTGTAGCTTTGGATGGTTTCGTTGTAGGCGCGCGTCGCATCGAGGAATTCAACGAATGTTGCCTCGCCCCGCCGGTATGAGTATTCAGTGATTTGCCGCACGTCGCGGGCTTTGTTAAGCATTGTGCTCTCGATTCGCTCGACTGTATTTCGCGCGATCTCGTATTGCGCTAATGCGGTGTCGACATCATTTTCGATGACGGCCTGAAGCGCGCGATAACGGGCGGCGAGCTGTTGTTGCTCCTGGCGCGCCCGTTCGATTTCGCCCTGATTGCGATTGAAAACCGGTAAGTTCGTGCTGAAGAAAAAGCCAAGGGAGTTGCCTCTGCCGGCCAGACCTTGCTGGCGCCGGACTTCACTGCCTACAGTGTAATCCACTTTCCCCTGCGCAATTTGAAGCCGCAACTCCGCGGCGGACCGCGCTTGATCCCGAATGACGGCCTGCAGGTCAGGCCGAAGCTGCATCGCTTGTTGCCTGATGAGCTCTCGATTGACCGGAGCCGCGTCTTTACGCAAATCGCCCGCCGCCTGAAATGTCGTGTTACCCGGCCGGCCAATCAGCAGCCGCAACTTCGCCTGGGCTGTGGCGAGTCGAAGTTGCGCCTGGCGAACGTTATTTTCAAATTGCAATTGCGCGAGCTGGGTTCTCAGCAGTTCCACATCGGCCAGGTCGCCCGCGCGCACCCGGGTTTCGTTAACGCCGACGATCTGAGTGAAAGCATCAAGGTTTTCGCGCGCAAGATTGAGATTGTCCCGCGCCTGCAACACATCGATAAACGCATTCTGCACATCCAGTACAAGCTGGCGGATGGTGTTTCGCAACTGCGCGGCAACAACCTCGCTATTGTTCTCGGCCACGGCGATGCGATTCTCCCGTTTGCCCCCGCGTTCGAGAATAAAGTCCGTCCGGACGCTGTACTCGGCAGGTCCGGCCTGGTTGATGTGGTTGTAGCCGGTACCAATGAGATCCAGATGGTCGCCTTCGGCGGTGAATATCGGATTCGGCCGAAGCCTGGCCGTGATGATTCTTGCTTCAGCCACACTGACGTTGTAGCGTTCTGCGATCAGAGTGAGGTTGCTGGCCACGGCCTCACTGATCGCCTGATCCAAAGTGAGAGATTGGGGAACCTGAGCTGCACTGTTACAAGCGAGATAGAGAACGAGTGCCGAAACCCAACCCGCCTTTCGAAACACACTCATGCCAGCGTGACCTCCCCACGAACTTCAATTCGTGGCAATTGGCAGGCCGAATGGGAGAGCTGATTTGCTTTGCTTTCTACTGCTCTTGCGGGTTCCCCGATGCACGGAACTGGTACACTTGTGTACGGATTTCGTACAGCCATGACGACCTTCCTCAAGAATGCCAAACAAACGAAAGCTTCGCGCACTGGTGCCGATGTTGCACAGCACTCCGGAGTGATAAGTAAGCTCGGAAAGTTTCCCAAAATTGTCACCGCGCAGCGGCTTCAGAATTGGTTACTGGTAGCCGCTCTTGCCGCGATTGGACTGACGGCGCTGCTCGTTGTCGATCTCGCTCGAAACCTTCGCACTGTCGTTATCAGCGAAGCCAATCGAGCGTTGACAAATGCTGCCGGAGAACTGGCAGTCACGGGCCAGGGCTGGGAAAGACAGGCCGGAACCCAACCTTCTTTGGCGGCAGCCGATCAGGATCTACGCGGGAAGTCCTACGAGATTCTGGCGTCATATCCGGATGTCGAAGGTGGTTATCTGTGGAACGACGGCGTGATTGGGCACAGCTTTCCAACGTACACTGAGCCGGGAAGCACGCTGCGCCAGCCGCCGTTCGAGCACGCACAAGTTCTGTCGGCATTGGAAGAATCACGTCGTGAAAACAAAACGGCAACTCGGATTGCGCAGGATGGAAGGGATCTGGTGCTGGTCGCTGTGCGGGCCGACCCCGCTTCGCCTCTTGCCGCCTGGACGCTCCGCCGCATCTTTAATTTCAGCAACTCGAACGAGCTCTATAAGCGGATGTTCCTTGTGGGCGCCATGTTGGCCGCTCTCGTTGCGATTTGCATTGTACTGCGCCTGAGTTTCAGCCTGCAGCGCGGATTTGCGGTCATCCAGGCGGGACTCGAACGCCTGCAAACGGACCTCAACTATCGGTTGCCGGATCAGGATCACGAGCTTCGCAATATTGTGCAAGCCGTGAACACGATGGCCGAAAGCCGCCAAAAGCTCGAAGCTGCGTTGCGCCGGGAAGACCGATTACGCGTGATGGGCCGGGTCGTGGCGGGCATCGCGCATGAGATTCGCAATCCATTGAACAGCATCCGTCTGACAATTCGGTTGCTCGCGCGACGCTTGCAGGGCAGCGCTGAGGCCGAAGAACCCATCAACATGATTACGGGGGAAATCGATCGTCTCGACGCATTGCTCAAAAGCCTTCTCGCTTTTCGTGCGGATGAGCCACCGAAGATCCGATGCCAACCGCTCCAACCGATCGTCGAAAGAACTCTGGCGCTCGTTGAACCTCATGCCGGAGAGAACGGCATCTCGCTTGAAGTCCAGTCCGATTCGGTTTGTGAAGCCTCCGTCGATGCGGACTTTTTGCAACAGGCTCTCATGAACCTTCTGCTCAACGCTATCGATGCGTCCGGCGATCAAGGGAAAGTGCGAGTTTCCATGTCCCCAATCAATTCGCACGTGGAGATCGTTGTCGAGGACAGCGGGCCGGGCCTTAGCGCCGAGCAGCAGGAACGCATTTTTGAGGCGTTCTATACAACTAAACCTGGTGGCACAGGATTGGGCCTGGCGGTCACCAAGACGCTTCTGGAGAAGATGGGCGCCGCAATAGAGTGCACCAATAGTTCGAAGGGCGCATCTTTCCGCGTCATGTTGCCGTAATTAAATGTGGAATGAAATCCCGAATTTTGATCGTTGAAGACGAAAAGACAGCGCTCCATGCGCTCAGTTCGCTCCTGGGCGATGAAGGTTATGACGTCATTCAGGCCGATTGCGGCGAGCGAGGGCTCCAACTGGCGACGCGGGGACAACCCGACTTAATGCTCCTGGACATCCGTCTTCCGGATTTGGATGGCCTGACCATGCTCGAGCGATTGCGTAACGGACATAATGACGCAGCCGTGATCATTATGACGGCAGATACGAATAGCAGGAACGCCATACGCGCCACACAACTGGGCGCCTTCGACTACGTTTCCAAACCCATTAATGACGATCACCTCCTCGTGCAGATCCGCCGCGCCCTGGAATACCGCAAACTCGAAAAAGAAGTTCGTAACCTTCGGTCCATACCCGAAAGCAATTTGTCCATCCCGGGTATGGTGGGCCATAGCCTGCAAATGCAGGAGGTTTACAAATTGATCGGCAGGGTTGCGAACTCACCGACGACTGTTCTGATCACCGGCGAGTCGGGCACCGGCAAGGAGCTTGTAGCAAATGCCATTCACGAGTTCAGCGACCGGCGCAATGCCCCGCTGGTCAAGGTCAATTGCGCGGCGATCCCGGACAATCTTCTCGAAGCGGAATTGTTCGGGTACGAGAGGGGTGCGTTTACGAACGCATTGGCGCGCCGCATAGGAAGATTCGAGCAGGCTGACGGTGGAACCCTTTTCCTCGACGAGATTGGTGAACTGCCGCTCACACTTCAAGCAAAACTCTTGCGCGCACTTCAGGAGCGCACAATTGAACGGCTCGGAAACAACACCCCGATCAAACTCGACGTCCGATTCATTGCGGCGACAGCGCAAGACGTTGATGCCCTTATCGCCGCGACACGTTTGCGTGAAGATCTGTACTACAGGCTGAATGTTGTCTCGATTGCGCTTCCACCGTTGCGGGAGCGTAAGGAGGACATTCCACTTCTGATCCAGCGATTCCTGAGCCGGTCGCAGCGGCCGGTAACAATCAGTCCAGCTGCGCTGGACAAAATTATGGCGCACCAGTGGCCGGGAAATGTCCGGGAGCTGGAAAATGTGATTGCGCGCTCGATTGTGCTCGCTCCTGGTGAAATCGTTACTCCCGATTCGATACAAATCAATCCCAGGCAAACACACGCAACAACCGATTGGGTCGAACAAGTCGCCCTGCGAGACGGATACTGGAACAACATTCGGAAACTCGAGTCGCATCTCGTGAAAACCGCTCTCGAAGAAGCGAAGGGCAATAAGGCAAAAGCTGCGCGCATATTGGGTATTCAGCGGCGGCTGCTGTACGAGAAGATGACCGAACTCGGGCTAAAAGTCGAAGAGGGAATCTCGAACAAGTAAATTCAGAATCCCGATGCGGCCGACCGGACGCATAGGGCGAATATTCCCCTCCTTGCATCACCGCCGCGAAGCGCAAGCGCGATAGCGCGCAGCCTCAAGAAAAGGAGGGGTGGCTGCGCGGTCAAATAGAAAGTCGCGAAGCTACCTTGTTCCGTGCAGACGGGGTGGTTTTCCTTTTTGTTCTCAATCGGAAAACCACCCCGGCCTCGCGATCAGCGGAGGCTTTCGCGAAATCTTTTTAATCGCTCGGCCACCCCTCCTTGCGGTGATGCAAGGAGGGGAATATGCCTCAGCCTGCAAATTCGCTCACACCTCCTAAAGCCGGCACCTACAGGTGCTGTTCAGTGGCTCATTGAATAGACAACAACATTCGAGAGGAACCGGAAGGCGTAGGCGGAGTAAGTTGCGGGATATTCGGGGTCGTCCGCCCATTCGAGGCCGTCGCCGAGGTCGGTATTCCAGGCCATCAGCACGATGATACGTCCCTTCGCGTCGAAGATAGCGAACACTTTCGGCTCTTTGCCGGATGGGCCGTTTTCCCACTGATCGCATTCGGCGCATTTGGCGATGGAGTCGTTCGTGACTTGAATGATTTTATCGATGTCGTAGAAGCAATGAAACAGGGGGTGTGAGGTTGTCAATTCGACTGGTTCTGCATCTGGAATAACACGACGCAACTGCTGAAGAAACGCGTCGAACTCTTCGTCGCCGTGAAAATCATCGGCGAACCAAAGGCCGCCGCGCTCCAGGTACACACGCAGGTTGGCGACATCGCGCGGGCCGAGAACCATTTGTTCGGGTTCCACCGAATAGATCAGAGGAAAGTCAAAGATAGCTCGGCTGGAAGGTTCCACGACAAATGGTGGCGCCACATCGATTCCGGTGAGGCGCCCGAGCAGCGCCGTCAAATGCGCGTCCATCGCCGGATAATCCGTGTACCAATTCTTCAGATAGTCGGGTATCCCGCCGGGATAGCGCATCCGGGCAAATTGGAACTTGGTTGCCGCCGGTGTGATCGTCTTCGCCCGCGAGTCGGCCGCGTACGCATACCAGGTTAGCGGAATGGAGGCAGCAAGAATCGCGCATCCAAGGCCCAGGCAGAGCCATTTGAAGAGCCGCCTTTGCATGTTCTTTGCAATCATCACGCGGCATGAAGAGCACTTTGCGTTCCACTTGCATGTCCGCGCCGAAGAAAGGGGGAAACTTCGGCTCTCAGGTGCGGGGAAAGCAAACACACGATTATTTCTGATCGGGTTAGCTTCCTCGGGTGTCGGCCCTCCCGGGCTGTCACGCCGACAATTGTCAAAACCCTGCCTTTATGTGCCAAGTCCAGCGGTGGAAAACACTTCGGTATCGAGCAATGCAACGACTCCTTCTTTCACCATAGGCAAAATTTCGGGCAAAATAGCGCGCAGGTTCATATCCGAATCGATAGCCGTAATAATCACGGGCTTCTCATCAGTCACGCCGAAGAGTCCTTTTCGATGGATACGGCCTGCAGCTCCGAATCCCATGACGCCATTCCAAACGGTCGCGCCTGCAATGCCTCGTTTATGGAGAAGGTGAACAATTGCTTCACTGAGCCGCTCACCTTCCCACTGGTCGGTGTCCTCAATGAAGATCTGCAGTGTCTTGCACATGGTACCTGTCATCGTGCAACCTTTCTTCGTTCAACCAGGTAATACAGACTGGGCAGCGCAAGCAAAGTCAACAAAAGCGTCGAAAGCAATCCTCCAACGACCACCGTGGCAAGAGGGCGTTGAACATCGGAACCAATGTCATTCGCCAGCGCTGCGGGAACCATCCCCAGCATGGCGACCAAAATCAAGATCAGGCGAGGCCGAAGCTGATACTTTGCACCGAGAATAACGGCCTCTTTCAAGGGGACGTCTTCTTCCTTCCGCCGGCGCGTGATCTCAGAGATGTAAAGAACGCCGCTCATCACAGCCACACCGAACAAGCTGATGAAACCCACGGCGGCAGAAACGCTTAGATTGATACCTCGCAAATACAGAAGGACGACGCCGCCGACGACTGAAAAAGGCACGTTGAGTAAGACCAACGAAGCATTCGTCGCAGAGCCGAATGCAATAAACAGCAGGCCGAAGATGATCGCAATCGTCGCCGGGATGATCACGTAAAGACGCCGCCGTGCCCGGTCGAGATTTTCAAACTGACCGCCCCAGTACACCTGATAACCGGAGGGCAAATGGACTTCCTGCGCAAAGCGTTCTTGCGCCTCTGCGACGAATCCGCCCTGATCGCGATTCACAATGTTCATTCGAACTGCGATTGCCCGCTGGTTTTCGCGTCGCAGGATGATGCTTGCGCCGTTCACGACGCGTATATCCGCAAGCTGGCTCAAAGGTACCTGTGCGCCGTCGGAGGTTCGGACAAGGATCTGGCCAAGTCGCGGTATGTCGCTCCGCCATTCCGGCGCATACCGCACCGCGATATCAAAATGACGATCTCCTTCGAAAACGGACCCGATCGCGGCGCCGCCCACAGCGGATTCGATGATGCGGGATAGATCTTCCACGTTCAGACCATAGCGAGCCAATTGGGCCCGATCGAGTTGAATCCGCAATCCCGGCTGATCGGCCTCTTGCTCGATCGACGTATCCGCCGCGCCGCGTACCGTGCGGACCATTTCCAATGTCTGCTCCGCAAGGTGCCGGAGTTCCCCCAGGTCAGGACCGCTTATGATCACTGCAAGATCCGCGGAGGACCCTGTAATCATTTCCGTTGCTGTGTCGATGATAGGTTGGGTGAAATTGAGAACGATCCCGGGGATCTCCCGATTCAGTTCTTGCCGCAGGTCTTCAACCAACCGCTGCTTGGTCCGGCCTGAAGGCCATGTGGAATACGGTTTCAAGGTCACTAATAGCTCGTTCCGGTTCGGCCCGAAAGGATCGGTTCCGGAATCGTTTCTCCCGCTCTGAGAGCTCACCAGCAACACTTCCGGATGGCGCTGAATGATCGCTCTCAAGTCGTTCGCTACCCTTGCGGACTTCTCGAGGGCAATACCGGGTGGCAGGTTCGCGCGAATCCACATCACACCCTCATCCAGGTTCGGCAGAAACTCCGTACCCAGGCGTGAGCCTAGAAAAAGAGCCGCGGCGATGATTGCAATCGCGCACCATGCCACCGCCACCGGCCGGCCGAGCAAACGCCGGAGGACACGTTCGTATGCGTCGATCAGCCACTTCAGCAGTGGATTTTGCCAGGCCGGAGAGGCGTTTCGGAATAAATAGCTGGCAAGAACCGGAACCAAGGTGAGAGCGCACAGTAAAGATCCTACTAACGCCGCGCATACCGTGAAAGCCATCGGAGTGAATAACCGGCGTTCCACGCGTTCCAATGTGAACAGCGGCAAATACGCTGCAATCAAAATGAATAAGGAGAAGAAAATCGGACGTTCGACCTCGAGTGCCGCGTCTCGAATGACATCAAATGCGCTCCTGGCACGCCTTTCCGTGTGTGCGTGCGAGAGGTTCCGGACGATGTGCTCGACCATGACGAGAGTACCATCGACGATGATTCCGAAATCCAGCGCTCCCAAACTCAGCAGGTTGGCCGGCACGCCGTTGTAGTACATGCATATGAAGGCGAACAGAAGTGAGAGTGGAATCGTGAGCGCCGTGAGTAGTGCGGCTCTGAGACTGCCCAGGAAGAACATCAAAACCAGAATGACAACGGTGAATCCCTCGAGGAGCGTCCGCGAAACCGTGTGCAGCGTGTTACTGACCAGCTCGGTCCGGTCATAGATCGGAACAATCCGCACATCCGCCGGCAAACGGGAGCTGTTGATTTCGTCGATGGCATCGGTCGTGGCGGCCAGAACCTCGCTCATGTTTTCACCACGCCGGAGCAAGACAATTCCTTCGATGCCGCCGGAGTGTTCGTTCCAGCCGAAGATTCCGGTCTGGAGAGCGCTTCCGATCCGCACAGCCCCAACATCGCGCACCAGTACCGGAATGCCTTTTGAAGCAAGCAACACGATGTTTTCAATGTCGCTGACCGAACGGATACGGCCGACACCGCGAATCACCATGGATTGTTGGTCGGTGCTGAGCAGCGCTCCGCCCGCATTCCTGTTGTTTGCCTGAATCGCATCGACGACGTTCTTAACGCTTAATCCATACTTTGTGAGAGCGGGTGGCGAGACCTCAACCTGATACTGTTTGATCAATCCTCCAAATGGAACAACATCCGCAACCCCCGGTACCTGGAGCAAGCGCGGAGCGACGACCCAATCTTCCAGTTCCCGGAGTTCCAGATCTGTTCTTTCGGGACTGCCAAGACGGAAGCGATACATTTCACCGATCGGTGTTGTGAGAGGGGCAATGTCGGGAGTCACGCCGTCCGGCAGGTCGGCGTCGCGAAGGCGTTCCAGCACTACCTGCCGGGCAAAGTAATCGTTCGTTCCATACGCGAACGTGAGTTCGACGACGGACAACCCATAAATCGTACGCGACCGGCGCGCAATGAGATCTGGAACGGAATTCAGCGCGCGCTCGATGGGAACCGTGATCTGCTGCTCCATTTCTTCGGCGGCGTGGCCTGGAGAAGTCGTAATCACGACAACCTGCGTATCGGAAATGTCGGGATATGCTTCGACTTTGAGCTGCCGGAAACAATACACGCCCCCTGCAATCATCGCTATCGTCAGTGAGATCGTCAGAAAACGTTGTTGCAGTGCGAACCGGAGGAGGCGCCCAATCATTCGTCAGCTTCTTTCAATACGCTCGCAATTGCGTCACGCCATCCACCACGACCTGATCGCCCATTCGCAGTTCACCCTGAATTGCGGCGCGATTACTGTCCTGCCAGAAGACAACCACAGGAACTTCTTCGAACTCCCCGTCGCTGCGCTGCCGAAACACAGTCGTCCGGTCCTGCTGCTGAAATAGAGCCGATTTGGGGATGACAATGGCGGTCCTGGAACCTTGAGAATGCCGGATGGTCGCAAACATTTCGGGCCGGAATTGCCCGGAAGAGTTATCCAATTCCGCGCGAACTTTGATGGTTCGCGTTTGTGGATCGACGAGATCTCCAATTCGTTTGACCCGCGCCGTAAACGTGCTGTCCGGGAATGCCGGGATCGTGATGGAGACCGGTTCGCCGATTCGAATCAGGCGTATTGCGGTTTCAGGTACGTCTGCCGAAACCCAAACCGTACTGAGGTCGGCGATCGTCATCACTGGAGCGGAGGTGTCGTTGCGGTATTCCCCCTGCACAACCGAGATATCCACAACCTTGCCAGCCACCGGCGCCCGTACGTTCACAAGCTGTTCGCTGTTATCCGCGGTCAACCCCAGCAGGTGAAGCTTTCGCTGCGCTTCGTCGCGTGAGGCGTTCGCTTGTTCGAGCGACGCTTTCGTCTGAGCCAAAGCCGTTTCGGCGGCGAGGACCTCCTTCTGGGCGATCGCTCGATTCGCCAGCAGATCCTGCGCACGCGCCAGGTCGGCTTCCGCTTTGGCAACTGTCGCCTTGGCCTGCGAAATATTCGCTTCGGCCTGGCGCAATGCAGACTGCAGGGCAGACACGTCCGGACTTTCAACGGTCATCAGTGTTTGTCCTTGACGCACCGCATCGCCCAGGCCAGCCAAAACCTCACGAACGCGGCCGGGCACCGGAAGAGCGACACGCGAGACGCGGCCGGGGTTCAGTTCCACTTTCCCCGGCGCGGCAAGTTCTCCAATGGGTACCGTCGCGGACTGGACCGGGGCGACTTGAATTCGCGCCAACTGAGGGGAATTGACATCGAATTTAATAATGTTTCCGGACCGCACGGCTGCTTTCGGGGATGCATCCACCTCCCTGGATTCGGCTCGCGAAGCTGCAGGATTCGCCCTTCCGCATCCGGAAAGCAAAACAATCAGCGTCCAGATCAACAGCCCTCTCATGGTCTGATTCCTTCTGCTGTGGATTCACCTGTGGCCGCATCGATTCCATATCGGCTTCGCGCGAATTCTCCTCTCGCTTCGTTGTAGGCCTGCATGGTCTCGTTGTAGGCCCTCTGCGCGTCGAGGAACTCCAGGAAGTTCGCCTCTCCCCTGCGGTAGGAAAATTCCGTGATTTGGCGGACATCAGTGGCCCGTTGAAGCAACGAACCCTCGACGCGGTTCAATGTCGCGAGGGCATTGCCGTATTGCAGGTATGAGATCTGGACGTCATTTTGCACCATTGCCTCCAGCGCGCGTAGTTTCGCTTCGACCTGCAACTGTTCCTGGCCTGCGCGAGCGATTTCTCCTTGATTGCGATTGAAGACGGGAAGGTTGGCCGAAAAGAAGAAGCCCATGAGGTTGCCATAACCCGAGGCTCCCTGTTGCCGCCGGTATTCGCTTCCGATCGTGTAATCGACTTTGCCCAGGGCTAACTGAAGCCTTAGTTCGGCCTGTGACCGGATTTGATCTCGACGCAGGGCCAACAGGTCAGGGCGCTGAGTGAAAGCGCTTTGACGCAAGGTCGGCAGGTCCACCGGAACAGCATCGCGGCGCATCTCACCACTGGCGTCGACGAGCGGGTCGGTGATCGTCCGGCCAAGAAGAATCTGAAGCCTTGCTCTGGCTGTCTGAGTCTGAAGCTGCGCCTGGCGTACCGTATTCTCGAATTGAAGCTGAGCGACCTGTGACCGGATCAATTCGACCTCCGCGAGATCTCCGTTCCTTACACGAACCGTGTTGACATTGACGATTTCGTCAAAACTCCCCAGGCTGTCTAAAGCGAGCGCCAAATTTGCTTTTGCCTGAAGGATGTCCACGAAAGCCGTTTCCACGTTGAGAAAGACTGTACGGACAGCATTGAGTACTTGAAGTTCCGCAACGCCGCGGCTTGCCTCCGCAACCTCGATTCGCCGTTCGCGCTTACCGCCGCGTTCCAAAACGAAATCCGTCCGGATCGCAAACTCATTCGGACCGCCGGCATGCGAGTTGTTGAAGTCGGGAGTGATCGGATAATTGAGGTGTCCGGCCTCCAGGCTGAAGATTGGATTGGGGCGTAATCGAGCGGTAAGGATCCGCGCCTGCGCAATCGAAACGTCGTAACGTGTGGCAATTAAATCCAGATTCTTGTCGAGAGCTTCGGAGATGGCCTGGCCCAGACTGAGGAGTTGGAGATTTTCAGGAGGTAATGTTGGTGTCTGCCCGGCAGACAAGTGGCTTGCAACAAGGATCGGCGTAAGAAGGCAGAGCACCCGGAAGATCTTCATCACAGCAAACCTCCGCGAATGAGTAGCCTTTCGCAATTCAAATGCCGACACGCCGTAACACAAAACCCAGTGCTGGCAGGTCTTCCAGCCAGTGATAACGGGACGAACGCGGTCGGAAATCGCACGCCACATGCGCGAAAACCGCACACTCGATTTGCGACGAATTCCCGTTTGTCCAACAAACACCATCAATTCGGGCGGCCAAAAAATTGCACTGAACCGTGTTTCATGTCAGATCGAATTCTGGTCATCGAGGATGAACGTGCGGCGCTGCGGGCACTCTCTTTGCTTCTCTCCGACGAAGGTTATGCGGTACTTGAAGCTCCTTGTGGACAGACAGGCCTGACGCTGGCGCGACAGGAGCAGCCGGACCTCATCCTCCTCGACATTCGTCTGCCCGATATCAATGGACTCGATGTACTGGACCGGCTGCGGCAAGAGGGTTGCGACGCCGGGGTGCTCATCATGACGGCGGAGACGACGAGCAGCAATGCGATTCAGGCCACTCAACTCGGAGCATTCGACTACATTGCGAAGCCGATCAATGACGAGCACCTTCTTGTCCTGATCCGGCGGGCACTGGATTATCGTGAACTGGAGCGAGAAGTCCGCAACCTTCGGAATGCCTGTCCGCCGCAGCCTTTGCCGACCTTTGTGGGACACAGTGCCGCGATGCAGGAGGTCTATAAGCTCATTGGTCGCGTAGCCGCTTCTGATGCGACTGCGCTGGTTCTTGGTGAGTCCGGAACGGGCAAAGAACTCGTGGCCGATGCCATCCACCGATTCAGCAAGCGGTCCAGCGGACAGTTGGTCAAAGTGAATTGTGCCGCTATACCCGAATCCCTTCTCGAAGCCGAATTTTTCGGATACGAGAAGGGGGCATTCACGAATGCCCTGTCGCGTCGCATTGGACGATTCGAACAGGCAGACAAAGGAAC
>Ga0207646_10003236_pt1 | contig 18580 bp, 22 predicted proteins | sample KBSK5502metaG_FD_184343 | JGI IMG/M metagenome (GOLD analysis project Ga0207646, IMG submission 184343) | Corn, switchgrass and miscanthus rhizosphere microbial communities from Kellogg Biological Station, Michigan, USA - KBS K5-50-2 metaG... | ecosystem: Host-associated > Plants > Roots >...
CGCCCTGGTGTATGTCCCGATCGCTGCCGTCCAGCTGCCGGCGGTCGTGCCCTCGTCCAACGTCCTCGCCGCGATCGCGATCCTCGCCGTCATCTGCACCGCGGCCGCCTTCCTGGTGTTCGCCGCCCTCATCGACGAGATCGGCCCCGTCCGGTCCACCCTGATCACCTACATCAACCCGGCGGTCGCCGCAATCCTGGGTGTGCTCGCCCTGAACGAGACGTTCACCGTCACGATGGGGATCGGTCTCGTGCTGGTGATCCTGGGTTCGGCGCTGGCGACTCGTCGGTCGCGAGCCGGCGGCGGCGAGAGCCCTGCGTCGGTGGAGGCGGCGTGGCAGCCGGCACTCGACTGAAGCGTGGTTTCATACGTTCGTGAGCAATTCGATCGTCGGCGGGTACCTCGCGGAGACCGAGGACGACATCGCGAATCGGAGGATCGTCCGCGGCGACTTCGCCGAGAACTTCTTCTCCCCGCTCGTGAAGGTGCAGCTCGACGTCTACCGGGAGGCATTGCTCCTCTTCTACGGCAAGGTCAGCGTGTACCTGCGGGCGATCAACCGGCCGCTCCCGGGAAACTGGCGGGATTGGGTCGGCTAGCGGTGATCGATCGCGGGGCCGTCCGCGCGCTCGATCCGGACGCGTACCTGGCGGCGATCCCCGGGCTTGCGAGGCTCGTCGTCGACGCGGTCGACGGCGGAGCGTCGGTCAACTTCCTGGCCGGCGTCACCGAGGCCCAGGCGGCCGCATGGTGGTCGGATCGGATACCTGACATCGTGGCCGGAACGACGACCGCCTTCGTGGCGGTCGAACCCGGCGGGGCCGCTGCAGGCGCGATCGTCGGGTCGACGCTGTTGATCCGGTCGCGCAATCAGAACAGCCCACATCGGGCCGAGATCGGGAAGGTCCTCGTCCATCGCTCCGCGCGCCGGCGCGGCATCGGCCGAGCGCTCATGGACGCGGCGGAGGCTCGCGCCCTGGCTGACGGTCGGTGGCTGCTCGTCCTCGACACCGAGGCCGGCAGCGCCGCGGATGCCTTCTACCGCTCGCTCGGCTGGCACGAGCTCGGGACGATGCCCAACCACGCCTACCGATCCGATGGCGTTCTGGCCCCGACGACGTACTTCTGGAAGGACCTCCGGGCGGCCGCTCGATAGGGTCGAACGGATGGTTCCCACTCGTCCCCGGAGGGGTCGGAAACCTGTGGGGCTGGCGCGGCGTCTCCGGGTCAGCGCGGTTCACCGAACCGCCTTCGGGAGATACCACCAATGGATCCGATCACCCTGACCCTTCGCTTCCCGGGCTCGCGTGCCCGGTGGCTGGCCGCCGGCCTCGCAGCCGGGTTCCTTGTCGCGAATGTCCTGTCACCGGCCTTCGCTCCGCATCGGTCGCTCGCAGCAGACACCTCCACACCGGCCGAGCACACGATCACGGTCAGCGGCGTCGGCACCGTCGTGACAGCGCCCGACATCGCCGACCTCCGGCTCGGGGTCACCTTCACACGCCCGACGGTCCGGGCCGCCCGAGCCGACGCCGCGGCCGCCATGACCAAGGTGATCGCCGCGCTCAAGGCGCTCGGGATCGCCGACAAGGACATCCAGACGACGAACATCTCCCTGCAGCCGGCGTACGACTACGCGGCGAACGCCAATCCGCCACGCATCACCGGCTACACCCTGTCGAACGCCGTGGCCGTGACGGTTCGGGACCTCGACAAGGTCGGTGACGCGATCGACAACGCGCTGGCGGCCGGCGCCACCACATTTGACGGGGTGTCCTTCCGCGTCGACGATCCGGCCAAGTCCCAGCAGCAGGCCCGGACCGACGCGATGACCCAGGCGAGAGCTCACGCGAATACCCTCGCTGCGGCCGCCGGCGTCGCGATCACCGGCGTCGCATCGATCAGCGAGACCTCGGCGCAGACGCCGTACCCGATCTACTACGGGGCTGCCGGCGCGCCCGCAGCGGCCAAGGACGTCGCCACCCCGGTCCAGGTCGGGACCGCCGACGTCACGATCACCGTCTCGGTCGTCTACCTGATCGGCTGACGGTCATGCGCGCGGCTGACGCCGACGTCGTCGGCGTCAGCCGCCTTCGCTGCGTACACGGACCACGTACAGCACCGGGAAGACGAGGAAAATCAACAGTGCGATGGACGGGCTGACCTGCCAGCCGATCAGGCCCGCGATCGTGTACCCGACCAGGGTGATGACCGATTCCGAGAGCCGGAACCATCCAACGTCGGTGGCTGGGTCGAGCAGTTCGGGGCGGCGTCTGAGATAGATGAAGAGCAAGGTCCAGGCGACGCCGGAGGCGATCCCGACCGCTGCGTACGCGACGACGGCCGCGGCCTGGTCGGCGGGGGTTCCGATCCGGTACGCGCTCGCGATCACGGCCGTCGGAAACGGCACGACCGAGACGGTCAGGAGCAGGAGCAGGTTGCGCCACAAGAGCCCGGAGTCGACGGCGATAATCCGGGTGAAGACCGCATGGTGGCCCATCCACAGGACGCCAATGTTCGCGAACGCGGCGAGATAGGCGACGTAGGTCACCCCTTCCGCCATCAGGTCGCGGCCGAATTCGCCACTGACCGCCGGAACGGCGAGCTCGAGGACGAGGAGCGTGATCGCGATCGAGAAAACGCCGTCGCTGAATGCCTCGACCCGATTGCTCTCGCTCAGGCGACGGGTCGAGCGGTCGGTCATGTCGGGGCCATGATGCGGGAGCCGTCAAGGCTGCCACCGCCCAGATCAGGGGTCCCCACCGCCGATCCAGGCTGACGGAGGTTTCAGCGTCGTGAGCCCGATCAACGTCGCCCTCGCCGTTCCCGTAACGTCCGCCGCCGACTTCGATCGGTGGCTGGCCCTCCACGGGCGAGCAGAGCGATCGGTCGTCGTCGCGATCTGGAACAAGGCGTCCGGACGGCAGACGGTCACGCTCGTCGATCTCCAGGAGACGGGGCTCTGCCACGGCTGGGTCGACACGCAGACGAAGCGGATCGACGATGTCCGCTACGCGATCCGTTTCGTGCCGCGACGACCCGATTCAAGGTGGTCCCCGAAGAACCGGCGGATGGCGGCCCGGCTCCTCCTGGAGGGCCGGATCACGGAAGCAGGCGCGGCCACACTGCCGGCCGACCTCTGACGCCCGAGCTCGGCCGGAGGGTCAGGCGACGAGGCGGAGCAGGTCGCCGACGGCCGCGATCGCCTCGGGCGTCGAGACCAGCGGATTGTTGAACGTGAAGCCCGTGAACCCGGCGTCGAGGTACGGGCGGAGGACCTCGGCGGCGTGCTCGGGCGGGACGGCCCTGACGTGCGCCCGACGCTCGGGCGGCAGGCGCTCGACCATCGCTCGACCGGCAGCCTCGGTCGCCGCCACCAGGACCGGCGTTGCCATCGTCCGCTCGACCGCCGCGGGATCACGGCCGATCTCCTCGCAATAGCCGTTCAGCAGCTCGTTCTTGCGTCGCAGGACCGCGAGGCCGAGCGGGAACCAATGGGTCAGATCGGCATGCTTCGCGGCGATCCGGAGCGTCCGCTGCTCCCCTCCCCCGCCGAGGATGATCCGCGGACCACCGGGCTGGATCGGGCGTGGCACGTTCAAGGCGGCCTGGATCCGGTAGTGGGTACCCTCGAACGTCGGACGATCCTCCGTGAACATTGCACGGATGATCGTGAGAGCTTCGTCCAGGCGGTCCATCCGCTTGCCGACGCGCGGGAACTCGAAGCCATAGCCGTCGTGCTCGCTCTCGTTCCACGCGGCGCCGATGCCGAGCATGGCGCGGCCTCCGGAGACGACGTCGAGCGTGGTGACCGTCTTGGCGAGCAGCGCCGGGTTGCGGTAGGTGACGCCGCTGACGAGCGCGCCGAGTCGGACGCTCGTCGTTCGCTGGCTCAGGGCTCCGAGCGTCGAGTACGCCTCGAGCATCGGGTCGGTCTCCGGGCCGACACCGACGATCTGGTAGAAGTGGTCCATGACCGTCACGAGTCGGAAACCCGACTCCTCCGCGGCACCCGCGAGTTCCGCGACGTGATCGAACAGACGGCCCGGCGGGATGCCCGGGAACGTGAAGCTGGGCATGTGGTAGCCGAACCAGACCGGCATCTGGGTGCTCCTGCATGTGGATCTCGCCGGCGATTCTGCCACGCGGCGCCCGTCGCGGCGCGCGTCGAGGAAGGCCGGACGCCCCACACGAGGGTGTGCGACGGAACCGCCAAGTCGTCGTCGGTTAGGCGCCCGAACCGAATCCCGCGGCCCGGAATGCGAACCGCGGCGGATGAACCCCGGGGCTACTTGCCCTTGGCGGCGCCGTCCTTGGTCTTTGTCTGCTTCGGTTTCTTTGGGGTCTTCGCCTTCTTGTCCATCGGGTGGTCCTCCGAGATGCCGTTGATCCCGGCGATTCTCGCACGCCCGAGGGTTGACGACTTGCCGCTCAGGCCTTGACCGGCTCCATTCGCTCGACGAAGTCGGCTCGCCAGGCTGGCGCCTCAAACGGGTTGGCGAAGTACTCGGTCATCTTCGCGACCTTGCCATCACGGGTTTCGCCGATCCCGACGTAGCTGACCGGAATGCCGTCGCCGTAGTCGATCGTGCCCTCGACGACGAAGACGTCGCCACCGCCGAGCATCCGCTTGTACGTGAATTTCGGGCTCGTGCCCGACATCTCCGGATAGCGGCTCGACAGGCGCATCGACGCGTCGCGGCTCAATCGCTCGCCCGACTGCGGCCACTCCTCGACGAAATCGTCGGTGCCGTACTCCTGGAGGAGCGCCGCCAGCTTGCCGAAGTCTCCGGACGTGAGGACCTCCTCGAACGCTGCCGCCATCTTCTGCGTATCGGCCATGGAACCGTTCCTCCTGCGATCGTGGACGACCAGATTGATCCCATTCGGGCGATCGGGCAAGCGGCTCATCCAGCCGTTCGACGTCGAGCCTGAGCCCGGCCGTCGGTCGAACACGGCGCGTCGCCGGGGACCCTACGCTTGCCGCTCCGCGGCGACCGTGCGTTTGGCATGTCGCCGACGTGTATCTGGGTGTGACCACCATCATGGCGATCGCCGAACCGACGGAACTCGCGTACGAGCGGGCATTCGAGGAGCACTGGACCGACGTGTTCCGGTTTGCCCTCGCCTGGACGAACGACTGGACGGCGGCGGAGGACCTCGCCCAGGACGCCTATCTTCGCCTGTGGAACCATCGCGGCGGCCTCGACTGGAGCCGACCGGTCCTGCCGTGGCTTCTCGTCGCGACCCGGCGCCTCGCGACGGATCGGTTCCGGACGCTGCGGCGTCGGCTGCTGGCGCCGACCCACGAGGGCTCGATCGACAGCGACCCCGCCCTGCGCAGCCGTTGGCTCGATGTCTGCGCGGCGATGGGCGACCTGTCGTCGTTGGAGCGAACCGCGCTCGTGATGACCGCCCTTCAGGGCGTCTCGTACGAGGAAGCCGGCCACGTGCTGGGGACGACGCCCGGGGCGCTCCGCGCCGCGGTCAGCCGGGCCCGAGCGAAGTTGGAGAACGCCTGATGCCCAGGGACCGCGTGAGCCGCGTGCTCGATGAGTTTTCCGCCGTGACGAACGCGGCGCCTCGACCCGAATCGCCTGCACGGAGAATGATCATGCGCAATCGCTTTCCTGTCGCGACCCTGACCGGTGCGACGCTCGTGCTCGTCGTCGTGGCGGTTGCCGCGTTCGCGATCGGTCGAGCCGGACCGAGCCCCCTCGTGGGTTCGTCCCCGTCGTCGCCATTGTCGGCGCTGGCGTCATCCGAGCCGAGCGCACCGGCGTCCCCGGCGCCCAGCGTGCCGGCGTCCCCTGCACCGACCACCCGGCCGTCCGTGTCACCGGTGGCGTCCGCGCGTCCCGCGACCGGCCCGTGCCATGCGTCCTCACTGGCGGCTCGGATCACGCTCTGGGAAGGTGCCGCCGGTTCGCGGATCGCGCACGTGGAATTGCGGAACACGGGGACCAGCCCCTGCCTGCTCGATGCACTGGATCGTCCGCAGCTCGTCGCGGGAGACGGATCGGTGCGCATCGACGGCACGAGCCCGGCAACGACCGACCAGCTGACCGTGGCACCCGGCGACGTCCTCACGACGCTGGTCTCGGCCAGCAACGATTGCAAGCCGGCTCCCGTGCCCCCGATCAGCGTCGCCTTCGTGTTCCACGATGGACAGCGGCTCGTGGCGAAGCCGGCGAGTCCGACCGACGCCGACACCCCGCCGTGCAACGGCGCCGGATCGCCGGGCATGATCGACATGCACCCCTGGGCGCGATGAGCCGGGTCCTCCGCCTCTCGTTGTGCGCAGCGCTCATCACCTTCGGGTTCGGGGCGCCGACCGCGGCGCGGACCGCTCCACGCGGCGACGCGCAGCTCGCCGGGACGGTGACGGCCGTGGCATTCGACGCTCGATTGTCGGCCGCTGCGACGATCGACGCCGCGGTGGCCGCCCAGTCGACGATCGCCACGCTGATTGGCCAGAAGCTCGTCGTCCGGATGGAGGGACTCACGCCGAGCGCCTCGCTGCTCGGCCGGATCCAGCGCGGCGAGGTCGGCGGCGTCATCCTCTTCGGGTCGAACATCACGACGCCAGCCGCGCTCAGGACGCTGACGGCGACGCTCCGTGGCGCGGCCGCCGCCGGCGGGCGCCCGCCACTCCTGATCGCGGTCGACCAGGAGGGTGGAGCGGTGAAGCGGATCCCGTGGATCCCGCCCACGCTGTCGCCGCCCCAGATGGGGCAGCTCGCATCGACCTCCGTTGCCCGAGCCCAGGGCTCGGCAACGGGAGCGGCCCTCCGCGATCTCGGGATCGACGTCGACTTCGCGCCGGTGGCCGATGTGCCGGCCTCGACCGCGTCGTTCATGTACCTGACGGGTCGAACGTGGTCATTCAACGCGTCGCGGACCGCGTGGTTGTCGAACGCATTCGCCACCGGGCTGCGAGGCCAGGCGGTGGCCCCGACGATGAAGCATTTTCCCGGGATCGGGTACGCCACGAAGAACACGGACGCGTCGGTGGTGACGATCTGGGCATCGCGGACGGAGCTCTCGCCGGGCCTGGCGCCCTACCGAATGGCGATCGCGACCCACCTCCCCCTGATCATGCTGTCCAACGCGACGTATCCGGCCTATGACTCCGCCCACGCGGCGGGCTGGTCGCCTGCGATCGTGGGCACCCTCCTTCGGCAAGACCTCGGGTTCACGGGCGTGACGATCACCGATTCGCTCGATGGCACCGCGTCGGCACGCGGCATCACGACCAGGCGCCTCGCCGCTGCCGCTGCCCGCGCGGGGACGGACATGATCCTGACCACGGGCTCGGAGGCCGGGACGAGCGGCGTATTCGCCTACCTCGTCCAGCAGGCAACTGGCGGTGCCATCCCGATGGCGACGCTGCAAGCCTCATACGCGCGAATTCTCGCCATGAAGGCCAGCCTCTAGCGCAAGCGCGTTCAGGACCTCGACGCGCCGCGATCCGGAACCTTCTTCACGGCGCCTGTTGCCCACGGCGAGCGCGCCATCCATTCCGCGAGGCCCGTCCGGTGGACCAGCTGGGCGCTCTGGCAGTTGGGGCGGACCGCGGCCTCGCGCTCGATCGCCCGCAGGAACAGCCGGTCGAACGAGCCACGCGGAAAGGCACGCACGACGCCGGCCTGGACCCCGGCGATCGTCTCGTAGCCGCGGCCGCGGACGTCGATGCCGGTGGCCCGGTCGAGCAGGACGCTCTCGACCCCGTCGTCGACGGTCACCGACGCCTGCATGTGGAGGATGATCGCGACCGCGGCCCGATCGGCGTCGCCGGCCGGCATGCCGTGCCGCTCGAGGAACCGGCGAGCGATCTCCGCGCCCTCCACCTCGAAGCACATCGTGTTCCGCGGGATCCGGGTGAGCCCGACATCGTGCATCAGCGACGCCGTCCAGAGGATCCGCCGGTCGAATGACCAGCCCTCGTCCGCCGCGATCGTCGCGCCCCAGCAGTACGACCGGACCGAGTGCGCGAGGAGATACACCGGCAGCGCGCGATGGGCCCATTGCCAGGTCGCCAGCGACACGCTGTCCTGCGGCACGGCGACGTCCCCGATTCGGGTCGGGAGCGGCGGCATCGGAGGCATCGCCGACATCCTAGCGAGCCTGTACGGACGCGTGACACTCGATCATTTGTGACGTCCACGGCCCGCGAACTGGTGTCGGCCGTCCGACAGACACACGTCGGGCCCGTCCTGCGTCACCACTGCATCGGCCGCCGAACGGAGCAACCGGGGAGCAGTGTGCCGCCCGTGTTCGGGCGCTTCGTGCCGTCTGGACTCCGACGACATCCAGTGGCCGGACCAGCGCGTATCGTTGGGCGATGGTCGAGCCTGCGGCGAGCAGCGACGGAGCGCCAAGCGGCGGCAACGAGGGCGGCGTCCCGGGACCTCGTCGGCGGCCTGGACGGCGCGGCTGGGCGGCCGGCATCCTCGTGGCGATCGTGGTGATCGCCGGCCTCGCGATCAGGCAGGCCGGTCGACTTGCGCCCGCGACGATGCCCGCATCTCCGAGCACCGGGACAGGCCGGTCCGCTCCCATGGTCGCGCTCGTCGACCGCGACGGAGCCCTCGCGACGGTCGACGCGTCCGGTGCGAAGAGGATCCTGGCGGCCGAGCCGGGCACGACCTTCGGGTTCCCGGCGTGGTCGCCGGACGGCTCGCGGCTCGCGGCCGTGGAGGACCGGGCGACGGACACCTCGATCGCGATCTTCGCCGCTCGCCCGGAGGGGTCGGCCGCGAGCCCGTCGGCGGCGCCCGTCGTCGTCTACCGCAGCGGGGCGATTCCACCGTTCTACCTGTACTGGACACCCGATGGCCGGCGAATCTCGTTCCTGGCGACCGAGGCCGACGGGATCTCACTGCGCGTGGAGCCCGCCGACGGCAGCGCCCCGCTCGAAGGCGGCCCGGCCACGGTGATCCGGCGGGGTGCTCCCCTGTACTTCGATTGGATCGGCGCCGACCGGCTGCTCCTGCACGTCGGGAATGGTCCGGACGCGTTTCTCGGCGAGGTCGGGATCGACGGTGCCTCGGTCGCGCCGCCGATCGAGCGTTCGGGCGACTTCCGGCCGGCCGTCGCGGATGCGGGCGGGCGGTTCGTCGCATTCGTCCGCGGCCAGCCGCCCTCCGCCCAGCTCGTCGTCGCCGCGCGCGATGGCTCTGCCGAGCACTCGAGCCCGGTGTTCGGCCCGGCCGCGATCGTGTTCGACCCGACCGGGGTCACGGTGGCATCGATCGCGGCCGAGGACCCAAGCCAGGTCGATTTCGCATTTCCGTTCGGGCCCCTGCGCCTGATCGACGCGAGCTCGGGGGCGATCCGGACGCTCGTCACCGGCAATGTGGTCGGGTTCTTCTGGTCGCCCGACGGTCGGACGATCGCGGCCCTGCGCCTCGAGGCCGGCGGCGGGTCCACCGTCGCCGACCGGACCATCGTCGAAGCGGGTGCCCTGCTCGCTGCGGCGACCTCGACGCCGAGCCAGACTCCGACGCCGACGTCGACCCCGACGACAGGCGCCGAGCTGCACCTGCTCTTCGTCAACGTGGCCGACGGGTCGGTTCGCTCGAACCGGGTGATCCAGCCGACCGGCCACTTCGTGAGGCAGTTTCTGCCGTACTTCGATCAATACGCCCTGAGCCACCATGTCTGGGCGCCGGACAGCAGCTCGATCCTTCTGCCCCTGGTCGACGAGACGGGCAGCGACCGGCTCGTCGCGCTGCCGGCCGACGGCACCTCGAGCTCGCGCTCGTTCGACGGAGAGTTCGGCTTCTGGAGCCCGTGAACCAGGCCCGGACCGAGCGGGCCCCGCGGGGCACACCTCCAAAACGCGGAAGACGGGTCGTCGGCCCCCCGCCCACGACCCGTCGTCCACCCACCCTGTCTCCGGCTCCCGCCGAGCCCGACGAGGTTGCAGGACGGGCCCGTTCTCGCGTCGGGCCCATCCTGCGGAGACTGCGACCGTGCATCAGGAGGTGTTAGCTACCGGTCATGAGCGACTCTGACGGCTGGCATTCTGGACGTCATTACGCGCCGTCATCTCGGCACGAGCTCGATATCGATCCCGGCCGGGGCCGCGGATGGTCGCCTAGGACGTTCCTGACGAGCTCGATCCGGCGTCGCCTGCCCAGCCGCGGTTCGTGAATGTCGGAATGAACCGGTACCCCCGTCCCGGGACGGTTGCGATGAACCGCGGGTGGCGGTAGTCGTTCTGGAGCTTGATGCGGAGCGCCCGGACGTGGCGGTCGACGATGTTGCTCTCCGCCACGAAGTCCGTGCCCCAGATCGTGTCGAGGATCTCCTCGCGGGTCACGACCCGCCCGCCGCGACTCGCGAGCAGGTACAGGAGGCTCTGCTCGATCCCGCTCAGGTGCACGACCGACGAACCCGCCCGGACCTCGCGGTTGATGATGTCGATCTGGATCTCGCCGATTGTGATCGTCGGCACGATCGGGCGATCCAGGCCCGTCGCTCGGCGGCTGATCACGATGGCGCGCGCCAGGAGCTCCTCGGGGGAGAACGGCACCGTCACGATGTCGTCGACGCCCAGATCGAACGCCCGGATCTTCGTGCGCAGATCGCCACGCCTGGTGAGGCCGAGGACCGGAGTCAGACTCTGGGTCAGTGTGTTCGACGCACCCAGCCGCCGCAGGAGCGGGCCGCTGTCGTCGTGATCCATGTCGATGACCGACAGGTGCGGCCGCCACTCGGCGACGATCTTCTCCGCGTCGGCCAGGTTGTCGACGGCGCGGACCACGAACAGACCGTGGTTCAGCGTCAGCTCGATGAGATCGACGACCAGCGCGGGGTCGTGGAGGACCAGGGCCCGGCGCGCTTCGTCCGCGACGTGTTCCACTGTTGCTTCGTCCCAGGTTGCCGCCGAACGGCCAGCGCGGCCGTTCTCGTCTGGTATAGCAGATATGGCCGCTGGCATGCCATCGCGAGGCGGCCGCGCGGAGGCGCCCGCCGCGGCTGGCGTGCAGCCGTGACGGGCGCCGTGTGGTGCGGGATTGCCTCAGGTCGCGGCCGGCTTCTCCTGGACCGCCCAGCCGTTTCCGTCAGGATCGCTGAAGAAGGCGAACGAGTTCCACGGGCCCCCATGTCCATCCTGCCATTCGCCGTTCTCGATGAAGCGGACCGGCGTGATGTCAACGCCTCGTCCGGCAAGCTCGGCACGGGCCGCGTCGATGTCGGTGACGCACAGCTGAAGCCCCTGGAGGGAGCCCGGCTCCATCTTGGCGAGGCCCTTGCCGATCGAGATCGAACAGGCCGAGCCGGGCGGCGTGAGCTGCACCACCCGGAAGGCGTCACCGGCGCTGTGGTCGACGTCGACGTTGAAGCCGCATCGCTCGCTGTAGAAGGCCTTGGCTCGGTCCACATCCGAGACCGGCACGACGACGAGCTCGAGGGTGTAATTCATCGGGTTCGCTCCCATCTGTCCTGGATCAGGCAACCGGGACGAGGTTGCCGAGCAGGACGTCGAGGCGGTTGAAGCCTTCGTCCATCCCGGCGGCCATCCCGCTCTCGACGACGGCGTCGCGCGCTTCCAGCGACTGGTAGACGGAGTGGGTGCGGACCGTCGTGCGCCCGTCGTGCTCCTCGAGGCTGAGCTTGTCGAGCGAGACGTGGCCCGGCGCGCCTTCGAACTCGAAGGTCTGGACGATCCCGTCGGGGGTCGGGTCGCCGTGGAACACGCCGTGGAAGCCGTACTCGTTGCCGTCGGGATCGCGGTGGACGTAGCGCCAGGTGCCACCGGCCCGGACGTCGTAGATGTCGATGATCATCTTGTACTTCTGCGGTCCCAGCCACTGGACCAGCAGCTCGGGATCCACGAAGGCGCGATAGACGAGGTCTCGTGGCGCGTCGAACTCGCGGCTGACGTCGATGAATGGGACGCCCTCGGGGGCCTGGACCTTGGTTTCCGACACTAGGGGTTCCTCCTTCGTCCTGGGTGATCGTCGATCGATCGCTCGGTGGTGCGATCGCCGGACGGATCCGGCGTCGGGTCGGCCTGGAGACGGGCGAGAAGCGCATCGAGCCGGCCGTGGCTCTCATCCCACCAGGCCTGGTATTTGGCGAGCCACTCGGTGGCATCACGGAGCGGGGCGGCCTCGAGATGACTGAGCCGGGCCGTCGCTCGCCGCGTCCGCGTGATCAGCCCGGCGCCCTCGAGGACCTTAAGGTGGCGCGAGACGGCCGGTTGCGACATCGCGAACGGGGCCGCGAGCTCGGCCACGGTCCGATCCCCCGCCGTGAGGCGAGCGAGAATCGCCCGGCGGGTCGGGTCCGCGAGAGCTCCGAAGACGGCATCGAGGCTGGTCGGCTGCATCCGCTTCATCTCTATAACGCACTTGTTATGGAACAAGGTCGTTATTAAAGCCGCTCATCGCCGATTTGTCAACCCTCCGCCGGCCACGGGTCCGACGCACCAGGCGGTGAATCCGGCCGACCGGCGAGTGAGCTCCATGTCGGCGGAGGCGCTCGACCACGAACGACAAGGGCTGGCCTGGACGATCGAGCAATCCGGGGGGTCCGGTCGGATTCGCGATCGACCGGCCCTATTCGACGAGGGTCGCCATCCGGATGCCCGTCAGGAATCCTCGATATGCGGTGATCGGATCCGGACCTGAATGACGGACCGTCCGGTCACCGATCCGTTCCGCCAGCGGCGTGATCGCGGCAAAGTCCGCCTGGAGCGCTCGGTGGTAGTCGACCTCGATCACGACGGGCCGTTCGACCTCGAGGACCCTCAGGTCCCCTCCCCCGCCCGCGCGTTCGACGGCCCGGGTCGATGCGGCGCGAATCAGGGCTCGGGCTCGGTCGGGGTGGATCGACGCGGCGGCGCTCGTGCCGTGCGCCTGCTTGACGACGACCCGCTCGGCCCATGGCAGCCAGGTGGCGACCTCGGCCTCGAGCGCCTCGTCACCGGCGACGAGCCCGACCGGAATCCCCCACGCCCCGAGGATCAGGGCATTGAACCCGTACTCGCCCGTCGCGCGGCCGTCGAGGCGCGTCTCGGTCGGGGCGCCCGTGTAGGTGTGGGCGATCGTTCCGGTCGGGTGGCCCGCTCGAGCGTGATACCCCACGAGCAACGCGACATCGAAGGCGGGCTGGCCGCCCTCGTTCGGCTCCGCTCCGGCAACCATCGACCAGGCCTTCTGGCCGAGGAGGACCCGGGCGTCGGGATGGAGGTCGATCGGGCGGAGGTTGTACATCCCGCCGTGACTGTCGTTGACGAGGATGTCGGTCGCGCCCGCTGCGACGGCCCCCTCGATCGCCGCGTTGGTCTCACCGACCATCAGCTCGACCGCCGCCGGGTACTCGCTGTCCCCTCGATCGGTCGGCCGGGCGTGGCTGACGCCCGCGATCCCCTCCATGTCGACGCTGATGTAGACGCGCATCGCCAAGCAGCATAGCCGCGTCTCGCACCCGACAACCGCGCCGCCAAGGTAGTTGCATACGCAACGATGTTGCTGTAGCGTAGGCACGGATCGGCGCGGCGGAGGCCGTGCCGGGCGCGACAAGAGTCGCGCCGAGCACAGGAGTCGAGATGCAGTTCGGGGTCTTTTCCGTCGGCGATATCACGCCCGACCCCACCACCGGCCGCGCGGTCAGCGAAGCCGAGCGGATCCAGATCATGGTCAGAGTGGCCCTCAAGGCCGAAGAGGTCGGCCTCGACGTCTTCGCCACGGGCGAGCACCACAACCCACCCTTCGTCACCTCCTCGCCGACGACGATGCTCGGCTTCATCGCGGCGGGGACCCAGCGGCTCCTGCTCTCGACGGCGACGACCCTGATCACCACCAACGATCCGGTCAAGATCGCCGAGGACTACGCGATGCTCCAGCACCTGGCCGACGGCCGGGTGGACCTGATGATGGGTCGCGGCAACACGGGTCCGGTCTACCCCTGGTTCGGGCAGGACATCCGGAACGGGATTCCGCTCGCGTATGAGCACTACGCCCTGCTCCACCGCCTGTGGCGCGAGGACGTGGTCGACTGGGAGGGCAAGCTCCGGACGCCGCTGACCGGGTTCACCGCAGTCCCGCGTCCGCTCGACGGCGTGCCGCCGTTCGTCTGGCACGGCTCGATCCGGAGTCCCGAGATCGCCGAGCAGGCCGCGTTCTACGGCGACGGCTTCTTCCATAACAACATCTTCTGGCCCAAGGACCACGTCAAGCGGATGGTCGAGCTCTATCGCCGCCGTTGGGAGCACTACGGCCACGGTCCGGCGGATCAGGCGATCGTCGGGCTGGGCGGCCACGTGTTCATGCGCAAGAGCTCGCAGGACGCGATCCGCGAGTTCCGGCCGTACTTCGATCATGCCCCTGTCTACGGCGGCGGACCGTCGCTCGAGGACTACATGGACCAGACCCCGATGACGATCGGCAGTGCGCAGCAGGTCATCGACCGGACGCTCGGCTTCCGCGAGTTCGTCGGGGACTACCAGCGCCAGCTCTTCATCGCCGATCACGCCGGGCTGCCGCTCAAGACCGTGCTCGAGCAGATGGACATCCTCGGTGAGGAGGTCGTGCCGGTCCTTCGTCGAGAATTTGCCGCGCTCAAGCCCGCCCACGTCCCGGACGCGCCGGTGCACCCTCGTGTCGAGGCCGCTCGGGCCAGTGGCGGGCCACGGGCGACCGGTGAGGCATTGACGGATGCGGCTGCCCAGCCGACGGCGGTGCCCGCATGACGGCGGCGTCGCGTTCCCTCGTGGTCGTGAGCGCCGGGCTCGGCCAGCCCTCGTCGACGCGCCTCCTCGCGGATCGCCTGACGGCCGCGACCGAACGACATCTCGGAGAGGGCGGCGTCGAGCCACGCGTGCGGATCGTCGAACTCCGCGAGCACGCCCAGGACCTGACCAATCACCTGCTCACCGCGTTCCCCAGCCCGAAGCTCCAGGAGACGATCGATGCCGTCCTCGGCGCCGACGGCCTGATCGCGGTCAGCCCGATCTTCAGCGCCTCTTACAGCGGCCTGTTCAAGCTCTTCTTCGACGTCGTCGAGCGCGACGGGCTGGCGGGGATGCCGACCCTGATCGCGGCGACCGGCGGCACGGCCCGTCACTCGCTCGCGCTCGAGCACGCCCTGCGGCCGTTGTTCGCCTATCTGAACGCGGCGACGGTCGCGACGTCTGTGTTCGCCGCGGCCGAGGACTGGGGCACCGCCGGCGTCGCCGCAGACGGCAGCCTGGTCGAGCGGATCGATCGAGCCGCACGCGAGCTGGCGCTCGCGGTCGCAGCGCACCAGCCGCGGGCGCCGAGGGATCCGTTTGCCGATCCCATGCCCTTCGAGGACCTCCTGCGGTCCCAGTAGGCTGCGGCGCGGTGGGCGCTACCAGGAGTCGCCGGGACGCCACTCGCAGCTGATCGGGGCATGGTCGTCGAACGCCGGCGTCGTCGGCGTCACGAGGACCAGCAGGTCGCCCTCCTCGTCGGGCGAGCGCCGCAGGCCGCCGGCCGTCCTGACGAACGCCGGCCCCGCCCAGACGATCCAGCCGAGCCGCTCGTAGAAGTGGTGGCGACCGGTCCCGAGCATCCCGAGCTCGAACCGCTCGCGAATGAAGGCCGCGACCTCGCCCATCACGATCGATCCGAACCCGGCCCCGGTCCGCTCCGGCGACGTCGCCACGGCCTCGACGTACCCCGTCCGCAGCGGCTGGCCGTCGATGTGGATCTCTCGCTCGACGACCGAGGCGTGGGTCACGATCACGCCGCCGATGTCGAGCAGAAAGTGCGTGCCGCCGATTGCGTGCTGCCAGTCCTCGTCGCTGAACCGATCGTCCTCGTCGTCGCCGAAGGCCATGGTCAGCAGCCGCCGGAGGGCGTCGACCTCGGCGAGGGTCAGCTCGTCCGTCGCGAGTCGGCGAAGCCGGAAGCGGTCGCGATCGATCACGCCAAGGTCGCCAACGTCGCCAGGATCGCCATCGACGTGACTCAGTCGGGCTCCGGCTCGACCGCCGGACCGGGCTTCGGCGGCACGCTCGCCGCGGGATAGAGCTCGCGGAACACGACGTTGATGGCCGCCGCGATTGGCACGCCCAGAAGGCCGCCCAGGACTCCGTACAGGCTGAGCCCGACGAGGACCGCGAAGATCGTGACGATGGGGTGGAGATGGACCGCCCGCCCGATGACGACGGGCATGACGACCTGGTCCTCGACCTGGCGGAGGACGAAGTAGAAGACGATGACCGCGGCCGCCAGTCCCGCGCCACCCCGGGCGAATGCGTCAACCGCGACGATCGCCGTGGCGATCAGCGGCCCGATCAGCGGGATGATCTCGAGGATGCCGGTGACGATCGCCAGCGCGAGCGCATACGGCAGGTGGGCCACCGGGCCGAGTCCGATGTAGGCGACCGCCGCCACGAGCACGATGAGGAGAAGCTGGCCGCGCAGCCACTTGCCGAGAATCTTGTGGATCCGGGCGACGACATCCCTCGTTCGCTCGCGGTGGGCCATCGGCAGAAGATCGATCGTCCGGTCCATGAACATCGTCCCGTCGACCAGGAAATAGAACGTCACGATCACGGCCAGGATCGCCTGGAGCCCGACCTCGCCGACCTGACCCGCGATGTGAAGGGCGTCCCCCGGAGACGCGATCAGTCCGGAGATCCGCGTCTGGATCTCGCGCGCGATGTCCGCGACGAGAATGTGCTGACCGCCGATGACGAGGACATCACTGCCGACGAGCACACGGAGGGTCTTGACCAGCGAATCCGGGCCCGATCCGGCGAGGAGCTCCAGCTCGCGGGTCACCCGGCCCGCCAGCAGGATGCCGACGATCGCGATGATGACGACCGCGATCGCGTAGCCGAGACCGACGACTGCAACCCGCGGCCAGCCGAGCCGCCGCTCACCGGTCGTCACGAGCGGACTGAACGCGTAGGCAATGACGGCCGCCACGATGAACGGCCCGAGCACGCCGCGCGAGACCCACAGGATCGCGATCGCGGCAAGGAGGAGGACCGCGAACGGTGCCTGGTCGCCGCGGTTCGGTGCGACGGCGACCGGGACCGCGGCGTCCGCGCCGGGAGCGGTGGCCGGCGACGCGCCGATCGTCTCGGACGAGGGAGGGGGTCGGAAGGGCATCCCCTGGAGCCGGGCAATGAGTCGTCGCAGGAGCCACATGGGCCGAGAGTACAGCCCGCAACGGCGTCCGATCGCGGCCGCGCGAGGCTCAGCCGTCGACGAGGATGACCGCCAGGCGCCGCGGCCCATGGACGCCTTCGACCCGCTGGAGCTCGATGTCGCTGGTCGCGGACGGGCCGCTGATCCACGTCTGCGGGCGGGTCGGGTCGAGCCGGGCGAGCGCCTCCGGGACCGTCCCGACAACCTGCTCCACACGGACGATGCAGACGTGGAGATCCGGCAGCAGGCTCAGAGCGCGGCGCCCCTGGTCCGCCGCGCCGTCGAGGACGATCGTGCCCGTCTCCGCGATCGCGACCGCGCAGCCGGTGATCGTCCCGTCGAGGCCGTCGAGGTCGACATGGCTCAGCGCCGGTTCATCGGGCACGAGCTCGACCTCGGCCGCCTCCAGCCAGCCCTCCGGAATGCCGGCGGGCGTCGCGATCCGTCGGGCGCCGTGGGTGGCGAACGTGGCGGCAATCACCCGCGCCAGACGGTCCGGAGCCGCCCGCTCGATCGTGGCCCGGTAGTCGTGCACCCGATCCATGAACCGTGCGACGGTGTCGATCGACGGCGGCATCGTCGTTTCGTAGCCGCGCGGGACCGAGACCGGCGCAGGGCGATCGGCCAGGGCCGCGCGGATCCGCTCGAGGATCGCCTTGCGGGCCGCGCCAGGAGCCGCCTCGGTCACGTCTGCCGTCCCCGGCCGCCGCCGGTCCGCCGCCACCACGCCCGGAACGATTCCCGGGCAGGCGCCCGCATGTCGCGCGCCCGGAACCAGCCACCGATCGGTCCGGGACCGGGGATCCGGCGCAGCATCCCGCGCCTCCCGAGGATCCGCCCACCGAGGCCGGCTGCCCGCTCGGCCAGCCCGAGCCGGCGGGGCGTCCGGAGGGTCCACGCCGCCAGGCCGAACGACACCTGTTCGGGCGTCGGGATCCGGTGGCTCGCCTCCGACTGACGGACGACCTGGCCGCGGAGATGAACGAGGACTTCGGGGATGTCGATCCGGACCGGACAGACATCGAAACAGGCCCCGCACAGCGACGAGGCGAACGGCAGGGACGCGGTCTGCTTGTCGACCGGGTGCTTCGCGATCCCGCGCAGCTGCGGGGTCAGGATCGCCCCGATCGGCCCGGGATAGACCGAGCCATACGCCTGGCCGCCCGTCCGCTCGTACACGGGACAGACGTTGAGACAGGCCGAGCAGCGGATGCAGCGAAGCGCCTGACGGCCCACCGCATCCGACAGGACGTCCGTGCGGCCGTTGTCGAGCAGGACGAGGTGGAACGCCTGGGGCCCGTCGCCCGGCGTCACGCCCGTCCAGATGGAGGTGTACGGGTTCATCCGCTCCGCGGTCGACGATCGCGGGAGCAGCTGGAGGAAGACCTCCAGGTCCTGCCACGTCGGGACGAGCTTCTCGATGCCCATCACGGTGACCA
>Ga0207646_10003238_pt1 | contig 18561 bp, 19 predicted proteins | sample KBSK5502metaG_FD_184343 | JGI IMG/M metagenome (GOLD analysis project Ga0207646, IMG submission 184343) | Corn, switchgrass and miscanthus rhizosphere microbial communities from Kellogg Biological Station, Michigan, USA - KBS K5-50-2 metaG... | ecosystem: Host-associated > Plants > Roots >...
GAATCCATACGATCTATGCTGTTGAAACCCCAAAGGAGAGCAGCTATATCGAATACAGCCAGTGCAATAAGCAAAATGACGATGGTCAGCATCGTGTCCCTCTTCTTTCTTGTACCTGATAGCAGACGTTTGGAGAGAAGACTTCCCGTGAGAGGACGTGAGCGGTGTCCTGGCTGTCATCCTGAGCGCAGCGCAGGATCTCTGCGTCCGGCGAGCCAGACCCTTCGCGGAGTTTACACTGAGCGAAGCGAATGTGCTCAGGGTGACAGGCATTCTCTCCAAATGTCCACACCCGTAGCTCATCCCTTGACATCGGAATAGATTAACTGGTAAAATTGTTTTTGATGGTTATATTATACTATGTAAATTGTAACCTGTCAAGTGATTTTTGCTAGTTAGTACAAGATGTGATAGAGTATATGAGGAGGGTTAGTTGCATGGTAGAAACAGCAATACAATCGGCACCAGTCTTTGACCAGACATCGGGGAACTGGTTATGTCTTGATTTTACGCATACATTAGAAGATCGCCCGAGCGGCCACCCGCGGGAGTTGCTAAACAGCTATAGTGACTTCGTGTCATGGGGCCTTTATATGCACTTGTTGACGGACGAGGAGGCACAGCATCTCCTCGAGGAGGCAGCACGCCATCGGGCTCAAGCATCGCAGGCTCTTCAAAAAGCTATCGTCTCGCGCGAAGCCATCTATCGCATTTTTTACCAGATAGCGGAAGATTCTTTGCCGGCTGAGGCTGATGTAATTACCTTAAACACCATACTCTCAGAGACGATGTCTCATGCGCGTATCGTACAGGGAGCAGATGGGTTCATCTGGGATTGGGATAGTAACCAGGATATACTTGAACGATTGCTCTGGCCGGTAGTGCGCTCTGCGGCGGATCTGTTGACCTCGGATGAACTACACGTGGTGCGGGCTTGCGCAGCCGAAGACTGCGGGTGGCTTTTCTTAGATACCAGTAAGAATCATAGTCGCCGCTGGTGCGACATGAAGAGCTGCGGCAACCGCGCCAAGGCTCGCAGGCACTACGGCCGCAAGAAAGGCCCCTCCTCTGACATATAGAGGGTCACTCTACATCATCTGTAATTGGGCTACTGAGGGCAATAGCCGCATTGACGGCATCCGTAGCAGAACTTTGGTTTCTCGCCTGTACCCTATCAAACGGACCATCCCAATGTAGCCCTAAATGGTTTGAACGATCCCTGCCACGGTTCCATATGGCATCAACATTCTTGATAATGAAGTTTTTGTACGCCTGCTTGTTATCTGACTGGTAGAGATAATACAAGTTCTTCATAAAGATGCCCTTAAACTGTGGACCATCGGTCCCGCAGCTATTACTCGGTTCACAACCTTTCTCATAGAGTATGCCATTGTCGTCTATGTTAGTACGATTGTTGGCGTCAGCGATCGCCTCGGCCTGAGCGAGATAGGACGCGTCACCGGTTATCTTATACAGATCGGTCAACGCGCCCAGAATCACTCCCTGGTTATAGGTCCATGGATTTCGTCCGTTATTCGCACAGGTGTCGCTGTCTAACCCATCGTTGACTAGATTCGAGGCGTTCATCATCCCGCTGTTTTTGAACCACTGCCACTCCTTGTTGGCCCAGTCGATATAGCTGGTATGCTGGGGACCGCTTCCACCGCCAACTGTATCACCCGGGGTGCGTTGGTGCAGCCGTGCGGTCACCTCAAGGAACAGTTCGTTGGCAATAGCGTTCTTATAGGTCTTGTCCTTGTCCCACCAGATACCGCCACCGCATATCGAGTCCCAGCCACGTGTCATATCATTGAAGATGGCTTTTGCCATGTTGAGATAGCTGCTCGTGTTGGTCAGGTCATACGCCTTCATCCAGGCGAGAGCCCACCAACCTTCATCATCATAATATTCATTGAGGAATGAGGAGCTTTTGTTGGCGTTGAAGGTTGTGGCGATGTCGCCAGTATACGTGGTCGTGTTGGTCCGCGACGAGTAGTCGATGACGGTTTCCAGCACATTTGCCTGTTGCCACCACGAAGCATCCGACCACTGCCCAGTATAGGCGTTATACATACGTTGTAGCACCATCATGCTCGCATCAGCGTAAAGCTGATAGCTGCGTACCTCACGTACATGGTCGGTACCCGGCTGGCAAATTAAGAGCAGCAGACCGAAGAAGGCCAAAGCACGAGTGCCCCCAACAATCCTTGAACTACTACAGAGCTTCCACACACTCAGAATTCTCCTGGCATGGGGTTGTAGTTTATTCTCAGCTATGGAGCTAGTATAGCATAATATTGTTGGGCTTGAAGAAGAAAATAGCCCAAAGAGGCTACTCACTGGCACAGATAGCTCTGGCTTGTGTGCCGCGCAAGCAGATTGTCAGTGCAGCAAAGGTGTGTGAGAGAGCAAAAATTAAGCCAACGCCTCCGCCAGCTCCCTCAAAAACAGCTCAGCATCTGTAATCAGCCCTGCTGCCTGAAAACTTCCCCGGTCAGCCAGTTTTGTAACAACCGACGGGTTTATATCTACCACAACTGTGCGCACCGTCGCGGGAAGCAGGTTGCCCGTGGCAATTGCGTGCAGCATCGAGGCCACAAGGATCGCCATCTCAACGCCTTTCAAAGCCTGGCGCATCTCTTTCTGAGCTTCCTGCATATCATTGATGACGCCCGGCATGGGGCCATCATCGCGAATTGAACCGGCCAGCACCATTCTGACATTGTGTTTGATGGCTTCATAGGTGATGCCTTCTTTGAGCAGGCCTGTTTCTATGGCCTTTTCCACGGAACCAATCGCCCGGATTGCATTGATAGCGCGTAGATGATTGCGATGTCCACCCTCGACTTGTTCGCCGCTGCGGAGATCAATGCCGAGCGAGGTACCGAAAAGCGCGGACTCGATATCGTGCGTGATAATAGCATTGCCTCCGAAGATCACCTGGACATAGCCACGACGAAGCAGGTCTGCTACGTAACGGCCCGCTCCCGTATGGATGACCGCCGGCCCGAGCACGAAAAGAATCTTGCCATTATGGGCGCGCGTCTCTTTCATCTGGCGTGCGATCTCATGGATCGCCAGTACCTTAACTTTTTCAGTCGAGACCGTACTTTGCATGAAAGCGAACGACTCGCGGTCCCTGGCACGCTCGAACGGCTGCACGCGAATACCCTCATGCCCAATTACCACTTCATCGCCAATGCGCACCTCGTGCATTGGTTTGCCATAAGCTCGATTATGGTCCTTGTCAATCACAATAGCGACATCCATCTCGATATCTTCAACCTGTACCCATTGGCCATACAAGCGCACCTGGGTCGGTAGATTCGTGGTGGAGTAGAACCTGGCGGGCAGCACCCCATTTTGCTCAACGATGGCAGTTTGCACATCATTCCCATGCAGGAGGACAGCGCCGAACTGCTGTAGCTCAGATAAAATCAGCTCTAGTGCCTGGTCATCAGGAGCCGTTACCTTCAAGCGGGCGTAACTAGTCTCCGTTTTGCTTGTGCCGACGCGCATCTCTTCAACAGCGAAATTACCCCCCCGGTCCATAATAACGTCCCAGGCACGCGGCAAGGTCCATGAGTCGATGATGTGTCCACTCAACTCGATTACTTCACTTGGCATGGCTTTCCTTGTATTCCCTTCTATTACTTATTTCTGCCAACGGGACAGATTGCCTGGAAAGTACAGGCGCGGCACTTGGATGCACGTTGCCTGGCTAACGGTGGCGGCTGTTGTGCGCTGCACTTGGCCATCTCCGTTAACAAACGGATGACTTTCTTTTTTAGCGCAGGGGTGTATTCTACAGTGAATTGCCGGTCGGCATAGCGCAGGATACCATAGGTGGGCGCCTGCACAAAATAATCTTCCAGGATAAGGCAGTAGGCTGCCACCTGGACCATATGGTTGCTATATGGCGCTGTGGCATCACGCACGTTCAACTTGAGCTCAATAGGTACCGGGCGGCCATCGGGCAGCTTTACAACGTAATCAGGTTTGCCTACTAATGGATAGTCGCTGGAAGATAAAGGCTCCCCTTGCCCATCCGCGTCTTCATAGACGAGTTCGCCCTCCGGCAATCCCAGGGCACGATGGCGTTCAGCGATCAGGCGAGCACGCTGAAAACGGCGATCATTTAACAGCAGGATAACCAGTGCAAGCGCGGCCAATAGTAGACCAAGGCCTATCGCGAGCAGTATACTGTTAAGCATCTTTCATACCTAACTTCTGAAGAACTCACGTGCTTTACCGTAGCAAAATCGATGCGACAATCAGCGCCAGCGCCAGGCATACCAGTATCGCCGCGATCACCGTTATAACGCGCATCCGTCCTGTAGCCTTTACCCCCCTACGAGCTTCTTCCCGCATCTCCTCTACATCCTCGGCATGATCAAGATGTTGCCGCTGGCCTTCTTCAAAGGCTCCCCTGCGCAGCAGTAGTTGTTCAACCACCCTGTACTCCGGCAGGGCCGGGGCCTGCGCTCCATGTTCATGCTCCAGTTCTACCAGGCGCGCGAACAGTTCTTCATTGCCGGCTTGAGCCAGTGGTTCGAATTGTTCATGCCACCAGACCAGGGGACAATATTCAAATTCCGCGACCTCGCTCGCAGTGAAGAGGCGCTGTCGTGTCTGTGTTTGCTGTCGCTGCTGCTTAACGTTCATGATGGCTTATAAAATCAATCGAGAAACACCTGCAGGGACCACTATCTACACTCACTATTGCCCTGATATGGCCGTTTCCTGTACGCCCGCTAATCCTAGCGTATCCGCAATACTTGACATGGCCTGTATCACAAGGGCAATATGCTCATCCAGGTCAACGCCCAGCTCGGCGGCTCCTTTGACGAGATCGTCGCGGTTAACCCCGGCGGCAAAGCCTTTTGTCCTCATTTTCTTACGCACGGAAGCGACTTCCAGGCCGGTAATGCTTTTATTGGGACGCACCAGGGCTGTCGCTGTGACCATACCGGTTATTTCATCGCAGGCATAGAGCGCGTGTGAAAGCAAGTTATTTCGTGGATGAGTGGCAGCATTCAGATCATTGTGTGCCAGGATAGCATAGATAATACGCTCGTCATAACCGCCTTCGCGCAACCAATCTGCAGAGACATGGGTGTGCTCACGCAGGTCTGGATATTCTTCATAGTCGCAGTCATGCAGCAGGCCCGTCATAGCCCACAGTTCCTCGTCTTCGCCATATTTACGAGCGTAGAAGCGCATGGCAACCTCAACCGCCTGCATGTGCTTTTGCAGATTCTCGTTTTTTACATGACTTGTCATTAACCGGTATGCATCATCTCGTGTTGGCATTGTCAACTCTTCTCCAAATAGATTTTCAAAAGGTAAGCCCATTCATCTGCGTATTATAGCACGCTCGTTTCGTGTCTCAAAGAGTCTCTGTCAGCAAATGCAGGGCTTCTCAAACGTCTTTTTCCTCTTCCCCTCCCCACCCCAAAAAAGAGTAAAAGAGCGTGGTGCCGCTTTGGCGCGCGCGCGCCAAAGCGGCACCACGCTCTTGATTCATCTGGGGTGGGGGGCTTGCTGCCAATCAGAGCGACTTTTGAGAAGATCTGTCCTCAACTTGTCCAGTACTTGACAATTCCCAGCAACCTTTCCATACTGTATATGGCTACTATTTGTCTTTTGTGATGAGTTGGCATATTTTAACGTCAGGAGGATTTCAATGCGTCACTTGAAGCCTATCAGAGTGATAGCACCTTTCACGGTATTGCTGGTTGTCCTAACTGTCGTGGCCACTGCCGGTAGTGGTGTGGTACACGCTGCTTCACTTGTCACTGTCTCCGGCCCAAGCCCCTACGCTTCTTGTTCGAACCCTGGTGAGCCAGGCACCGTCAGCGTGAACGCTGAGGTTGAGCCTTACGTCGCCGTCAACCCGCATACAGCCGGGAATATTATCGGTGTCTGGCAGCAAGACCGCTGGAATAACGGCGGTGCGCATGGACTGGTCGCTGGCTTCTCATTTGATGGTGGGGCGACCTGGGGCGAGACCACCCTACCTTTCAGCTCGTGCGCCCCCAATGCCGTCCTGGACCCGTTCACCGGGGCGCCGTACGGCCGAGCCTCGGATCCCTGGGTCTCCATCGGGCCTGATGGGACCGCGTATGCCGTCGGCTTGCTGGCAACCGACAACACGATTAGCGGCAACAACGACACTGGCGTCGCAACCGTCACCTCGAGCGATGGCGGCAAAACCTGGGGCAACCAGCGCCTGCTCAAGTCCGACAAGGGAACCAGCCCCGTCTTCGAGTTCACCCAATTCTTCAACGACAAGGAGTCCATCACTGCGGATCCAATTCATGGTGGCACGGCCTACGTTGTGTGGGACCGGCTCAAGGCCCCGAGCCACAGCCCGGATGCGGCCCTGCGGGCTCACGCGTTCCGCGGCCCGACCTGGTTCTCCAAGACCACTGACGGCGGCAAGACCTGGACGGGCACCCGGGCGATCTTCGATCCCGGGCAGAACAGCCAAACCATTGGCAACCAGGTCGTGGTCAATCGCCAGACGGGCGTCCTCTACGACTTCTTCGAACTGTTCCAGACGACTGGCTCCCCCAACTTCACACCGCGGGGCCTCAGCGTCGGCTTCATCTCATCGTCTGATGGCGGCAGCACCTGGTCGAAGCCGACAGTCGTCTCGAACCAGCAGACGGTGAATGACTTCGCCCCGAACACGGGCGCACTCCTTCGCACCGGTGCGGGCCTTCCCTCGGTCGCCATCGATGCGAGCAACGGAGAGCTGTACGTGGTCTGGGAGGACGCTCGATTCACGGGCGGAACAGTCAACCAGGTCGTGATCTCCACGTCCACCAACGGCGGAGCGACCTGGAGCGGGCCGGCCGTGGTCAGCAACCCCAATAGCAAACCCGCCTTCACGCCCACGGTGGCCGTCAACTCGGGGAGCACGGTCGCTGTGACCTACTATGACTTCCGCAACCCTGATGGAAGCACCGTGGGGCAGCCGACCGACTACTGGTTCACGTCATCGACCGACCATGGTGCGAGCTTTGGTAACGAGACGCGCATCACCCCTACCTCCTTCGACATATTGAACGCACCTAATGCTGGGGGCCTCTTCCTTGGGGACTATGAGGGTCTGGATGTCAATGGAACAGCGTTCGTGCCGTTCTTCGTCAAGACAAATGACGAGAACACATCGAATCGGACAGACGTGTTCACGACATCTGTCTAGCCGTTTCTGATTCACTCTCACATTTGCTGATCCAGTGGTAGCAGGGTGGCGGCAGAATAAAATATGAATCCTCCCGAATTTTTCGGGAGGATTCATACCTAAACTGGCTTAGCTTCAGGTGCGGAACGCCTGACGCACATTGCGGTCTGCGAACATGTAGACCAGGACGACGACTGCGAAAATGATACTCAGATTTCTATACACGTACCAAAGAGCAAGAAAGATTGGCTACTACGTCTTGGGGTGGCTCATGCCTGGAAGAGCAAGGAGGTGTGGTGGGGCCTTAATTTTCAGGCTTAGCAGAAATCCGCCGTCAGAATTAGTGCTTTTGGCTAGAATATGTGTTATACTCGTCTAACGTTGTATAGTGCGAAGTTGCCATACTAGCTCGAAAATACAGAGTCTGTCGCAAGCCGTGCCGTACACGAGAGTTTATTGGAATTAGATCCAGGAATTGAGAAAGAAACATGGCATTGAGTGATCAGACCCTGTATTGCCGGGACTGTAATGAGGAATTTGTTTTCACCGTAGGTGAGCAGGAGTTTTATGCAAGCCACAACCTGCTGAATGCGCCTACTCGTTGTCCGTCGTGCCGCGCCGCACGCAAGGGGCAATCCGGCGGTAGCCGCAGCAGCTCGCGCGAGCCACGCCAGATGTATACCGCAATTTGTTCCAACTGTGGCAATGAGGCCCAGGTGCCTTTCCAGCCCCGTGGCGACAAGCCCGTGTATTGCAGCGATTGCTATCAACCGCAGAGGTCTGGCCGTGATAGTGACCGTAGATCGCGCTGGTAATCCCCATGAGTGAAGTCAGGGTCAACCCAGGCGATTCGTTCGAACAGGCACTTAAGAGGTTCAACCGCAAGGTTCAGCAAGATGGTGTGCTGTCGGAAGCCCGGCGCCGCAGCCATTACGAAAGCCCACAAGCCCGCCGTAAACGCAAAGCAGCAGCCCAGCGTCGCAAACAGCGCCGCTCACGACAGCCCAGCTAGTAGGCTATCAAGGTTGATTTGATAGGCGCATCTGTAGTGGAGCACCCCTTGTGGGTGCCAGGGCTTGCCCCCGCCCTGTGGCGGTGCTCCACCCCCGGTATGCTTGCTTGTACTTCCTTGTTTGCTATTCCCTTACTTTCACACCTAATCCCGGACCCTCAGGTAGTACCAGCTTACCATTCAGCACACCAACACCCACGTATGGATCATTGTCGATCAGCAGATGCCCATCAAGATCGGCGTAATCTACCAGTGGCGTCAGGTGCGCTGCCGCGGTAATCGCCAGCGAGCTTTCAATCATACAGCCGATCATAACCCGCAGGTTATGTGCGCGCGCCACGTGGATCATCTTCAGCGCGTGGCGTAAACCGCCGCACTTCATCAGCTTGATATTTATGCCATCAACGCACTCAGCCACTCTTGGAATATCCTCAACGGTGACGCAGCTCTCATCGGCGATAATTGGCAACGGCACATTCTCGCGTACCAGTTTCAGCCCCGCCAAATCGCGCGGCGCGACAGGTTGCTCGACGAACTCTATAGTATAAGGAGCCAGTGCATTGATAGCCTGTATCGCCTCTTTGGCTGTCCAGGCTGTGTTAGCATCGACACGGATAACTGCCTGCGAGACTTCACGAATAGCTTTGATATTGTCGAGGTCGTGCCTGGTTCCAACCTTTACCTTGAGAATGGGATAGTCAATCGCCTTTAGCGCTTTCTTTGCCATCTCGGTGGGACTGTCAATGCCTAAGGTGAAAGATGTATGGGCTGCATGCGCTGCATTGAGTCCCAGCAGTTTGTATAGAGGCACGCCGAGCATTTTGCCAACGAGATCGTACAAAGCCATATCGACTGCAGCTTTCGCCGCGGGATTGAGCCGGATAATCTTGTCCAGTTGGTTCATTACATCTTCGATAGCAAAAGGATCGTTGCCTAGGTTGCCTGCGAACCTGGCGACACAGGCCAGCACCGTCTCGACGTCCTCGCCATAAAATTCGTCAGGGGCTGCTTCACCGTAGCCCGTGTAGCCGTCGTGGTTGATCTGGACAATCGAGTTCGATGCCACAGTTTGCACTCCCCGCGCAATGCGGAATGGTGTTGTGAGCTTGAGGTCGATAGGTTTTGCGTCAATGTGCATCATGCCTATGCTTTCTAACTGAAAAAATTTGGCTACTTTGCAAAGTGCTTACTGAGTGCGTCCATCAAAGCGCCAGCACCAAAACGCATCACATCGGTAGCTGGTAGTCCTGTTTCATCCTCTGCGCGCCTTACAGCGTCTAGTGCCTCTGATTCGTCAAGGTGGTGGGTTATAAGCGACAGGCCCGCGACCTTGCTGCTGCGATCGGGACGCACCCAGCTTATAGCCTCTTCATTGATCTCTATGAGGCGAGTGAGCGAGGGCAATGGACAGTTCTCGTAGCCCTCAATCTTGGTAGCACCTGCTATATGGCAGAGAATCATGGCATCTGGCATTGAGCCATGTATAAGTCCGAGTGTTACGGGGGAGTAGCCTGGATGATTGAGCGCACCCTGCCCTTCCACGAAGACCCAATCGTATTTATTAGTGAAGTCGAGCACCATCTCTTCTACCATACCCGCCACAAAATCGCTGATGATGCGATCTACCGGTAACCCATTACCTGAAATCATGATACCTGTTTGGCCAGTAGCAACGAAGGCACTATTTAGTCCGCGGCTAGATGCTTCTCGATCGATTTCCAGCGCCGTAGACATTTTTCCTGTAGCGCAGTCCGAGCCTACCAGGAGGATAGTATGGCTACCAGGGCGGTGTGGAATAAATTGAGCAACGCGATTCTTAGCTGGAGGTCGGCGTACATCCCAGATAGTCACGCCGCGCTTTTCTGCGGCAGTGCGTAGTTCCTCGTCATCCGCAATGAAGAAATGCAGGCCGCTAATGATATCTAACCCTGCTTCGATAGCCGTAAGGAGTTGCCAGCGCCATGCTGCCGGCAGCGCACCACCCATAGGAGCAATCCCAATCAAGAGTGTATCCGGCTGGTATTTCAATGCTTCGTTGATGTCCAGTACAACAGGTATACCTGTACCAAATGAAGCTCCCAGCGCTTGTGATACATCCTTACCCGCTTTCGTACTATCAATGACCGCAACTACCGTGTCTTTTCCATAACGAATGACCCCTGTAGCCGTTTTCCCATAATGCCATTCAAAAGCACCTTCTGCCAGTATCGCTATACGTCGCATGCCGTTGCTCCCAAGTCAAATATATAGCAGGTTGTTGTATTGTGTTTCCTAATTATACTATAGACTCTTAGCTCTAACCATGCTATCATTATCACCAAAGTTAAGGCTATAGACATGATGAAGGGGCGGGAACGCTATGCATTTCAACCTGATTCAGTGGTTATTCACAGACCCATGCACCGCAACAAACTGCGTTGCAGGAACCTCCACTACCCCGGGGACTCCCCCCGAGACATTTCATTTTTATATTCCATGGCTCATTTTTTGTAGCGTAGGTGTCTTGCTTTGTTTTTATTACTCGGTAGAAGGCCGTAAGCGTTTCGTGAAAAATAAGCAGGTCATCAAGTATATGCTGGACCGCTTTCTTGGTTGGTTTGCCGTCATCTGCATAATTGGCTACCCACTGATCTTCGCACGCGCTTACCTGTACGAATACTTTTTTGCCTGGCGTTTCTGGCGCTACCTCTGGCTTGCTGCCCTGCTGGCATGGGCTATTATCTGGATTGTCTATCTCGTGCGCAAGTTTCCGCAGGAACAGGCCAACTACCTGGCATACAAAAAACGTGAACAATACCTACCAAAGAGCGGTAAACGTAAGGCAGCTTCATCCCGGTAGCAAGATTGGTTGTTAATTGTCCCCGAAGGGACAAAACGTAGTGGCGGGCTTGCCCCCGCCAGGTTAGCTGTGAATGAGCGTCACTCAACCCTGATCACTGGCATTATACTGGCCGGAGGCCGCAGCAGCCGCATGGGCAAAAATAAAGCCCTGCTGCCGCTTCCTGGTAATCAAACTGTTACCTTCGTCGAGCACCTTGCCTCTCTACTCGCCCCCTGTTGTGCAGATGTGCTGGTTGTTGCTCGTGACCAGGCGCATGCTGCCGGATATATATTACCCGGCGTGCGTGTCGTGTACGATAAAATGCCTGGCTATGGCCCATTAATCGGATTATATAGCGGCCTGGGCGAAATCCACACACAGCATGCGCTGGTTGTCGCAGTAGATATGCCATTTGTTCAACCCCCCGTGCTCTCCTTCCTGATTTCTCAAACTCAAGCGCTTCCCCAGGACGCTTTGCTTGTTCCCCGCGTAAACAATGTCCCCCAGGTATTGCTGGCAGTCTATCCGCGCTCTGTTCTGCCCTTGATCGAGGATCGTATAAAACAAGGAAGGCGCGACCCACGCGGTTTGTTAGAAACCGCCTCTGTGCACTACATCGAAGAAGCACAACTACGCCGGGTTGATCCCCAGTTACGCTCGTTTATTAACATCAATACGCCCGGAGAATTACAGGAGCTAATGTCATGAACCCCCGTGTATAGTAGGGGCGGGGCTTGCCCCCGCCCTGGGGTGGGTGGTGCGGGGCAATCTTACGTTCGCGCCAATGGGTCTTGCCCCCGCCCTGGGAGAGCGGCTACTGATCTTGCATCCTCGACCACCTTCGCTGCGCCATCGCCTTCAGCGTTTCCTCGAAGCCACGCATCGTCAGCCAGTTGCGTGTCTCTCCAGTAACAACGATATCCACCTGCCGCAACTGCGTGATAGTAGCCGCACCGCTCAGTTGCATTGCCACTTTAAGCTCGGCCACAACCGTCTCGAGTAGTTCACATACCGCTTCGTAGCTCTCGCTCGCAGCCTTGAGAAAAGGAAAACCCATGCCCACAAGTGTAGCTCCCAGGGCGAGTGCACGTGCCATATCCAGCCCATTACGCACACCTCCTGTAGAAATCAAAGGCAGACCTGCCACACTTGACTCGACGACGGAAACAGGCGTGGCTATGCCCCAATCCCGGTAAAGCAGGCCAATATTCCTCGTCTTCTCATCACCACGTGCTTGAGATCGAGCTGCCTCCATCGCCGCCATGCTGCTCCCGCCAGCGCCTCCCACATCAATAGCGGCAACACCGCACGAGCTTAACAGCAGTGCCTGTTCGCGACTGACACCGGCCCCCGTCTCCTTAGCTATCACCGGAACGCGAACCCGGCTGGTTAGCTCTTTGAGCGCCGCTGCCTCACCAACTGCACGCCGGTCACCCTCGGGCTGTGCCGCTTCTTGCAGGCTATTCATATGCACGGCCAGAGCGTTTGCCTCAATCATACTGATAGCTCGCTCTACCTGTTCAAGCGTGAATGGTTTATGGCGAGACTGCGCGATCAGTTGTGGTGCGCCAATATTAGCAATCAGAAATGTATTGGGTGCATGTTCACGCGTCACAGCATAGCTATTGCTCACATCAGGATTCACAATACCGGCCCGCTGACTGCCAACGCCAAGGGCTAAACCATAATTTTCTGCCGCTCGTGCGAGGTTGCGGTTAATCGATGTCACATCGGGATGACCACCCGTCATTGAGGAGATGAAGATAGGGTAGCGCAGCGTCTGACCGAGGAAGTTGACCGAGGTCTCGATCTCATCCAGGTTCACCTCCGGTAATGCCTGGTGCACGAATTGTATATCGTTCCAATTCGCCCGTTGTGCTACAGAGATATCCTGCCCCAGGGCAACACTGACATGTTCAATCTTACGCTGTTTCACCTCATCGCTCATACGCGTACCTCTTCCTTACTTCTCTCATAACCCCAACCTGGCAAAAGCCGTGTCGATATATTTGACATAATAATCGGTATCCGTCAATTCGGCCAGCTCATCGCTTGTAAGATACTGGGCAACCTCCCGGTCATTGTTAAGGGCTTCAATCAATGCCTGTCCTTCTACAGTACCTTTGCTTGCCATGCCCCAGACTTTTTTCGCGTTACGTTGCACCATCTTATACGCCTCCTGTCTGCCCACACCCTTATCGATGAGTGCCAGCAGGATGCGCTGTGAGTAAATGAGTCCCCCTGTCATGTTCAAGTTGCTTAGCATGCGTTCTTCATCGACTTGCAGCCCGCTCATGACCTGGTTGAAGAGGTGCAGCATATAATGAAGCAGAGTGCAGGCGTCGGGAATGATGATCCGCTCTGCGGACGAATGGCTGATATCACGCTCGTGCCACAGCGCCACATTTTCCATCGAGGTCACGGCAAAGCCCCGCAGGACGCGAGCCAACCCGCAGATACGCTCACACAGTTCTGGATTGCGTTTGTGCGGCATCGCTGAAGAACCCTGTTGGCTGGCGCCAAATGGCTCAAAGGCCTCGCTCACCTCTGTACGCTGTAAATGACGAATCTCCTGCGCCATCTTTTCCAGAGAACTGCCGGTAAGCGCCAGGGTAGTAATCAACTGAGCATGGCGGTCGCGTTGCACAATCTGATTGGAAACCGCTGCAACCCCCAGGCCCAGTTGTTCGCATACAAACTCCTCGATCTGGGGTGGAACGGTAGCATGTGTGCCCACAGCGCCTGAGATTTTGCCGGCAGTCACCTGTTCAAGCGCTGCAGCGAGGCGTTGCTGTCCCCGCCGCAGTTCATCGACCCATAACGCCAGTTTTAGCCCAAAGGTGATCGGCTCTGCATGAATGCCGTGCGTACGTCCCACCATCAGTGTATATTTATAGCGTACAGCTTCCTGCGCTACCGTCTCTACAAGTTCGGCCAGGGATTTGCTGAGTAGTGCTCCCGCCTCTTTGAGTTGCACGGCCAGGCCGGTGTCCAGTACATCAGAAGAAGTCAACCCGAGGTGGATGAAACGCCCTTCCGGCCCGAGTTGTTCCTGGATAGAGCGTAGAAATGAAATGATATCGTGATGTGTTTCCTGTTCGATCTCTTGCATGCGTTGTGGGTTATAACGAGCAGCGCGTATCTTCTCCATAGCATCCTGCGGAATCACACCCTCGCGCGCCCATCCTTCACAGACAAGCAGTTCCACCTGTAGCCACGTATCGGTTTTATGCGTCGCTGCCCAGATAGCTACCATCTCCGGCAGAGAATATCGTTCAATCATCCTATAAAAGAGTTCCTCTATGTGTTACACTTCAGCGGGTAAATAAATCTCTGATACTAGTGTATCATACATGCAGGAGCAACGAATGAAAAACATGAATACTAGTACCATTTTTCGATGCCGTTTTGTCCTACATACACGCCGTCTCACCACTATCGCCATAGTTTCGGCTCTCGTTCTCCTGGTAGCTGGTCTGCTCGCGCTGCTTTCAACTTTTCACGCGCTCTCCGGCAGCCAGGACCTGCTGGCCGTTCTTTCTTATCTAATCGCATTCCTCGCATTAGCATTTCTGCTACCAATGATCATCTTGCTCTATAGTTATGCGCGTGCTGGCGTCTGGATCGAAGCCGACAGGGTGCGCGTGCAGTTTCCAGGGGAGAATGAGCAGGAGATGGCATGGTCGGAGGCTCGCTTTGCTGTAAACGAAGGCGAAGAATACCTGCGTGCGAGCAAGGGTAAGGAAGGTTTAGGGCACGTCTTTGGTGATACACGCTATATTCGCCTGCATCTTGAGGGCTTACCCCCCGAGCAGCGCACTCAGATCGAGCAGGCGTTAGCTGAACATATGCCCGTGCGCCGGCCGCGAGGTCTCACACTGATGACGCTGCTTGACCCGAACGGCCAGATGGTCGCAAGGGGTCGGCTGTACCTGTTCGATAATGAATTATTGTGCGCAGAGAATCGCGGCGAGAAACGCGTATTCTTTTACGCCCCCCTCAAAGACCTGCGTTACGTCAAACAACGCGCCCCATTTTATATAGGAAGATTGGAGTGTGAAGCGTTTACCATGACCTATAAAGACAAAGAATACGTGGTCATGCTTGGCTACGAGACAACCATCGCCAGTGGCATTGGTAGAAGCTCGCATTGGTCCATTACCGGCCGTGCGGCCGATTGGGTAGAAGCCTTACAAGCTCAAGAGTAAGGTAATAAAGCCCGATCGGGCATAAGTATGCCCCTAAAAGTGTTATAGTATGGTAGAATAAGAAAAATGTAGTAGGAGATGGTTCGTAGGGCGGCTCTAATCTCTTGACGGAAAAGCGCCATCCGTGTACAATCATGCTCGCAGCCATAAGTATTCAATTGACTAGGGAGTTTATCATGAAAAAAGGAATACATCCAACTTACGTCGAAGCCACAGTAAGTTGTGCCTGTGGAAATAGCTTCAAGACAATGAGTGTCAAGCCTGTGTTGAAGGTCGACGTCTGTTCAAATTGCCATCCCTTCTTCACCGGACAACAGCGCATTCTTGACGCCGCTGGACGAGTGGAGCGTTTCCGCAAACGCTTCAACCTGCAGGAAGAAGAGTAATCTATTCACGCCTGAGGTCACGGGGATAAAGGCTTTTATCAGAGCCCTTTATCCCTGTTTATTTATACATTTACAGCGTTGTAAATAAAGGGAAATACCCGTTGGAAGGGTCTCGTAGAACTATACTTTTCCTTATTGCAGATACAGGCGCCGGGCATCGCAGCGCCGCAAACGCGATTTGCAATGCCATAGCCCTGATTGCCCAAAAAGAGCACGAAGAATGGCTGGCGCGACAGCAAAATGCTACTGAAGAACTAGAGCACACGCCAGCTCCATCTGGCTATCGCATCGAAATAGTCGATGTATTTGAAGAGTATAGTCGTTTTCCCCTGCGTGAGGCCGCAAAACTCTATGGACCGGCGATCCGCTATAACCCGAGACTCTACGGGCGTCTCTTTCATCTGAGCAACCAGGCTCAGGGTGTTACTGCTTTTCAAACGGTCGCCAATCCCCTCTTGCGTAATGGATTGCAGCGCTTGATTGCCAGTATCCAGCCTGACGTAATCGTCTCTATTCACCCTTTACTCAATCACGTAACCATTCGCGCCTTGCGCGACCTGGATTTCCATATCCCATTCCTCACGGTTGTGACAGACCTTGTCAGCCTGCATTATGCCTGGTTTGCGCCCGGTGCCGATGCGTATATTGTGCCAACGGAGTATGCCAGTGATCTCTATTTAAAACGTTGCCTGGACCCTAGGCGCGTTCATCTTCTGGGTATGCCCATCGACCCTAAGTTCTCACTGCAAGTGGAGAGTAAACAAGAACTACAGCGCAAATTAGGCTTGGAGCCTGGCAAACCGGTTGTCTTGCTGGTAGGTGGGGGCGAGGGCGCTTTGGGATTGCGGTCGGCAGTATCTGCTATTTCACAAGCGCGTTTACCTGTTCAGTTACTCATTATTACTGGTCGCAACAAACGGCTGTATGTGCAGCTTCAACGCATCCGTTCGAGTTTACGTGTCCCGGCGAAGGTTTTTGGCTTCGTACAGAACATGCCGGAGATGATGCATGCCTCGGACGTGATTGTGACAAAGGCAGGCCCGGGGACTATCTGTGAAGCGTTGGCATGTAACCTGCCGATCGTACTAAGTGGCTATGTGCCTGGACAAGAAGAGGGCAACGTTACTTATGTCGTGGAAAACAAAGTTGGCGTGCTGGCGTATGATTCAGTTGAGTTAATTAATACGCTGCGTCTTTTGTTGAATCCTGGATCTGAGTTGCTGCGCCAGCAACTGGAAAATGCCAGGCGCATTAGTCGCCCAGGGGCATCTTTCGATATTGCGCGCTGTATTCTTAGTTTTCTCCCTCCTACTGGTGCGCCTGGCGTCTGGCACACTACGCAAGGGTTGAGACAACGCCGCAAACTATCCAGATATCCGCGTATAGGTGTGCCTGCGGGCAGATCTAAATCTGGATTAAACGGTATACGTACAGGGACATCAATGCGCACATTGCGCCGCTTAACATTTTTGCATCGGCCAATTCATGAATAAGTTACATTCGTAGCACCAGCTGAAAGGTAGGTGCCTGTCATGGCAAAATTCTATTATGGTGGTCAGGCCGTTATGGAAGGCGTAATGATGCGGGGACGTACATCGGCCGCTGTAGCAGTCCGGCAACCAAATGGCAACATCTATCTCTATGAAGAGGCGCTGACCCCTCGCCTGTATCAGAATCGTCTTTTTCGCCTGCCATTTTTACGTGGCCTGCTCTTACTATGGGAAATGTTGGTGTTGGGGACACGTCTTATGACCCTTTCGGCCAATGTAGCTACCGGCGCAATAAATACCGGTACACCCACCTCTCAACCTGAAGAACCGAATCTGCCGGTTACGCATACCGCAATTGCCGCCAATTCCCCCGCTGCATTATCTGAGGAGCCTGACGCGCCTCCACAGATTGGCGGAGTAGCCCTGGCTTTCACCTTGCTTGTCTCATTGGGTTTTGCTATAGCCGTCTTCTTCCTGGGGCCGCTGCTGGTAACCGGCTTGCTGCATAATCAGGTAGGCCAGGGCTGGCTTAGCCTGCTACTCGAAGGGCTGATTCGCCTGGGGCTACTTATTGGGTACCTGTACCTGATTGGCCGCATTCCCGATATCCAGCGCATCTTCGGTTACCATGGCGCTGAGCACAAAGCCATTAACGCCATGGAACGTGGTGACCCTCTGGATATTCCGCACGTACGTCAGGCCTCGCGTGTGCACACGCGTTGCGGCACAGGTTTTCTACTCCTGGTAGTAGTGATCTCTATCGTGGTCTTTGCCCTCGTTGGCTCACCTTCTTTCCTGGCAAAGATTGTCTCGCGTGTGCTCTTAATACCCGTGGTAGCCGCTATCGCCTATGAATTGATGCGTTTAGGAGCGGCAAACTACCGCTACCGCGTAGTGCGTTGGCTCCTTGCCCCAGGCCTTGCTTTGCAGGGTTTAACCACTCGCGAGCCGGATGATAGTATGATTGAATGTGCAATTGCTGCTCTAAACCGTGTCATCCGTCGAGATGAGATGTATAATAATCGAGAAGGGGTCGTGGATCCAGCACTGCCTCCATTAGTTGCTTCAAGATAAAAAGGATACTTCTATCATGTCATCTGATCCAACCGTGACTCCCCCTCCTGTAGATGCATCTGAACCTCTGCCTGGGGAGCGCCCCTATGTGCACTTCTCCCGCGCACATTGGTTCTCTACAGGCATCGTGCGGGTACTCTATCGTGGCTGGACGCGTATTGCCGCCCATCTCTTTCCCGAAGAATCGAAGGCCGAGCATATCGCTCTCGCCCTGCATATTCCCTTGCCTGACCAGCTCAATATGAGCTGGATAACCAACCATCTGGCTGTCGGTGGGCGCATTCGCCCGCAGGATATCAAGGCAGTAGCCAGGGTAGGTGTAACGGACGTCGTGGATACACGCGCTGAACATCGTGACGATATTCAGGCATTAGCTAA
>Ga0207646_10003240_pt1 | contig 18551 bp, 17 predicted proteins | sample KBSK5502metaG_FD_184343 | JGI IMG/M metagenome (GOLD analysis project Ga0207646, IMG submission 184343) | Corn, switchgrass and miscanthus rhizosphere microbial communities from Kellogg Biological Station, Michigan, USA - KBS K5-50-2 metaG... | ecosystem: Host-associated > Plants > Roots >...
CTCGTAGCTAGCTGCTAATGGGGATGGACGCCCGGCGAACGGGGCGCCGGACGCGACACGCTGGTGCCCACTGCACGCAGCCGGGCCGGCGTAAGGGTCGCCGTCGAGGCCTATGTGATCCCACCGCAGTCGCCCCTCCTGTCACTGGGTGGATGCTTTCGCCGGCCCACGCTACGGGCCGCTGAGCGCGGGCGAATCGGGGCGGGCCACAGTCTTAAGTTCGTGCCTGCACGGAGACCGGAAGTCCAGCGGTGCGCCTGTGCCACGATTGCATCAGGTCAGCCATGGGCCGGGTCTCCTCTCTTCTGCGTCGGTATTCCATTTTCCGGCTCGAGATGATCACGAGGGGTCACCGGGGAACCGTGTGCTAGACGGGGAAGAGGGACGGCCGGCCGCCCCTCTTCCGCTTTACTCGTTACTCCTCGGTCACGGATCGACGGTGATCGTGCAGGTGTAGGTCCCCGGCTTGAGGCCGTTGGCGGTCACGGTGACGGGGTCAGCCGGGCCCTGGGGCGAGTTCCCGATGTTGGCGCTGCCCGAATTGACGCACTTGATCGTGGAATTCGTGGCCCCGGGCACCTCGGACGTGGCGTTGACGGAAATGTCGGTCAGCGGCGAGTCGGTGAAGGTCACGCTGTCCGGCGTGCCACTGGTGCAGCTGGCCGGCCCGCTAGGTGTCACGGACTGGGAGGTCGTGTCGATCGAGTACCCGGCAGGCGCGGCCGTTTCGGTGACGGTGTACGCCGTACCGATGGCCAGCCCGTCGAAGCACACCGTCCCGCTGGCGTCGGTCGTCTTCGATACGCCGTTGACCGTGAACGTGGCTCCGGCAAGCGGATGCTGGCCCGGGCCGATGTTGTGGTTCTTGGCGGTCTTGATGACCTGGATCGCTCCCGATCCCTGGTTGACGTACGTGCACGTGACCAGGCCGCCCGGTGCCACGGTAATGTCAGCCTGGAAGGAATTCGCACCGTCCTGGCTTCCGCTCGAGCCTGCCGTTGCCGTGCAGGTCAGGCTCTCCAGGGTGAAGTTGGCCGGTTCCGCTCCCTCCGTGACGGTGTAGCTGCCCGCCAGCACGTTGGTGCAGTCCTCGGTGTTGGCGGCGTTGTCGCCGGCGGTGTTCCCGTTGTCGTTCAGCGTGAAGGCGCTCGGCGTGGAATCCGAGGCGCAGTTGGGCGTCGGCGGGGTCGCTGTCCCGACGGGGTTGGGAATGGTTGATGTGTAGCTGAAGTCCTGGTTCAGTCCCCGCGGGTCGCTGTGCTTGATGATCTTCACTTCGCCGCAGTTGCTGATGTTGACCGGAATCGGTGCGACGAAGTCCTTGACCTCTGCGCCGAACGACGCCGAGGCGCGGCTCTTCAGGAATGCGCTGCCGAAGGCCTCGCAGGTCCCGGAGGGGAAGACCCCGGCGGCGGTCAGGTTGATGGCCGTCTCCCCGAAGGTCAGTGCGGGGAGTGACCTCGGTGCACCGGGGTCAATGGGGTCGGTCACGGCGCCGATGTTGTTGACGGCCCCGATCGAGTCAGAGCCGTTCAGCGTCACGTGATTGCCCCAGCAGGGCAGCGTGTTGCTCGAGAAGCACTGGCTGGTCGAGCCCGTGGTCACCCACCTGAGCAGCCCGAGCGTCGGCGTTCCGCCGCCGTTGGTGAAGTCGAAGGTGACCAGCAGGTCGCCTGCGGTCCGGTTGATGGTATGGGCGCCCGGGGTGCCCAGCCCCGGCGTGGCCGCCTGGTTGATCTCGAAGTCCATGTTCGCGGAGCCGAGCACGTTGGTCCGCTCCCAGGCCAGATACAGGAAGTTGCTATTACTGGCGAACTCGGACGCCTCGTAGAAGCGGGTGAGGTCGCTCTTGTTGGGCGGGATCGAGCCACTCACCACCGTGACGTTCGGGCTGTCCTCCTTGGTGCCCTGGCCGAATGCGTTGTCGCCCGTCCCGCTGGGCAAGTCGACGCCCTCGTTCCGGCCGGAAACGTTCTGCCAGTCGATGCTGCCGAAGGTGGTCGGGCTGGTCAGGAGATTGCCGTCGCCGCCGGCGAAGGCGCTGCCAGTGAGCGGCTGCGAACACGACGGGGTGGTGCCATTCGCAGCGAAGTCGCACCCGCTGGCGCTGTCCGCGAAGCTCGCCGCGGGGATGGCGACGCCGAAGGCGACCGCCGCGACGGCGCTCACCACGAGCCCCGTTCGCCTGCTCGGAATAAATCTATTCATTGGAGTCCTCTCTACTGAAGCGTCGGCACCCGGCCGCCCTGGACGAACGGTTGTGCGTGCTGCGGCTGGTCAGACCGGGACGTGGATCGGACCGGCAGAGATCGGGTCGGGCGTGGCCCCGAGCGCGTTGCCGGTCGCATCGGAGACGGTGGTGCCGCTGTAGGTCGCCGACTGCAGGAACAGTGTCTGACCGGATGGGCAGGCAAAGCTCCCCGGGCCGGGCGGGCCCACGGTCAGGCTGGCGGTGACCTGCCCGTTGCGCACCGGGAACGCGCCCGAGGTGGTCAGCGAGGTCGACACGGTCTCCTTGTTCCCCGCCTTGGGGTGGTTGCCGCCGTTGTTGAAGCACTGGTAGACGGCTGTCGCGTTGTTGACCGTGAGCGTGATCTGGATGCTCGTTGTGCCGGTCCCCAGGCCTGCGTCCTTGAACGAGGTGGTGAGGGCTCCGGTGCTGGTGCTCACGCTGTTGTCGGCGAACAGGAAGTGCGGGCTGTCGGCGAGCGCGGATGTGGCGGCCAGCACAACGCCGAAGACCGCCGAGATGAGTACGAACGCGATACGGCGCATGATTCTCCCCTTGTCAGGTCCTTCGATGCCTCCCGCGTTCCGCGGGGCCTGATCAACGCTTACGCCGCCCGCGCTGACCGGCAAGGGGCAGGTGAGGACTGGGCGCTCAGGTTCCTGAGCGCCGGTGGAACAGCTCAGCGGCCGCGGCGCGGTCGGCCACGTGCAGCTTGCGCACGATGGACGCGATGTGCACCCGCACCGCGCTGGCCGACAGCACAAGCCTGCGGGCGATCTCGCCGGTTGACCGTCCCTGCGCGAGCAGCTCAAGCACCTCCCACTCGCGGCTCGTCAGCCGCCGTTCGGGAAATCCGCCGGCGATCGGATCCCGCCAGCGCGGCTCCCGCCCGTGGAAGCGCTCCAGCACGCGCGCGACCAGTGTTCGCTGCATCGCCGCCTCGCCGGAGCAGACGCCGGCGATCGCATCCGGCAGCCGCCGCAGGTTCATGGTCTTCAACAGGTACCCGTCCGCGCCGGCCCGCAGCCCGGCGAAAAGGTCGGCGTCCTCATCAGAAACGGTCAGCATGACGATCTTCGTCTGGGGCAGTCTCGCCGCAATTTCCCAGGCCGCTGCGAGGCCGCTGCCAGGCATCCGGATATCGAGCAGGCAGACATCGGGCCGCTCGCGAACGGCGGCCTGCACGGCCTCGGCGGCATCTGCCGCCGAGGCGCAGACATCGAACCGCTCGTCGCCTTCGAGCGCGCAGCGCACATCGTCGCGGGTCGGCGCATGGTCATCAGCTATCAGGACCCGCAGCCGCTTCTCTTTCTCGCTCACAGAGCGGCCTCCACCTCGCTGCCCCGGCCGGGCGCGGAGGAGATCCGCAGCTCACCGCCGACCGAGCGGGCGCGTTCACGCATCGAGATGAGCCCGAAACCGGCGCGCGGGACCGTCGTGTCGAACCCACGTCCCCCGTCGCTGACCCGCAGCCGCACCCGCGAGCCGTCGCGCTCCAGGTTGAGGATCACCCGGCTAGCGCCGCTGTGGCGTGCGGCGTTGGTGACCGCCTCGCAGGCAATCCGCACGAGCGCCTCCGCGCGCGCCGCCGACAGCCGGATGCCGGAGACGAGATCGAGCTCCAGCCCCACGTGGAATCGTTCCGCAACCTCGCCTGCCGCGTCCGCCAGGGCGGCTTCGACGGCCTGCCCGCCGGGGGCGGCGAGCGTTTTCACTGCCCGCTGCGACTCGAGCTGCGCCCGCTCAACAGCCCGCCGCAAGCGCGTGAGCGTGTCATCGCCGGTTTCTCCGTTGAGCGCATCAAGGTTGCGTACGAGGTACGCCAGCTCCTGCGCCAGCCCATCGTGCAGGTCGCGGGCGATCCGCCGCCGCTCCTCGAACACCGCCGCCTCCGACAGGGCGCGCCAGTACGACCAGATCTCCCGCATCGAGCCAGCGAGAAGGACTGCATAGAAGGAAAGACGGAAGACGTCGCCGGTGTGAACCCACTGCGAGTACAGGTACGGATACAAAAAGTAGTGAAATTGGGAGAATGCGGCGAGGACAGCGGCGATCGCGAGCCAGCCGAGGAACTCGTCACCCAGCCGCCGGGAGCGGCTGAGGAAGCCAACCGCAGCCAGGCCGTACAGCAAAGTCATGAACAGCTGCAGCGCGAGCACCGTCGGCTGGGCATGAAGATCAGGCCATGCCTGCAAGTCCGGCGGCAGCGTAGCGGCGGCTGCCCGCGGCAAGCGCTCAGCGAACTCGCTGACGACTGCGGCCACCAGCACGGCCGTGGCTACGCCAGCCGCTCCCCCGGCGAGCACCAAGCCGCGCCGCCGCACCCGCCAGCGCGGAGCGAACGCTGCGAGCGCGAACAGGCCAGCGCCAAGCGAGCTGCCAATCAGGGCCGCCCAAACCATCAGATCGTCCGGCACCAGCTCCGCCAGGGCGGGCACCGTCAAGAAGAAAAGGTTCAGCAGCGCGAGCGCTGCAAGCGCACACGCCAGCAGCAGCTCGTTCAGCCGGCTGCCGCGGCGAAGCCGGCCGAAGACCAGGAAGCCCGCCAGAAGGGCGATGAGCGACGCCGTCGTCTCGAGCGCCACATGCAACGGCGGCTGCCGGTAAGCGAAGTGCAGCTGCGGAAGCAGCGCAACACCGAGGGTGGCAACACCCGAAATCACCGCCGTCACGAGCACCGCGGCACCCGCACCCCGCATCCCGCCAGCGTAAAGGCCAACCCAAGCCCGGGCAAGCTCTGACCAAAGCACCTCTTTGGCCTAGATCGGCCGCGTCATCCGACCACCCGGCCACCACAGCTGCGGGCCGGCCCGATGAGAACTCTTCGAGCGCTCAGCCTTCTGAGCGCGGCCGCTTGTTGCATGCGATCAACCACCGGGAAACTCAGAGCCATGGAGAGGCCCGCGAGGACGCTGCGGATCCTCATCGCAGATGATCATCCGCTGATCCGCCTCGCGCTCCGGCGCGACCTCGAAAGGGGCGGGCTTGAGGTCTGCGCCGAAGCCCGCACCGGTGCCGAAGCGGTCGAAGCGGCCCTGCGTGAGCGGCCCGACCTGTGCCTCCTCGATATCCAGATGCCTGAGGGCGGAGGCCTGGCCGCCGCCGCGGCGATCCGCCGCTCGCTGCCCACGGTCAAGGTCGTGCTGATCACCGCGGCCCCCGACGAACAGGGTGTCCTGGCCGCCGCCCGCGCCGGAGCCGACGGCTACCTGGCCAAAGACGTAGACCCCAGCAGACTGCCACAGATCGTCCGCGCGGTCGCCAGCGGCGAAACCGCCTACCCCCGGCGGCTGCTCTGGCCACTGCTGCGTGCGCTGCGGCACGCCGGCTGAGCGCCAGACGCCAGAACGCCCAATCAGCACCCATCCTTTTGCGAGGCCGACGGCGGCCGCGCGAGCTTCGACTTAACCAGCAGGCCCAGCGGTCGCCGACCATCTCAACACCCGCGTGCTCTGCGTCGCGAAGACCAGGTCCGGGGGATGCGTCACAGATGGCCCCGGCAGGCGACACGTGCCTCAGTCTGGCCGAGCCATCTGGCCTGGTGAGCACCGGTGGCGTCGGGCGGATCGTCACCGGCCTGATCTTCGGCTCCGGGCCGCAGGGGCGCGGCGGCGGGCCGGCCCGGATCAGCCTGCCCGAGGGTTTCCCCGATGCCAAGCCGTTCGGTGCTCAGGAACCTAAGCGCCCGAACTCACCGCATCCATTGCCGTGGCGAAGCCGTAGCATAAGCCTTGATCGAGTCGGTGGCCCTTTCGCCAACGTGTAAGGCGAAAGCGTGCGCGCAATCAGTGGCCACGGCAGTCCGGCGACGGAGTGACGCGCCAGGCAACACGGAGGGGATCACATGCGCCGGGCGTTTGATGGACGTGAAGAAGAGGAGCGGAGCGTGGCGCAGGCCGCCGCGTGGGTGTTCCGGGGCCTTGGAACCGTGCTATTGGAGAGGGCGATCGAAGGCATACTCGGCCTTACGGGCAGAGGGTCCTTGACAAAGGTGACTGTTGGTTTTCTACTCGCTGCGACCACCGTAATCGCCGGGTGCAGCTCGAACAGCTCAACACGGCCACTATCGGGAGGAACATCCCACAGTCCCGTGACTTCCCCAACGGGCGCGGCGGTTGCAGGTCTCGTCGGGAGATGGGAACGAGTGACCTCATGTCAGGAGCTGGTGAGCGAACTCGACAAGGCCGGTCTCGGGCCGCTGGCGCCGTACGCCTGGTCGGGGCAGACCTCATCGACTGGCCTGAGCAGCTACGCTTCAGGAAGCCCGAAGCCGACCAAAGCCCACCCTTGCACGGGCGCCCTCAAAAGAGCGCACTCACACTTCTTCAGCCAATCCGGGCAGTTTGGCTCGCTGGACTGGCTGGGTGGGAAGGTCGACGATGGCCCGTATCGCATCATCAACGACAACACCGTCTACATCGGAAGTCCCCCTGCCGGGGCGACATTCCACTACCGCATCCTGCACGGCGACACGCTCATGCTGTCTCCCGTGCTTACCAAGGCCATGCTTCGCCAGGCACTCGCGCATCCTCAGAAGTTCAGCGCGGCGGGCTGGGCCGTGTCGGTCGCCTACGCCGGGGACACCTGGAAGCGTGTCCCATGCCAAAGCTGGTGCTAGGGCACGCCAAGAAATGGATACCCGGGCCGCTCATATCAATCCTTCGGGCGCCAGGCTGGCGATCGGGCCAGTGATCGCACTGCCGCCCGTAACGGCGGGATTGCGCGCTGACCGTAACCAGCGATCGTGACGCAGCGTCACCCCTGCTCAAGAGGAGGAGCGACCTCCCTGCCGAATATTTGCGGGTCTCCTGACTCGAACGTCGGCGCCGCGTTGAGTACAGATCAGTCAGTTCGGGACGACTGGGATGCTACGACTTGGAAGCGGAGAAACACCGCCTCGGCGGCGCACTTGCCGAGATGCCGCCAACGAAAGGCTGCCAGCTGACTTCCCACGGCGTCTCCGGGAGAGCGCTGTGCCCGGTCTGCCCAGCAGATGGCCGCGAAGTCTCTGGATGCTCTCATCGTGGCAGGCGTTGTCAGTCCGGCTGGGCCTCAGCTCTCAGGGCGCACCAATTCCTGCGCTGTGGCCCGAGCTGGTGCTCGGTCTCGGGGGACAGCGGGCTGCCTAGCATGTGCATGCTGGAGCCGAAACCGTCATCGGCTGTGGTGAGCCGCGGTGGCGTAGCTGGTGATCGCGATGATGAAGCCCATGGCCATCAGGAACGAGTCGCCTGGGTGGCCGCCGTCGGTGAGAAAGGTGAGGCCACCCCAGATCGCGAGCGCGATGCCGGCAGCCCCGATGGCTGAGCTGATGAGCCACGGCCGCCGGCGAGCGGCCACGGCGAGCCCGGTGAGCACCAGCGCGACAACTAGGAGCGCTGCGCCGAGCACCATGTGGGCGTACAGGAACACAGCAGCCCGGCCGGTCACGTTGCCGGATGCCGGGATCGTGACGTACAGGTTCACGATCATGCCGAGGACGAACTGCGCGAGCAGCAGCAGCGTCATCGATATCCCGAGCCGGCGTAGCCGGCGCTCCGATCGGTTCAGCCGGCCGGCTGATGGCACCTCTGCCGAGTCACGCGCTTGGCCTGCGTTCGCCGTTTTCACCGTTCGTTCCCTAGCTGCGCTGCCGCCCCCGGCGAGGGCTGGGCGCTCTTCCTGGGGTAGAGCCGTAGCAGCAGCACGACCGCCATGACGGACAGGACGAGAGTGGCCGCGGCCCAGGCGTCGAGGACCGCATTGGGGTGGGCCACAAGGCCGAGGAGCGAAGAAACGCCGTCGAGGACACGGCTGGTCAGGGCTACCGGCAACGGCCACCGCCGGCCCCGGGCCAGACCAGCGACACTGGCCAGGGTCGCCAGGCCGAAGATGGCTATCGCCACGATGGCGGGGACCGGCGGCTGCGCCGGGTTGTGATGGTTCGCGGCGATCAAAAACGGCACCGCGAGCAGGTCGCCAATACCGAGGATGGCAAGCAATACGATCGTGGGCTTGAGTCCGGGCCTCATTTCATGCTCCTATCGCGAGTTGGTGACGTCATCGTGGGTCCGCGGCCCCTGCCGATGCGTCCGCCGCCGGACGGAAGCGGGCGCGGACGTGTCCGTCTTGGGAGGGAGAGCGCGTCATGGTCGGCCGTATTGCGACCGGTCCGCGGTGCCGCGCCGCGCGGACGGCCTACCGGGACGGCTCGACGGCAGAGTCGCCCTGTCGGGGAAGCCGGGCCAGCACTGCCCATCCGCCGTCTCCGGTCGGGCCGGCGCTGAGTTCGCCGCCGCAGGCGGCTATCCGCTCTCGCATCCCGGCTAGCCCGCGGCCGCCCCCGGCGCGCTCCAGCGGGGACGGCGCGGCGGCCGGGGGCCCGTTGACCACGCTGACCTCGACGTGCCCGCCGGTGCCGTGGATGGTGATGTCGGCGGACGCGCCGGGCGCGTGCTTGAGCGCGTTGGTCAGGCTTTCCTGGATCAGCCGGTAAGCCGTTTTCGCGGCGCCAGGCGCCAGGCCCGCGAAAGCTCCGGCGAACCGGCAGGTGACTGCCAGTCCGGCCGCCGATGCCCGCGCGACGACTTCGTCCACCAGCCGCATCCAGTCGGTGCCGCATGCCGGCGGGTCGCAGTCCAGCAGTTCGACGAGGCGGGCGATTTCGGCCTCGGCCTGCCGGGCGGCCTCGCCGATGGAGTCGAAGGCTTCGGCGGCCATGGACGGGTCGGTCGCGGTCAGCCGCTGCCCGGCGCTGGCCTGGATCACCATCACGCTGACGCAGTGCGCGACGATGTCATGCAGTTCCCTGGCGAGCCTGGCCCGCTCGTAGCGGACCGACTCGGCCGCGAACATCTCCCGCTCTGCTTCCAGCTCGCGGCCGCGGGCGGTCAGCTGCCCGGTCAGCTGGCGGCGTGACCGGGTGATCAGCCCGGCCGCCCACGGGCCGGCTGTGACCATGGCGACGAACGGGTTGAACTGGCCCACCGCGAGTTGCAGCCCGGCGATGAGCGCTAGGAGCACGAGAACTGACCTGCCTACGCGGTTGTCCGCGCCGAGCGAGTAGGCGAGCGCGAAAACCGGGACAAACAGCACACTGAACGGCTCGCCCGCGGCTGATCCCGCCACCCCGGTCACGCCGATCAGGACGGCGGCGGTGGCTGCGGCCCACCGGGGATGAGCGCGCCGCACGATGAGGCAGCCGCAGATCCCGGCGGCGCCGGCCGCGAAGAGCAGGTCACGCCCGCCGCTCAGCAGGCCTGCCGCCGCGTCGAAGGACAGCAGGAACACGGCAAGGGCGAGGGCCAGTATGGTGTCGCCGCGCCAGCTGTCGGCCACCCGCCAGAGCCGGCCCAGGACGTCAGGCATGGCCGGCGGCCAGCGGGAGCCGCACGAGCGCGTCACAGCGGCCGGAGCTGGTGTCGATCCGCAGCGTGCCGCCCAGCAGCGCGGCCCGCTCGCGCGCGGCGGCGAACGCCGCAGCCGGATCCGGCTGCCGGCCCGGCGGGCCGGCCACGCGCAGTTCCAGGGCGTCGGGACCGAAGCGCACCCGCACGTCGATGTGGGCCTCGGGGGCGTCGTCCAGGGCGGTCAAAAGATGCTCCACGATGCGGTATCCCGATAGCTCCAGACCTGCGGGCAGCGCCCGCGGGCTGCCCTCGACGGTCAGCCGGGCGTCGGCGCTGGTGGCGCGCTCCAGCAGGCCGCCGAGCTGGGCGAGCACCGGCTGCGGCGCGGTCGGGGCTTCCTCCCGGAGGGTGCCCACGACGTCGCGCATCTGCGACAGCGTGGCCCGCCCGCTGCTCTCGACGGTGGCGAAGGCGCCACGCGCCCCGTCCGGGTCGCGGTCAACCAGCTCGCGTCCCGCGGCCGCGGCCTGGGCCATCGCCATGATCCGGACGTGCAGGAAGCCGTCGAGACCCTCGGCGACCCGGGCCCGGTCGGCCGTCACCGCGAGCCGCGCCGTCTGCTCCCGCTGCGCGCGGAGCTCCGCGTTGCGCTGCCTCAGTTCCGCCGCCGTCAGACTGCGCGATCGCGCCAGCCGCCCGGCAAGGCAGAAGCCCGCCACGATGGGCAGCCCGCCGGCCAGGAAGCCCGGGCCGAGCACCGGGTCGAAGAACGCCTGAGCGGTCACCGCGCCCAGGGCGAGCATCGTTGCGGCGGCCAGCCTGCGGCCCGTGCACCGGGTCCCGGTGAAGAACGCGATCGCGAAGACCGCGGGCAGCGCCGCGGCGCAGCGCACCATCGGGCCGAACAGCAGCCCGTTCAGCGGCGCGGCCGCGGCCACCGCCGCCGCGGCCGCGAGCGGCGCCCGGCGCTGCCACGCCACGGGCAGCGTCATGGCCAGCGCGCCCGCGGCCGCCACCGCGCCTCCGTGCGGGTACCCGGTTTTCAGCACGCCGCTGGCCAGGCCGATAGCAACCAGGCTCAGCAGCCCCGCGAGCAGAACGTCGCCGCGGCCGACCTCGCGCAAGCCCCACACGGGCCGCCACAGCCAGCCGCCCAGGCTCATCCGGTTCACGGCCGGCCCCCTTGCGCTGACGATCCATTGTCGCCGCGGCCAGGCCGCCGGCGCTAGCCTCCCTCGGAGACCCACAGTCACAAGCTAGGCACGACCCGCCGCCCGGGCGTCCTTCCTGAGGACGACGTTCCGGCGAGACCATCCCCCGCCAGAGGGAGGCCGCCCTGGAGGCTGCCCGGCTAGCATGGTCACCGGTCAACCTGCGAGGGGCCAGGCGAGATGCCGTGACCAGCACCCCGGGCGCGCCGGGCAGCCGGCCGATCTCTGTTGTCGTCGCCGACGACCAGCGGCTGGTCCGGGCGGGGTTTCGCGTCATCCTGGCCGGTGAGCCGGGCATCGACGTGGTCGGCGAGGCCGCCGACGGCCGGGAGGCCATCGAGGTTGTGCGCGCGCTGGCTCCGGCCGTCGTGCTGATGGACATCCGGATGCCGAACATGGACGGGCTGACCGCGGCCAGGCGCATTCTCGGCCACTCAGCCAGCCGGGTTCTCATCCTGACGACCTTCGACGCCGACGAGTACGTCTATGAGGCGCTCAAGATGGGCGCCAGCGGGTTCCTGCTGAAGGACGCGCCACCCGACCAGCTGGTGGGCGCGGTGCGGTGCGTCGCGGCCGGGGACGCGCTGATCGACCCGTCGATCACCAGGCGCCTGATCGGGCGGTTCGCCCGCGCGGCCCGCCCGGCGTCGTTCCTGCCAGCGCAGCTGAAGGAACTCACCGGGCGGGAACTGGACGTGCTGCGCCTGGTCGCCCGCGGACTGGCCAACGCCGAGATCGCGCAGGAACTGGTCGTGGAGGAGAGCACCGTCAAGACCCATGTCAGCCGGATCCTGATGAAGCTCGGGCTCCGCGACCGGGTGCAGGCCGTCGTGCTCGCCTACGAGTGCGGGTTCGTGGTCCCGGACGAGCGCCCCTGACCACCTCGCGCCCGCCCGGCAGCGATCTGCGTCAACACGGGCGTGACGACCGCGGATCACCCGGGGAGCGGCGCGCGCTGGTTCGCGCCGGTGAGACGGCTAGACACCGAAGCCCCCCGCGGCGGAAGGTCCCACTCGTCATCGGGCGTGCGCACGATGGCACGGGCCGCCACCGCGCAGCCCACGGCGAGCAGGCCGAACGCGGCCACGTCCAGACCGCGGCTGCCGATGGTGTGCGCGGCCAGGTGCCCGAAGTCACCCGCGACGATCGCCGACGCGGCCCACAGCCGCACTGTAAGGACACGCCACAACGCGATGCCCAGCAATGCGGTCCCCGCCAGGTGGCCCACGACGAAGATCAGCGTCATGATCCTGATCGCCGGGTTCGCCATGAAGTGGCTCCAGACCGCGGCACTGCCGCCGCGGGCCGCCAGCTCATACATCAGGGCATCCCCGGCCCAAATGAACGCCACAGCCTCCCAGCCGACCAGCGCGAGCACGCACCCGGCACCCGCTAGCACGGGTGCACCGCGAACGCTGAGCCGGTACAGGCCCAGCACGAAGAACGGCAGCACCAGAGGGAGAGCCACTGCCACGGCCAGCTCGGCCCGCGCTTCGCCGAGATGAGCCTGAAACGCGGCGAAGGTCTGCCGCGCATTCGTTTCTGTCACCGATGGCACGAGCGCGCGCGCCGCGCCGGCCAGGAGCGGCGCGGCCACAACACAGACGGCGGTAGCGGCTCTGCGGACCGCCCGCGGGCCGGCGGGATTGGTCGTGGTCATGGCACTGCCCTCCTGAGCGAAACGGGCCCGTGTCTTCAGTTCCGGCCCATCGGCCCGACGGTAGATCAGCACCTGGAAGCTCCTCGCCGGCCTGCGGAACGAACCTTCCGCCGCCCACTCCCTCCGCAGAGGGACAAGGGCAAGCCAACACAGGGGCCTGACCCGAGCGAGGCTAAGCCGCCCCGGCGCCGGCACTGGCATGGTCCCGCTCCAGGAGGAGGCGAGCAGCATGAGTATCCGCCGTCCGACGGATGTGTCGGCCGGCCGTGCCAGCCGAGACTGATCGCGCGCAGCGCGGCGGAGTACCACCCGCCACGGCGCACGGGGCAGCACGAGCGGCCGGGTGACCGGGCGAGAAAGGACCAGTCAGCGATGAGCGCCACGACGGAAACCGCCGGGCTATCCCGGCGGGGCGTATCACAGGTCATCAGGTATGGCGACGATGGGCAGATGGCAGCTGGACGAGCAGCTAAACCAGGTCCGATGGCCGGGCCCTCACACTTTCACCTACCGGTGCTGGCTGCTCCTCCTCCCTACGGGTTCGCAGTGCCCGCTGTCCGGGCCGTGACGCCAGGCGGGGTACAGACCGGAGAGGCCGATCGAGGAACCGGTGCTTATTGACAAGCCAGCAGCTTGGCGGGTACATGGCCATAGCACGGTTGTGGGTTAGCCATGATCTGGCCCGCTTCCGACGGTTGCTTCAGAGGAGGCATCATGGCTGAGGCGACCATTGACCCGGTACTGGCGGAACTCAGCCCCATCCGGGCGGACCTGGGCATGATCTTGGTGCGGTCGGCGCAGCGGTTCGGATCCAAGCAGGCCCTGATCGCCGGCGGCCGGACTCTGACCTACCGGGCGCTGCATGAGCTGTGCGACCGGGTGGCCGGTGGCCTGCATGCGCTTGGCGTGCGGCCTGGCGACCGCGTCTCGCTGTATTCGCCCAACCGGTGGGAGTGGGTGGTCGCCTACCATGCAGCGCTGCGGGCGGGGGCCGTCGTCAACCCGATCAACGTGATGCTCACCCCAGAAGAAGTGGCCTTTGTTCTCAATGACTGCGGCGCAGCAGCGATCCTCGCCGCTGGGGAGAAGGCCGAAGTGATCCTCAGCCTCACCCGGGATTTGCCCACCCTGCGCCGGGTTATCAGCTTCGACCCCGTGGGCGGCGACGCCACCCCCTTCGAGGATCTGCTCAGCTGCCCCGCGGGGGCACCGGAGATACCCAGGCCAGCGCCGGCGGACCTGTCGACGATTGGTTACACATCCGGCACCACCGGTCACCCTAAAGGGGCGATGCAGTCGCATCGGGCCGTTTTCCTCAACACCGCGGCACTGTTCGCAGTCCAAACGCGGACCGATCGCGACGTGATGCTCAACGCTCTGCCTCTGCCCCATGTCTACGGCAACATCGTGATGAATGGCACCTTCATGGCCGGCGCCACGCTGGTGATGATGGAGCGCTTCAATGCAGCGATGGCTCTGGCTGAGATCCAGCGCCATCACGTGACGGTATTCGACGGTGTGCCGACCATGTACGCGATGATGCTCGCCGACCCGTCCCTGCCCGGCGCCGACCTGTCCTCGCTGCGGGTCTGCGCGGTGGGCGGCCAGACCATGCCGGTGGCGAAGATGGCCGAATGGGAGCGCCGGTCCCATGCGCCGCTGCTGGAGATCTGGGGGATGACTGAGCTGGGCGGCGCTGGCACCAGCAACTGCAGCTATATGCCCAACATCCATGGCTCGATCGGCTTCGCGCTCCCCGGCCTGGAGGCCCGGGTTGCCGCGCTCGAGAATGCGAGCGTCACGGTCGCCGACGGCGAGCCGGGCGAACTGATGGTCCGCGGGCCGCTGGTCATGCTCGGCTACTACGGCAACGACCAGGCGACACGCGCCGCGATCGAGCCCGACGGCTGGCTGCACACCGGCGACATCGCCACCCGTGACGACGAAGGGCACTACTTCATTGTCGACCGCAGGAAAGACCTGATCATTACTGGCGGGTTCAACGTCTACCCGGCCGAGATCGAACGCGTTGTCGCCTCCCATCCCGCGGTGGCGATGGTCGCCGTCGGCTCGGTGCCCGATGAGACCCTCGGTGAACTCGCCCGCGCCTACGTGGTGCTCCGCCCAGGCGCTACGGCAACCCAGACCCAGATCATCGAACACTGCCGGCCACACCTGGCCGCCTACAAGCTGCCCCGCTCAGTCCGGTTCGTGCCCGACCTGCCCAAGACATCGACCGGCAAGGTGATGCGCCGGGAACTGAAAACCCTCGACAACTGAGGTAATCACACGGCGCACCCTACGGCGCCCGCACCTCCGAACACGGCATCCGGCGCTGGCGCATGCGGCCATCTCGGCCGGGGTCGGCCAACCGCGCAGGTGATGACCCGGTCCACCCGGTCCATCGGCCAATCCGGGCTAACCTCAACCACCCGCGGGCGCCATGCCGGACTGCCAGGAGCCGGCAGGCCGAGCCTCACTCATGGCACCGGTTCGTGAGACTGCAGAACGCCCCAAATCTGGGGGGTATCTCTCTAGTCGGGGCGACCCGACTGAAGTTACAAGCTCCATCGTAATTCTCGCCCGTGCATACTCATAAGCCCTTTACATGATCAATCTGAGTGATGCCGAGGGCTCTGCTGCCCGCGCTAAACGCCGACTCGGCGCGCATGGGGGCTGCACCGCCCGTGCGGGCAGCCACGCGCAGATCGTCCTGGTCTGGAGCGGCAGGGACGCCGGTGCATAGCCCGTGCGCCAAAGGCCGGGCATGCGCCTATGTCCGCCAGTGTCACAGCTTGGAAACGACGGCAGACGGGAAGCTCTTGCGCGGCATCGGGATTTTCTCAATGCCACCCGGTATTACCAAGCAGTGCCAGGTGATCTTCACCGCGAAGCAGCCGCCCTCCCGCCCGCTCGCGGTGTGCTTGAATCGCATTGCTACCGGTTCGATGGCGATGCGGAGCATGTCGTCGCGCGCCGGGCAGTCGGGGAGCAACGACAACAGCTCGCGCGTGCCGCGATATGCGAACCATGGGAACCATGATGTCGGCTTCGTCGCGCAGCCAACTTCACCTTGCGGACTCTGCGGCGTGTCACGTGCAACGCGACTCACTCCCCGCAGCGAGTCGCCCGGAGATCTGCGTCTGGCGGGCTCTGCGCCAACCTGCCAACACGGGAGAACCGGGATGTATTTGGGGATACTGACACGATTCAGGGGGACCCATGGTCAAGAGGGCTTGGCAGAGCGTGTCGGTTGCGCCGCGAGAGTGGCGGACGAAGGAGGGTAAGCGCCCACGACCGCTTAAGATGCAGGGGATCACGGCCGATCCGGGTGGGACGCCCGGTGTTGCCTCGCCGACCTCCGACCGCTTCGACGGGGCGACGGTTGTCGGGCTCTACGCCGTCGTTGGTGACGCCGTTAGCACCGACTCGGTCCACAACGCGGGCGGCCCGTTCATCGTGAACGCCAACCTTGAGCTGCTGTTTGGGGCGACTTTTGGCTGACGGCCGTGAACCCATCGATGGCGGATATCGTCGATGCGGTCACGCGGATTCTTGCGTCGCCGTACCTCTCCGCGCTCGGGCAGTACGGGTTCCAGCAGCTGAACCTGCGGGGCAGCACCCTGGTTCGGCAGCCGGTGCCCGCTCCGCAGTTCAACGGCGACGACGTCAAGAACATGGTCTGGGACCTGATCGACAACAACACTTTTCCGGAGCCGGACGACCCGAACGGCCGGATCATCTATATGACCTTCGCGCCGGACGGCACGCAATACAGCGGTGACGGCGTCCCCGGCGCCCGCGGGGCGCACGGCAATGCCGACGACACCGACGTGCTCGTCGATGTTGATCACGCCTGGGTCGCCTGGAGCAACTACGGCGACCTCGACTACATCGTCGACATCTTCACCCACGAGCTGGTGGAGACGATCACTGAGCCGATCACTGAGCTGGGGCCGTTTAACCAGCAAGCCTGGGTGATGAACCGGACGATCAACGGCGGTAACGAAATCGGCAACGCGTGCAACAACACTGCCGACCGGCTCGACGGGCTGCTTGTGCAGGCGTACTGGTCAGAGCAGGACAAGGCGTGCGTGATTCCCTGGCACAGCTTCTCGGCTCGCCTTAACTCGTCGACCGACACGCTCGACACGACGACGATCGCAAGCGACACCGCTCCGGCAGATACCGGGCCATGCAAGCCACCCTCGCCGTACACCTGGTACGTCAAGCAGCACCACCAGCAGGTGACCTTTAGCGCGACTACGCAAGGGCTCGACCCGCCCATCTTCGCATGGAAGGTTGGCGGGCAGCCCGTCGCTGGCACCGGCTCGGTCGCTGTCACGGTCGATGCCGACCACCCGGACAAGGATGGCCCACACACAGCGAGCGCGCCCGTCACGGTTCGTTTCGAGGAGGCGGGCCAGACCTTGCGGCTGTTCAACGACCCGGCCGACGGCAGCTACACCGCCGACGTCACGGTGGCTATCAGCGACGGGCGTGGCGCCGGAAGCACGCGAAGCACCCGCGTTCTCAAATGCAGCGCCGTATTCACCGGTCAGGAATTCGTCTGGGAAGACCAGTACTACAAGGACCGCGACGCCTGCTGCGCTGACGGGGGACTCGCCGTGCCCTCGCCGGTCGTACGCCACCACGGTCACCGGCGGCGCCAAGCGCTCGGCTACCTGGTGCCAGCCGCGCCGGTCGGCGACCCCTCATGCAACAGCACCACAAGCGGGGCGCTCCCCGGCCAGCGCTCGCCGGCCAGATCGCAGCCCTCGCGTGCGACAGTGAACCGCTCGCTCATCAGCGCCATCCTGGTCGGCGCAGTCCGGCGGCGGCAAACCATTACGCGCAACGCCAAAACCAGCCGGCCACCGGCTGGCCGTCGGCGCAGGTGGACGGCGATCGGATAGTTTGCGCTCGTGGTGGCGCTCCGCACGGTCTGCGTCTTCTGCGGGTCCTCGGCTCCCGCGGACCCTCGCTACCGGGATGCTGCGCGCGCTCTCGGGGCTCTTGTAGCCCGCAGGGGCATTAACCTCGTCTACGGGGGCGGCAGCGTGGGCCTCATGGGTGAGCTGGCCGATGCCGCGCTGGGCCACGGCGGCCGGGTCACCGGGGTAATCCCGGTGGGCCTGTTTGCCCGTGAAGTCGGCCATACCGGCCTCACCGAACTGCACGAAGTCGCGTCGATGCACGAACGCAAGCAGCTCATGTACGACCTGTCCGATGGGTTCGTCGCCCTCCCCGGCGGACTGGGCACTCTGGAGGAACTCGCCGAGGTCGCGACCTGGGCACAGCTAGGGTTGCACAGCAAGCCGATCGCCTTGCTCGACGTCGACGGGTTCTGGGAATCTCTGGTTACCCTGCTCGACCGGATGGTCGGCACCGGGCTCCTCAAACCAGCCAGCCGGGATCTCATCCAGCGGACTCAATCAGCCGAAGAAGCGCTCAATGCCCTGGCCGCGGCCCAGGCAGCCCATCCGGAGGAGCGCATCACCGCGCAAGAGCGGTAGCAGCCTGCACTTATCGTCGGCGCTGGCGGTTTAAAGGAGGGGGGAGACGAGGGCCCATTGCTCGCCGGTGTTGCCTTCGACCCGCGACGCCCAGGCTCGGAGGTGGACGTTGGTGTTGTATTGGACCGAGATGTTGGCAGGGCCGAGGAAGTCCCCGTTAACGAGGTTCACGGTGCCGTCGGCGTGGACCGCGGTCACTATGGCGACGTGGTCGGCGTAGCTGCCGTTGGGCGCTTTGGCGCTAGGCGGGTAGAGGATCACCGCATCACCGGCCTGGGGGATCCCGCCGAAGGATATGTGCTCGCCGTGTTCGGCGCCCCAGGTGTAAAAGCTGGCCGCCGACGGGGTCAGCGTGCCGAGCCTGTTGGTCACCCCGGCGTTCTGCCACACCCATTTGGTGAAGTCTGCGCACCAGAACTCGCTCACGTCTGGCACGTTGTGAAAGTAGGAGCCGTTGGAGGATGTCTTGCAGTGCCGGCCCGGTGCCCCCAGCGGATTACCGACCAGCGTGGTGTAGGGGTTGCAGTCGGGGCTGTTGAAGCTGGTAACTGGCGGGTTATCCGCTACCCCGACCTGTGCCAGCGCTATCGTCACCAGCCCTGCGGG
>Ga0207646_10003241_pt1 | contig 18549 bp, 15 predicted proteins | sample KBSK5502metaG_FD_184343 | JGI IMG/M metagenome (GOLD analysis project Ga0207646, IMG submission 184343) | Corn, switchgrass and miscanthus rhizosphere microbial communities from Kellogg Biological Station, Michigan, USA - KBS K5-50-2 metaG... | ecosystem: Host-associated > Plants > Roots >...
ACCTTGCGGCCGGGCGACGTGATCTCGACGGGCAGCCCGGCCGGCGTGGGCTTCACGCGCAACCCGCCCATCTTCATGAAGCCCGGCGACGTGGCCGCGTGCACGATCGAGAGGATCGGGACGCTCGCGAACCCGGTCGCCGCCGCCGAGAGGTGACGAGCCTCACTGGAGCCACCGCGCCAGCCATTCGCGCACTTCGCGGTAGAAGACCTTGCCGTTCTCGCCCTTGAGGATCCAGTGGTTCTCGTCCGGCCAGACGAGGAGCCGCGTGGGGACGCGCATGCGCTGGAGCGCGGCGTACATCTCCAGCGTGTTGTTCATGGGCACGCGGAAGTCGTTCTCGCCGACCGAGAGCAGGATGGGCGTCTTGAAGTCCTTCGCGTAGGCGACGGGGCTCTGGTCGAGCCAGGTCCGCGGGCTCTCCCAGAACGGCGTGCCCATCATGAGCTCGCGGCCGTACATCACGTCGCTCGTCGACCACTGGGTCTCCAGGCTCGAGAGCCCGGCGTGGCTCACCAGGCACCGGTAGCGCGTGGTCGTCGCCTCGAGCCAGTTGGTGAGATGGCCCCCATAGCTGGCTCCCCCCGCCGCCTGCCGTGTCGCGTCGATGAACGGGTAGCGCTTGATCGCCTCGTCCGCCGCCTGGTTGACGTCGTCCGCGGGCCCGCGCAGCGGATCGCCCAGGATGTCGAGCGTGAACTGCTCGCCGTAGCCGGTCGAGCCGCGGTAGTCGGTCAGGAGCACCACGTAGCCGGGGCTGGCGAGCAGGTGGTAGTTCCAGCGCAGCGAGATCTGGTCGCGCCACATGTTGGCGTGCCCGCCGTGGATCAGGACGAGGAGCGGATACTTGCGGGCGGGATCGAATCCCGGGGGCAGGACCACGAAGCTGTGGATGGGGCGCCCCTTCGCGCCCGTGAAGGAGAACTCCCGCGGGGGTTGCCAGTCGAGGGCCGCCGCCTTGTCCACGTTGAACGACGTGAGGCTCGTCTGCCTCTTCGTGACGGGGTCGATGCGCACCACCTCCGCCGGGTTCACGGAGCTTCCCCAGCTCGCGACGACGACGGTGCGGCCCGCCCCCCCGGGGACCTCGATGGTGCCGAACGCGCCCCGCGAATCGAGGACCGGCGTCACGTCGCCGCCCCGGGCCGGCACCGAGAAGAGCTTCACGTAGCCCGAGTCCTCGGCGGTCAGGTACAGCGTGCGGCCGTCGGGCGCGGTCGCGAAGTCCGCGACCGACCGGTCGAACTTCGGCGTGACCGTGGTGACCTCGCCGCTCCACGGCCAGGCCGCGCAGGCGAGGCGGTCGACGGCGTAGATCTTTCCCCACTCCTCGCCCGCGCGGAAGCAGACCGACTTGCCATCGGGGCTGAACGCGGGATGCGCGTAACCGGCGTTGCCCGTGGTGAGCGGCCGCGGCTCTCCGCCGGTGGCCGCGACCTCGAACAGGTGGGTGTTGGTGGGCGAATAGGCCCCACGGTTCCGGTTGGTGGTGGCCACGAACACGATCGACCTGCCGTCCGGCGCCCAGGCCGGCTCGAGGCTGTCGCCGGATCCCTCGCCCGTGGCGCCGGCGAAGCCCGGGAGCGAGGCGAGGCGGGTGCCGGCCAGGAGGTCGCGGGCGGCGCCGCCCGTGGCCGGGACCACGAAGAGGTGCGTCTGCGCGTCGTCGAGCCACCGGTCCCAGCGCCGGATCGGGAAGCTGTCGTAGATCCGGACCTTCGACTTCGCGTCCTTCCGCTCGGCGGCGATCTTCTTGTTCGCGTCCGGGTCGGCGGCTCCGGGGTAGGAGCCGGCCTGGTAGAGGATCGATTCCCCGTCCGGGCTCCACACCGGCGCGCGCGCGGCGAGCGGGGAGGACGTGACGCGGTGCGCTTCTCCGCCCCCGGCCACGTCGAGCACGTAGATCTGGCTCACCTCGTCGTCCTCGCGCCGGGACGAGAAGGCGATCTTCCGGCTGTCGGGGCTCCAGGCCGGCCCGCTCTCGGCCGCCTTGTTGGACGTCAGGCGCCGCGGCTTTGCGCTGCCGTCGACGGGGACGATCCACAGGTCCGCGACCTCCTTCTTCTCGTCGTACGCGGGCTCGGTGAGGGGGAAGACGACCCACTTCCCGTCGGGCGAGACGGCGGGAGCGCCGACCCGCTCCATCAAGAAGATGGCCTCGTGGGTCAACGGCTGCTTGGACCCCGAGGGCTGGGCGATCGATGGCCCCGGCGAGACGGCCAGGATGACGGCGAGCAGCGTCGCAGGCCTGGAGAAGCGGTTCATGGTTCGGCCATGCTATCGCAGCCGCGCGCGCCATGGGTTACGGGTATACTGCGCGCCCGATGAGCCGGAACAAGCAATGAAGAGGTGAAGCGATGTCCTCCCGCCGAGAATTCCTGTCCACCCTGGCCGCGGGCCTGGCGGCTTCGACCCTGAGGCCGACCGGGGCCCGGGGCGCCGACGCACCCGAGATCAAGAGCAGCCTCAACGGGCCGATCGGCCTGCAGCTCTACAGCCTGCGCGAGTACGGGCCCAAGGACCTGGCGGGCACGCTGGCCAAGGTCCGCGCGATGGGCCTCCGCGACGTGGAAAGCGCCGGGCTCTGGAACCACACGCTCCCCGAGTTCCGCTCGGCCCTCGACTCCGCGGGGCTGAAGTGTCGCTCCGCGCACATCGGCTTCGACCGCCTGCGCGACGACGCGGCCGGCGCGATCGCCGAGGCGAAGGGGCTCGGCGCGGCGGGGATCGTGTGCGCCTGGATCCCGCACAAGGGCGACACGTTCACCCGCGCGGACGCGACGACGGGGGCCGAGGTCTTCAACCGGTTCGGCAAGGCGGCGCAGGACGCCGGGCTCACCTTCGGCTACCACTGCCACGGATACGAGTTCGTCCCCTCGCCCGAGGGGACGCTCTTCGACACGTTCGCCGGCATGGCCGATCCCAAGCTCGTCTCGTTCCAGATCGACGTCTTCCACGCGTATAACGGCGGCGCCGATCCGGCGCAGCTCATCGAGAAGCACAAGGGCCGCGTGCGGTCGCTCCACGTGAAGGACCGCAAGAAGGGCGTGCCCGTCAAGGCGGGCAGTGCGGGCGCGGAGGCGGACATGGACGTCCCCGTGGGCACGGGCGCGATCGACTACCCGGCCGTGCTGCGGGCCGCCAAGAAGGCCGGCGTCTCGTACTACTTCATCGAAGACGAGAGCAAGGATCCGCTGGGGCACATCCCCCAGAGCCTGGCCTACCTGTCGAGCGTCAAGGTCTGAGCGCGAGGCGGCGCTCATGACGAAGCACATCGGCCGAAGGGAGTTCCTGCGCTACGGTGCGATCGGCGGCGCAACGGGGATCGCCGCGCGCGCCACCGGGAGATGGCGGGTCGAGGCGGCGGCCAAGCCGGGCCGGACGGCCGCGAGCGCCGTCGCGTTGGAGGAGGCGACGATCGACGGCCTGCAGGAGCAGATGAAGGCCGGCACCCTCACCGCCCGGCGCCTCACCCAGGCTTATCTCGACCGGATCGAGGCCCTCGACGGCAAGGGACCGGCGCTGCGCAGCGTGATCGAGACGAACCCGGACGCGCTGGCGATCGCGGACGGCCTGGACGCGGAGCGAAAGACGAAGGGCCCGCGCGGGCCGCTTCACGGCATCCCGATCCTGCTCAAGGACAACCTGGACACTGCGGATCGGATGACCACCACCGCCGGGTCGCTGGCCCTGACGGGGTCGATACCGCCGCGGGACTCGTTCGTCGCCCAGAGGCTGCGGGAGGCCGGGGCGGTGCTCCTAGGCAAGGCCAACCTCAGCGAGTGGGCCAACATCCGCTCGAGCCACTCGTCGAGCGGATGGAGCGGCCGCGGGGGCCAGTGCCGCAACCCCTACGCCCTCGACCGCAACCCCTGCGGATCCAGCTCCGGCTCGGGATCGGCCGTCTCGGCGAACCTCTGCGCGGCGGCCATCGGCACCGAGACCGACGGCTCGATCGTGTGCCCGTCCAACGCCAACGGGCTCGTCGGGATCAAGCCGACCCTCGGCCTCGTGAGCCGCGCGGGGATCATCCCGATCGCGCACAGCCAGGACACGGCGGGACCGATGACGCGCACGGTCCGCGACGGCGCGATTCTCCTCGCCGCCATCGCCGGCGTCGATCCGCGGGATGCCGCCACCGCCGATGCCGGGCGCGCTCCGAAGGACTACACGTCCTTCCTCGACGAGGCCGGCCTGCACGGGGCCCGCATCGGCGTGGCGCGCAAGTTCTTCGGCTTCCACGCCGCGGTCGACCGCATCATGGAGGGCGCGCTCGCGGAGATAAAGCGTCGTGGGGCCGAGCTCGTGGACCCCGCCGACATCCCGCACACGGGCGAGTACGACGAGAGCGAGCTGACCGTGCTGCTCTACGAGCTGAAGGCCGACCTCAACGCCTACCTCGCGAGCCTCGGGCCCCCGGCGCCCGTACGGACGCTCGCCGACGTGATCGCCTTCAACGAAGCGCACCGCGCGGAGGAGATGCCGTACTTCGGACAGGACCTCTTCGTCAAGGCGCAGGAGAAAGGGCCGCTCACCGATCTGGCCTACGTCGAGGCCCACGCGCGCAACCGCCGGCTGGCGGCGCTGGAGGGCATCGACGCCGTGATGAGCAAGGAGAAGCTGGACGCGATCGTGGCCCCGACCGGCGGCCCGGCCTGGATGACCGACCTCGTCGACGGCGACCATTTCGGGGGCGGCATGTCGACGCCGCCTGCCGTCGCCGGGTACCCGCACGTCACGGTGCCCGCGGGGTACGTCTTCGGCCTGCCGGTGGGGATCTCGTTCGTCGGCCGCGCCTGGAGCGAGCCCACGCTCGTCAAGCTCGCCTACGCGTTCGAGCAGGCGACCCACGCTCGGCGCGCCCCGCGGCTCCTGCCGAACGCGGACCTCACGATTCTTTCGCTCGCTCGGGAGTGAATCCCTCGCTCGCTCTTTGAGCTGGGGGGCGCTCCGCACCCCCCAGACCCCCGGGTCCCCAAAAAGCAAAAGGCCGGGACCTTGCGGCCCCGGCCGATGTCGGTTTGTTCGAGACCTAGACGCGGCTGACGTTCGCGGCGCGGGGCCCCTTCGGGCTGTCCACCACCTCGAACCGCACGCGATCACCCTCGTTGAGGGTGCGGAACCCCTCGGCCCGGATCTCCGAGTGGTGGACGAACACGTCCGGACCACCCTCGCGGGAGAGGAAACCGAATCCCTTGGACTCGTTGAACCACTTGACGGTACCTTCGATCATGAAACGTCGGGCCTCCTTCAGCCCTCGCCTAGTTGACAGCGTTGTCTGCAGGCGTTCACGAAACGGAGGCCGGACAGAATCGAACGACCCGTCTTCGCACGCCGAGCAAACGGCAACTATGCAGGGAAATAGCGTACCACAACGGCTGCGCGGCGCCTAATTGCGGTCGGGCTGGGCGCGCTCCGCGGCCACTTTTGCGGCGGCCGCGGCCGAGAACCCGCCCCGGCTGCGGGCGGGCGTGGTGTGCGCGGTCACGTAGTCGGCCAGCTCCACATCCGTGATCGTGAAGTCGTCGACGCCGGGCCGGGCTTCGGGCGCCTCCAGCTCGCGCAGGAGCTTGAGGTAGCAGATCTCCGGCCCGTCCTGGAAGCGCGCGCGTCCCGCCGCGAAATCGGCGAGGGAGATCCCCACCGTATAGTCGTGGACCTCGGGACCGAGGTGCGAGCGCAGCAGGTACTCGCGCCTCTTGGCGCTCGTTCGAAACCCGACGTACTCGATGGTGACCTTGATCATCCGGGCCCTCCGCGGCATCCAGGTAAGCTCGTGGAGGGACCAGATCGGCCCGCGCGGCTCAGGAGAGAGCCTATCTTAGCACGTGCGATCGCGCCGTGCCGACCTCCCGGGGTAGACTGGCGCCCATGCCTCACGCCTCTTGGCGTGCCCGCTCGTGCCGCCGCGATCGGCTCGTGCTCGCCGCGGCGATCGCGTGCGCCTGGGTCGTGGCCGCTCCGCCCGCGGCCGGGCAGGAGCTGGGGGAGTTCGAGGCCCACGTCGACGTCGGCGACGTCAAGCAGCCGGGCTCGGTCCGCTTCGACCCCAAGAGTGGCGAGTACCGCATCACGGGCGGCGGCGAGAACATGTGGGGGACGAAGGACGCCTTCCACTACGTCTGGCGGCGGCTGTCCGGCGACCTGGCGCTGACCGCCCACGTGAGCTTCCCCGAGCCGCAGGGCCAGCCGCACCGGAAGGCGGGATGGATCGTTCGCCAGGGACTCGAAGCGGATGCGCCGTACGCCGACGCGGTGGTGCACGGTGACGGCCTCGTCTCGCTGCAATATCGGCTCGTGAAAGGCGGGCCGACGCTGGAGGTGAAGTCACCGGTCAAGGCGCCCGCGACGGTCCGGCTGGAGCGGACGGGAGACCTCTTCAGCCTCTTCGTGTCGCGAGATGGACGGCGCTTCCCGCCCGCGGGTGCGGTGAGCGTGCCGCTGACGGATCCGGTGTACGTCGGCCTCGGCGTCACCGCGCACGACCCGGCGGCCATGGCGACGGCGGTTCTCTCCCGCGTGGCGCTCGCGAACCCCGGGCCGGCGGCGGATACGGCGCGAGTGCTGGAGAGCAATCTCGAAGTCATCTCGATCGACACCGGCGAGCGCGAGGTCGTCTACACCACGCGCGACCATATCGAGGCGCCCAACTGGTCCCGCGACGGCCGGTTCTTCCTGTTCAACGACCGCGGCCGCCTGTACTCGCTGCCGCGGGAGGGCGGGCAGCCTCGGCCGGTGGACACGGGAACCGCCGACCATCTCAACAACGACCACGGCCTGTCGGCGGACGGAAAGTGGCTGGCGATCAGCCACTCGCCGAAGGGAGAATCGCTCGTCTACGTCCTGCCGGCGGCGGGGGGCCCGCCCCGTCAGGTGACGGCGCGCGGTCCCTCGTACTGGCACGGCTGGTCGCCCGACGGGAAGACGCTCGCGTACTGCGCCCGGCGCGACGGCGAGTACGACGTCTACACGATCGCGACGGACGCCGCCAGCTCGACGGACGAGCGGCGGCTGACGACGGCCCCGGGCCTGGACGACGGGCCGGATTACTCGCCGGACGGCCAGGCCATCTACTTCAACTCGGAGCGCACCGGCCTCATGAAGATCTGGCGCATGAAGCCGGACGGTTCGGACCAGCAGCCGGTGACCTCGGGCGAGGAATGGGCGGACTGGTTCGCGCATCCGTCCCCGGACGGGAAGTGGCTGGTCTTCCTCTCCTTCGACAAGAGCGTGACGGGCCATCCGCCGAACAAGGACGTGGCGTTGCGGATCATGCCCGTGGCGGGCGGCGAGCCCCGGGTCCTGACGCGGCTCTTCGGCGGGCAGGGAACGATCAACGTGCCTTCCTGGTCGCCCGACAGCCGGTCGGTGGCGTTCGTCAGCTACCGCCTCGTGAAGCCGTAGGGATCCTCACCGAATCGAGGAGGCGCACATGCGAAGCGGCTGGCCCCCGGACGCAGGCGGCGTTGGCCGCATCCCCGTGCCGATGCGCTTGCCGCCCATGCCGCGCCTGCCCGCCGGCTCCGGCCTCGTGCTCCTGGCCATCGCCGGCGCCCTCATCCTGTTCGTCGCGGGGTACTACCAGGTCGAGCCGGACGAGGTCGGCGTCGTCCAGCGCTTCGGCGCCTACGCGCGCACGACCGAGCCCGGGCCGCACCTCAAGATACCGTTCGTCGAGACCGTCACCAAGGTGCCCGTGCAGCGGCAGCTCAAGATGGAGTTCGGGTTCCGGACCGTGCGCGCCGGCCAGCGCTCGGAGTTCGCTCCGGAGTCTCCGCAAACGCTGGCGGAGGCGGTCATGCTGACCGGCGATCTCAACGTGGCCGTGGTCGAGTGGATCGTGCAGTACCGGATCAAGGACCCCCGCGCCTACCTGTTCCACATCCGCGACGTGCCCGAGACCTTCCGGTACATGTCGGAGGCGTCGATGCGGATGGTGGTGGGCGACCACAGCGTGGACGAAGTGCTGACCATCGGACGCGAGGCCATCGCGCGTCAAGCGAAGGAGGAGCTGCAGCGGCTGTGCAACCTCTACGGCATCGGCATCGAGGTGCAGCAGCTCGTGCTGCAGGACGTCAATCCCCCCGACCCGGTGAAGCCGGCCTTCAACGAGGTGAACCAGGCCATCCAGGAAAGGGAACGGGCGATCAACGACGCCTGGGCCGACTACAACAAGGCCGTGCCCCGGGCCAAGGGCGAGGCCGAGCAGGCCGTGCGGGCGGCCGAGGGCTACGCGGTGGAGCGCGTCAACAACGCCGAGGGGGATGCCCGGCGCTTCGTGTCCTTCTACGAGGAGTACCGCAAGGCGCCGGCGGTCACGCGCAAGCGCGTCTATCTCGAGACGATGGGCACGCTCATCCCGCGGGCCGGCCGCAAGCTGGTCCTCGACGAAAAGGCGCGCGGCCTCTTGCCGCTGCTCCAGCTCGAGGGGACCCCGGCGGAGGTGAAGCGGTGAGCCGCCCGCTCGCCGCGCTCGTGGCCGCCGTCGCCCTGCTGCTCCTCGCCTCCGTCTATACCGTCTCCGAGACCGAGCAGGTGATCCTCACGCAGTTCGGGAGGCCGCTCGGGGGCGTCCTCAAGGAGCCGGGCCTGCACCTGAAGGTGCCGTTCATCCAGACCGTGCACCGGTTCGACAAGCGCTGGCTGGAGTACGACGGCGACCCCAACGAGATCCCCACGAAAGACAAGAAGTACATCTGGGTGGACACCTACGCCCGCTGGCGCATCGCCGATCCCTTGCGCTTCTACCAGGCCGTGCACGACGAACGCGGAGGCCAGAGCCGGCTCGACGACATCGTGGACGGCGAGACGCGAAACGCGGTCGCCTCCTTCGACCTCATCGAGGTGGTCCGTTCGAGCAACCGCCCCTTCCAGGTGACGGAGGAGCTGGCGGGCATCGGGTCGGCGGAGGCCATGGCCCCGGTGGCCATGGGCCGGAGCCAGATCGCCCAGATCATCCTGGAGAAGGCCGCCCGCATCACGCCCGAGTTCGGCATCGAGCTCGTCGACGTGCGCTTCAAGCGCATCAACTACGTGGAGACGGTCCAGCAGAAGGTCTTCGAGCGCATGGTTTCGGAGCGGAAGCGCATCGCGGAGCGCAGCCGGTCCGAAGGCCAGGGGCGGGCGGCGGAGATCCGCGGCCAGAAGGAGCGCGACATGCTCTCGGCCAGCTCGGCCGGATACAAGTCGGCCCAGGAGATCAAGGGCGCCGCGGACGCGAAGGCCACCACGATCTACGCGAGCGCCTATGGCCGTGACCCGGACCTCTACCAGTTCCTCAAGTCGATGGAGACGCTCAACGCCAGCCTGGACGAAAAGACCTGGCTGATCCTGTCCACCGACTCGGAGCTGCTGAAGTACCTGAAGTCGGAGGGAAGTCGATGAAGAAGCATCGGACGGACCGGCGCGCGTTCCTGAAGTCGTCGATCACCACCGCGGGCGTCGCGTGGGCGGCGGCCCGCTCGGGAAGCGCCTCGGCCCAGGAGAGCGCGCCCCCGCCGCGGGCCGCGCGCATCCGCTTCGCAGCGATCGGCTTGAACCACGGCCACATCAACGGACAGGTCGACTCGGTGATTCGGGGAGGCGGGGAGCTGACCTCGTTCTACGCGAAGGAGCCGGACCTCGCGGCGGCGTTCGCCCAGCGGTACCCGCAGGCGAAGCTGGCCCGGAGCGAGCGCGAGATCCTGGGCGATCCCTCGATCAAGCTGGTCGTGAGCGCCTCCATCCCGAACGAGCGGGCCCCGCTCGGCATCGAGGTCATGCGCCACGGCAAGGACTTCATGGTGGACAAGCCGGGGATGACGACGCTCGAGCAGCTCGCGGAGGTGCGCCGCGTGCAGGCGGAGACGAAGCGCATCTATTCGATCCTCTACAGCGAGCGGCTCGAGAACCGCGCCACGGTCAAGGCCGGTGAGCTGGTCAAGGCGGGGGCGATCGGCGGGGTCATCCAGACGATCGGCCTCGGCCCGCACCGGATGAGCCCCAAGACGCGCCCGGCGTGGTTCTTCCAGAAGGAGCGCTACGGCGGGATCCTGTGCGACATCGCCTCCCACCAGTTCGACCAGTTCCTGTTCTTCACCGGATCCAACCGGGCGGAGGTGGTCGCCTCGCAGGTGGGGAACGTCCACCACCGGGACACGCCCGAGCTGGAGGACTTCGGCGACGTGATGCTGCGCGGCAACGGAGGGAGCGGCTACATCCGCGTCGACTGGTTCACCCCGGACGGCCTCAACACCTGGGGCGACGGGCGGCTCACCATCCTCGGCACCGACGGCTTCATCGAGATCCGCAAGAACGTCGACATCGACGGCCGCCCGGGCGCGAACCACCTGTTCGTGGTCGACCAGAAGGAGACGCGCTACGTCGATTGCAGCCGCGTGGCGCTTCCCTACGGCGAGCAGCTCGTCGACGACGTGCTCAACCGGACCGAGACCGCGTTGCCCCAGGCGCACTGCCTGCTCGCGATGGAGCTGGCGCTCCAGGCCGAGAAGAGCGCGCAGCGGTTGAGCCTCGCAAAGTGAGTCAGGGAGGCGGCGGCGGCGGCGCGGCGGTGGTTCGAGTGAGCGCCGCGGCGATGGACTTCCCGAGCAGCGCCTGGAGGCGGTCGCGGCGCGGCGTCGACAGCGCGTTCACGCCCCGGGCGTAGAGGCGAAGCACGCGGGCGTCCTCGCCCAGCATGAGATCGCGCCCCACGGTGACGCGTTCGTAGGCGAGGACGCGCTCCCGGTCCACGGGACGCAGCGCGCCGACCACCGCGCTCTTGAGGGAGCGTAGCTCGCGCGTCTCGTCCTCGGTCAGCGCCGTTGCGCCGCGCTTGGCGGCGACGTCGGCCCGGCGGAAGACCTCGGGGGGATCGGGCGGGCGGCCGAGATCGATGGTCGAGGCCACGAGGCGGATCGTCTCGGGGGCCAGGTGGGGAAGCTGCTCGGCGGCGACCTGCAGCTCCGGCGGCAACGGCGGCTTCGCGTCCTGCGGGCTCGGCGTCGCCACGGGGGCGGGGGCCACCGGTGCCTTCCGGATGAGCCACTCGAGCCTCGGGAGCCAGGCGAGCGCGGTCGCGACCAGCCCGAGCCCGCCCAGGACCGCGGCCACGATCAGGAGCTGTCGCTTCGGCCAGGGGCGGCTCGGGCCGCGCTCTGCTTCGAGCGGCGCGAGGCGGAGGCTGGGCAGCTCGCTCAGGGGAGGCGGCGGCAGCAACGGCTCCGGCCGAGGCGGCCGGGGCGTGGTCACTCGCGTGAGCCACGAGGAGGCGCTGTCGAGCAGGTGCTGCGCCGCCGGCGGAATGTGGATCCGGACCGGCTCCTTTTCCTCGATCAGGTCCAGCTCTTCGAGCTCCTCCTCCGCCGGCTCCTCGTCGTCGAGCGGCTTGAACGCGATGACCGGCATGCCGTCATCGTGCGCGGGCGGCCGCGTCGAGCGGGGCGGGGTGAACCCCACGAAGGGCGCGGTGACCACGCTCCGGGCCACGTCGCCGAGGTCGATCGGCTCCAGCGGGATGACGGGCGGCTTCGGCACGGCGACGGGCGACTTCGGCACGGCGACGGGCGGCTTCGGCACGACCGCGGCCGGCTTCGGCACGACGGCCGGCTTCGGCACCGCGACGGCCGCCTTGCTTGCGGCAGGGGCGACCGGCCTCTCGACGATCGCCGCGAGCGGCTCCACCGCCGTGCTTTGCGTCAGCGCGGGCAGATCCGTCGGCTCCGTCGGGATCGCCACCTCCTCGTCGGGCGGGATCGCGAACTCCTCTTCTTCGGTCGGGATCGGAACTTCTTCCTCTTCGGACGGCGCGATCGCCGCCGCTGCCTCCTCGAGCCCCTCCGGCGGGAGGATGGGGACGTTGTGGCCCGGCTTTGCGGCGGCGTCGTCGGGCGCCGCGAGGCTATCGGCGCGGGCCGGCTGCGGTTGCGGCTTCGGCGTCGGGGGCTCCGAAGGTCGGGGACGCGCGGCGTCCGCAGCCGCTTTCGCGGTCTCCGCCTCGATCATCTCCTTGAGGGTGCGCCAGCGGTGGGAGCCGACGCGCTGCACCCGGGCCTTGTCGTCGTGGAGCCAGGCACGCAGCCCGACGAGGTCGACCGCCAGGAGGGTGCCGTCTCCGAGGCGCAGCTTGTATTGACGAGCCATGCCCCTCCCCTGGGGACCGCGCGTGGGGCACTATAGTCCCGCTCGACCCCGAGCGCCAATGTGAACGGCGTCACACCGTCAGTGCGGGTGGGCCCCCGGCGACGGCGTCGCGCCCGGCGCGGGGCTTGCGGCGCGCATGGCGTGGCCCTTGGCCGTGTTCTGGATCGACGCCACCTGCCATCCACTGCCCGCCCGCTCGAAGATCACCGTCGCCACGCCGGGCCGGGCGCGCTCGATCCCGCTCAGCATCCAGGCGAAGCGCGCCCAGGCGGTGTCGCCCTTTCCCCCGGTGACGACGTCGCTGACCTCGAGGCGAGGCTTCTGAGCGCCCCCGAAGATCCGCGTCAGGAGCCGCATCACGCGCTCCTTTCCGACGAAGACGGCGCCGTCGTCGGCGATGTAGACCGCGTCCGGCTCGAGGGCGGAATCGTAGTAGGCGAGGTCCTGGGCGTTGTAGGCACGCACACCGCGCTGGAGTTCGGCGGCGATCTCCGGACGGGCTTGAGGCGACGGCGTCGGTGAGGGGGACGGAGCGGGCTGCAGTGCCAGGAGCAGCATGACCGCGATCGGGGACAAGGGCACCTCCTTGAGTTCTTTGATGGATCCTATAATGCGGACTGGGCACCTGCCACTGCGGAGGAACGGATGACCGGCTCACGAAGCGCGGCCGACGTCCTCGAGGAGGTCCGCCGCTCGCCCTCCCAGAAGGTCAAGGTCGCGATCACCGACGTGGACGGGATTCTGCGCGGGAAGTACCTCCACAAGGAGAAGTTCCTCTCGGCCGCGGAAACCGGCTTCGGCTTCTGCAACGTCGTCTTCGGCTGGGATTCCTCGGACGTCTGCTACGACAACGGCAGTTACACGGGCTGGCACAGCGGCTATCCGGACGCGCTCGCCCGCATCGACCTCTCGACGCACCGCATGGTTCCGTGGGACGGGGGAGTGCCCTTCTTCCTGGCCGACTTCGAGGACGGCCAGGGCAGGCCCCTCGGCGTCTGTCCGCGGCAGCTCTTCAAGCGGGTCCTGGCCCGCGCCGCCGCGCGCGGCCTGGTGCCGGACGCCGGCCTGGAGTACGAGTGGTTCAACTTCCAGGAGACGCCGCAGACCTGGGCGGCCAAGGGCCACACCTCGCCCCTGCCGCTCACGCCCGGGATGTTCGGTTACTCCATCGTGCGCCCCGCGCACAATCGTCCGTATTTCACCGCGCTCTTCGACGAGCTGGCCGCCTTCCGGGTGCCCCTCGAGGGCCTGCACACGGAGACGGGCCCCGGCGTCTTCGAAGCGGCGATCCTCCATGCGCCGGGCCTGGAGGCCGCGGACCGCGCGGTGCTCTTCAAGACGGCGGTCAAGGAGATCGCGCAGCGCTTCGGCGTGATGCCCACGTTCATGGCGCGGTGGAGCAGGGAGCTGCCCGGCTGCGGCGGTCACATGCACCAGAGCCTCTGGCAGGACGGCCGCAACGTGTTCCACGACGAGAAGGACCCGCACCGCATGAGCAAGACGTTCAAGAGCTACCTGGCCGGCCAGCTCCACGCGCTCCCCGACCTGCTGCCCTTCTTTGCTCCCACCGTGAACAGCTACAAGCGCCTGGTCGAAGGCTTCTGGGCGCCCACCCGCGTCACCTGGGGGGTCGACAACCGCACGGTCGCCTTCCGGGTGATCCCGGGCCGCGCGAGCTCGACGCGGCTGGAGGTGCGGGTCGGCGGCGCGGACCTCAACCCGTACCTGGCGATGGCGGCGTCGGTCGCGGCCGGCGTGTGGGGGATCGAGCAGGGGCTCCCGCTGAGCGACGAGCCGGTGACGGGCAGCGCGTACCAGGCGGAGAAGGCGGTGCGGCTGCCGCGGACCCTGCAGGAGGCCACCGACCGCCTGCGGCGATCGGCCCTCGCCCGCGAGCTGCTCGGCGAGGAGTTCGTCGACCATTTCGTGCGAACGCGCGATTGGGAGTGGCGCCAGGCCCAGCAGGCCGTCACCGACTGGGAGCTGAAGCGCTACTTCGAGATCATATGAAGGGCAATGTCCACACCTTCAGCTTTCCGACCCGGATCCACTTCGGGCCCGGCGCCCGCCTGCGCATCGCCGAGGACCTTCGGGCGCAAGGGCGGAAGCGGCCGCTCGTCGTCACCGACCGCGGCCTCGCCGCGCTGCCCGTCTTCGCGGAGGTGCTCACGTCTCTCTCTTCGCTGGAGGCGATGCCCTTCTCGGGCGTGGGCGGCAACCCCGTCGCCTCCCAGGTGAGCGCCGGCGTCCAAGCGTTCCGGGCGCACGACGCCGACTCGATCGTCGGGATCGGCGGGGGGGCGGCCCTCGACGTCGCCAAGGCCGTCGCCCTGATGGCGCGCCATCCGGGCGAGCTGTTCGAGTACGAGGACGGCCTCGCGGACGCGCGGCCGGTGGACCGGCCGGTGCCGTACTGGGTGGCGGTGCCGACGACCGCGGGCACCGGCAGCGAAGTCGGCCGCAGCGCGGTCATCTCCGACGACCGCACGAAGGTGAAGAAGGTCATCTTCGCGCCGCAGCTCCTGGCCCGCGCCGTCTTCGCGGATCCGGAGGTGACCCTCGGTCTGCCGAAACCGGTCACGGCCGCCACCGGCATGGATGCGCTGACGCACTGCATCGAGGCCTATCTCGCGAAGGCCTATCACCCGATCTGCGACGGCATCGCCCTCGAAGGCCTGCGGCTGGGCGCGCGCGCGCTGCCGCGCTGCGTCGAGACCCCCGGGGACGTGGAGGCGCGGGGCTCGATGATGATGTCGTCCATGATGGGAGCGATCGCGTTCCAGAAGGGGCTCGGCGTCGTCCACTCGTGCGCCCATGCCCTCTCGGCGGTGGCCGACCTGCACCACGGGCTCGCCAACGGCCTCATGATCGAGCCCGCGCTCCGCTTCAACCTGCAGGCGGTGCCCGATCGGTTCCGGATCCTGGCCCAGACCGTCGGCGTGGACGGCGACGGGGAGGCGTTCCTGCGCTGGCTGGCGGAGCTGAAGCAGCGCATCGGCATCCCGCGGGGTCCGGCCGAAGCCGGGGTGAGGCCCGCCGACGTGGGCCGCCTCACCGAGCTGGCCTTCGCCGACACGTGCCACCTCAACAACCCACGGCCGTGCACGCCGGAGGACTTCCGCCGCCTCTGGGACGAGGCGTTCGCGGCCGCCCGGACCGCGTGAAGGTCACGAACCCCGCGACGGGCACGGTCATCCGTGAGCTGGCCGAGGACGGCCCCGAAGAGGTCGCGCCCAAGCACGACCGGGCGCGACGTGCGCAGCCCGTCTGGGCCGCCCGCCCCTACGGGGAGCGGGCCGCGGCGATCTGCCGCTTTCGCGACCTGCTCGTGCTGCGGTGCGACGACCTGGCGCGCACGCTGACCTCCGAGATGGGCAAGCCCATCACCCAGTCCCGCAACGAGCTGGAGGCGACGCCGGGCCGGATCGACTTCTTCCTCGAGGCGACACCGTCGGTGCTGCGCGAGGAGACGGTCCTGCAGCGCGAAGGGCTGGAAGAATCGATCACGCGCGAGCCTCTCGGCGTCGTGGCCAACGTCTCGGCGTGGAACTACCCGTACTTCGTGGGCTCGAACGTGTTCATCCCGGCCTTGCTCACCGGCAACGCCGTCCTCTACAAGCCGTCCGAGTTCGCGACGCTCACCGGCCTGGCCATCGGCGACCTCATGCATCAGGCCGGCGTGCCGGAGGACGTCTTCATCGTGGTGACGGGCGGGGGAGAGACGGGCGCGGCGCTCGTGGGCCAGGACGTGCAGGCCGTCTTCTTCACGGGCTCCTACGCGACGGGCCGGCGCATCGCGGCGGAGGCGGGACGGCGGCTCGTCCGGTTGAACCTCGAGCTGGGCGGCAAGGACCCGGTGTACGTCGCGGACGACGTCGACGTGAAGACGGCGGCGGCGTCGGTGGCGGAAGGCGCCTTCTACAACACGGGCCAGAGCTGCTGCGCGGTCGAGCGCGTCTACGTGCATCACGCGGTCCACGACCGCTTCCGGGAGGCGTTCGTGGAGGTCGTCCGCGGGTACGTGGCCGGCGACCCGATGGACCCGAACACCTTCATCGGTCCTCTCGCCCGCCCCGCCCAGGTGGCGGTCCTGGAGCGGCAGGTCGAGGATGCGCGCGCCAAGGGCGGACGGCTGCTCCTGGGCGGCCAGCGGATCGACGTGCCGGGCTGCTGGTTCGAGCCGACGGTCGTGGCCGAGGCGAACCACACCATGGACCTGATGCGGGACGAGAGCTTCGGCCCGGTCATCGGGCTCCAACGCGTGTCGGGGGACGACGAGGCCGTGAGCCTGATGAACGACACGCCGTACGGCCTGACCGCGGGCGCCTACACGCCGGACCGCGAGCGCGCCCGGCGCATCCTCTCCCGCGTGAACAGCGGCTCGGTGTACTGGAACTGCTGTGACCGCGTCAGCCCGCGCCTGCCGTGGTCCGGCCGCGGCCACTCCGGCATCGGCGCCACGCTCGGCCGCGACGGAATCCGCGCCTTCGTGCAGCCCAAGGCCTGGCACTGGCGCAACCCGCGCGCGTAAGTGCGGGAGGATCTCGCCTCCGAGGACGAGCGCCTCCTGCGGAGCCTCGGCTACGAGCAGGAGCTGGCCCGCAAGATGGGCGGCTTCTCGAACTATGCGATCTCGCTGTCGATCATCTGCATCCTCGCGGGCGGGGTGACCTCGTTCCACCAGGGGCTCTCGAGCGTCGGCGGCGCGGCGTTCGGCCTGGGCTGGCCGCTCGTGTGCCTGTTCTCGCTGGCCGTGGCGGCCACGATGGGGCAGGTGGCCTCCAGCTTCCCGACCGCGGGAGGGCTCTATCACTGGGCGTCCATCCTCGGCGGCAAGGGATGGGGATGGACGACCGCGTGGCTCAACCTCCTCGGGCTGGTGGCGGCGCTGGCCGCGATCAACCTCGGTGCGCTCCGCTTCACGCTCGACTCCCTCGGCCCGCTGATCGGCCTCGAGTGGTCGGGATGGACGCCGGGGACGCAGACCGCCGTGGCCATCGCCGGCGTCTTCGCCATCTGCGCGTCGCAGGCGCTCGTCAACCACCTCGGCATCCGTCTGACGACGCGGCTCACCGACTTCAGCGGCTACTGGATCCTGGGCGTGGCGGCGCTGCTCACGGCCGCGATGCTCTACTTCGCGCCGTCGCTCCATCCCGGATCGCTCCTGACCTTCTCGAACTTCAGCGGCGCCCGCGGCGGGGGCGTCTGGCCGGCGACGAGCAGCATCGCGCTGCTCTTCGCGCTGAGCTTCCTGCTGCCCGCATACACGATCACGGGCTTCGACGCCTCCGCCAACACCGCGGAGGAGACGGTCGGCGCGGCGATTCGCGTCCCGAAAGGCATCGTGAACGCGGTGGCCGTCTCGGGCCTGTCCGGTTGGATCATGCTGTGCGCGGTCGTGATCGCGATCCCGGACGTGGCGCAGGCCGCCTCGATGGGCCCGAGCAGCTTCGGCTGGATCCTGGGCCGCGTGCTGCCGAAGGGGCTGGCCTACTTCATCTTTGCGGGCATCGCCATCGCCCAGTACCTGTGCGGCCTGGCCGCGGTGACTTCGGTCTCGCGCATCGCGTACGCGTTCGCCCGCGACGGCGGGATGCCGCTGTCGCGCAAGCTCCGGATGGTGTCCGGGCGCTACCGGACGCCGGCGGTCGCGATCTGGACCGTGGCCGTCGCCGCCGCGCTGGCGACGGTCTACACGCCCGTGTACGAGATCATGGCCGCCGTCACCGCGATCTTCTTGTATATCTCCTACGTGCTCCCGACGGGGCTCGGCCTGCTGGCCCATGGCCGGCGCTGGACGGCGATGGGCCCGTGGCACCTCGGCCGCTGGTACCGGCCGCTGGCCGCCGTCAGCGTGCTGGGCTGCGTGGCGTTGATCATCATCGGCATGCAGCCGCCCAACGAAAAGACCGCGTGGATCGTCGGGGGCGTGCTGCTGCTGATGGCGCTGATCTGGTTCGGGGGCGCGCGGAGCCGCTTCGCCGGCCCGCCGGAGGCGCTGCTGCACCACGCGCGACCGACGCCCGACCGTCTTAGCCGCGAGCGCGGATCCCGGCAGACTGCGGGGAGATGATGAGCTCCATCAGCATCCGGTGCACGCGGTCGTCGCCCGCGATCTCCGGATGGAAGGTCGCGGCCAGCACGCGGTGGTGGCGGACGAGCACGGGCGCGCCGTCCAGGCGCGCGACGACCTCGACCCTCGGCCCCAGCGCGGTGAACCGCGGCGCGCGGATGAAGACCCCGAGCAGCGGATCGTCGAAGGCGGGCGCTTCGAGCTTCGCCTCGAACGAGTCCACCTGCCGGCCGTAGGCGTTCCTCGAGATCGAGACGTCGAGCAGGCCCAGGCTCGGCTGCGCGGGATCGACGTCGCGCGCCAGGAGGATGGCCCCCGCGCAGGTGCCGAGCAGGGCGCCCCCGCCCTCGTGGAAC
>Ga0207646_10003242_pt1 | contig 18543 bp, 14 predicted proteins | sample KBSK5502metaG_FD_184343 | JGI IMG/M metagenome (GOLD analysis project Ga0207646, IMG submission 184343) | Corn, switchgrass and miscanthus rhizosphere microbial communities from Kellogg Biological Station, Michigan, USA - KBS K5-50-2 metaG... | ecosystem: Host-associated > Plants > Roots >...
AAGAAGGTGGTTGTGGAACCCAATGGGAGGCTTTCCGCCAAACAGTTGGCCGAACGCATTTGTGCTCATTTTGACTGTTCCTATGAACCTCCTCTTTCCATTGTCGAAGAGGTCGTGTGAGTTTGCACTAGGCCGTGGCCTGGTGTTCATTCTGTGCCAGCCAGGCAGCAAGGGAGGCTGGATTGAACCGCAGCGCTGCGCAGCGCCCCTCGCCGAGCTTGATATAGGGCAGGCCATCCTTGCGCATCAGGTAATGCAGCCCGGTCCGGCTGACTTTGAGCAACTCCATGACCTGCTTGTCCGTCAGCAGCGGTGTGGCCTGCGTTGCTCTGTCAGCGGCGGGAGCGCTCTGTGTACGTCTTCTTGTGGTCATAGGGGATATCTCCTTCCTCAACATGCGTCATGTGCTGAGTACGCGCAGCGCCCATTCAACGCTTGCCAGCAGGACAAGCGCCTCGTAGCCGGTGACTGGACGAAAGGCGAGCACCTCCGACCAGGCCACAAAGACCTCTGCCCACCGGGGCAACAGCCGCCAGCAATGAAAGGCGCACGAGGCGCGGCCATACACCCGGCCATCGACGCCATAGGTATGGCCTGATCGTTCAGAAAGCCACTGTGCCAGCGGGCAATGATAGGTCATTCCTGGTCTGCCAACGAGAATATGCTCGTGCTCGCAGAGCCAGGCACAAAACAGGTCAAGATCGCTCTCCAGCAGTTGCATAGAGGCGCCTCCTTTCGTCCTTGCGTCTAAGGGGCCGCGCAAAAAAGTCTTTCTACCCTTGTGCGCAAGACAACAAAAAGCCCCTGGCTCCACAGCGGAAACCAGGGGCTTCTACGCAAGTGCGCGAGGGGGCGGTGACACCTCCACTTTCCAGCAGCGCAGTTTACCTTTGACGACCAGCTGGGTCAGCCGTAAGGTTGGAGGCTCCTTGGCACTAGAACCGATCCAGGCGCGGCTCGCATACGACAGATGGTGACAGCGCATCACCTGTACTACAGCGTGTCCCTCAGAGGAGGCCTGCACGCGCTGCTGGATAGGTTGTTGGATATGATCATTTTTCCAGACTTGCACAAAGAACAGCATAGAGCAATCCTTTCCGCCTGCGCGACGCAGGCAATACGCATCACCACACAACATACAACTCTTCTGTGTCTGTCCCATCAGTGTGCTTCCAGCACAGCATGAACGTCACAACTTAGGGCATGGAGCCGTCTGATGTTGGGAGGATTTCCTGTAAGTCGTCCCAGGTCACCAGCCAGGCCCGACCAGTACTGGGGGAATACATCACATCACCGACCGAGGTAGATCGCGGGGACGTACCAGGGGCAACCCAGAAGACTTCTAGGCGCTCCGTCCAGTCCAGCTCCTCGCTGTGGTTGGTGAGGGCGAAGACGTGATCACGAGGTGCATAGACGTTGGCAACGTGCCTATACTGCCGATCACGGTCTGTCTGCCAATCTCGCGGGTCTAGCATGAGCATTGCCAGCGGATTGGTAGCATGATAGACTGCATAGGGATGAAACGCGATGTGGGATATAGTGCTTACTCCTTTGAAGCCTGTGTTGCTTGTGCTGGATGACACAAACACAAACATCCAAAAATAGATCCTCACACCTCTTGCGAGGGATTTCTCCAGCCGCCCTCTCTTCCGTAGCACGCAGAGGCCACATACAGGTTGCCTTGGCACCCATCCTCCCCACGCAAGTGCTTCCTGGGCTCCTTGCGTTCGCTTCCAGGCAACCCGCTGCCGACATGGGTACGGCTCTTCAGGTGGGGTGAGGTATACAGTCCAGGGAAGCCGTTCCTGCGCCGGCGATCCACGCGATGCCTCCGGCATCCCTGAAAGGTTTGTCCAGGTGCGCCGCTGCCCCGTATCGTCCAACCGGGGTAACGTGCTCAATGCAGTTGAGCCGCTCCACTGATCCAGAGGCACACTGCTGTGCTGTCCCTTGGCTCAGTGGGACTTGAGTGTACTCAAGCCGTTATGGGGTCCGCTCACTGAGAGCGCGTCTACCAGTTCGCTTTGTCGCATGTTTGCAGAAAGCCAACTGGCAGACGTGCGCTCACTGTGCACGTGGGGTTAGGCAGCCCGTACGCATGGATTCCAGGGCCGTGCTTGGGACAGCTGCGCTTCGGTGAGCACCAGCGTGTAGCCTTCCTGGTGAGGATTAAAGCCAGGGGTTGCGGCCACCCGCGTCTGATACGTGCCATCGCCAAAGGCACGCAGCACCCGGGCGTAGCAGGTGCCCTCACAACTGGCGTCAGCACGCAAGCTGGACGGATCGCCATCGTGGGTTGGCTCGTCAGAAAGCAGATCGGCAGGCAGCACGTAGGGATGCAGGTACCAGATGCGCTTGGCAAGAGGTGTTTGGGCCATAGTAGGCTCCTTTCTGCTGCGCTCTAGCAGCGATTGACAGCCGAGCCTGCATGGGTCATACTGCAAGCAGACTCGGATAGTTCTGCATGGATACTGGTGTGGTCTGGACAACTGCACCAATACCCATGCGTGCCGGGTTCTCGAAACGCTTGGAGTTCGTAGCTGCAAGCGTTTCATGCTCGTAGTATGGACTTTTTCTTCGGATAACGGAACGCCACAAAATAGTTACGATTTTTCCTGTGATGGTGACTAGTTGCTAACTACTTCGTGACTATTCCGACATCTCTATAAATATCAGACCCGTGTCACATGATTTCTGTAAATAATTATGTGACACAAGTCTCATATTTGTCAAGCCTCTCTTTCTCATTCGCACCATCTATGCTATACTTTGAAAAAATGTGACACAGACAACATGATTGTGTCTTGAGGGTAGGTAAAGAGCCGATGTCTGAACGTATCAGCAGCAATGGCCGCGTCCTTTTACCCTCTACAGAAGCTCGTAAGATCTCTGGTTTCAGCCGGCAACATCTCCAACGGCTTTTGCGAGATAAGCGTATTGAGGGAATAAAGCTCGCCCATGACTGGCTTGTCTATGAAGATTCTCTGCAGGCCTTTCTTGCGCAACCTCGCAAACCTGGACCAAAGGGCCCTCATAAAAAATCCCCAAAGGATTCTCCTGGTGCGTCAGTATCCGCTAGTGCTGATAAAAATAAGAATAGATCAGACAACAGTTGAAAGTTTCCTAAAAGTTGTGTATCTTCATGATGTGAGAGAGCTTAGTCTCTAGCGCGCCTTCTCACGTTCAAATGGAGTCGGTAGGCATGGCTTCTAATGCTAAAAAACAACCGGTACCGAATGATTGTCTAGCAAATGAGCGAAAAAAGAGGCAGTGGACACAAAGTGATCTTGCTAGTGAGCTGTATAGTCTGTGTGACGAAGAGGAGCTAGCGGAACACGGTACCATTGATGGGAATATGGTCAGTAAGTGGGAGCGTGGCTTGCATACTCCTGGTTTTTTCTGGCAGAGGAAGCTGCGTGAGCTTTTTGGGCTAGATGCAGCCGCATTAGGATTCATTGACCAAGTTAAAACCGACAGCGCTGACGTGCCTCAAGAGACTTCTCCGGTACGATTTGCGAGAAACGCCGATCCGGATGAACGCCAAACTCTTCAAATACTTCTCCCCCCAAGTAGTTCCCCTATTGTCACAGTGCATATATACCAGCCAGCTCGACTCTCTCCTAGTAATTCTCCCAGGGAAGATGGTATCCTTGATACTAGGATGGTCGATGCTCTCGGACAAGAGCATCTTCGTGAGAGGGAACATACTGTGAATCGCCGAGATTTTAATCGAAGGGTCATAGGTGTGACTACTGCCGCCTTCATCTCGCCTGATGATCTGCTAAATACTGAGCTACTCGATCGCTCCTATAGGGCATTGAAAAAGCCTTCGACTATCGACGAGCGTTTTCTTGATTATCTTGAAGCGCGCACAGCGCACTACTGGCAAGACAGGCATGGCGCGGTTCTCGCATCAAGTGATCTCCTGAGTTTCGTTATCGAGCATCTTCAGAAGGTGATAGACCTCCTTGAGGAATCTTTGCTGCCATCAATACGCACACGCCTCTGCTGCGTTGCGAGTGGAGTAGCTCAGCTTGCTGGTCACCTCCTCTTCGACATGGGTAAGTTCGCCCCAGCACGAGCATTTCACCATTTTGCTATCACTGCTGCGCAAGAGGGAGAGAATCAGGCATTGGAGGCTGTCGCATGGGGCAGAATGAGCTTTACATGGACCTACGGCCAGAATGCGCCAGAAGCTCTGGGCTGTATTCAAGAGGCTCGCCGATTGGCTGCGGATAGCGCTAACAACACAGTTCGGGCCTATTTGGCGGCGGTAGAAGCTGAGGTACAAGCCACGCTAAGCAATCGTGAAGCTTGTTTCAAGGCGCTTGATGAAGCTGAACAAGTCGAAGATCGTCAGTATCCCCGAGAAGAGATGTACTGGCTCCACTTTGATCGTTCGCGATTGGCAGGCTATCAAGGCATTTGTTTCAGGCGCTTGTATCATCCGGATGATGCCCAAACGCACCTTTTCCTGAAGAAGGCTCAACAGGCCTTGACTGACGCCTTGAGGCTGCTTGAGCCGGCGCGCATACAGCGGCGTCCTACGTTGCTGATCGATATGGCAAGCACCTATGCGCAACAAGGAGATGTGGACGGGGCGTATGAACATGCCATGCAATCGCTCTCGATCGTGGCCCAGACCAAATCACAGGCAGTTGCAAAGCGTCTTCTGAGTCTCCGCCAGGAATTGGAGCCGTGGAAAGATACACACTCTGTCAAGAACCTGGATCAGCAGATGGCGCAGTTCATCGCACCAAGGGGGTATAAAGGGATCGTATGAGCGAAACTGCATCAAACGCGAGAGGAGCGCTGTATATTATTTCCTGCGCTGCGTCCTCGGCAACTCTCGTCCCCAACCTTGTCAGACAAGCTCAAACAGCAAGCTGGGAAGTGTGTGTGATCACCACTCCGCAAGGGACCAAGTTTATCGATAGTCCTCTGCTCGAAAGGCTGACGGGTTACCCGGTGCGAAGTGAATACAAACGCCCTGAAGAACCTGATGTGCTCCCACGAGCTGATGCGCTTGTCGTGTTTCCCGCAACGTTCAACACGATGAACAAATGGGCCCTGGGTATCTCCGATACGCTCGCACTTGGTCTGCTTTGTGAGTACACGGGGCTGAAGATGCCTATCGTCGCAGTCCCCTGTTTTCGTACAGGTGGAGGTCTGGATGGACACCCTGCCTTCTTCCGCAGCCTGCAGATGCTGAAAGAGTATGGCGTGCGTGTGCTGTATGAGCCGGAAAAGTACCCTCCGAAGAATCAGGTGCCTCCACAGGTGATTCTTGAGGTCTTGGATGAAACGCTAAGGGAACACGCTCAGAGGAGCAAGAGACCCGAAATGGAGAGCTACTAAAAGCGTTTCATAAGCGATGAGGAGGGTACATACGTGGGAAATTTTCAATTCGCATTTCTCGAAACTTATCAGTTTAGTTTTTCCTGAGAAAGTCGCCCGAAAAGCATAGTAATGCACGAAAAGTGTACTTTCATCCCCTTCTCTGGCTCACAGAGGCATTGCGCTTCAACAGAATGGTCTATTGTGCGAGGGAGTCGCAACTTGCCCTACACTGGTTTTTTGTGACCCTGCTGTGAGATTTTCTGCTTTTTTGAGAGCGGGCTGTGAGCAGGAGAGGGTATGCTACTTGTAGACCTACCGCGCAGGTCACACACATGGACCAGAACGGAGACGAAGTTGACAGTGCGAGGTGTTGCTGCTGATTGTCGCTTGCGTGCTTGCCGATGGCTAGTGTAAGGCAGCCCTAGGGACTTGCACCGGCGAGTGGCAGACCAGCGGGCAGGTTAGGCAGACTCCTGGCACCGAGCGAGGGCAAGCCAACCGTGCCAGGGGCCGCCTGCAGGAGGACGCTTCAGGTATGAGGCGTTATCACCTCCCTCCCAGTCGCACGGGTTGAGACGGAAGCGGGCGAGGCGAGGAGTCCAGCATGATGCTCCTCCCTCTACGCCTTTGACTTCATCGATGGCTTTTCAAGGCAATCCCGGGAAACTTGAGAAGAGTGAGGGGTGGCAGACCAGTGAGGGAGAGAGGGTGGAACCCCTGACGCCAGCTGTTGCTTAGGGAAGTGCCAGGGGAGAAAAGCGAGAGCACACAGAGAGAGTGCTCTCCTGAGAAAGGTGTACAGACCACTTGATGATAGTTGCACACCGGCTAGGCTGTGACGCCGGAGCAGGGACAATGATACACGGCATTGGCAGTGAGATCTATAATGATGGTTATCTCCCTACTGCATCTAGTCTCGAAACAACGCGTCCTTGACTTCCGTAAGCGTCACAGCCTATACCTTATCATGAGTAAGGTACAGATTTGACCAGTTCTCCTCCATCGTTCCCTCATTGCATAGTGCACCGAGCTTAAAACCAACTACCCCCCTGCTTGCCCTTGGTCAGTCTTCTTCGTCTCGATAGAGCGGTACAGAGTCGATGAGCTGCAATGGAGCAGCTCGCAGATCTCCTTAATTGGTGCTCCTTGATGGTAGAGCGCTTGAGCGGCAGCGATCTTCTGCGGGGTGTTAAACGCTTTCCCACATGGTCGGCCGCCTTTCCTGCCACGAGCTCGAGCAGCGGCGAGGCCTGCACGGGTGCATTCTATCGTTAAGGCGCGTTCAAATTCAGCCACACTCGCGAACATATGGATGATGAGCTTCCCGCTCGGGTTGCTGGTATCGAGAAACTCAGTCAGGCTCTGAAACTCGATCCTGCGTTCCTCAAGGGAGCCCATGATTTCCAGCAAATTCTTGAGCGAGCGGCCGAGCCGATCCAGCCGCCAGACAACGAGTGTGTCACCTGGTCGCACATACTTAAGCGACTGCTCTAATTGTGGGCGCAAGTCTTTCACACTTTTGATCTTTTCAGTAAAAATCTGCTCACACCCTGCTGCTTTCAGGGCGTCCAGCTGCAGCTCAAGGTGCTGCTCCTCACGTGAGACACGTGCATAGCCGACTTTCATGCTGATTTTCACCTCCCATATTCTAAACCTTTATGGTATATAGATTCCGGTATGAGTTATAAAACACATAACTATGCTGGGACAAGGGAAAAAAGGCAGCGAGGAAACATCCCCTAAAAACGGTCGATTCTTAGATGCCCAAGCGCACCTCTTTTCAGGTCATACATGACCATCAACACTCTCGCAGCCTTTCTTCGAGCTGACTCGCTTCAGATTCTCTCTCCATTCTTCTGAGGAGTTGAAGATAACTTTTCAATGTTTCTCTTGTGGCAGAATGTCCAGACCCCAGAAGAGGTTCCTGGATGGTCAGCGTCCTCTGCAAGTATGTTTCTGCCTGCTGATAGTCACCTTGTTGATAAGAGATCATTGCTAAGCCATACAAACAAAGAGCCGCGTGGGGATGCTCTGAGCCTTCCTGCTGCTCACAGATAATGAGTGCTTGTTGCCAGTATGTTTCTGCCTGCTGATAGTCACCTTGTTGATAGCAGATTTCAGCGAGGCAGGATAAACCCGCTGCTGTATATGGGTGTGTTTGCCCAAGAGTGCTCTCATATATCTCCAGTGCGCGTCGAGCGTAATGCTCTGCGTTCTGGTACTGACCTCGACGAAGCTCTATCTTCGCCATGTTGAAATGAGCAGTTGCTGTCAATGGATGGATGGGCCCTAGCTGTTTCTCTCTAAATTGTAGGACCTGCTGGTAGAGTGGCTCTGCCACCGCATCTCTACTGGTGAGGAAATAGAGGTCTGCGAGATCGTTGAGGAGAGTCATTGTTTCAGGATGCTCTCGTCCTCTATGCTGTGCTTGAAGCTCAATAGCTCGCAGAATGAGGGGCTCTGCATCCCTAAATTTTTCCCATTCAATATAGAGCTTTCCCAGGCTGCCCAAAATTTCCGCCAAGTCGTAGTGTGCTCGTCCTAAGTGGTGCTCTCGTATGGTAAGCGCCTGTCGGTACAGATGTTCTGCCTCTCTATACCGGCCTTGCGCCTTATAGAGTTGAGCCAGACCATGATCATATATCGCCATGTTCAGGTGTCCTCCCCCAAGTGCATTTTCATCAATGGCTCGTGCCTGCAGGAAGAGCGGTTCTGCTTCTGCGTATCTCCCCTGCCAGTAGTACGTCCTGGCAAGGTTATATATGGCTGCGGCTGTATTGGAATGATCTGGTATGGACTGCCGCAAGGTTGCCACAACGCGCTGGAAGAGCGGTTCTGCTTCTTTATGTCTGGCACGATCAAGCAGGTAGAGGGCTGTTTTGTTGAGCAATTCCACTTCTTCTGGACTCAGAGCCGCTTGCGACTCAAGCAGCGACGCACAGGTGAGTGCATGAGGCAATAGGCGCTCAGTGGTGGGCCAGTTGGCGAAATCCGCACTAGGGCACGCGGCAGCAACCGCCTGGATGGCGCACCGCATCCACTGCTGTTGGATCTCGGCGGGCATACGGTCACGCAGGACGGCCTGGACGAGACGATGGATACTGAGCGTCTGGGTGTGTGGATCGCGGGTGATGAGCGAGTATGCGCGCAGACTCTCGATGGCTTGGTTAAGCAGATAGGAGTCGGCGGCGACGGGCGAAAGAATGGGACCAAGTGCTTGCGCGCCCTCTGTCACAATAGCTTCGGGAATGGCATCGGGAGCTAGGAAGGCGCACAGCCGCAGCAGATCTGCTGCAGCAGGATTCTGCTGCCCAACGCTCTGAAAAGAGAGGTCCCAAGTGGTCATGACCGGCTCTGGATGGTCGGCTCCCCGACGCTGCGCGAGCAGCTGGGCGCGACGCTGTTGGTACATCTGCTGATAGACCGCTAGACTACATTTGGTCTCGTTGATATACGCACCCACCTGATCCAGGGCTAGGGGTAGCCCGCCAAGTTCGTGCGCGATGCCCATCGCAAGGTGCTGAGCCTGTTCCTCAGCTTCATCCAGTGTGGCATCCAGAGCAAGTAGACCAGAGCGGTGCAGCAGGAAGAGTGCTGCCTGTTCGTCGGAGAAGCTTTCCACTACCAGAGGATGAGCGAAACCAGCGAGATGAGAGTTTACGTTGGCGGCACGGGTCGTCAGAAGCAGATGGCCCCCCATCGTTGGAGGGAGGAAGGAGGGCAAGAGATCAGGACGATCAGCGTTATCCAGGATCAGGAGCCAGCCATGTTGCCGTTGCAACCAGCCTTTGACTGCCTGGATCACATTTCCCTGTTCCTGGCTCTCCTTCTCAGGCAGGTTCAGGAGGCGGGCGAGCTCAGAATAGGAGGCAATCAATGTTTCGATGTTCTCTGCCAGGGCCCAGAGCACGTACTGGTACTCGCTGTGATGACGATAGGCATATGCGACGGCCAATTGCGTCTTGCCGACCCCACCCAGCCCACTCATGACGCTCTTGTGCCCAATAGCGGCATGCTGGTGCTGCCAGAGCTGCGTGTGAAGCGCTCGGAGTTCTGCCTCTCGCCCAGTGAAGAAGGGATTGGGATCAAAGGGCAAGTTGAGCAGTGAAGAGGGGCGTGTCCAGGATGCGCCAGCACTTGGAGGAAGGACGAAGGTTGTCAGGACCTGGAAGGCAAAGGCAGCCGCGTGCCGTGCCGCCACCCTTTGTGTTCCGGCAGCATCAGCAGCCCCCTTGTCATCAATCAGATCAGAGATCCCACGAATGACCAGGCCGTGGACCGTGTGATTGAGACGAACGGCGTGTAGGAAGCCATGCCCTTCCATCTCAATCGCCAGGGCATCCCCATAGGTCTTCTTGAGCAGGCGAGCCAGGCTGGATTGTGTAGAGGCCAGGACTTTCTCACCGGCCGCCAACGCACCTATTAAGACCTGCGGCACAGGATCAGGACGAGGACCATCCAAACGGGCAAGCCACGCTTGTTCGCGTGCTTCGGCTCGTGCTCGTTGTTCCAGTGCATGACTGGAGTGTCCCAATTCTGGACGCGGCTCAAAGCGGCGTCTCGCTTTGCCCGATTCATAGGCATAAATTTTCGTCGCCGCAACGACGTCCCCACGCTGCACATCCTTGAGTCCGCCAGCCACCCCGACAAACAGGGCGATCTGGGCCTGAAGAAAAGAAAGAGCCTTTTCCGCTTCCAGTGCGGCAGCCGTGCTCCCCATGCCGATTTCCGCCACCGCGACGTGCCAGATGCGATGGGCTCCAGGAAAGGTTCCCCAGCGGTAGATCGTGCCTGACGGGTGAACAATTTCTTGCGCTTCCTGCAGATACGGGACCACAGCTTGGTACTCAACCGGCAGCGCCGTCAGAACAATGACCTCGCATGGGACTGGTGCAAAGGCAGACAATGGATTCATCATGCTCCGCTCTTCTTCTCTCTTTCCTCCACTGAAAGAACGTCAGCTTCTACTAGTATAGTCAATGCTGCCTGGAAAAGAAAGAAACGCATCCTTTGAAAATATTCCTCTTTTTTCGCACCAACGGGATTGGAGATCTCGCTTCTAGCATAGCAAGTACTTGACGACGAGAACGCCTCATTCTAAAAAGCTTTTTCATGCTTTATAGCTCAGTGCAACTAACGGTCGTTTTTTCTACTCAACCATTCACCGAAATGCCTGTTCTACGACACCTAATTATCAAATTTACATCTTCAATCATTGAAACGCATCACTTTCCGCCTACAGACGTTCCGCCATTCAGATCTTCAGCAATTGCTGCGAATTGTTCCAACGCTGCTTGCAAATCCTCAACGATACTGGCCGCGAGAACGTCGGGTGAGGGCAGCGCATCAACATCCTCCAGGCTCTCATCTCGCAACCAGAAGATATCAAGGCTCATCTTATCGCGCTTTTGTAATTCCTCATAAGTGAAGACATGGAAGCGCTCGGTCTCCTGCCGCTGACGGCGATTCTCCGGGTGATAGCAGGCGACGAAATCATCCAGATCGGCACGGGAAAGCGGGTCAGTTTTGAGCTTGAAATCCCGGTTCGTGCGAAAGTCGTAGATCCAGAGTTCTCTGGTCCAGGGAGTCGGGCTCGCCGGTTTCTTATCAAAGAAGAGCACATTGGCCTTCACGCCTGGCTTGTAGAAGATGCCTGTCGGGAGCCGTAGGAGCGTATGCACCTCGAACTCCTGAAGCAACCGCCGTCTGACTACCTCGCCTGCGCCACCCTCAAACAAGACATTATCAGGCAGCACCACGGCTGCGCGCCCCTGGATTGCAAGGATGGTTTTGATGTGCTGGAGGAAATTGAGTTGCTTGTTACTGGTGCTGACCCAGAAGTCATCTCGTACTACTACGTTCGCCTCTCGCTCCTCTCGTCCCTCTTCGTTCATGTAGGTGATGCTGCTCTTCTTGCCAAAGGGGGGATTCGTGAGCACCATCTCGAAACGTTCGCCCGGATCGCCGCGTAAGCTATCAGCTACATGGATGGGAATAGAGTCATCCTCCTCGCCGCCAATCCCGTGCAGGAAGAGGTTCATCAAGCACAACCGCGCGGTATTGTCGACAATTTCCCAGCCGCGCAGCGCCTCGTACCGCAAGTATTTCTTCTGGTCGCGATCCAGGGGATAGTGCTGTGTCATGAACTCGTAAGCAGCCAGCAAGAAGCCGCCTGTTCCACATGCTGGGTCACAAATATGCTGATCTGGTTCCGGGCGCATGACATCAACCATCGCCCGAATAAGCGCACGTGGGGTAAAGTACTGGCCAGCTCCGCTCTTGGTATCCTCGGCGTTCTTCTCGAGGAGGCCCTCATACGCATCGCCTTTCACATCGGTATCGAGCGTCGTCCAAGTCTCCCGGTCGATGAGATCAGCGATCAGGCGGCGCAGCTTGGCTGGATCTTGAATCTTGCTTTGTGCCTTGCGGAAGATCAGGCCCAGCATGCCCGGCTCTTTGCCAAGTTTTTCCAAGGTGTGACGATAATGGGCCTCCAATTCGTCCCCATCGCGGCTAAGCAAGCTGGGCCAATCATACCCCGTTGGAATAGGTGAGGGCTGATTGTAAGGTGGCAAGGTACGCTCATGGGCCATCTTGAGGAAAAGCAAATAGGTGAGTTGTTCGACGTAGTCGCCATAGGACATACCATCGTCCCGCAGTAGGTTGCAGTAGTTCCAGAGACGCTGGACGATGGATTGGGCTGTTGTGTTCATGAAATATACTCCTTGTCTATCCTGGCGCCCCCAACACTCTCCCACAACCCCGTCTGTTGTGTTTCCTCCACATTTATCTTTTGCACTGGCTCATCAAATACATGTACATAACGGCCATTGCTGGCAGTTTCCTTCTTTCGCCTGTCACGTTCCTTGCGTATGCGCTCCAATAGCACGCTTGCAGGCTCATCGTCTGAGTCCTGTGGGACGAGCCGCCCGGCAAAGGCTTCTCGTAAGATACTCTGGCGTAGCCGCTCAGCACGTTTGAGGTTGGTTTGAATTATTGCTTCTAACTGGGCTACTACTGATAGACGCCGCTCAACTTCGGCTACGATTTGTTCTTGCTCAAGGATGGGTGGCAAAGGAAGTATAAAAGATTCAACATTGGGCTGAGAGATTTTGTAGATGCCTGCAGTTGTGTGAGCTTTGGTCTCAATCTGAGTACGCATAAAGGCAGATGACCAAATACATGCTATGAAATTGCGAAGTAATCCTACATTGACAAAACGGAGGCGAATCATCGTATCAGGAAACACAATTCGCTCAGGAGGTTTTTGGGCAAAAGTCCCACGACCAACGAAATGGAGTGAGCCATTCCCACGAGATACAAAATAATCCCCTTCTCGAATCGCTAATGATTCGGCAACATCTTCCGAGATCGGTATATATCGCCTATCATCGTAATCGAAACCGGATTCGGACATAGCACTAAGCCGTAGTGCTGGAACTCCAGGTGGTGTATCTGATCCTTTGATAGAAATTCCATTGCATGGTGATTCTATTAGCAACTGGCCTACAACTACCCAACACCACGCCTCCGGGAGCTCTGGCAAATTCTCCGTATCAGGCTTGGCAGGTTCAATATACTTCACCTTTGCAGGATCTTTGCCTTTCGCTCTCAGATCAGCTTCCCACCTGGTACGGCGCTCATTCAAAATTTGTTCTAGCAACTGAGAAGCACTTTCAGTAGCGGGATGTTCAGCGCGCCAGGATTCGGTCAATTTGCCTTCGACGGCAGCTTTCAGTACGGCAGCGCGATAGCGTTTGAGTTTGGTCTGTACTCGTATTAAGGCTGCTGCAGCTGCATCGATGCGGGTAAATTGCTGTTCGATAGCTGAAACGATATGACGTTGTTCATTTGTGGGCGCAAGTGGTATACTCATTGCCAGGAATTCATCATCATGGCCAGATGGAGGACTATTACCATAGGTAGCTATCGAGTTGATGAAATCATCTCGAAGAACTGAGTAGAAAATAAAAGAACTGAGAATGCCTTGTGCAGGTCTCATAACACAGTAAGCAGTAGAGGCGACTTGACCATTTAACTCTTCTGGCACAATAGCAATATTTCTCAAGTATGGGCGAACCAACGAGAAAATGATGTCGCCAGCTTCTATCGCCATTCGTGCTCTACTTGGAGCTTTCGCTCTCGAGATTCGCTTGGGGTTAACTATTTTTTGTCCGATATTATCAACGGCTTCAATATCTACGTAATAGAACTCTTTATCGCCATATACCTCAAGATTACGTGTTCCTCCAGAGGGGGCTATATCTCCTAGTTTTGCACTGATCCACTCCTTTGGTAATTTTTGCTGTTCCTCGCTCAAGCTGCCAACCTCTCATTCAGTTCTTGTATGATCACTGGTAACTCCTCGCCAAACAGCTGATCGGCCTTGCCAAGCCCCCCATGATCGCTAAAAGGCACATCATCGAAGTCTTCGCGCTCAATCGTCAGCGAGGTCGCTACCTGCTCTCGAATCCAGTCCAGCCACTTACGCTGCTCTTGGGTAAAAGGCTCCCCACGTCGCTGTTCTTGTTCCTCCAACCATGCATCGAAACGCTGGCGAATTAATACAGTATAGGACTCGAGCCTGGCGCTGTGATCTTGCTCACGCTCTAGCGTATAGCGCACCAGCGTCACCAAGTCGGTGAGCAAGCGTTTCGTTCCCACCCGTTGCACGCATGTCCCATCCAGCTGCTGATAGGCCTGCCACAGCCTATCCTTCGTGAGCCCCAGCGGTGGCGCCTGGATGGCCTTATCGAGCTGTCGCAAGTCCTTCAATGTCAGCGACGTGCGACGTGGCCGGTTATAGAGGATGGAGAGAGCCGTGATCTCATCCCGGTGCTCTTCGATGAACTGCCGGAAGCTTGCAACCGTCTGCCGCGCCTTCTCGGGATCCAACTCGGCAGTGAGCAGGGTATCCTGACTGATGGTATCGATAATCTGCTCGTCTTTCTGGTGGAGAGCGATCAGGCGTTTGCGTAGTTCGGGGCTATCGTAAGGCAATGCCGCCTGATCCATCAGTCTCTGGGCCGCTTCCTCGATGGCTTGCGCATCTGGCTCATCCTGGCCCGTTGCTCGCTGTGCGGCTTCCAGTTGCTGGTCTGGATCACACGCCTCGATCAGTTGTGTAGCCAGATCATGGATGCTCACACCTCCAGTGAACTGGACGATCTCCTGCTCGTCTTCTTGCTTGACCCGCCTGGCCAATCGCGCCAACCGGCCTGCCAGCGACAGTAATGTGTCCTTCTCGTGGGTTCCCTGCGGCACGGCCTCTACCAGTTCTTTGAAGGACATTGTGCGCTTGCGCTCCAGGGATGGCTCATCCGTCTTCACCTGCTCGTAGACGCCGACCGCGTCCACGATAACGAAGTGTATCTTACTGAACTGACCCGGCGTCACCGCTTGCAGGTCCGTATCGGAAATCGTGCGCGTCCCGCGCCCTTTCATCTGCTCAAAGAAGCCCTGGCTCTTGACCGAGCGCATGAAGAGCAGCACTTCCAGCGGCTTGATATCGGTCCCGGTGGCGATCATATCCACAGTGACGGCCACACGCGGATAGTAGCTATTGCGGAAGCGCGCGATCAGGTCCTCGGGTTTGGCCCCGCTGGTCTTGTAGGTGATCTTCTGGGCAAAGTCATTGCCACGGCCAAACTCTTCGCGCACGATCTGCACAATATCGTCGGCATGACTATCATCTTTCGCGAAAATGAGCGTTTTGGGTACCTCATCGCGCCCCGGAAAGAGATCGGTAATGAGCGCATCGCGATAGGCCCGGATCACTGTCCGGATCTGATCGGGAGCTACCACATCGCGATCGAGCTGGCCTCCCGTATACGAGACATCATCCTCTAGGCGCTCCCACCGGCGTTTGCGCGTCAGCCGGTCGCGCTTATCCACGTAATAGTCCCGTTCGATGGTGCTGCCCTGCTCAGTAATAGCGGTACGGATGCGGTAGACCTGGTAATCGACGTTCACCCCATCGGCGACCGCTCGCTCGTGCCCATATTCCATCACGAGATTGCCATTGAAGAAGCCGAAGGTCTGCTTGTTGGGAGTCGCGGTAAGACCCACTATGAAGGCGTCGAAATACTCCAGCACGCCTCGCCACAAGTTGTAGATGCTGCGATGACACTCATCCGTGATGATCACGTCAAAGGTTTCGATAGGCACCAGGGGGTTAAAACGCACTTCCTTGGGCGGCTGCCTGGAGAGGTCTGTGTCCATAGCCTGCTCAAAGAGGGATTCGTCCTCTGCTTCTTGAGCCAGTTCCGGCTCACCGGAAAGAATCGAGTAGAGGCGCTGGATGGTACTGATGCAGACCCGTGCCACGCGGTCGATGGAGTTGGACTGCAAACGCTGGACGTTGTACAGCTCCGTGAATTTGCGCCCGTCGTCCGGCGTGTTGTATTGCTGGAACTCATTGAGCGTTTGTTTCGCCAGCGTGGCGCGGTCGACCAGGAACAAGATACGCCTGGCCCCGCCATATTTAATCAGCCGGTAGACGCTGCTCACAGCAAGATAGGTCTTGCCACTGCCTGTCGCCATCTGCACCAATGAACGCGGACGATTGGCGCGAAGTGAGCGCTCAAGATTAGTGAGGGCCTCAAACTGGCACTCGCGCAATCCAGCCTCGGGGATTGCAGGCAGGCGCAGGAGACGGGCGCGTAAGACCTGATTCTCTCCATCCTCTGGCGCATGCGTCAGCCACTCCGCCAGTGTCTCTGGTCGGTGGAAAGCGAACACTGGCCGGCTGCGCGGATCGGGATCCAGGCAGTTGGTAAAGCGGGTTTCAATGCCAGTCGTCTCGTAGGCAAAGGGCAACGGGAAGCGCGCCATCTGGAGGTGTTTGGGACGGCTTTCCCGATACTTGGTGCTCTGGATTTCCACGCCTGTCAGCGTGTCACCCTCTTTTTTGGCCTCGATCACGCCGACCGCCCGGCGGTCTACCACGAGCAGATAATCAGTCGGACCGGTGGAAAGCTCGAATTCACGAACGGCGATGCCTCGTCCGGCACTCAAATTCAGCCTGTCCACATCTTGCACCACCCAATCCGCCTTCGTAAGCAGATCATCGATCCTCTTGCGAGCAAGTTCCTCTGGCTTCATGTGTCTCGTTTTTCCCTTCTCCCTGTCTCCCGCCAAATGGCTCTGGAGGAAATAGAGGGTATCCCCACGCTAGTATATCAAAGCTTTGCGGTAGAGAAAAGCCCTCCGATGCAGGAGAATGCCGTAATATCCACCATCGTCATCGAAACAGATGATTCCAGATCGGCCTCCTACTCAAACAGCTTGCTCAGTTCTCTTAGCACTGGGAACAGTGCGACATGAGAACACGCCGATACCTTTCGAATGCCCACAAGAAGCCAATTCAGCCCCTCTCAATTTGATAGTAGAAAAGACAGTTAAGCCGTTGAAACCAGGTGAAAATGTGGTAACATCTGAGCACAACAACAACGGTCCACAGAAACGGAGCGGCGGAGACAGGGAGAGGAAATACCCTCTGGGGCAGACCCGAAAAGGGGGAAGTGAAGCAGGTATGAAACGTGTCGTATCACCTTGGACGCTTCATACAATCCCCTCTCAAGCCGCTTTATCCACCAATTAACCTGCCTGGACAGTAGATTTGACAGTGAAGCCGCTTTTTTATGCAGATTTTCTGAATGGGTAAAGCGTTGTTTGTACATACTTGCTGACGATCTTGGAAGCCGTGCGAGAGCGTTGGCAGTTTGCAGAGCAGGTAGGATCGATGCGGGCAACCTGACCAAGGTGCTGGTTGGTCTATGCAAGCTCAGTCGGGCTCTGCTGGCTGCATTGGAGACGGCGCTCGCCTCGTGCCCCAAGGCAGTTATCCTTCAGTCAAGTGTTCACTTTTTGGTTCATCGGGCTTCTTTTCCAGCATGCTTCGTAATACCTCTTCCGCTTCGGTGGAGGTGGAGTTCAATAAAGGCGCAATGATCGTCGGAAGAGTTACATCACCGCTGGCCTGCCAGAGTCGAGCGAGGCTGCGCAAGACAATGCTACGATGATAGTCATCTTCCGCAGCCACACATATTTCTAATGCATTAAGGAAGAAATCCCTTGCCTGCTGCCACTGCCGCTGCTCCTGGGCCACTCTGCCCAACTGGTGGTAGGTGCCGGCCTGCTCGTAGTGGTCGTTGAACTCGATGTAGATCTGCAAGGCGTGCTGGTAGTACTGCTCTGCCTGCTGCCACTGCCGCTGCTCCTGGGCCACCTTGCCCAAGTTGTGGTAGGTGCTAGCCTGGCTGTAGCGGTCGTTGAACTCGATCTTGAGCTGTAGGGCCTGCTGGTAGTACTGCTCTGCCTGCTGCCACTGCCGCTGCTCCGCGGCCACATTGCCCAACTGATGGTAGATAGGAGCCTGATGGTAGCGGTCGTTGTACTCGATAAAAAGCTGCAAGGCCTGCTGGTAGTACTGCTCTGCCTGCTGCCACTGCCGCTGCTCCTGGGCCACTCTACCCAACTGTCCGTAGGTACGGGCCTGGCTGTAGCGGTCGTTGAACTCGATCTTGAGCTGTAGGGCCTGCTGGTAGTACTGCTCTGCCTGCTGCCACTGCCGCTGCTCCGCGGCCACGATGCCTAACTGATGGTAGATAGGAGCCTGATGGTAGCGGTCGTTGGACTCGATGTAGAGCTGCAAGGCCTGCTGGTAGTACTGCTCTGTCTGCTGCCACTGCCGCTGCTCCGCGGCCACATTGCCCAGGCCGTGAAACGATCTTGCCTTCAACTCGTCCAATAGTTGTTTTTCACTCTGTGTGACCTGGAGTAACACCTGCAATGTCTTCTGGTACGCATCTATTGCCTGAGTGTACTGCTTAAGCTGCAGACATTGTGTTCCAAGTGCATTGATATTAGTGGCAAGTTCGAGCCCCAATGAGCCTGCTAATTGTTCGGGAGGGTATGTTTCCATGCGTTCTACAATGGATTGGTTCAAGGACGCAGTTCGAAGGTAGTCATGCTGCGCATCTAAGTATGCGTACAGGGCATCATAGGGACGAGCACACGATACCTGCAACTCCAATGCCAGGTTCAGTGCTGTCGTCAGGTTTTCATATTCTAGCTCTGTCAATACCTGGCCACGTTGCCGTTCTCGTGGATCTTTGGATTGCAGCAATGAGGCGAGTTGCTCACCCAACTGATCGTACATATCGTGGAACGCCGTGTTGATCGCATGCAGCCGCTCTGCCT
>Ga0207646_10003244_pt1 | contig 18543 bp, 14 predicted proteins | sample KBSK5502metaG_FD_184343 | JGI IMG/M metagenome (GOLD analysis project Ga0207646, IMG submission 184343) | Corn, switchgrass and miscanthus rhizosphere microbial communities from Kellogg Biological Station, Michigan, USA - KBS K5-50-2 metaG... | ecosystem: Host-associated > Plants > Roots >...
CGGTGGCGGGGACGATGCCCATTTCGCCGAGCGCGGCATCGGTCAGGCGCCGGGTGGGATCTTTGTCGAGCGCGCCGAGGATGCGCTCCACCCATGCGGGATGTTTGCCGGCCTTCTCCAGCGGCTTGCAGCGGAGGCAGGGCCGGTAGCCGGCGGCGCTGGCGTCCTCGGGGGTCGCGAAGAACTCGCGGTTCTCCGGCTTGGCCTGCTTGGACGGGCAGGTGGGCCGGCAGAAGATCCGGGTCGTTTTGACCCCGACGAGGAAGAGGCCCTCGTAGGAAGGGTCCCGCGTCTCCACGGCCCGATGCAGCTCGGTGGGGCCGTGCAGGAGGATGCGGGGGCGATAGGGCACCGTCTTGGGTGCCGGGCGGCTCTGCGTCACGGTGGCAATCATGGGCAACAACCTAGGGAATCGCCAGTCACCCAGCCACCGCCAAATGCACAGGCAATTCCGGGCCGTTACTTTGCGCCTTTGCGCCTTTGCGCCTTTGCGCCTCCACCAAGGGCCCTCGCATGCACCTCGTTCCCCTCGACTGGCTGATCGTCATCGTCAGCATCGTCGTCTCGTTCATCCCCGCCGTCGTGCTGGCGCGTCGCGCCGGCAGCAGCACCGCCGAGTTTTTCACGTCGGGCCGCTCGGCGCCGTGGTGGCTGGTGGGGGTGTCGATGGTGGCGACGACCTTCAGCACCGACACGCCGAACCTGGTCACCAACCTGGTCCGGGAAAAAGGGGTCGCCAACAACTGGCAGTGGTGGGCCTTTCTGCTCACCGGCATGGCGACGGTGTTCTTCTACGCCCGGCTCTGGCGCCGGTCCCGCGTGCTGACCGACCTCGAATTCTACGAGATCCGGTACGCCGGCCGCGCCGCGACCTTCGTGCGCGGCTTCCGCGCCGTCTATCTCGGCCTCTTCTTCAACTGCGTGATCATGGCGTCGGTGAATCTCGCCGCGGCCAAGATCGCCAACGTGATGCTGGGCTGGCCGATGTGGCAGACGCTGGTCATCTGCGCCGTGCTGAACATCGCCTTCGCCGCCACCTCGGGACTCTGGGGGGTGCTGGTCACCGATTTCATTCAGTTCGGCATCGCAATGACAGGGTCGTTCGCGGCCGCGTACTTCGCCCTCAAGCAGCCCGAGGTCGGCGGGCTCGCGGGACTGGTGCAGCGGATCGATCCCAAAACCCTGAGTCTGATTCCCGATTTCGGTGACTGGGGCATGACGCTCTCGGTGCTGGTCATTCCGCTCACGGTCCAATGGTGGTCGGTCTGGTATCCCGGCGCCGAGCCGGGAGGGGGGAGCTACATCGCCCAGCGCATGCTCGCGTCGAAGAGCGAGCGCGACGCGCTGGCGGGGACACTCTTCTTCAACGTGGCGCACTATGCGCTGCGCTCCTGGCCCTGGATCATCGTGGCGCTGGCGTCGATCCTGGTCTATCCGACGCTGGGCGACATCGGGCGCACCTTCCCTTACGTCGATCCGTCGCTGATCGGCCACGACATGGCCTATCCGGCGATGCTTCGTTTCCTCCCGGTCGGCTGGCTCGGGCTGATGGTTGCGGGACTGCTCGCCGCGTACGTCTCCACCATTTCGACCCATCTCAACTGGGGCACCTCCTACCTGGTGCACGACTTCTACCGGCGATTCATGAAGCCGGGTCGCGACGAAAAGCACTATGTGATGGTCGGCAGACTCGTGACGGCCTCGCTGATGCTCCTGGCCGGCCTGCTCACCTTCCGACTCCAGACCGCGGGCAAGACGTTTCAGCTCCTCCTCTCGATCGGTGCCGGCACCGGGCTGATCTACCTGCTTCGCTGGTTCTGGTGGCGCATCAATGCGTGGAGCGAGATCTCCGCCATGGCCAGCTCGTTCCTGACGTCCCTGGTGCTTTTCCTGCGCGACACGCCGGCGCATCCCGTCTCGCCGGTGTTCTCCCTGCTGGTGACCGTCGGCATCACCACGGTCGTATGGGTGACGGTCACCCTCCTCACCGAGCCCGCCAACCGGGAAACGCTGATCGCCTTCTATCGCATGGTCCGACCCGCGGGCCCGGGCTGGAAGCCGATCGCCGCGGAGGCCGGGCCGGTCGAGAGCCCCGACAGTCTGCCGCAATCGCTGCTCGGCTGGGTGCTCGGCTGCACGTTCATCTATGCGGCGCTCTTCGGGACCGGAAGCTTCATCTACGGGAAGACGTCCCAGGGGCTGGTGTGGCTGGCCTTGTTCGTGATCAGCGGCATCGGATTGCTGCGGCTCCTGCCGCAGCTCTGGTCGAAGGAGTCGACCGCCTGACCGAGAAAGCGGTCATCCTTGCGCGCGGGTTAGGAACCCGCATGCGAAAGGCCGACGCCGGGGTGCGACTCGACCCCGACCAGCATGCCGCCGCGGACGAGGGCCAGAAAGGCATGATCCCTGTCGGCCGGCCCTTTCTCGACTACGTGCTGAGCGGGCTGGCGGACGCCGGACTCATTCACGTGTGTCTCGTCATCGGCCCCGAGCACCGCGCGGTGCGCGAGTACTACACCGGCCCCGGCCGCCCCACGAGGGTCGTGGTCGACTTCGCCATTCAGGAGCGCCCGCTCGGTACCGCCGACGCGGTGCTCGCCGCGGAGTCCTTCGCGGGCGATGCGTCGATCGTGGTGCTCAACGCCGACAACCTCTACCCGACCGAAGCCTTTTTCGATTTGCAGACCCTCGGCCGCGCCGGCCTCATCGGATTCCGCCGGTCGGGACTCCTCAAGAGTGGGGACATTCCTCCCGAGCGGATCAATCACTTCGCGCTGATCGACTGGACCAGCGGCATCCTGACCCGCATAGTGGAAAAGCCCGATGCCGAAACCGCGGCGGAGTTCGGCGACGATCCCTGGGTGAGCATGAACCTCTGGCTGCTCCCGCCCACGATCTTCGCGTCCGCCCGCGCCATCGCGCCGTCGCCCCGGGGTGAGCTCGAGCTGGTGGACGCGGTGCGGCACGGCATGGAGGCGCTGGGTGAACGCTACCGGGTGAAGGTGCGCGAGGACGCGGTGCTCGATCTCTCCACCCGGGGAGACATTCCCCGGGTTCGGGAGCGCCTCATGGGGCGGGAGGCCCGCCCCTGACCGTTCGCGCCTATCGGGTCCCCGGGAGGATCGAGTTCCTCGGCAAGCACACCGACTACGCCGGCGGCCGGAGCCTCATCTGCGCCACGGAGCAGGGCATCACCCTCTCGGCGCGCGAGCGGGCGGATGGAACGCTCCGGATTACCGATACGGTGAGTGGCCAGAGCGCGGAGCTTGCGCTCCGGCCGGATCTTGAAATTCCGCGGGGAGAATGGGTCGCCTATCCGGCCACCGTGGCGCGGCGGCTGGCGCGGGATTTCGGGCCGCTGCCAATGGGGCTCGATCTGGATTTCGCCAGCGACCTTCCCCGGGATGCGGGACTCTCCAGCTCGGGCGCGCTGATCGTGGCGGTGGCCCTGGCGCTCGCGGATGCGAACCGCCTGGAGGAGCGGCCCGCCTGGCGCGAGGTGATCCCCGACCGCGAAGCGCTGGCCGGATACCTGGGATCGGTGGAAAACGGACGGGGGTTCGGCCCTTTCGGCGCCGACGGCGGCGTTGGAACCCAGGGAGGCAGCCAGGACCACACCGCGATTCTCTGCTCCCGCCCCGGCATGCTGCTGCAGTACGGCTGGATCCCGGTGCGCTTCGAGCGCGCGGTACCGTTCCCCGCGGGTTATGTCCTGGCGGTGGCGGTCAGCGGTGTCGAAGCCGCCAAGACCCGGAAGGCCATGGGACTGTACAACAGCCTCGCGGAAGACGCCGCGGAGCTGCTCCGGGTGTGGCAGGAGCATTCCGACTGGGAAGCTCCGACGCTCTTTGCCGCACTCGCCTCCACCCCGGGCGCCGTGGCCCGGCTCGCCGGATGGCTGGCGGAGCATCCGCGGCGTGAACCGCTGCTCGCGCGGCTCGAGCAGTTTTCGAACGAGTGCTTCGAGATCATCCCCTCCGTCGGCGACCTGCTGGAGCGGCGGAGCACCAGCGGGTTAGGAGAGCTGGTGGACCGCTCCCAGGCCGGGGCCGAGCGGGGACTCGCGAATCAGGTGCCGGAGACGATTCACCTGCAGCGGAGCGCCCGCGCGCTCGGCGCCGGAGCGGCGTCGGCGTTCGGCGCCGGGTTCGGCGGGTCGGTCTGGGCGATGGTGCCCGAGGCCGCGAAGCAGACATTCCTGGATGCCTGGAGCGCGGACTATCGCGCCAGATTTCCAGAACCGGCCGAACATGCGCAGTTTCTGTTGACGACGACCGGCCCCGCGGCGGCGTCGAGGTAGGGCGGTGTCGCTCCGGCGGGCGCGGAAGGGAGTCCCGATGCGTGTTATGTGGGGTGCGGTGCTGGCCGCCGGGCTGCTCGCGAGTCCCGCCGGAATGCAGGCGCAGGATACCGGCGCGCCCCCGCCATTTCCCCCGCCCGGTCGGCTCGTCGACATCGGTGGATGGCGGCTGCACCTCAACTGCACCGGACAAGCCAGCGCTTCTCAGCCCACGGTCATTCTCGAAGCGGGCATCGGCGACTTCTCGGTGGAATGGAGTCTGGTGCAGCCGAAAGTCGCCGCAGTTGCGCGAGTCTGCTCCTATGACCGGGCCAACAATGGGTGGAGCGACCTCGGGCCCCGCCCGAGGACGATGCATCAGATCGTCTACGAGCTCCATACCCTGCTCACCACGGCGGGAGAGCCGGGTCCCTATGTGCTGGTGGGCCACTCCTACGGCGGGTGGCTGGTGCGGCTCTACCAGCTGACCTATCCGTCCGAGGTCGTGGGCATGGTGCTCGTCGAGGCGGGCGCCGACGATCCGCTGCGGATGCTGGCCGATGGCGTGCTGCGCCACTCGTCGGATCTGGTGACCGGCAAGCCGATTCCTGTGGTCAAAACCACGGATCCGCTCAAGGAATCCGAGATTCCTCCCGGCGCGCTGAGCCAGATGCAGGCTGCGGCGCGCCAATTCGGTCCCCGCGCGAACGAGGCACCGAGGGACAAGCTGCCTGCTGAGGCGCAGCGGATGCGCACCTGGGCGTACTGGCAGGTCAAGCACTGGGCTCAGGCCGACAATCCGGTCGAACCGGAGGAGCTCGCGGAGCTCAGGGCCGCGCGGACCAAGAGCGAGCACTCCCTCGGCGATCTCCCGCTCGCCGTCCTGACCCGCGGCCTTTCGGAAGAGGGGGGCCCCGACAGCAAGGCGCTCGCCGAGGCGCACCGGAAGGACCATGAGATGATCGCGGCGATCTCCCGCAACGGAAGGCTGATCATCGCCACCCGGAGCGGCCATCATGTCCAGATCGACGAGCCGGACCTGGTCGTGACCACCATCCGGGAGATACTCGCAGCGGTACGCCGATAGCGCCCAGGCTTCTTCTTCATTTCCGGGAAACGCACCGGATAGTCCCGCACCTCGCGAATCTGCTTGCTCGGCAGGATCTCCAGCTGGGTCAGCATCACGTCGTAACTCCACGCGGTCCCCAGCTCAGGGGCTCGATGGGACTAGTCCCTTCTGGTCACTCTGATGGATAGTGTATTGCCGAGAACTGTCTAGCCTTCGTACAGGGCGATACTCCATGCCCCAGGACCTCTTCGAGAGAGAGTCTCGTGCATACGATGCATCGAGTTGTTCCCATAGCATTTCCGCTCCCGGCTGACCGTGCCTCCTTCGCGAGCGAGGCGGCCCAGGCCGCGGCGAAGGCCGGCTCGCTGTAGGGGTCGATATGGCGAGGTCAGGCGACGCGGCAGAAACCGCGCGCGATCTCTGGGCCCGTGCCCGCGGCGACCGCCGAGGGTCGAGGGGAGATATCGAGGTCGCGGAGCGATTGTGTACGCACCTCCGCTTCGGACTCGGCCGCTGGGTGGGCTCCGACGGGTATCGGGCCCTCCTCGACCGGGCGATCGGCCAGACCAGAGCGGCTCATCCGGTGCTCGACGGATTGTCGTGCCACGGTAGCGGAGAGCTCGCGGCCCGAGGCTCCATGAAAGGGCCGGACGCCGGAGAAATCGCGGACGGCATGATCGCCATGGTGACGGCCCTGATCGAGCTGCTGGGCCGCATCATCGGCGAAGAGATGTCGATCCGGCTGGTGGATCAGATCGGCGCACCCGGCATTCAGGGCGGCGAGAACATCAAGGGGAAGGCAGCGCGTGATGGCTAGGAAGCTCACCAGCAAACGGAAACCGCCCGAGCGGCAGACCCTGAAGCTCCTCGACACCGCGGTCCCGGGGCTGAACGATGTGCTCGGCGGAGGGGTGCCGGCGCTCTCGTTCAATCTGATCGCCGGCGGTCCCGGTTCAGGCAAGACGACGCTCGCGATGCAGATGATGTTCGCCAACGCGACGGCCGCGAGGCCGGGTCTCTTCATCACGATCCTCGGCGAAACCGCGTTCAAGATGCTGCGGTATCAGCGGCTCTTCGAATTCTTCGAGCCCGGTCGCATCGGGTCGGACGTGCATTTCCTGAATCTCAGCGAGGAAGCGCTGACCGGAGATCTCGAGGGCGTGCTGATCCGGATCATCGCCGAGGTGGACCGGCTGCATCCCAATGTCGTAGTCGTGGATTCCTTCCGGTCGCTCGCCCGGGCCCAGGAAGGGCAGACCCCGGTCGGCGAGCTCGAACATTTCGTGCAGCGGCTCGCCCTCCACCTCACGACCTGGGAAATCACTTCCTTCCTCATCGGGGAATACCCGGTTCACGAGCTCAGGGATCCGGTCTTTACCGTGGCCGACGGGGTCTTCTGGCTCTCCCAGGAGGCCAATCGCAGCTCGGTGGTCCGGCGGCTTCAGATCGTCAAGGCGCGCGGCATGGCCCCGATGCCCGGGCTGCACACCATGCGGATGACCTCCTCCGGCGTCCAGGTCTTCCCCCGCACCCCGGAACGACCCGACGACATCCATTCCAGCGATCCGAGCCGCCTCTCCACCGGCATCGCCGGCCTCGACGAAATGATGGGCGGCGGGATCCCGGTGGGCGATTCGCTCGTCCTCGCGGGACCAACCGGGACAGGCAAGACAACCTTCGCGATCAAATTCGTTGCGGCGGGCCTCGCGAGAGGGGAATCCGCGGTCATCGCGATTTTCGAGGAGCATCCCGATGTCTACCTCCAGCGGGCCAAGAGCGTGGAGGCGGACCTTCGCGAGGCAATGCGCCAGGACAAGCTGCGAATCATCTACCTCCGCCCCCTCGACCTCTCGGTGGATGAAACGCTCGAGGAAATCCGCTCGGCGGTCGAGCAGACAGGCGCGACCCGTGTGGTCATCGATTCGATATCGGGCTTCGAGATGGCGCTCGCCCCGACCTTCCGCGAGGATTTTCGGGAGTCGCTCTACCGGCTCATCGGGGCCCTCACAGGGATCGGCGTCACGATGTTCTCAACCGTCGAGGTGGTTGAGCGAGGGGGAGACTCGGGGCTCCAGCTCACCGGGTACCAGGTCTCCTTCCTGACCGACGACATCCTGAGCCAGCGCTATGTGGAAATCGAGGGCGAGCTCCGGAAAGCACTGGTGGTCGTCAAGATGCGCGGCAGCGCTCATAGCCGGGAGTTCCGGACCTACGAGCTCACCGCCACGGGAGTGCAGCTGAAGGAGTCGCTCCGCGATTACGACGGCATCATCAGCGGGATGCCGACGCGCCAGCCCCGCGTTCCGCCCCCGCCGCACCCGGGTCTCACGGAGCAGGAGGTGCTCGTGCACGAGCTGGTGCTCCGCACCGGCGCGATGTCTCCGGCCGAGATCGGCAAGCAGACCGGGCTCCCCGCCGTTGGCATCCGCGCCATCCTGGAGCGACTGGTGCAGCTCCGGTACGTCGGCAAGAACGGCTCCCGGTTCAAAGCCGAGGCGCGTCCGCGCGACAACTGATGCGGAAGCTGGAGACGGGACTCGAGCTGTTCCGCGAGGACTGGAAAGCCGACGAGCGCTTTCAGCAACTCGTCGAGCTCGCGCCGGACGGCATTCTGATTCACGATGGCGGACGGATCGTGCTCGCCAACGCGTCCGCCGTCCGGCTCGCAGGGGCGACCCGCTCGACCCAGCTCGTCGGAATGCCGATCGACACCTTTCTCGATCCCCCCTACCTCAAGGCGGTCCGGGCCCAGCTCACCGATTCCGTGGAATCGGCGACGCTCGCTCCTCCGGTGCGGGACACCTTTCACCGGCTCGATGGTACCGACCTCGAGGTCGAAGTGCGCGCCGTCGCGTTCGTGGACCACGGTCGTCCTTCCGCGCATCTCGTCGTGCGCGACATTACCGAACGGCTGGCTGGAGAGGCGGCGGCGCGCCAGATGGAGGAGCGCCTCCATGAGGCGCAGCGCATGGAATCGGTGGGAGCGCTCGCCGGCGGCGTTGCGCACGAGGTCAACAACATGATGGCGGTGGTCCTCGGGTTCAGCGACTTCCTGCTCAAGGACTTCCGCATCCCGGACGAATGCCTCGCCGATGTGCGCGAAATCATCAAGGCAGCCGACCGCGCCGCGACCGTCACCCGACAGCTCCTGGCCTTCAGCCGTCGCGCCGTCCATCGTCCGGAGGCAATCGACCTGGTCGCCGCCGTCCGCGCCGCCGAGCCGGTGATTCGCCGCCTGCTGGGTGAGAACCGGCGGCTCGTACTGGAGATGGGTGCGGTGCCCGGCGTCTGGGTCGACCCCGGTCAGCTCGAGCAGGTGATCATCAATCTCGCGCTCAATGCCCGCGACGCGATGCCCGATGGCGGCACCCTGACCATCTCCACGTCGGAAACCGAGCTGCCGGATGCCGTCGCACGAGCCGCGGGCACCGCCATTCCGGCGGTGCGCTACGCCGCCGTCGTCGTACGCGATACCGGAGTCGGCATGGATACGGCGACGCAGAGGGAAATCTTCGAGCCGTTCTTCACCACCAAACCCGTCGGGAAGGGCACCGGGCTCGGTCTCGCAGCGGTGCAGGGAATCCTCGAGCAGCACAACGGGTACATCACGGTGTCGAGCGCCCCGGGACAGGGCGCGGAATTCACCGTTTATCTGCCGATCCTTCCCGTAGCCGACCTGATCAAACCCGGTGGAACGCTTCCCGAAGCGGGCAGGAGCAGTGTGCCGCGGAGCGCCACCGTGCTGGTAGTGGACGACGAACCTGGCCTGCGCTCGGTCGTGGACCGAGCGCTGACCGAGAACGGCTTCCGCGTCATGCAGGCGGCGGACGGCGTCTCCGCACTGGAGATGGTCGATCGATCTGGTCCGCCGGAGCTCGTGCTCACCGATGTGACCATGCCGGGAATCGGTGGAGCCGAGCTGGCCCGGCGCCTGAGGGAGCGCTGGCCCGCGCTTCCGATCCTCTTCATGTCGGGGTACTCGGCGGAAGAGGTGCCCCGGCATGGGGCCACCGGCACCCAGGAAGACCCGATTCAGAAGCCCTTTGTCCTCGAGGAGCTGGTGCAACGAGTGGCCGAGGCGCTTCCTCCGCCGACCGCAGCCGGTCGGCCGCAGCTCCCCTGGAATCCGATCTCACTCCTCTGATCTAGCCCGAATTCCCGCCGTATGATGGATTGTTAATTGAGCCGGAGTGGCGCAACGTAAGGCGCGGCCACGACCGGGAGCCCGCTGTCACCGGTTGAGAGCCGTGAGCGATTCGAAGCGAAGCGAACAGACGGATCCCAGGGGCAATCCCCGGGATCCGCCGCTCCGTCGTCCCGGCCGAACCGGCCCACCGAGGCTCGCTCGATGTCAGGCCCGATCGAATTCCACCAGCTGCTCGACGCATCGCCCGATGCCATGGTTGTGGTGGATCGTTACGGGCGGGTTACGGCGCTCAACCAGGAAGCCGAGCGGTTTTTCGGCTGGACCGAGATCGAGCTGCTCGGACAGCAGATGAACCGGTTCATCCCCACCCGATTCCACCCGCTGCTCGGTCCCGACCTCGAGACCCACAACGGATTGACTTCGACCGCGACGAAGCGCAGGACCGTCACCTGTTTTGCCCGAAGCAGGGATGGGAACGAATTCCCCGTCGAGCTGGCGCGCCGGCCGATCGGCCAGGGCAGCGACGCACAGTCGCTCGTGACGCTCCGCGATCTCACCCAGTGGCGCCGCGCCCACGTGACTCCCCCCGGCGCATCCGAACAGGCACGCGCGACGCTGGAATCGATCGGCGATGCCGTCATCACCACCGACGCCGCCTGTGTCATCACCTACCTCAACCCCGTCGCCGAGCGGCTGACCGGCTGGGACGCGGAGGAAGCGATGGGACAATCGCTGGATGCCGTCCTCCCGCTGATCTCCGAGGCCACCAGGCAGCCGGTTGAGAACACCGCGTCGCGATGCCTCGTCGAAGGGCGTTCAGTCGATCTCGAAGACGGGGTGCTCTTGCTGCGCCGGGATGGCACCGAGGTCCCGGTCGGCGACTCGGCGGCCCCGGTGCGCGACCGGGACGGCGGCGTGATCGGCGTCGTGCTCGTCATCCAGGACGAGAGTGAAAAGCGCCGAATCGGCCATCGGCTCACCTTCGAAGCCACCCACGATCCCCTCACCGGCCTGATCAATCGGCGCGAATTCGAGCGTCGGCTGGCCCGGGTGGTCACCGACGTGGTCGACGTCCCATCGGAGCACATTCTCCTCTGCCTGGATCTCGACCGATTCAAGGTGGTCAACGATACCGGCGGCCATGATGCCGGAGACGAGCTGCTCCGGAATCTCAGCGCGGGACTCAGCCGCCACTTGCGCAAGCGCGATACCCTGGCCCGTCTCGGCGGAGACGAATTCGCGCTCCTTCTCGAGAATTGCCCACTGACGGAAGCGGAACGCATCGCGGAAGACCTTCGCGCTGAGGTCGAGCAGTTCCGGTTCGAATGGGCCGGCACCACCTATTCCATCGGCGCGAGCATCGGCGTGATCCCGGTGACGGCGGAGAGCGGGGGGATCGCGGCGGTACTGCGCGCCGCCGATGCCGCGTGTTACACGGCCAAGGATGCCGGCGGCAATCGGGTGCACCTGGAGCGTCCGAACCACTCCGCGGCTACCGTCCCGTTGGCGATGGCGCGACGAGTCACCCGACTGGCTCGCGCCGTCGATGAAGGCCACTTCCAGCTCTACGCCCAGCCCATCGTCCCACTCCAGCCGGAGCGACCGGCCCGGCCTCGCTTCGAGATTCTGCTGCGGCTTCCCGACGGGCAGGGCCGGACCCAGGTCGCGGCCGACTTCCTTCCCCAGGCGGAGCGCTACAACCTCATGCCGGCGATCGACCGCTGGGTGGTGCGAGAGACCATCGCCCTGCTCGGACAATGGCGCCGGGAGCACCCGGATGCCGATTTGCCGGTGTGCTCGATCAATCTCAGCACCTCGGCTCTCGCCGACGACAGCCTGGTCCTCCTGCTGGAACAGCAGCTCGCCCTGCACGGAATTCCGTCCGAAGCGCTTTGCTTCGAGATTGCCGAAACGGCGGCGCTCGGTAATCTCGCCCGCACCGTCAGGTTCTTTTCGCAGATCCGGACCGCCGGATGCGGGGTCGCGCTCGAGGATTTCGGGAGCGGCGTGACGTCATTTGCCTACCTCAAGACGCTGCCGGTCAACTATCTGAAAATCGGCGGGCCCTTCGTTCGAGGAGTGGTCGAAGATCCGGTCTACGGCAGCATCGTCGGTGCGGTTGGCCAGATCGGCCGCAGTATGGGGATTTCCACCATCGCGAAACAGGTCGGCAGCGAAGCCGTCCTGAATAAGCTCCGAACGCTCGGGATCGGCTATGCGCAGGGACGCGCGCTGACCCAGCCGCTGCCGCTGACCGGTTCCGACGGCCGCGTGATGATGGGAAGCCTCCAGCGGTCTGCGTGACAGTCCTTTCTCCACGCACCATTCTGATCGTCGATGACCTCCCTGCCCACCGGGAGCTTCTGGTGACGCTGTTGCGCGGGCAAGGCCATCGCCTGCTCGAAGCGTCGGATGGAAGCGAAGCACTCTCGATCGTCCAGGCGGAGCGCCCCGATCTGGTGATTACCGACGTGCTCATGCCCGTCATGGACGGCTATGAGTTTGCGCGGCAGCTGCGCCTCGATCCTGCCTCCAGCAGGATTCCCGTGCTGTTCTATACCGCCCCGTACGGAGAGCGCGAAGCGAGAGCGCTCGCGCGGTCGAACGGTGTGCCGTACATCCTCACCAAGCCTCCCCAGCCCGAGGAAGTGCTCCGGATCGTGGGACGGGTGCTCTCGGGCGAACCGGAGCCGCCGGCACCGCCTGAAGCCGGCCCGCCCGGGAGATTGTCCAACCGCGACCATCTCCGCCTTCTCGGCGACAGACTCTCCGAACAATCCGGAGACCTTCGAGCCTCGAATGCGCGGTTGCGGGCCCTCATCAATATCGGGCTGGATCTCGCCTCCCGGTCGGACTCGAGCCGGTTGCTGTACAGTGTCTGCGCGGCCGTGCACGACTTGTTCGGTGCGTCCTACGTCACCCTCGGCATCATCGATTTGGACGCCGGCACGGTGACCCGCTATGCCGCGTGCGGTGCCGAGGTCGGCTGGATCAATAGTGGTGACGCCGTGCCGGGGATGCTCGGGACGGTCGTCGCCGAAGGCCGGGTGATGCGCGGCGAGAATGCCGACGGCGCTCCGGCCGGGCTCGGCCTCCCGCCGCTTCATCCACCGGTCAAGGCATTTCTGGCGGTTCCCCTCGCGTCTCCCACCCATGTCTATGGCTGGATTTGCCTGGTGGGAAATGCGGGACGGAGCTTTACCGAAGATGACGAGGATCTGGTGATGGCCCTCTCGGGCCAGGTCGGCCGCATCTACGAGCTGGAATACGAGATCCAGGAACGGGAGCGCGTGGAGGTTGCGCTGCGCGAAGAGCGGGACCGGTCGCAGCAGTTCCTCGATACGGCCCAGGTCCTGATGATCGCATTGGACAATGCCGGCCGGATTACGCTGGTCAACCGCTACGCCTGTTCCGTCCTCGACCGGACTGCGGCCGAGCTGGTCGGCCGCGACTGGCTCGAGAGCGTTCCGCCCCGGCTGCGGGACTCGCTCCGAACTCAACTCGAAGCCGTGCTGAGCGGAAACCTTCCGGTGTTCGAGCATCCCGTGCTCACCCGTTCGGGGGAGGAGCGGCTGATCGAATGGCGCAACACCGTCTTGCGCGATGATGCCGGAGTCGTGACCGGCACGTTCAGCTCCGGGGCGGATATCACCGACCGCACCAAGGCGGTTTCGGCGCTGCGGGACGCCGAGGAGCGCATGCGGTTTGCGCTCCAGAGCGCCAACGTCGGGATCTGGGACCAGGACTTCAGCACCGGCACGCTCCGCTGGTCGGAGACACTGGAGACGCTCTATGGCTTGAAGCCCGGCACTTTTGGCGGGACGTTCGATGCCTTCGCCGATCGCATTCATCCCGACGACCGTGAGTCGGTGCTCGCGACCATCGAGAAGGCCAGGACTGCGGGGACCGATTTCGCGGTGGAGCATCGGATCATGTCGCCCGACGGGGCGGTGCGCTGGGTGAGCGGTGCAGGCCGAGTCATGCATGACGAGCATGGCAAGGCAATGAGGGCCGTCGGCATTTCCCAGGATGCCACCGAACGCCGGACCCTCGAGGCGCAGTTTCACCAGGCGCAGAAGATGGAAGCCATCGGACAGCTCGCCGGTGGGGTGGCACACGACTTCAACAACCTCCTGACGGCGATCCTCGGGTACTGCGAGCTGCTGCTCACCGATCTCGATCCGGACGATGCCCGCAAAGCCGACATCGCGGAGATTCAGAAGGCGGGGCTGAGTGCCGCGGGGCTCACCCGTCAGTTGCTGGCGTTCAGCAGGAAAGAGATCATCGAGCCGACGCTGCTCGACCTGAACGTCGTGGTCGGAGGCATGCGGGCATTGCTTGGGCGACTCATCGGGGAGGATGTCAAGGTCGTGTTCGCACTCCGGCCCAAGCTGGCGGCGGTGATGGCCGATCGCGGGCAGCTCGAGCAGATCATCCTGAATCTGGCGGTGAACGCGCGGGATGCGATGCCCAGAGGCGGCACCTTGACCCTCGAGACTGCCAATGTGGAGCTCGACGAGAACTATCCGAAGACGCACCTTGCGGTGCAGCCGGGTTCCTATGTCGTGCTTACGGTGACCGATACCGGAACCGGCATGACTGCGGCCGTACAGGCCCGTTTGTTCGAACCCTTCTTTACGACCAAGGCGGTGGGCAAGGGCACCGGGCTCGGCCTGGCCACCGTGCACGGGATCGTCACCCGGAGCGGAGGAACCGTCAACGTCTACAGTGAGGTCGGCCGGGGCACGTCGATCAAGGTGTACTTCCCGAGAGCGGGTGCCATCGCGGAGGCCGTCGAAGCCCCTTTGGAGGCCACCCGGGAGGTCTCAGCGGCGCACACGGTGCTCGTGGTCGACGATGCCGACGGGCTGCGCGAGCTCACCAGGAGGCTGTTGGAACGGCAGGGTTACACGGTGCTGGTTGCGGTGGACGCCGAGGAAGCGCTTCGACTGTTCGAGGAGAACCCGTCGATCGATGTTCTGCTGACGGATGTCGTGATGCCGGGCGCCAGCGGTCCTGAGCTGACGCGGCGGCTGGTCGCGCAGCGTCCGGGCCTCAAGGTGATCTATATGTCGGGATACACCGAGGATGCCATCGTCCACCACGAAGTGCTCAATCCGGGGATCGCGTTCCTGCACAAGCCCTTCACCTCGGAATCCCTCGGGCGCAAGATCCGCGAAGTGCTGGACCGGCCTGCGGAGGTGTGAGCAGGCCGGTTTCTGCGTCGCTCATGCCGGAGTCGGCGTCAGAATGAGCTGCTTCATGAGGACGCCAAAATCGACGGGCTTGACCAGGTGCCCGGTGAAGCCCGCCGCGGCCGTGCGGCGCCGGTCGTCCTCGTGTCCCCATCCGGTGAGGGCGAGCACCGTGATATCCTTGCCCCATGGCTCGGCGCGGATCGACCGGCAGACATCGTAGCCGCTCATCAGGGGGAGCCCGATGTCGAGCAGGACGACATCGGGACGGAACGACCCGGCTTTCTCGACCGCCTCCAATCCATCGTGCGCCGTCTTCGTTTCGAAGCCCTCGAGGGTCAGCAGCAGGGCGAGGCTTTCGACCGAATCCCAGTTGTCATCGACGAGAAGGATGCGCTGGGCGGTGGCAGCGATAGGGTGGGCTCGCGTTTGGGGAGGTTCGTGCACCACCGGCAGGCTGGTCAAAATCGGCAGCCGGACGATGAACACGCTCCCGTGACCCAGCCCCTCGCTCTGGGCGGTGATCGTCCCGCCATGGAGCTCGACCAGCTGCTTGACCAGCGCGAGCCCGATGCCGAGTCCTCCCTGGCCGCGCTCAGCCGACCGATCGACCTGCACGAACCGCTCGAACACTTTGGTGAGCAGGCTCTGCTGGATGCCGATGCCGCTGTCCGCGACCCGCACCACCACATCGCTCCCCTGGCGTTCGACCGAGACATCGATGCGGCCACCCGGATCGGTGTACTTGCACGCGTTCGTGAGCAGGTTGTCGAACACCTGGGTCAGGCGGACCGGATCCGCCTCGAGAAACAGCTGCTCCGCCAAAGGCAGAATCGTCAGCATGTGCCCGGCCGCCTCGCACGCCGGGCGGCTGGCCTCGACCGCCTGCTGGAGGATCAGGCCGAGGTCGGAATGGGTCTTGGTGATCTCGAGCTGATCGCGTGTGATCCGGCTGACGTCGAGCAGATCGTCGATCAGGCGTTTCAGCTGGCGAATCTGCCGTTCCATGGTCCCGCGGGCCCGCTCGAGCAGGTCGGGATCGGCGTCGGCTCGCTTCATGATCTCCAGCGAGTTCATGACCGGGCCGAGCGGGCCCCGCAGCTCATGCGCCAGCGTGGCCAGGAACTCGTTTTTCCGATGGTCGCCCTCGGTGGCGCGCTGGAGCGCATCCGCCAATGCGATCGATTGCTCCTCGAGCTTCTTTCGTGCCTCGACCTGCTCGGTGACGTCGAGATCGAACGTCATCACGCCGTCGATCACTCCCGACGCGGAGCGCACCGGCTGATACACCACGTTCCAGAAACTTTCCTCCAGACTGCCGGAGCCGTCCCGATCGAACCGCGCCGAGACCTCGGTCGCCGAAAACGCCTCACCGGACTCCATCACCGATCGCAGAATGTGAGGGAAGGGGTGATTCCGATATTCCGGGATCGCCTCCAGGAGCGGCTTCCCGAGTACGTCGCGGCCGCCCAGCCGGCGGATGGTATCCGGATGCGCAGTCTCGAAGACGAGGTCTGGTCCCCGCAAAAAATTCACGATCGCCGGCACTGGCGTCACCCTGGTGGCTCCCCTGTATTGTTCTGGAAGCAAACGGACTCCGGCGCTGATGACTATCGGTCGTGCGGACTAGTGCGAAACTCCATCCTTGGATGGATAGTGAACCGGCGGGGACGCTCTACACTCCAGTACAACTTTCATCGACGGAGCGATTCATGGACATTCTGACCCTGCTCGTCGTAGGCCTGGTTGCCGGATTGCTGGCCAGTCTGGTCGTCGGCGGTGTCGGCTACGGGATCCTGGGCGACATCGTCATCGGCATCGTCGGCGCCTTTCTCGGCAGCTGGCTCTTTGGCACGCTCGGCATCCGGGTGCCGTTCGGCGGACTCGGCGGCACCATCTTCGTCGCCTTCATCGGCGCGGTGGTACTCCTCCTGCTGATTCGTGTCATCCGCAGGAGGGGACGGGTCTAGCGCAGATACAGATACAGTCCGACGAGGCCGGTCCCGGCGCCGAGGATGGTGATGATATTCTCCTCGAGGAGCAGTCCGGTGATCACACCGGCCGCGCCGACGATCATCAGCGCGACCCCGGGGCCGCGATGCCGAAGGCTCTGCGCCGGCAGCGCGGCGTTGGGCTCTCGCGTAGCGATGGACAGCGGTGCCACGCTGATACCGAGCCGGTCCGAGCCGGCGAATGACCGGTCGAATTGTCGCGGAGCCGGTGCGGACTGCGGTTGAGTGACGGCAGCCGGAGCCGCCTGGAGGGAATCCGATTCGCGAGTCTGGGCACTCACCGGCCCCGAAGCCAGGCCCATGAGGGTGCAGATTCCAGCGAGCATCGTGGATCGAAACATGTGGAGCTCCATCGTTGAAGATCGCCACCCCTCATGGAGGGAAGGGGGGCAAACCGTAAGGCCTGCCCCCCTCAGGGTACAACGTAGGTATGCAATGTGAGTCGGCCGGCGCGGAGGGACAATCGATCGAATGGCTGAAATGTGATCGCACTCGAAGGGACTAGCCCTCCGGGACAAGCTGCGGCCCGGGGATTCCGTGGACCGAGAAGGCGGCCACCTCCAACCGGCTGTTGACCGCCAGTTTCGACAGTACTTTGTGGACGTGGCTCTTGACGGTGTACAGCGCGATCGAGAGCCGTGCGGCGATTTCCTTGTTGCTCAATCCCTGAATGATCAGATCGGTCACGGCGCGCTCTCGCTTGGTGAGCCGTTCGAGGTCGAGGGGTCGCTTGAGCGGTCCACGGCGGCCCTGCCAGTCGAGCTGCCCGAAGAGCGAGCCGGTGAGCTCCGCCGGAAGCACCTGGATCCCACCCGCCACCGAATGGATCGCCGCGAGGAACTCGTCGAACGACGCCTCCGCCATGACGAATCCCGAAACGCCGGCTCGAATGAAACCCACCACATCCTCATGCAGCGGTTGCATACCCATGATGACGACCCGGGACTCCGGTGCCGACCCATGGACGGCGCCTGCCACGGTCAGACTGTCGACGCCTTTCCGCCGCAGATCCAGAAGCACCAGGTCGGGCCGCGTTTCCCGGATGCTCCCCAGCGCCTCCTCGATATCCGCCGATGCGGCGAGGACGTGAAACCCCGGCTCGGCCCGGATCAGGGCCATTACTCCGTGCTCGGGCGAGCGGTTGTCGTCGATGAGGACTACTGAGATCTGCTTCTTCACACCGCAATCTGGTTGGGCGTGCGGCGGGGCTACAATCGCTCGTAAGGACCATCGGGGGCCCCGCTCGGAAGAGCGAGGATGGGAAGCGAAGCTACGGCTCGAGGGGTTTCCTTCCCGCGATTCCATGGCTGAAGGCCGCCACTTCGAGCCGGCTTCGAAGCGCCAGCTTTTCGAGGACATTGTGCACATGACTCTTGACCGTGTGCACTGCGATGTGCAGCCTGGTTGCGATCTCCTTGTTGCTGAGCCCCTCACCGAGCAGGTCGATCACCTGGCGTTCCCGGTTGGTCAGGCGGACCGATTCGAGTACCCGCGCCTTGTTCGAGGAGGCCACGTTCCGGGCGATCTGGGTGAAGAGGGAGTTGGTCAGCGCCGCGGGCAGCACCTCCGCCCCGCCGGCCACGGCCCGAATGGTCTCGAAAAAAACCTCGAACGAGGCGTCCTTCATGATGAAGCCGGACGCCCCCGCCCGCACGTAGTCGGCGACATCCTCCTGGAGGGGCATGAGCCCCATCACGATCACCCGCGCCGCGGGGACCTCGCCATGGACCGTCGCCGTCAGGCTCAGGCTGTCGTGGTCCTCCAGCCCGAAATCGAGGAGCACGATGTCCGGCTTGGCCTCCCGCACTTTTTGAAGGGCCTCTTCGACATCCGCGACCGCG
>Ga0207646_10003245_pt1 | contig 18533 bp, 17 predicted proteins | sample KBSK5502metaG_FD_184343 | JGI IMG/M metagenome (GOLD analysis project Ga0207646, IMG submission 184343) | Corn, switchgrass and miscanthus rhizosphere microbial communities from Kellogg Biological Station, Michigan, USA - KBS K5-50-2 metaG... | ecosystem: Host-associated > Plants > Roots >...
ACTGATGAAACTAGGCCTCACCGAGTACGAGGCCAGAATCTACGTCGTCCTGACGAAAATGGGTCCGAGAAACGCAAGCGAGATCAGCTTCCTCGGAAAAGTTCCGAGGCCCAAGACATACGGAGCCATACGAGGCCTAGAAAGCAAAGGACTACTGCGCATTGTACCAGGCAAGCCTGAACGATACATGGCCGTCTCACCAAACGACGTGCTAGTGCCACTGGTCGACAAGCTGAACAAAGAGACGACGGAATGCGTCAACGTCGTAGAAAACCTAGCAATGGCCTTTGAATCGTCAAAGTACGTGTACACAGAGAAACCCTACGAACGATACGACCTATGGAGCGTCAGAGGCCGAGACAAAGTCTACAAACGAATACAAGACATGATCAGCGAAGCCAAAGTCAACGTCTTCTTCACCACCACCGCCAACGGACTAGTAAGAATCTACAAAGCACAATCAGAGGTCTTGGAGAAAGCCGCGCAAAGAGGAGCCAAAGTAAAAGTCGTGGCACCTGTAAACCAAGGAAACGCAAGCGTCGCAAGAGAACTAGGCGAGGTAATCCAGGTTCGGAACGTTACCACTCCAATAATGCACTTCGCTAGTGCAGACGGTGCAGAGATAATGTTCCTGGAAGACATTCCGGACGACACAAACGTAAACGCTGGCCAAGACGTCGCAACATGGACCAACGATCCACTACTGGTGAAGTCGCACGAAAAAATATTCGAGACTATATGGTCCACGCTGCAGCCGAAGGAAGTCATCAAAGCCAAAGCTCGCTGAAGACAGTTATTCGTTAGCTCGCACAATCGATCTGGCCAGAGCTTCGAGGTATTCTGGGAATATCCCAGAAGCTTGCCAGATATCCATCTAAAGCCGCAGGTTGACGACTGCGGTTCATGTAACTGTTCGAGAATTTTCGAGGTTACAGGATGCATATGTTCGGTGCGGCTTTGGCTATAGTCGTGGCTTGTGGGTAAAGTCCAGGCCATAGCCCCAGAGCGAGAACAAATGTTGAGTCGCCCAAACAGGTCTAAGGATACACTGCGTGACAGAATACTACACGTTCTCTCAGGCGCCCCCATACCAATGGACGTCGAAAATGTACGGATCAAGTCCGGGCTGAAGAACTGGGAGAGCACCAAGGCACTGCTTCTCGAGCTCGTGGTGGAAGGACTGATCAGCGGACAAAAGACAACAAAGTCTTGGGTCTTCTGGATAGACCACACCGACACTAGGATGAGCATCGCAGGGAGAAACCACGCATGATCAACAACCCTAGAAACCTTCACCGCGGATCAACGGTATCAGCGAACAAATCAACGCGTCCTTCTCGGTATGCTCCGGCTTGCACCCAATCTGGGGAACTAGCCAAGACAAGCCCACGGGAAACACGAAAGGAGTGAAAAAAATGAGAAAAATCAGAAAAATAACACGGGACAAGAAAGGCATCGACACCATACTCGCAGCTCTACTCATGGTCGTCATCGTCGTCGTCGCCGCGGTCATGGTCTACGCATGGGCAACAGGACTACTCAGCGCCCTACTAGTACAAAACCCAGTACCAAAAGAATCCTTGAACGTAGAACAAGGCAGCTTTCTAGCCAATAATACAGTCATAACACTAAGCGTGAGAGACACAGGAAGTACATCCATCGCGTTCTCCAGTTACTACGTCAAGGACTCGAACGGCAATCAGATAGCTCTAACAAATTGGCCAGCAGCCTCCGGATACCCGGCCTCGATCTCCCCGAATGGATTAGGCACTGTTAACATCCGCATCGGTAGCTCATGCACCGGCTGTACTGGAGGAGGGTCGTTCACGGCATTCCAATCGGGCTTCTCGTACACAGTGACTCTCGTAACAACCCGCAACAACCAGTTCTCTTGGACCGCCCAAAGGTAGGGACTAGCAAAAATGAAAAGTCTTCGGCGAATTCGGAGAGACAAGAAAGGCATCAACACCATACTCGCAGCTCTACTCATGGTCGTCATCGTCGTCGTCGCCGCAGTCATGGTCTACGCCTGGTCAACCGGACTACTCAGCAGCCTACTCGTTCAGAACCCGGTACCAAAAGAGAGTCTCAATTATGACTCTTTCTCCTATGGTGCAGGGTCTTCAACATACAATATGACAATATACGTCAGAAATTCCGGCTCTGCTGCTGTGGTGCTTCAAACGTACTACGCGAAGGATAGCAACGGGAACCAGTATACATCGGGTACTGGTACTGGCGGTTGGAATACCACTTCGATCGCCCCGAATGCTGTGATGGGGATAGTAATCTGTATCAAGAATGCTTCACCTCTCACCGGCAACTGCCCGGCAGCCTTCGCATCATACCTACCAACGTACTCAGGCGGGTCCTCGCAGGGATTTGCATTCACTGGCGGCAGCTCATACACAATCACGGTGGTCACCACAAGGAACAACCAGTTCACCTGGACCCTCACGAAGTGAGCACACAATGCTAGCGAGTCTCTATGCCTTGTTTGAACTTCCCGGTTTTTTCAAAAACCGAATCTGAATAGAAAATAGAAGTCATCGGAAAAGAGGAAATAGAAAATGAGCCTAGTAAAATGGGCGAGAAAAACAGTCGATAGAAACCGTAGGTCACGGAAAGCCATTAGCACAATAATGGCGAACCTGACCATGCTAATCATAGTCGTATCCTTAAGTTCACTATTATTCATCTGGGCAGTCTCCAGTTTCGGCGCCTACCAAGGCGGAGCAGGATACTGGTTCTCAAGCCGCAGCGTAGCCAACCAGGAGAGAATCTCGGTAGAGGGCGTTTACTTTTTCACCCCTAGCCCCGGAGGCCTCAACTACGCGCTGATCTATGTCAGAAACGTCGGGACTATCCCATTTACGATCGTCTCAGTATACATCAACTCAACGCTATACAATTCACCGGCCACATTCCCTGCACTCCAAGTCAACGTCAGCCAAGTCGCTCCGATATGCCCGTCCACTAACGGGATCTGCGCGCCGGCGCCAAACGCCGGAGGCATAAACATGCACTTCACTCAGCCGACCGTCGGACCCGGTGACACTCAGACAGTAACAATCGCTACTCAACGAGGAACAGTCATCTCAACTACTTGGGTGTCATAGATGAGCGTCTACAGACGACTCGCCCGATCCAAGAAGGGCATGAGCACAATCTTCGGAGGACTATTCTTCGTCATAATCATACTCATGGGATTCAACGTCATGCTCTGGGGCTTCATACAATACGACGCCTACAACCATGTCATAACAAGCATGAGCCAGCGAGATCAACAGGCCGTCTCCGAAAACCTAGTTCCGGTAAATGCGACCTACCCAACCGGAGGACCCCTTAACATTATTGTAAACAATCTAGGTGGAGGATCTGTCACTATCGCTGCAATATACATTTGGAACACAAACACTACAGGCCAGTGCAGGCCAACGCCCTGCATCTTCTACGCGCCTCCTCCGGCGTTCACCTACTTCACCAACGGAAACATCCCAGCCGGCGCGGTCAACTTTGTCGTCCATGTCTACGGAATAAACGTCAAAGACGGTAACAGCTACAGGATAACTCTCGCCACGACTCGGGGACGAGACTTCAGCATGTACTATCCATGGCGCTTCAGCAGCCTCATTATCAATGGTGGTCCTGGGACTAACTTCGTCACGAACGTTGGACCTTTAGCAATCTACTTTGACTTCAAGTCGTTCAACTACACGTCGGGTAGTTCAGGTGCATGTAGCGGAGTTGCTCCCAATCCGTCCTGCCCAGCCTTCTGCATGCCATCCGGAACCCCGGTAATCCTCTATCTTAGAATCGCGAACACGTCTACCAATAGCAGTGTTACGTTGCTGTCGCAGACGGCAATACAAGCCCAGGGGTATGGTACAAGTGCGAGCGGGCTGGTCAAAAATGCCTGGATAGAGGCCAGCAACACTGTCAATCCCAGCACTAACTTCCCATACGTCTACCCAAGTGCAACCGATTACGTTCTCGCGCCTTCGGGTCCCAACGGTCCTACTCCAGCGAGTTTTGCGATAGTTAAGATGGGAGGCAGTGGGCCAAATCTAGGAGGCTCAGTTACCTTCGGCAGTACGGGTTCAACTCAAAACCTGAGCTGGATAACTTTCATCGGAATATACTACCTGTTCCAGGGTCAGCCTCAAGGCGAGACTATACCCTTCATGGACTTCGTAAACAACGCTCCAAATTGCGTTCAATGAGTTGTTGAGATGGATGACACTTGAGCTACGACGATCAAAATCAGCCTTACAGTAACGACCCGTACACCTACCAAGACCCTTCTCAATACGACACCTCCCAGCAACCCCAAGAATACACAGGCTACGAATCTCAAGACTCTTACCAAGGACAAAACTACGATAGTTCTCAATACCAAGCACCTCCACCTCCCGAGCAACGCCAAACACAAACCCCCCAACAGCTCCAACGAATACAGTCAGGAATCCCAGGCTTCGACCAGATCGTTGGCGGAGGACTGATTCGTGACCGGGTGTATCTTCTCGCAGGACCCGCAGGCGCAGGGAAGACCATATTCTCTTCCCAATTCATCTACAACGGACTGACAAAGTTTAACGAAAACGGCGTCTACGTGGTGTTGGAAGAGACACCGCAGCAGCTCCGTGAAAATCTCTTCAACAGCTTCAACTGGAATATTGGCAGTTATGAGGATTCTGGAAATCTTGTAATTCTCGACGCGATATCTAGCAGACTGGGTCTCAGCAGCCAAGAGAGATTCGTTGTTCCTCGACCCTTTACACTAGAAGCTCTCCTCTACGAGATACAGACGGCTATCCAGACTGCTGGCGCGCGCCGAGTAGTCATCGACTCTCTAGACGCGATGAGCCTGGAACTTACTCAAGTCGATCTTCGAAGCTTGATCCAGAGACTCACGATGATCCTCAAGTCTTTCGGCTGCACGACCCTTCTGGTCAGCGGACAAGCCGACACGACCAACCAGGGGAGAAAGGCTGTAGAGGAATACGTCGTCGATGGTATGATCCGGTTACACCACAGTCTTGAGGAGAGTATGAGTGGTGAGACCACTCTGGAGCAGAACGCGTTGCAGGGAAATTCCTTGGAGGAGGACTCTTTCGCGATGAAGATGCGCTCTAGAAAAATCGAAGTTCCAAAAATGCGAGGAACAACTCACTCTAACTTTCTCCATCCATTCATAATTGGGCAGGAAGGGATCGAAGTCAAGTCCGAGCCTGAAGTTACTAAGCGTTTGAGGCGAGCCATCTTCAAGGCGAAGAACGTTGATTAGTCGTCCGAGGTCCGGGGCTCTAAGAATCCGGACTGGCATGGGCGGCTTGGATGAGAAGCTGGGCGGAGGGATACCTTCTGGTAGCTCTGTACTTCTCATCAGCAACCAGGAAGGGCCTGTCAGATTATTCTGCCAACAGATCGCATTCTTGTTGGCGAATGAAGGTCACAGAATTCTGTACTTTACAATCGTGAGAGAGCCTAGCTACATTCGTGAAGAGATGATGGTGTACGAATGGGATACTCGCGAAATGGAGCAAGGGAGACAGTGGACCTTTATTGACGCTTACAGTCCAAGAGTGCAAGCGCTCCAACAGGGAGGTCCCCAGCAACCAATGGGCCTGCTCGGACAGGGAACGATGATGAAAGGCGCGGGCTCAAGGGTCCTCGGCCAAGACCTCTTTGTGACGCTTCGGAGAGACATACTGTCACAACTGGATGAGGGAGATATAGTGATAATCGACTCGCTTTCAGACCTGCTTGTCACTCACGAAACCGCATCCGTCCGTGAGCTCTTGGAAATTTTGGGAAACCAGGTGCGTCAGAGACAGGGGCTCGTTTTCATGCCAATACTTTCCGACATGCATGATCCCAAGACCGTCGCTGAAATTTCACACCTCTCAGACGTTGTGGTCGATTTTGAACTAGAATCGGAACATTTGGAGGGCAAACTGCGGTTCTACAAGATGCGCAGATCACAGCTGCGCCCGTTGCTGTTGCCCTTCTCAATCACCGATAGAGGAGTAATGGCCGAGACATTCGGCAGAGTGATCTAAATCATGTCCAAGACCCAGAAAGGCGAGAAGAGCGACAAGATCGACAACATTGTCGGCATGCTGATGGAATACGAAAAGATGACGATAGACCTGATGCGTAAGGCCACCGATACACCAGTTCTCGACCAGTACGATCTCAACGCGCCCTACGCTAAGGCCCGAATAGTCAAAGAAGAGGGTCAGACGAAATACCAGATCGCTGAGGTACAACTCAGTGATGATGAGCGTAAGAAACTGAAAGAGATTGGAGAACTTCTAATCGAAGAGCTAGACGTCGACATCAAAAAGCTCGGAACCAACGAGAACGCTGCAGCATACATCAAAAAGCTAGTTGAGAAGATCATCAAGAACTACAAGATCAAAGTTACCCCCGACGCGCTCGACCGGTTGATGTACTACATCGTCCGGGACTTTGTCCACTTCGACAAGATCGACCCTATGATGCGGGACCCGTGGATAGAGGACATTTCTTGCAACGGATACGGTATACCCATCTATATCTGGCACCGCAAATACGAGTCTATACCCACGAACGTAATTTTCCAGACTTCTGAAGAACTCGACAAGTTCATCCTCAAACTCAGCTACATGTCTGGACGAGCCATATCGATCGCACAACCAGTCCTCGACGCAACACTCCCGGATGGTAGCAGAATTCAGATGACCTACGAGAAAGAGGTCACCAGACGCGGATCCACCTTCACAATTCGAAAATTCAGAGAGAGACCTCTAACCGTCAGCGACCTGTGCATCTACAACACCCTAGGCGCGGAAATGGCGGCGTGGTTCTGGTACATCATTGAGAAACAAGCCTCGGTAGTACTGGTCGGAGGCACCGCTTCCGGAAAGACCACAACGCTCAACACCCTCGCCATGTTCATCAAGCCCAACGCAAAGATCGTGTCGATCGAAGACACGTCTGAAATCCAGCTACCGCACGAGAACTGGCTATCCTCGGTAGTCAGAGCTGGCTTCGGAGTCACTGGCGAGGTCTCTGAGATCACGCTCTTCGATCTACTCAAGAACGCCATGAGACAGAGGCCCGAATACATTATCGTTGGAGAGGTCAGAGGAGCAGAGGCCTACACGCTCATGCAAGCCATAGCCACCGGTCACGGGGGCTTAGCGACGCTCCACGCAGATTCCGCAGAGGCTGCAATCCACAGACTCGAGAGCGAGCCCATGAACATTCCACGACCCCTGATCCCGACGATTGACGTTATCGCAGTTCAAACCAGGGTCCAGGTGGGAGACAAGAGCGTACGACGCATGGTAAACGTTGCCGAGGTCGTAGGACTCGATCCGACCACGAAAGACGTACTGACCAACGACGTTTTCAAGTGGAACCCGAAGAGCGACACTTTCGTGTTCTACGGTCGCAGCTACGTACTGGAGAATATCATGAAGCGCCACGGCTACAAGCACGAGGAAGTAATGGAGGAACTGAACAACCGGCGCATGGTAATCGAATGGATGGTCAGAAACAACATCCGGGACTTCAAAGATGTAGTTGAAGTCATCAGAGCCTACTACCTGAATCCGCAGCAGCTGCTAGACCGTGTCAAACGGGAGAAGATGGAACCAACAGCCCAAGGAGCGCCTCCTAAGCAATGAGTCTCCTCGATCCGATAGTTCCATACATGGGCCCGCTCGGGCCCGCCCTAGCCGTCAGCGATATGCTTGTGCTCCTCCTAGGCCTTATCGGCATTGTATCCTTCGCGCTCTACAAGGTAAAACGCGACATCTTCGAAACGAGCATTAGTTGGGTAGGCGCCACTGTCGTCCTCTCAATCATCACAATTCTCTTCCGAGGAATGACATATCTCTGCAACTGCGCCTGGTACTACGACTCAGGCGGAAACCCTACTGCGCTTGTTCCAATAACCTATCTACTAATCACGGGATCGTTCTTCGCAATATTATACAACTTCAACATACCACCGCTGAAGAAGCACAAGTGGCTCATCAGCATTCCACTCTCAGTTGCCATAGGGATAGTTTCTGCCTTGTTCTTCCCACTCGTCGAGAACGGAGTATCGACAATTACGCCTTTAGTATTCATCGAGATAGCCTTCGTCGCCCCACTGGGCGCCATCTACAGCAGCTTCGTCTATGAGAGAGCAGTGCTCCACATGGGAGACTATCACGCAAGGCTTCGACGCTTTTTCGAACAAGGCCAGAAAGGCAAGAAAGGCGGTCCAGGAAGCACAGAGCTGCCCCCTGAAAAACAAGGCTTCTCCTACTTCACATACGCACTCCTCGGGCGCAGAATTGGAAAAGTTCTACCGATATTCAGCGGGCTAAAACAAGTGCTGAGCCTAGCGGGAATGAAGATCGGCTACAAAGCATATGTCAGCGAGATGATCTTCGCCGCGCTGGTCGGAGGAGGCCTCTCCTTCTTCGTATGGTTCTTCCTATTCACATTCGGACTGGGAAGCGCGATCGGACTTGGCGGACTCAGCATAATCTCCATCCTCGGCACCCTGGTGATCTCGATCCTCTTCGCCTTCATGACGGGAGCGGCGATTCTGGGATTCTTCTACATGCTGCCATCCATGAAAGTAGGATCACGAAGACAGCGACTCGACACATTTCTCCCCTTCACGTCAAGTTACATGACAGTCCTCGCCTCAGCAGGAGTCACACCAGAAAGGATGTTGAGATCCACCGCCGAGAAGGATCCTAAGTTCATGCTCTCAGACGAAATAGCAAACGTCGTAGGACGAATCGACCTACTAGGCTACGACGTCCTCAACGCGTTGAACGCTGAAGTAGACCGATCACCTTCAACCAACTATCAAGACTTACTCCGAGGATTCGGTGGAGTAATACGCACTGGAGGCGACATGAAAAAGTTCTTCCAAGGAATCACAGACCACCTCTTCCAGAAACGATCTCTCCAAGTACAATCCTTCCTAGACTCACTCGGAATAATCGCTGAGACCTACGTACTCATGCTCATCGCATTCCCACTAATGCTCGTCGTCATGCTCAGCATCATGGCGTCCATCGGTGGAAGCCTAGGAGGAGTGGACGTATTCTCGTTCATGTACCTCATGGCCTTCATACTCATACCGATCTGCGGAATAATGTTCCTCTTCATACTCGACACGATGCAGCCGAAAGGTTAGGAGAATCAAAAAATGTCAAGTCCAAACCAACCCCAACCAGCTCCCACTGCTGGACCCGGAGTCGACACGAGGTCGGGTAGAGGGATAAAGGAGAAGGGAGAGGGTGGAGGCGCAATCTCCGGGCTCTTCAAGAAGGTAACTAAGAAGGGAGTCTGGGTCATTGCCGGAGTAATCTTCGCTGGAATATTCTTCTGGGGCGTTAGCGAAATCGCTCTCAACGGACCAAATCCCAACATCGCTATCGGTTCACTAGTTGGGCACTTCAGCTTCGACCGTTTCCTCCTCCTCGGCGGAATACTATGCCTCATTCCACCGGCCATCATGTACCTGTTCGAGTCGAAAAGGCGAGACGCTATTGACAATAACATTCCCCACCTAATCCGAGACATCGCAGACGCAGGCCGGAGCGGAATGACCCTCACTAGGGCTATTGAGATATCCGCAGAGCGAGACTATGGGCCTCTAACGAAAGAGATCAAGAAGCTAATTGCCAAGATAAGCTTCCGAGTCCCACTAGAGAGAGCTCTGCAATTCTTCGCCGACCGGACGGGGACTATGCTTTCCAGACGGACAGCAATGCTCGTCTCCGAGGCGAACAAATCCGGAGGAGACATCCAAGAGAGCATGGAGTCAGTCGCCAAACACGTCCAGGAGATACAGTACTTGGAGAGGAAGAGACGTGCAACGCTGCGACCTTTCATCGGAGTCATGTACATCAGCTTCGCCGTCTTCCTGGTCACAGTCTATCTGCTCATTTCCAGCTTCTTCAAACAACTAGCCAACACTACATTCGGAGGCTCCTCATCGATCGGGGGTGTGGGATTCAACTTCATCAGCCTACCACTACCGAAGATCACAGCGGTCTTCCTGTACATGGCCATGATCGAGGCACTCTTCGCAGGACTTGTCGGCGGGAAAATGGCTACAGGCTATCTCAAAGACGGTCTAAAGCATGCAATACTGCTAATGCTCATCTGCTTCGTCACCTTTGTCTTCTTCGTCTAGGTCCACAATTCAACTGCTGGCGCGAATGCTAGGCCCCCATCTGCGCCAAAGGATGGCAAGATTAACAGTTAGCATAGGGCAGATGCCGTTGAGAGCCTTTCAGATGCTCTTCAATGCTCGCTGGACCAAGAGTCAAATTTCTTGGGCGATAGCCTACGCATACACTGCCTACGTCGCGCTCGGCGCAGTACCTCCCTTCAAAGGAGCCAGCATATTCTCGGTGACAGCCGCATCGGGGCTTCTCGTTCTCCTCTACTTCTTCCACTCGTATGCAAATCTTCGACTTAAGACAGCGTCAAAATTCTTCGTAATCGCGGCAACTGTCTCGTTCATCTGGGAATTCATCGGAGTAACTACCGGAATTCCGTTCGGCCAATACTCCTATACTACCAGCCTATCTCCGGCGCTCGGACCAGTGCCACTCTTCATCCCACTGCTATGGTGCGCACTCGGCTACTTCTGCATGGAAGCATCAGACTACTACATCATGGCTGCCGGACTGATGGTCTCGTTGGACCTGTCCTTCGATCCAGTATTCTCAAGTTCCCTCCATCTCTGGACTTGGCAGTCTCAGGGACAATATTTCGGGGTTCCGCTAAGCAACTTCTTCGGCTGGTTCCTAGCCTCACTCACCTTCTTCGCAATATTCTTCCTCGCAACCAAACGACGGACTAGGTCTTCCAACTATGCAGTCGCCTTCTACTACTTGTTCGGCCTTGACAATGTCATAGGAGACTTAGCATCGGGATCAGTCTGGCTCGCGGTGGCGTCCTTCATCATCTTCACAATAACAACCCTCATCATCTTCTTCGTCAACGGGGAGCGATGGAGAAAACTGCTGGGAGTCAGTCCTTCTCCGTCAGTCAACTAGACCGCGTCAGGGATGGCCCATGGAGGGCAGAGCCGATTCCGGCCTTGAGATACGGCGACTCATGCTCTTGACTCGCCTCAGAAACGCTAGGAAAGGATTGACTATGGTGAAGCTCGTAAATGACTGCGATAAGGTCCCCGGATGGAAGGTACCGGGGAAAACATCTTCGGAGGTAGTTCGTACGGTAATTCAGACTCTACTCGACGATCGACTGGTAGACTTGAAGAAGAGTTTTGAGCTAACCATGAAGGGCCGAGACTATTTGGAAGATCCTTTGAAGTGGCAGATTGAAAGGAGAACGACCGACGATATCGAGCAGAGACTGTTCTGGGAGTCGATCTATGAAGTCTTCGACAAGGCATATCGCGCGCTGCGATCAAAGATCAAGACTGGTCCGGTAAAGAAAGCCTGACCTATCATACACTGCAGAACTGAAAATTATTCGTCCGCTAGATTAGCCGTGATCTAGCTCACTGCAAAATACGTGGGTATCAGAAAAGAGAAAGAAACGGAGAGCATCTCCGAAGAGGGAGATGTCTTTTCTAGTCTACGAATATTGTTTCCTTGGGGAAGACTTCGATGCCGTTGCCGGAGATCTTGTAGGGTCTCGGTTGCATGTCGATGGGGGTCTCTCTCATCTTCTCTACTTGGAGTACTCTATTGTAGGTCTTGCCGACTTTAGCGTTGGACATTATGACGACACCGTGAGCAAGGTATTCTTCGAGCTGAATGGCTCTCTCAACAGTGGGGCCCATCGCTCGGAGCTCAGTAGTCATCAAGCATGTCGCGCCGGTCTTGACAAGCGCGTCAACTAGGTCCAGGATGGCTGTTCTTCGCTCGACCATCTCGGGGTATTGGAATATCAGCGAGGTGACCGGGTCGACCACGACTCTCTTAGCGTTGATCAGTTCGGTGTGGGTCTTGATTCCTTCAATTAGGCTCAGGATCGAGAAGTCTTTCCTTCCGATAGATTGTCGTCCGATCTTGACTTCGCCTGGCATGTGACGTAGAGGGGACGCGTTGATGAAGGCGAACTTTTTGCCTTTCTCAAGCTCTTCGAACTTCCATCCGAAAAGCGCCATCTCCCGATAGTAGTGTGCCTTGGTCTCGTCTAGGCTGACGAATGCGCCGTTCTCCCCGTAGATCTTGATCCCATTCATTAGGAATTGAGATGTGAGAATCGTTTTGCCTGTACCGGGTCCTCCGACTAGGAGTATGACTCGTCCTCTTGGGAATCCGCCGCTGAGTATCTCGTCTAGACCCGGGATTCCTGTGGGTGTTCTGTCGACTGTTGGCATCTTTCCTTTGCCGCTCTGACTTTGGAGCTCGTATCTTTCGGCCATGGTATAAATCGCTTCGGATTCTTCCACTCTAATCTTGTTTTGAATCCTATTGTTACCTCCACCGTGAAACAAGGGTAACGCCCTGTTTAGCAGAATTGAGAACTCGACAATACTATCGAGCTTCATGCTCGGTGTCCTTTGGCAGTCTCGGTGGAACATGTGGCGCATCGAAAAAAGAAGCAATATGATCCAATGTCACCGCCGCAGCTACCAACTTTCGGAACTGTGCCGATTCTTCCCCACACTTTCCAGATCGTTCTGAGGCTATCTCGTCCAAGAACCTGGACGTTCGCCGCATCAAGCTTCATCCTCGGCTATACGATCGCTGGGGGAAGCTCACTATTTCAGATGGCCTTGGGACTTGCCGTGTCAGGTCTTGTGACTGCAGCCACTAATGTTGTGAATGCCTTTGCCGACCGAAAAGAGGATGCGGTAAACCAGCCTAGCAGAGTTTTCTGGATCGACCAGATCGGGCTACCCGGAACGGTCACAAGTCTACTCGTCTTGTACGGAATGGCGATAGCCGCCTCCATTTTGCTGGGCCCACTCTTCATGTTGGTGTTGACAGTGGGAATCTTCAATTCCCTCTTCTACTCTGTCCGACCGCTACGGTTCAAGGGGAGACCCCTTCCGAGCCTCGTGTCATTCTCCGGTGCGGTAGGCCTAGCTTTCCTAAGTGGTCTCAGCGTGATGGGATCAATCAATCTCCTGAATCCCGTCTTCTTACTTCTCACCTACTTCATGTTCACTTATGGGACCGTCAAGAACCTACCCGACTATTCTGGAGATAAGAAGGCGGGTACGAGAACTTCTGCAACAATCTTCCACAGCCTAACGAACGCAGTCCGATTCAGCGGCATCCTCCTATTCACGCCGTACATTCTTCTGATCGGATTCGTCCTCACCGGTTCGCTCGGCCCAATCTATCTAGCAGACTTGGGAATGGGACTGATCTTCGCCGTAATTTTCCTCCAAATGCTGAAAGCCAAATCCTCACAGGAGCTTGAGAAGACTCACACTTTCGGATTCTTCTACGCGATCTCCTTCATCCTGTTCACGCTCGTCCTTGCGTCACCAACACTCTACTCAATCGTCGTCATTCTCTCCGCATATCTTTGGACACTTCTCGTCTCTCGTGTCAGCATGGACTCGAGAGTTGAGAACCGTGACTGGGAGAAACCTAGGAGGAAGAAGACGTGAACAACGCACTAGCTACCAAAGAACTCTCCTTCGATCTTCTCAAGACCATGCTCCTAGCTCCTATTTCTACTGGTTACAATCTCGCGATAATGGGCCCCCCTGGAGTCGGCAAGTCGACACTTTGCCAGGAGCTGATCAGAGAAGCGTCGAAGTCGGGTCTCAAGTGTCTCTATGTAATAACGAACAATCCCGTCGATCTCGTTAGGCAGCAGCTTCGAGATATGGGAGTGGCACCGGTCGCGAGGAATGAACCGGTTATCTTCGTAGACATGTATTCTTGGCTTCTAGGAGAACGCTCTCCAGAGAGGTTCCAGATAGACAACGCATCAGACGTCGCCGCTCTCAGCGTAGTAATCTCAAGCGCAGCAGAAACGGCCGGAGACAGATCCTTCGTTGCATTTGATACAATTTCCACTCTGCTCGCGTACAACTCGGAAGAACTCTGCGTCCGCTTCATGAAATCACATCTCGCCAGAATGAAGAGACACGGGAACATAGGCGCATACGCTATAGAAACCGGAATCCACAGCAACTCGTTCTACAACGAAGTCAAAGCAACCTTCGACGGCGTTATCGAGCTCAAGCTAGAGGAGATGGACGGGGAATTACGCCGCTTCATCCGAGTATATCGATACAGAGGAAGTCACGAGACCAAATGGTTCAGGCTACTGATCGGACCTGACCGAGGAGTCAAGATCTACTGATGCGAAAGACAATGATAGCTAATCGTGCTGAGCACGACACCACTCGCCGCGTTAACCTTCTCGCAGAAGATGGGTACAATCTGCTTAAATTGACTATAGAGGTTGGAGCTTTACAGTGACGGGCGTGGAGCCGACTGGGATCAAGGTCTTAGACGACCTTCTGGGAGGCGGTCTACCTAGACCATCCGCAGTTGGAGTAATAGGTGCAGTCGGCAGCGGCAAATCCAGCCTCGTCCGCCAGCTCGCAGTCACAATGCTCGAACGCGACTTCCGAGTCCTCTACTACGCAATCGACGAATCTGCTGAAGACGTCAGAGAGAGCGTCGCGACCTATGGAATAGATGTGGGCAAGTACGAGTCCGAAGGAAGACTCTCATTCATCGACATATTCGCCCTAGGCGTCGAACGCCTCGCCGAAGCCTACCCTGTAGAAGAGCCTGAACAGATCGTCGATAGCACCTTCAAGTTCTCAGACCTTGTAGCTCAAGGCCGAAGCTTCACGCTCAAGCATCTCGGCAAGAAACAGTTCGTCATAATGGACTCGCTAACACCCTTCTTCCTAATGGTCGAGGCAAAACGAGTATTCCAGTTCGGACAAGTACTCAAGTACGCTACGCGTTTTGCTAAAGCCATAGGCGTCGCGACACTCCACACCAAAGTTCTTGACGAGACTATCGAGAATGCTATGGTCAACTTCGCAGACGTCGTACTAGAACTCGAACGACGAAAAACCGCAGAAGGACCCCTCGCACGCGGTGGAACATTAAGGCTCGTAAAGATGGGTAAGAATCCTGTCCCCTCCCGAGGCTACTACTATGAGATGACGCCTCAGGGAATAGCCATCAGCACCACTCCACCCATCTAACCACTCTTCCTTTCCGCGAGGAAGGGCTAGCTTCCTAGCCCAGATATACCAGCAGTCCTCAACACTTGTCATGGCAGTTTCCATCACGGCAACAAAGCCCAGTGATGCCGGTATCACCAGCGATGAGATGCAGGTAGCAGAGCTCAACTCCGAGTATCTTGGAGTCAGCCACTTCCAGCTCATGGAAGCAGTCGGAGCAAACATCTCGCGAGAAATAACCATACGAACCGCAACCAGACCTAACCCCAAAATTCACGTAATTTCTGGTCCGGGCAAGAATGGTGGCGATGGTTTCTCAACGGCCCGACACCTCGCCTCACAGGGACTCAAGGTTAGGGTCACGCTGGTCGGCCGAACGAACGATGTCAAAGATGAAGCAGCAAAACAGCAGCTCAACACGATTCTACAAATGAATGATAGTATCCAGTTCGAGAGTCTCACCGACTCGTCCCAGCTTAGACCTATCGAGGCTGACATTATTCTCGACGCAATTCTCGGCTATGGAGTAAAGGGCGATCTCCGCCAACCACTCCTCGCCGCAGTCCGAATAATCAACCGGTCAAAAGGATTCAAGATCGGCCTAGATCTTCCGTCGGGATTAGACAGTGACACGGGAGAACCGCACGGCGAGGCCGTCAAAGCAGATCTGACCATCTCACTTCACAAGATCAAACAGGGACTCGTAAAAGGGAAAGAATTCGCCGGCGAAACGATTGCACTACCGATCGGAATCCCTCCTGAAGCCGAGATCTATGCTGGACCAGGCGACTTCAAAACGCTGTGGAAACCGCGACCTCCGAACGCTCACAAAGGCGACTATGGACGACTACTCATCATCGGAGGCAGCGAAAACTTCACTGGCGCGCCCGCGTTTTCCGCTCTAGCAGCCACGAAATGTGGCACCGATCTAGTCTACGTTGCCTCTCCGACAAAAACCTCGGAAATAATCGCGTCGTACTCACCGGACCTCATAACCATCAAACTCCCCGGCGAGCATCTTAACCTCAAAGATCTCTCCGAACTCGAGAGATGGATGAGTTCCGCAGACGCGATAGTCCTTGGACCAGGAATCGGAATGCATGAAGAAACAGTGGATGTCGTCAAGAAACTCATAACCCAGACCGGCGAACTAAACAAGCCACTCGTCCTGGACGCGGACGCGCTGAAAATATTCGGCCGAAACAGAAGACGACTCAACAGCCCAGCGGTCCTCACACCTCACGCCGGAGAATTCGCGGCAGTGCTGCAGCGAAAGATTAGTCCGGACATGCAGCTCCGCCAAGAAGCAACGAGACAGCTCGCCAGAGAAACAGGCGCAACAGTAGTCCTGAAAGGAAACGTAGACATTATCGCAGACCCGACACGGTTGAAACTGAACAAGACTGGAAACCCCTACATGACAGTAGGCGGCACGGGCGATGTTCTCACCGGAATTATTGGCGCACTCCTGGCCCAACACGTAGAACCATTCAGAGCGGCCGCGGCCGGCGCATTCCTCAACGGCCTTGCAGGGGACATGTTGATGAAGGAGAAGGGACCAACAGTCACTCCACTAGCACTCGTAGATTTCATCCCGCAGGCGATCAAGTATTGCATAGAAGGACCACCATATCCGAGAATCCGAGATTAGAGAACCTAACACGACCGCGGATTCTGATCTACGACTTCCACCAAGACGATCCGAGCAAGTGCACATCAGCAAAACTACAAAAATTTCATCTGGCCCGACAACTGCATTCTCTGAAGGAGATTCCACGGTCGGCGATAGTGCTCAACCCGTCAAGCAACCTTACACTATCGTTTCAGGATCGAATTCTGATAGAACAACATGGACTAGTTGGACTCGACTGTTCGTGGAATCTGTCGGACGACATTCTGCAGAATAATATCAAGGGCGAGAATCGGCGACTCCCGACACTCCTGGCGGGAAATCCGACAAACTACAGCATCAGGGGAAGACTGAGCACAGCGGAGGCTCTTGCAGCTGCGCTGGTAATAACAGGATTCGAGAGAGAAGCCCAACGTCTCCTTGCAATCTTCAACTGGGGCAATACATTTCTCACTCTAAACAAGGAACCCTTGGAGAGCTACTCTCACACCTTACCTAGTGAGTTGAGTAAGCAGGAACAAGAGTACTTTCCGCCCTTGCGAGCCTAAATGTTTATATCAACTACGCAGGGAAGGACCTAGTTTGGTAGCATTAGCAGGTCGAAAAGATAGAAGCCCACGGTACCCGGCGGCGGCGTCAATCCGACGCTTAGGGCGTTACGCCTGTGTATGAAAGATTGACCTCCACTGTGGGCGAAATAATATGCGGACCAAAAAAACCCGGGGCAAAGAATACCCTGGAACGTTTCGGTCCAAGGAAGGCTCGTAGCCACCTGCTAAACTCCAGCCAATTCCTGCAGATTAGTATGATAGGCGTCCATAACTCCTATCGTTCCAACTCCGCTTGATCCTGGCGGACCCAACTGCTATCGGGATGAGACTAAGCCATGCGAGTCGCACGCTTCCAGGCCAATGTGGGAGCGTGGCGTACGGCTCAGTAACATGTGGCTAACCTACCCTCAGGACCGGGACAACTTCGGGAAACTGAGGCTAAACCCGGATAGATGGAGAGGCCTGGAACGGTTCTCCGTCGAAATAATCCTAGGACCATGCTTTCTAGGACTGCCCGAGGATGGGGCCGCAACCGATCAGGTCGTTGGTGAGGTAACGGCTCACCAAGCCTATAACCGGTACGGGCCGTGAGAGCGGGAGCCCGGAGATGGGCACTGAGACAAGGGCCCAGGCCCTACGGGGCGCAGCAGGCGCGAAACCTCTGCAATGCGCGAAAGCGTGACAGGGTCATCCCGAGTGCCATCCGCTGAGGAAGGCTTTTACCCGGTCTAACTCGCCGGGAGAATAAGGGGAGGGCAAGTCTGGTGTCAGCCGCCGCGGTAATACCAGCTCCTCGAGTGGTTGGGACGATTATTGGGCCTAAAGCGTCCGTAGCCGGCTGGAAAAGTTCTCCGTAAAATCCAACGATCCAATCGTTGGCTCGCGGGGAATACTTTCCGGCTTGGGGGCGGGGGAGGTCGGCGGTAGTCCCGGGGTAGGGGCGAAACAACGAAAAATTTTCGTTTCGCAGTCTTATAATCCCGGGAGGACCACCAGTGGCGAAGGCGGCCGACTAAAACGCGCCCGACGGTGAGGGACGAAAGCTGGGGGAGCGAACGGGATTAGATACCCCGGTAGTCCCAGCTGTAAACGATGCAGGCTAGGTGTTAGGACGGGTACGGCCCGTTCTAGTGCCGCAGGGAAGCCATTAAGCCTGCCGCCTGGGGAGTACGGCCGCAAGGCTGAATTCTCG
>Ga0207646_10003246_pt1 | contig 18533 bp, 23 predicted proteins | sample KBSK5502metaG_FD_184343 | JGI IMG/M metagenome (GOLD analysis project Ga0207646, IMG submission 184343) | Corn, switchgrass and miscanthus rhizosphere microbial communities from Kellogg Biological Station, Michigan, USA - KBS K5-50-2 metaG... | ecosystem: Host-associated > Plants > Roots >...
GACACGGAGCTGCTCGGTCGGTGAGTTGGCCCAGGCCTGGCCCCCGAGCCCGAGCACGAGGGCAATCGTCACCGCCGACCGCCGCAACACCGCGCCACCCATCGGCGCATTCAGTCGCTTCCTCACGACATCACGCTCTCTCAGGGCGGCCACGTCTCAGGAGCCGCGACCCGTTCGTGGAATCACGTGCGCCTCGATCTGCTTGCTTCGCAGCTTCGCCAACAGATCGGCGAAGGAGGACGTCCGGATGATCGAGTTGAACTGGCTACGGTAGTTCGAGACCAGGCTCACGCCGTCCAGCACCACGTCGTACACTGCCCACCGCGCACCGCTCTCGAACAGACGGTACTCGATCGAGATCTCCATTCGCCGGTCGGTGACGATCCGGGATCGTACCTGCGCGTATGGGCCGCTGACCGACTCTCCAAGGAAAGTGATCTTCTCCCCGGCATAGTTCTCGATACTCGTCAGGTAGGAGCGTTCCAGCAGGTCGGTGAAGAGCCGGACGAACTCCTCCTGCTCCTGGGCCGAGCGATCCTTCCAGTGTCGGGCCAGGGTCAGGCGCGCCATCTCGTTGAAATCGAACAGCCCCTGGGCGACCCGACGGATATCCGTCCGCCGCTGACCACCGTCACTCGCGACAACGTACGGCGACTGGACGATCGCCAGCACCCGGGAGACGGACGCCTTCACGAGATCGAGAGGTCCGGTCTGCTCGGCCGCCTTCGGTTGCGCACCGGCCGGATGCGGGCCGATCGCGAGCACCACCATCAGGACCACGGCCAGGATCAGGGGCGCCACCAAGCGATGAGGCTTCATCCGCAATCATGGTAGTCGGGCGCGCTCCGTCTTGCCTATTGGACCTTGGTCCGATCCGGTGGCATTGGACCAACGTCCAATTGGCGGCCGTCCCACGGCCTGGTAGCGTGCCGGCCACGAGCACAAATATCGGAGGACTCCATGCACTTGATACTCTTCATCCTGATCGGGTTGATCGCGGGCGCGCTGGCGGGACGCGTGGTCAGCGGCCACGGTTACGGCGTGGTGGGAGACATCGTCGTCGGGGTCGTCGGCGCCTTCCTGGGGGGCTGGATCTTCGCCACGTTCCTGGGCGTCGGGGGCGGAGGCTTCCTCGTCAGCCTCTTCGTGGCGTTCGTCGGGGCAGTCACCCTGCTCTGGCTGATCCGGTTGATCGCTCCGGGCCGCGCCTAGAGTCCGCCCGATGAAACCGATCATGGTCCTCGGCGTCGCGCTGATCGTGATCGGCGTTCTCGCCCTCGCCTATCAGGGCATCAGTTACACCACCCGCGAGAAGGTCCTCGACGTCGGCCCTCTCAAGGCCTCCGTCGAGAAGCAGAAGACAATCCCTCTTCCACCTATCCTGGGCGTGGTGGCGTTGGCGGCCGGCGTCATCCTGGTTGTGGTCGGGAACAAGCGAGCCTAGCCGCGTCACCCCGATAGCGCGCTGACCGCGATTCTCTCCTCGCGCAACGCGCCCGTCGCCCTCCGAATCTAGATCCGACGACGGTAAGCTGAGGCACTCATGACATCCCTCCCGCTCAGTCGAGGGCCAGCAGACTTGCTTGCTACCCGACTATGAACATTTGGATCAGCAATGCCATACTCACCGCCGTTGCAAACATCGCCCAATCTTTCATACACACCCCCCACATGCCTACCGGAACTTGCTATCACTCTAGTCGTCGCGGACTCACTCGCCCATTGGACCTAGGGCCAATACGCGTTCCGCGCCTCAGCTAAAAGCATCCCGACCTATTGCATCTTTGGCCTATGACTTTACGGGTAGGTGCGAGTGCGGTCCGGGTAGGCCAAGGTCCAATAGGCAGGCCGGCTGACGTCCACTAGACTTAGAACGTACTGGAACGGCCGACGACACGGTCGATCGCGACCACCTCGACCCGGCCAGAAAAGGAGCTCCGATGAAACGGTTCGGACTCGTCATCGTTCTCGTATTCCCGCTCTCGCTGCTCGCATCCGGATTCTCCCTCGCGGCCGATGACTCGAAGGTGAAAGCTGCGACGGAACAGGTCGAACGTGGCGCGAAGAAGATTCCCGACGGCAAGATCGGGGAAGGCGTCACCGAAACGGCCAAAGGCATCGGCAACACGGTGTCCGAAGGCGCGAAGTACAGCGGTGAAAAGCTGAAGGAGGCCGGTAAGGCCGCCGAGCCGCCGGCGAAGACCGCTTGGGGCAACGCCCGCGATGGCGCGGTTGGCTTCGGGCGCAGCGTCAAGGGCTTCTTTACCAATCTTTTCTCGAACTGACACCAGCCGCGCCAGGCTACAGCTCGGCAACTCGGTGAAGGAGGACGCGTCATGAATAGTGTCATGCTCGTGATGTTGGCTTTCGTGGGAGTGCTCGCAGGCGTGTTGGCTGGGTATGTCATGAAACGCGGCGGCTACGGGATGCGGTGGGACATCATTCTCGGTCTCGTCGGCAGCGTCGCGGGGAGCTGGATCTTCTGGGCTCTGAGCGTCTCGCCAGGAGCAGGGCTGCTCGCGCTTGCGGTCGTCGCCTTCACCGGGGCGGCCATCCCACTCGTCGGGCAACGCTTGTTGCGACCCCGACCCTGGCTACGGAGCTTCTGGTCGCGGTGGTAACGGCACAGAGGTGGAGGAGACACCTCATGAACCGGCGACCGACCATGATCCTGGTGCCGGTGCTGTTCTTCGTCGCCTTCCTCTGGACGGCGGAGGCCTGGGGGCGTGCCGAGAACAGCGGATCAAGCGGAAGCCGTAGCTCTCGCGCTTACTCCGCACCGGTCGGGCCTTTACCTGAGATTCTCTGTGGCTGCACTGATGTACTGAAGAACTTCGCTTGAAGATCGGTGGCCGGCATCGTCGATGCAGCCGAAAGCTCGCTCAGAGGAGCCCCTGGGTCTTCAGCAGCTCGGCGACCAGCACCGCACCCTTTGCCGCGCCCATTTTCGTGTTGTGACTGACCAGCATGAACTTGACGCCGTTCGCCAGCACCCCATCCTTGCGCACGCGGCCCACGGTGGTCACCATGCCTTTCCCCCGGTCACGGTCCAGGCGCGGCTGGGGCCGAAAGGGGTCCTCGTGGACGTAGATCAGCCGGGCGGCTTCGGGGCCGGTCGGGAGGCCGACAAGCTCCGGGGGGGCAAAGTCCCGCATGGCCGCGGTCACCGCGTCGACCGACGCCTGCGTCTCGAGGTCGGCGACGACGACCTCAGTGTGGCCCTCGAGGACGCCCACCCGCGTGCAGGTGCAGCTCACCGCCACCGGGGCGGGAATGATGGAGCGGCCCGTGAAGCGACCCAATACCTTGGCCAGCTCTCGCTCTACCTTCTCTTCCTCCCCCGGGATGTACGGCACGATGTTCTCCATCGCATCGAGCGCGAGCACACCCGCCGAACGGCCGGCCCCGGAGACGGCCTGCATCGAAGTCACGAAGACCGCCTTCAGACCGAAGGCCCTGTGCAGGGGCGCCAGCGCGATCGCGGCGCCGGTCGTCGTGCAGTTCGGTATGGCCGTGACGAACCCCTTCCAGCCGCGCTTTCTCGCCATCTCCTTCACGAGCGGCGCGTGCTCGGAATTCACGCCGGGGATGAGTAAAGGCGAGTCGACCTCCATGCGAAAGGCCGAGGCGGCCGAAACGACCGGCGTCGCTGCCGCATACCGGGGCTCGAGCAGCCTGGCCACATCCGAGTCCACCGCCGAGAAGATGAGATCCACCGAGGCCGGGTCGAGCTCGCCGCTCTCCTCGATCACCATCCCCGCGAATTCATCGGGCACGCTTCCTTCGGCCCACCAGCCCGTCGCGCCGTTCGGCAACTTGATGCCCTCGGCATAGGCCTTGCCCGCGCTTCGCGTCGAGCCGGCGAGCGCCGTCACCTCGAACCACGGGTGGCCGGCCAGGCAAGCCAAGAACTGCTGACCGGCGATACCGGTCGCGCCTATGACCGCGACCTTCATTCTCTGCTCGGTCATGCCGCCGCGCTCCCGACCCGGCCCGCGGCGCGGTCGAGCTCGTGACCGAGCAGCTCTGACACTCGCGTCAGCGGCAGACGGCATTCGGCCGACTGGATCAGTCCCTGGCGCCACAGGCAGTGCTTGATCGGCATGGGGTTGGGCTCCTTGAAGAGGAGCGGCACGAGTGTTTCGAGCGTGGACCACATGGTGTGCGCCCCCTGGTGGTCGTTCGCGATGATCCGCCGGTACACCGCCAGAAAGCGCTCGGTCTCGATGTGCGCCGAAGCGAGGATGCCGCCGTCCGCGCCATGGGCGAGCATGGTGTAGAAGTAGGCGTCCTCGCCGGTAAGCACCGCGAAGCCTTCGGGCCGGCGGCGCAGCAGATCCAGCGACTGCGCGATGTTGCCCGAGGAGTCCTTGACCCCGGCGACGCGGGGCACCTCGGCGAGCGCGAGCAGCGTATCGTTCTCCAGGTTCACGCCGGTTCTATACGGAATATTGTAGATGAGAATCGGTCGATCGGTCGCTTCGGCGACGCGGATGAAGTGCTCGCGCATGCCGTCTTGACTCGGACGGCTGTAGTACGGGCAGACGCAGAGGACACCGTCGACCGCGTGGCGATCGAGGCGCTTCACGCTCTTGACCACCTTGCGGGTGTCGTTGCCCCCGACGCCGACCACGATCGGCACGCGACCGGCCACGACCGCGACCGTGCGTTCGATAAGCGTCTCGGCTTCTGTCTCGTCGACCGTCGGGCTTTCGCCGGTGGTGCCGAGCGGGATCACCCCGGCCACGCCGGCGCGGACATAGTGGTCGACGAGCCGCTCGTAGCCGGGGTAGTCGATCTCGCCTGCCGTGAACGGCGTGATGACCGGTAGCCAGACGCCCGAGAACTTCGTCACGGAAACCTTGCGCGGCATACGCGCCTCCTTTTCGGCTCCCCGAACAAAAAAAGCCCGCGACCGGTGGTGGGTCGCGGGCCTCGTAGATCCGGGGAACGTGGTCGGGACTAGGTCAGGTCTCTCCGCGCGCGAGCCACCGCCTCCGCTGGGCGTCCCGTACCCCGGGACCCCAGCCGGCTCTTACCGCTCCCGCGTGTGAGCAGCGCAAACATGTCAGCGCATTATCCATACCGTCGCCACGACTGTCAACCCTGGGGCCGCCCCGCATGCTCCATCGCCGTTGCCGGTCCTGCCCGCCCGGGCTACACTGCGCCCACCACGGAGCGGCCCTCGGGCACATGGACATTGCGATCGTCGGCGGCGGCATCGGCGGGCTCGCCCTCGCGCTCGCCCTGCACCAGCGCGGCATCCCCTGCCGCGTGTACGAGAGTACGCCGGAGGTGAAAGAGCTGGGCGTCGGCATCACGCTGCTGCCCCACGCCATGCGCGAGCTGACCGCGCTCGGCCTCGGCGAGGCGCTGGCGGCCCAGGGCATCGAAAACCGCGAGAGCTGCTTCTTCAACCGCTTCGGTCAGCTCATCTACGCGGAGCCCGCGGCCGGGCCGCCGGCTATCCGGTCCCGGAGGTGGGAATCCATCGCGGTCGGCTGCACCTGGCCCTGTGGCACGCCGCAGTGGCGCGGCTCGGCGCGGCGCGTGTTCTCGCGGATCACCAGTGCGTTGGGCTCGACCAGAGCGACCAGCGCGTGACGCTGCACTTCCGTTCGGCCGCGACCAGCGCGATGCGCGCGCCCATCACCGCCGACGTGGCCATCGCCTGTGACGGGGTGAACTCGGTCGTGCGCCGGCAGTTCTACTCCGGCGAGGAGCTGCGCTTCGTCGGCATCAACACCTGGCGCGGGGTCACGCGCGCGAAGCCCTTCCTGACCGGCCGCAGCTATGTGCGCGTCGGCTCGATCCAGCGGGGCAATCTCGTGATCTATCCGATCGTCGACGACGTCGATGGCCAGGGGCAGCAGCTCATCAACTGGACCGCCCAGGTCGCGCAGCCCGGGTACGACCGCAACGACTGGAACAAGCCGGGCCGCCTGGAGGACTTCCTCCACATCTTCGCGAGCTGGACGTTCGACTGGCTCGACGCGCCCGACCTGCTCCGTCGCTCGGACGTCATCTTCGAGTACCCCATGGTGGACAAGGACCCGGTCGATCGCTGGACCTTCGGCCGGGTCACCCTGCTGGGCGACGCCGCGCACCCGATGTACCCGCGCGGCTCCAACGGCGCGGCGCAGGCCATCCTCGATGCGCGCGCACTCGCCGATTGCCTGGCCGCGGGTGGCGACGCCCAGGCCGCGCTCTCCGCCTACGAGGCCGCGCGCTCGGGGCCGACCGCTCGGGTCGTGCGCACCAACCGCGATCATCCACCGGACTATCTCATTCGTCGAGTAGAAGAGCTGGTGGGCGACGCACCGTTCGACGACCTCGACCGCTACATCACCCGCGCCGAGCTCCAGCGGCTCTCGGACGAGTACAAGCGCATCGCCGGCTTCACCCTGGAGGACGTGGCGTAGCGGCCGCCGCGCTGCGTCACGCAAGATCACTTGCCTTCAGGGCCGCGATCACGGATATTCCGAGCACATTCCCAGCACGGTAGCCCCGGGGAGGGACAGCCATGGCGCGCTTGACGATCAACGGCAGATCCGTCGAGGTCAACGTCAACCCGAGCACGCCCCTCCTGTGGGCGATCCGGGAGCAGGCCGGCCTCACCGGCACCAAGTACGGCTGCGGCGTCGCGCAGTGCGGGGCGTGCACGGTGCATCTCGATGGTGCCGCCATCCGCTCCTGCGTGGTGCCCGTGGCGGCGGCCGAAGGCAAGCAGATCACCACCATCGAAGGCCTCGCCGCCGGCTCCGTCCTGCACAAAGTGCAGAAGGCCTGGCTCGACCACGAGGTGCCGCAGTGCGGCTACTGCCAGGCGGGCATGATCATGGCGGCGGTGGCCCTTCTCAAGAGCAAGCCGAAGCCGACCGACGCCGATATCGACGCGGGGATCACCAACATCTGTCGCTGCGGCACCTTCCAGCAAGTGCGTCAGGCCATCCACGCTGCGGCCAAGGCATAAGGGGGGAGCTGCCATGATCACCAAGGCTCCGAAGATCGATCGCCGCTCCTTCATCGTCGGCACCGCCGCGGTTGGCAGCGGGCTCGCGCTGGGGCTCAATATCCCGTTCGGCAGCCACGTCGTCCGCGCCCAGGACGGCTCCCCCGAGATCACCGCCTGGGTGGTTATCCGCCCGGACGACACGGTCGTGATCCGGATCGCGCGCTCCGAGATGGGACAGGGAACGCTCACCGGCCTCGCCCAGATGGTGGCCGAGGAGCTCGAGTGCGACTGGTCGAAGGTGACGACCGAGTATCCGACGCCCGGCCAGAGCGTGGCGCGCAAGCGCGTGTGGGGCGATTTCTCCACCGGCGGCAGCCGCGGGATCCGGATGTCGCACGAGTACGTCCGCAAGGGCGGCGCCACCGCGCGGGTGATGCTGGTGCAGGCCGCGGCCGACGCCTGGGGGGTGCCGGCCTCCGAGTGCAGCGCGGCCAACAGCGTGATCACCCACGGGCCCTCCGGCCGCAAGACCACCTACGGCAAGGTGGCGGAGGCTGCCGCCAAGCTCACCCCGCCGGCAAACGTGGTGCTGAAGGACCCCAAGGATTGGAAGCTCATCGGCAAGTCGGTGAAGCGGCTCGACACGATGGCGAAGCTAACCGGCGCGCAGGTGTACGGGGCGGACCTGAAGCTGCCCGGGATGCTCAATGCCGCGATCAAGGATTGCCCGGTGTTCGGCGGCAAGGTGAAGAGCTTCGAGGCGGCCAAGGTCAAGGGCATGCCCGGGGTCCGACACGTGGTGCCGGTCGGTGATTCCGCGGTCGCGGTCGTCGCCGATACGTGGTGGGAGGCCAAGACTGCGCTCGACGCCCTGCCCGTTGTCTGGGACGAAGGCCCGAACGCTCAGGTGTCGAGCGCCACGATCGCCGAGATGCTCAAGGCCGGCCTCGACGCCGACCAGGCCTTCGTTCGCAACCAGAACGGTGACGTGAAGGCCGCGATCGCCGCGGCTCCGAAGAAGGTCGAGGCGGTCTACGCCTATCCGTTCCTGAACCACGCGACGATGGAGCCGATGAACGCGACGGCCCGCTACACCGCGGATCGCTGCGAGGTCTGGGTTCCGACGCAGAACGGGGAGGCCGCGTTCGCGGCCACCACGGCGGCGTCCGGTCTCCCGGCCGACAAGTGCGAGGTCTACAAGATCAACCTCGGCGGCGGATTCGGCCGGCGCGGGGCCTTCCACGACTACGTGACCCAGGCCGTCCTGATCGCCAAGCAGATCCCCGGCACGCCGGTGAAGCTCTTGTGGTCGCGTGAGGAGGACATGACGCACGGCCGGTATCACCCGGTCATGCAGGCGAAGCTGACGGGAGCGCTGGACGCGGCGGGGAACCTGACCGGGCTGCATTGCCGTCTGTCGGGACAGTCCATCATCACGGCGGTCTTCCCGCAGCTCCTGCAAGACGGCCGGGACAACCTGACCTTTCAGGGGCTCGATCCGAGCGGCGACTTCGCGTTCGGCTACACCGTCCCCAATCTCCTGATCGACCACGCGATGCGCAACACGCACGTTCCCCCGGGGTTCTGGCGCGGCGTGAACATCAACCAGAACGCCATCTTCATGGAATGCTTCATGGACGAGCTCGCGCATGCCGCCGGTCAGGATCCGCTCGAGTTCCGGCGCAAGCTGATGAGCAAGCATCCGAAGCACCTCGCAGTGCTGAACGCGGTGGCCGACCGGGCGGGATGGGGCAAGCCGGCGCGGGGCGTCCATCGCGGCCTGGCTCAGATGATGGCCTTTGGCAGCTACGTGGCGGCGTGCGCCGAGGTCTCGGTCAGCGGCGGCAACCAGGTGAAGGTGCAGCGCATCGTCTGCGCGACCGACCCCGGCTACGCCGTCAACCCGGCCCAGATCGAACGCCAGATCGCCGGGTCGTTCGTCTACGGATTGTCCGCGCTGTTCATGGAAGAGTGCACGGTCAAGGCCGGCCGCATCGAGCAGACGAACTTCCATGACTTCGACTCGATGCGGATGGCGCAGATGCCGAAGGTCGAGTCGATCATCATGCCCTCCGGCGGGTTCTGGGGTGGGGTCGGCGAGCCGACGATCTGCGTGGCGGCGCCGGCGGTCCTGAACGCGTTCTTCGCCGCCACCGGCAAGCGCATCCGCACGTTCCCGCTGAAGAACCACGGTATCCAGATGGTGTAGGCCATGCGGAGGTCGCTGGCCGCTGCGATCGGGCTCGCCTCGATCGCAGCGGCCGGTATCGCGGCGGCGGAGCCGCCGGCCGGTGCCGCGGCGTGCTCGGGGTGTCATCCGGCATCGACACGCGTGACCTCGCCCGTACCCCGGCTGGCCGGGGTCGATCGGGCCCTGATCGTCAAGGCGATGGAGGATTTCCGCGCCGGGACGCGGGCCGCCACCGTGATGGACCGGATCGCCAAGGGGTTCACCGACGCGGAGATCCAGGCCATCGCCGCCTGGTACGCCACGCAGCGGTGAAGGCCGGCCGGCGCGAGTTCCTGAAGCTCGGGGTCGCGGCCACCGCGTCGGCGGCGCTCTTCCCCGCTCCGACCTTCGGCCAGGGGGCCGCGCCGCGCGTCGTGGTCGTCGGGGGAGGCTTTGCCGGCGCGACCTGCGCGCGTGCCCTCCGGCAGGCCGACCCTCGCATCGCGGTGACCCTGGTCGAGGCGAACGCCACGTTCACCGCCTGCCCGTTCAGCAACGCGGTGATCGCCGGCTTGCGAGAGCTGAGCGCGCAGCAGTTCACGTACGACCGCGTCGCCGCCGACGGCGTCGCCATCGCCCGTACCACCGCGACCGCGGTCGATCCTCCGACGCGGTCGGTCACCCTCGCCGATGGCACGCGCCTGCCGTACGACCGGCTGGTGCTGGCGCCGGGCATCGACATCCGCTGGGGCGCATTGCCGGGCTACGACGAGGCGGCGGCCGCCCTCATGCCGCACGCCTGGCGCGCGGGCGAGCAGACCCTGCGGTTGCGCCGTCAGCTCGAAGCCATGCCGGACGGGGGGCTCGTGGTGATCTCGGCGCCCGCGAACCCGTTCCGCTGCCCGCCCGGGCCCTACGAGCGCGCCAGCCTGATCGCGCACTACCTCAAAACGAAGAAGCCCCGCTCCAAGCTGATCGTCCTCGACGCCAAGGACACGTTCTCCAAGCAGCGGCTGTTCCAGGCGGCCTGGGCCGAGCTCTACCCGGGCCTGCTCGAGTGGGTGCCCTTGTCCAAGGGTGGCAACGTCACCTCGGTGGACGCCGCAACCCGCACCCTCGTGACCGACTTCGCCCGGCACCAGCCCGCGGTGGCCAACGTCATCCCGCCGCAGAAGGCGGGCCACATCGCGGACGCCGCGGGGGTGGCCGACCGCACCGGCTGGTGTCCGATCGATCCGGTGACCTTCGAGTCGAAACTGCAGGCCGGCATTCACGTCATCGGAGACGCGGCGATCGCGGGCGCGATGCCGAAGTCGGCGTTCGCCGCGAATTCTCAGGCCAAGAGCTGCGCGGCGGCGGTGGCTCGGCTCCTCACCGGTACAGCGCCGTCCGATCCGAAGCTGATCAACACCTGCTACAGCCTGGTGGCGCCCGACTACGGGATCTCGATCGCCGGGGTCTACGCGCCGGCGGGCGGGCAGCTCGCCGAGGTCCCCGGCTCTGCCGGTCTCAGCCCCGCGAACGCGCCGCGTGGGACGCGCGCGGTCGAGGCGGTGCTCGCCGAGGCCTGGTTTCGCACCATCACCGGCGAGGTGTTCGGGTGAGACTGGCGGCCGCGATCGTGGTGGCCGGCTGGCTGGCGGGCGTGGCGCATGCGAACGACGCGATGCCGGAGTCGCTCACCGGCGCCAAGGGCGATCCCGCGCGCGGCCGCGCGATCGTCGCCAACCGCCAGGTCGGTCTGTGCCTGCTCTGTCACAGCGGGCCGTTTCCGGAGGAGCGCTTCCAGGGCAATCTCGCGCCCGACCTCAGGGGAGCCGGGCGGCGATGGTCCGAGGGCCAGCTGCGGCTCCGGATCGCCGATTCCGGACAGATCAATCCCGCCACGATCATGCCGGCGTATCATCGAACCGAGGGGCTGGTGCGGGTGGCGGCGGCCTGGCGCGGCAAGCCCGTCCTGAGCCCGGACCAGATCGAAGACGTGGTGGCCTTCTTGATGACATTGAAGGACTGAATGGAACGACCGACCTCGCGCCGTGAATTCCTGCTGGCCGCCGGGGGCGCCGCGGCCGGCATGGGACTCGTGTCGATCATCGCGGTCGAGCCGGCGCGCGCGACCCCCGCGACGATGCAGGAGGCCATCCGCAAGACGGTGGGCTCGGCGCGCGTCGACGCGGGCCGGGTCAAGCTCGAGCTGCCTCCCCTATCCGAGAACGGCAACGCGGTGCCGCTCACGGTCAGCGTCGAGAGCCCGATGAGCGAGGCCGACCACGTGAAGGCGATCCACCTCTTCACGGAAAAGAACCCGCAGCCCGAGGTGGTCACCTTCCGTCTGGGGCCGCGCGCCGGGCGGGCCCGCGTGGCGACCCGTATCCGCCTGGCCGACACCCAGACGGTGGTCGCGATCTGCGAGCTGAGCGACGGCTCGTTCTGGTCCGATCGCGCCGACGTCGTGGTGACCCTCGCCGCGTGCATCGAGGAGGTGTAGTGGTGGCGAACGCCCTGGTCAACGTGCCGGCCCAGGCCCGACCGGGCGAGATCATCGAGATCAAGACGCTGATCTCGCACGCCATGGAGACCGGCTATCGCCGCACCCAGCTCGGCGCGCTGATCCCGCGCGACATCGTCAGGCAATTCGTGTGCGCCTACAACGGCACCGAAGTCTTCCGCGCCGAGCTCCACCCCGCCATCGCCGCGAATCCGTTCATCGCGTTCTCGACGATCGCCACGGAGAGTGGCACCCTCACCTTCCACTGGACCGGCGACAACGGCTTTTCGGTGACGGAGTCGGCCGCCATCGTCGTCGGTTGAGTGCGGCTCTTCGGCGCCGCGGTGGGTGTGGTCGCGCTGGCCGCGTCGGCCTTCGCGGGCGAGATCCCGCGCGTGGATCGGCGCTCGGGTTATGACTTCATGAGCCGCGAAACGCGCGCGATGCAGGACGACGATACCGCCAATCCCGGCCTGCTCTGGGTGCTCGACGGGGGAGCACTGTGGAACCGGAAGACCGGCGCCGCCGGCCGCGCGTGCGCCGACTGCCACGGCGATGCCCGGGCGAGCATGAAGGGTGTGGCCGCGCGCCATCCCTTGTTCGACGCCGCGCGCGGACGGCCGGTCAGCCTCGAGCAGCGCATCAATCTCTGCCGTACTGACCGGCAGCAGGCGCCGCCCCTCGCCTGGGAAAGCCGGGAGCTGCTGGCGCTGACCGCGTACGTCGCGCGCCAGTCGCGCGGCTTGCCGATCGAGATCGCGATCGACCAGCGCGCCCAGCCATTCCTAGACGCGGGCCGCGCCACCTGGGAGCGGCGCCAGGGTCAGCTCAATCTCGCGTGCCGCCAGTGTCACGACGCCAACTGGGGGCGGCAGCTCGCGGGCAGCGTCATCCCGCAGGCGCACCCGACTGGTTACCCGCTCTACCGGCTGGAGTGGCAGAGCCTCGGCTCGCTCCAGCGGCGGCTGCGCAACTGTCTCGTCGGAATGCGCGCGGACCCGTATGAATACGGCGCCCCCGAGCTCGTCGATCTCGAGCTGTTCCTGATGTGGCGCGCCCGTGGGATGACGATCGAGGCGCCCGCGGTGCGGCCCTGAGGGCGCCGGGCCGCGCCGGCTACGGCCGCTTCAGCTTCAGATCCTCCAGAGGCCCGGAGTAGGCGAAGCTCCGGATCAGGTTGATGCCCGGCTCCTCGACGCGCGGGCCGACGCCCCAAATGAACGCCAGCTCGTAGATCGGGACGTGGGTGAGCCGGTCGTGGAGGATCTGCTGGATCTGGTGGACGAGCGCCTCACGTTTCTTCACGTCCGTTTCGCGCGCCTGGCGCTGGAAGAGGTCCTCGACGTCGGGCATGACGCCCGAGGTGTAGATGCCGTTCTTGCTGACGTAGGCGTCGAGGCGCGTGGCCGCATTGCCACCCGCGCCGGTGATACCGACGATCACGTTCTTCAGCTTGCGCTCACGCCACGCGGTGGTCATGGCGGCGCGCTCCATGGTCCGGATCCTCGTCCGGATGCCGACGACCCCCAGGTACTGGGCCAGCGCCTCACCCATCGAGAAGTAGGGAGGCCACGGGTAGAGCTCGCCCGCGTCGAAGCCGTTGGGGTAGCCGGCCTCGGCGAGGAGGCGCTTGGCCTTCACGGGGTCGAAGGGATCCGGCTCGAAGAAGCGCGAGAACTCCAGCGCGCGCGGGATGAGCGAGCCCGTCGGCTTCGAGAAGCCCAGGGTCTCGGCCTGATTGAGGGCCTGGCGATCGATGGCGTGGCTGGCGGCCTGACGCACCCGCCGGTCGTGCCAGGGCGACTTCGGGTCCCACTGGTCGGGCAGGTCGAGCCAGAAGGTCCCCTGCGATTCCCGGGGGGCGACGAGCTTGAACCCCGGCGTGCGCTGAATATCCTCGGCCACCGGGCCGGTGAGCAGGTAGGCGATGTCCACCTCGCCCTTCTTCAGGGCGGCGGCGCGCGTGGTCTCCTCCGGCATGCTGCGGTAGACCAGCCGCTTGATGTTGGGGACCTTTCGCCAGTACCCCTCGTTGGCCTCCATCACCAGCTCGACGCCGGGATCGAAGCTCACGAACTTGTACGGCCCCGCGCCGATCGGCGCCCGCTTGAAGCCGTCCTCGCCCACCTTCTCGACGTAGGCCTTGGGCACGATCCAGCCGGAGCCGGTGGCCGACGTGCCGTAGAACGTCATGAAATCCGGCCACGGATCCTTCAAGACGAAGCGGACCCGGCCCGGGTCGACGATCTGCACCTCGCGCACCCGCTCCTTGAGCAGCTTCGCGCCCGCGCCCCGGTAGCGCTCGAAGGAGAACTTGACGTCCACCGCGGTGACCGGCTCGCCGTTGTGGAACTTCACGCCTTTACGGAGGACGAATTCGTAGGTGAGCCCATCCTTCGACTGCGTCCACGACTCGGCGAGGCTCGGGGTGTTGATGTTGCCCGGCATAGGCTTCACGAGGGCGTCATGGAGGGCGTAGAGCACCATGAAGGGCGTGATGATCCCCTCGGTCTCGGCGGGGTCAAGCCAGCGGGAGGCCAGCGTGATGTGGACGCCCCAGGTCATGGTTCCTTCCGGCGCGGCCGTCGCCGAGCCGGCGAGGCCGAACACCTGAGTGACGGCCAGAAGCACGACGACACGCGCGGTGAATCGGCTCATGGGCGACCTCCGAAACATGATAGAAGTATCGGCGATATCGAGGACCGACTTTGCGGGAGGGTATCACACCTCGTTAGGGTAGGAGGCCAAGCGATGGACCTGGGGCTCGAAGGCAAAGTCGCGATCGTCACCGGCGGGAGCCTCGGCATCGGCAAGGCGATCGCAAGGGAGCTCGCCCGCGAAGGGGCCGACGTCGCCATCGTGGCGCGCACGAAGGACACGCTCGAGGCGGCGGCACGGGGGCTGGCGGCGGAGACCAAGCGCCGCGTCATCCCGCTGGTCGCCGACGTGACGAGCCGGGCGCAGGTGGACGCCATGGTGGCCCAGGCCGCCGCGCAGCTCGGCGGGCTGCACATCCTGGTGAACAGCGGCTCCCCGCCGGGCGGCTCCGCCACCGCCACCGGTCCCATCGAGACCGTGGTGGACGAGGACCTGCTCCACGACTTCAACGTGAAGTACGTGGGGGCGCTCCGTTGCGCCCGCGCCGCGATCCCGTACCTGAAGCAGCACGGATGGGGTCGCATCATCAATATCAGCGGGACCAATGCTCGGAACGCCGGCAACTTGAGCGGCGGGGCGCGCAATACCTCCCTCGTGCACCTCACCAAGACGCTGGCCGTGCAGCTGGGCCGCTTCGGGATCACCGTCAACTGCGTCCATCCCGGCATCACGCGCACGGAGCGCACCCCCCGCCTCCTCGCCGCGCGCGGTAAGGAGCTGGGCATCGACCCGGCCGAGGTGGAGAAGACCGACTTCGCTCACGACTCGCCGCGCGGCAACGCCATCGGGCGCATGGTCGACGCGACGGAGATCGCCTACGTCACCGCGTTCCTCGCGTCGGACAAAGCCTGGGCGATCTCGGGCGAGCTCATCGTGGCGACCGGTGGCGCGGGGCGGTCGGTGTACTACTGAAGCGTGGCCCGGGACCGCGGTGATCACCCGCTTCTCGACCCTCTACGTCGGCCACATCGAGCTGGAGCGGTGTGGGCTGGCGGGCACTCCCGCGGATGACCGCCGGTATCCCAACGAGCGCCTGGTCGAGGTATTCGACACCGCGATGGCCCTGGCCCGCGCCGCCGACGGTCTGGGGTACGAGACCCTGTGGCTGGCCGAGCATCACTTCCAGCACGAGGGGTACGAGTGCATTCCGAGCATCCCCATGCTGGCGGTGGACCTGGCCCATCGCACCGAGCGCGTGAAGATCGGTTGCGCGTTCAACGTCGTCCCGGCGTGGCATCCCCTCCGCCTCGCCGAGGACTACGCCGTCGCGGACATCCTCACCAATGGCCGTGTCGTGTTCGGGGTGGGACGCGGGTACCACACCCGCGAGGTCGAGACCTTCGGCAATCCGATGCTGGATGCCGAGGCCAACCGCGAGCTCTTCGAGGAGCAGGTGGAGATCATCCTGAGGGCGCTCCGCGAGGAGTCGTTCTCGCACCGGGGGAAGCACTACACCCTTCCCCCGGAGGTCCCCTACCGGGGCTATCCGCTCAAGGAGATCACCTTGGTGCCGCGTCCCTTGCGCCAGCCCGTCGAGGTCTGGCAGCCCATCGTCAGCGGTAGCGCGCGGGGCCTGGACTTCATGGCCCGGAACCGCATCAAGGGCGTCATCTCCGCCACCGCGGAGGAGCTCGTCCAGCGCTGGGTCCGCGACTATCAGGAGACCGCGCGCCGCCACGGCCGCGCGCTCCAGCTCGGCGAGGATCTGATCCTCGGTTTCCGGATGTGCATCGACGACACCGCGGAGCGGGCCATGCAACGCGCGCGCCCGTACTTCGAGGAGCACGCCAAGGTCATGGCGCCCCTGGGGATGCTGCGCTACAGCGAGGAGCACGTGAAGGCCGTCGCAGCGCGTCAGGCGCAGTCGCCGAGCTCGGCCACCCTGGAGAATGGCGTGCGCAATCGCTCCTGGCTGTGCGGCCCGCCCGGAGACATCGTCTCCTACCTGAAGGAAGTGGAGCGGCAATACCCCGGGCTCGACCACGTCATGCTCGCCTGGGCGATCGGAACCCCGAGGGCCGTCATGGTCGAGCAGCTCACCCGCTTCGCGCGGGAGGTCATGCCCGCCTTCCGCTAGTCTTCGCGGATGAATCGAAACGGACTCACGCCGGCCCGCCGCAGTGTTCGCAGGCCCTCGGCCACGCGAAGCCGTCCGACGTCCGTATCCTGCCACCAGAAGAGCTCCCGATACCGCTCCGCGAGCGCCGACGCAGACACTCCCGCCCGAGCGTCTTCGTCGAACCGTTCCTCCCATTCTCGGATCCGGGCGACGTATTCACGACTCCCCAGGTTCAGCACGAACACCACACCCACGAGAGCGAGCAAGCTCATCTGCACAAACCGACCTACGGGTCGCGAGCCGTAATACAGGATCCAAACGAAATGCGCCCAGATCAGGAGCGGCACCGCCAGGATCGCATAGTGATCACGAACCCCGGGGGTTTGCCAGTCGCGACCCCCTCGACCAAATCCCACTGCGAGAGCGAGGCATACCATCGCGGCCAGGAAAAGGAGCAATCCCGATCCACGCCTGCGTTCGACCTCCCTGCTCTGAATTGCCCGGATGAGAGCCACCGCACTCGCCAGCGCCAAGCAGGGCATGAAGAAGGGCCACGGGGCCAACCTAAAGCCGGAGAAGGCGCGACCGAATTCTCCGGACAGGAATATCACCGAGACCGTGAGGATCGCCGAAGGATCCACGCCGCGATAGACCGAGCCCGTGGTAAGACCGACGAGAGAGATGAGCGCAATCGTCAACGACCCCCCCGCCCCCAGGGCCGCTACCAGCGCAGCCCGCCGGTTCCCGTTCTCGGCGCGCCATTCGAGGCAACCGACGATGAGCAGCCAAACTGCGAGCGCGGGCACGAGCACAAGGCCGATCGTGCCGCACAACGGCAGCAGAACCACGGACGCCGCTGACAGCAGCGCATATCCATCGGACATGCCGCGCTCGTGCCGCAGAATGATGGCGAGAAAGGCCGTTGCCACGAGCAGCCAGCACACGTAGTGCAGCCCAAAGTTCCACCAGGTGGCCGCAAGCCCCCACTGAAGGATCGTGAGCGGGAAGAACGCGTCCGAATACGCTGTCGAGCCTCGAAGGCGTCTCGCCATCAACATCAATCCCCCTGCCAGCGCGGCAAGGGCCAAGACGTTGACGACGACCCCGAGCCGAAAGTCATAGGTCGTGAAGCGATTGTAGAGCGCGACGAAAGCGACCTTTACCAGCGGGATCCGGTGATTGCCAGTTTCCGCCCAGAGCCAGCCCAGGGTGACTGGCTCCTGGCCGGTCAGGAACGGCACCAAGGCCCAGTCATCCGTATAGGGGTACTTCCGCCCGCGGAACGCGACTCGCAGGGCCACCAGAACGACTCCCGCCCAGACAGACCAAGCGAAGAGGCACGAGTCCCAGTCTGATCCGACGAGCTTCCCGAGCGGCTTGGTCACGGGTGCGGGGCCGGACCCGGGGCGTCAGTACCTCGCTGCCTCATCTCAAGCCCCCTGCGAAACTGCGCCGGTTGTCCTGGTGCCATGGTCGGCGGCTTGATAGACTCTGCCGCGATTCAGCCGTTCCCGCAAACATGGACGATCTGCTCATCCGCGGCGGCACGATCCTGGACGGTACCGGAGCGGACGGCGTGCGCGCCGACCTCGCCGTCCGACATCAAGACCCATTCCGACTTCACGCTGCCGTATACCCCGCGGGCCGAGAGCAAGATCCTGCAGGGCGTGACGACCGAGGTGATCGGTCACTGCGGGTTCTCGCTGGCGCCGGTCGTGCCGGGCCGGGCTCGGATCCTCCAGGAGTACCTCGCGGCGTTCGCCCCGTGGATCGAGACGCGAGAGACCACCTTCGCCGCCTACATGGACGGCTTCCCGGCAACCGCGGTCAACACCATCATGCAGGTCGGTCACAACACGCTCCGATTGATGACGGTCGAGATGGAGAATCGCGCGCCGACCGGGGACGAGATGGCGGTGATGGAGCGGCTTCTGGCCGAAGGGCTCGTGGCGGGCGCGCTCGGGCTGTCGTCGGGCCTGTTCACGGCTCCGGGCTCCTTCGCCCAGCCGGGCGAGCTGCTCGCCCTGCTGGCCGTGGTCAGGCGGTACGGCGGAGGGTACGCGACTCATCTGCGGAGTGAATCGGCGGCGGTCTTCGAGGCGGTCCGCGAGGCGATCGAGGCGTCTGAGATGTCAAGGGTTCACGTCCAGATCGTCCCATGAAGCTGTCCGGTCTCGACAATCGGGGCCGAGCCGGGCAGCTC
>Ga0207646_10003247_pt1 | contig 18529 bp, 14 predicted proteins | sample KBSK5502metaG_FD_184343 | JGI IMG/M metagenome (GOLD analysis project Ga0207646, IMG submission 184343) | Corn, switchgrass and miscanthus rhizosphere microbial communities from Kellogg Biological Station, Michigan, USA - KBS K5-50-2 metaG... | ecosystem: Host-associated > Plants > Roots >...
CGCCAATCCTGTCGTGTGACTTCCGGATCGAGCTTCAACCGCAGCGGTTCAGGTGCCACCTCTTCCATCGGTCGCTTGAGAATGAGTGTAAAGGGGTAGCGCTTGAAGACGGTCGCCTTGCCCGCTTTGAGCAGCAGCCGGGCTCGTCCCGGGTGTACCGGAGCAAGCGGGCGCAGCGCCTGGTCCACCACAAACACGTGTGACATGCCTGGTTCTTCCTTTCGTCGTCTGCCCCGTGTGGAGCCTCCGCTTGCGCGGGTGATGTTTTCCTCGCTCCTGTTCGCTGGCGGCCCTCTTCCCGCTGCACCGGCTCTGCTTCCCCGTGCACCTGTTTAACAGCAGGATTGCAGCGCCTGGGACTGGAAAGGCCATCCCAGGGTCCGACGTGTGGCGCTCCCAGCGAACGGCTCCTCGGCCCGCCTCTCATCGAGAGCGGCCGGGGGAGCTGGTCAGCATCGGGGCATCCCTCCTGCGGAAGCATGCCCCAGGGCATTGCCCGCAGGGTCGCTGACCGCAATGCTATACTATCAGCAGGTCAGTCACCTCATCCCTCAAGGGAGAGGCTTATATCCGAACTCCACCGCGTATTCCTTCTCTCTTTACTCTTCTTGCTCGTGCTCCGTATTGCGGAAGTGTAGCGCAACATGGAGGGGATAGCCGGGTAGCCAGGATGGCTTAGCCGCCTGGCACGTAGGGTTTTCGTTCTGCCCAAAAGCGCAGCTTGATGAGCGCACGTGTCTCTACTGTCTTGACCAACCCGGTTGTCATCCCAAGCTGCCGACTTACCTCCGTGTAGGACAGTGGGATGTCCTCTATGCCAGCGGTCGCCTCGTGTCCAAGCTGGTAGCGTGTCTGGATGACGCGCCGTTCTCGTGGGGAGAGATGCGTGAGCAACTGCGTCCCCTCTTGCCGCCGCAGAAGCCGCAGACGGGCCGTCCGGCCATCGATCATCATCTGGTGGTGGAAGGCATGCTCTGGGTGGGACGCACCGGCTCTTCTTGGCGCGAATTGCCCGAGCGCTTCGGGCCGTGGTCGACGGTGGCCAGTCGCTATCAACGCTGGTGCAAAGAGGGGATTTGGCAACGCATCCTCCAGGTCTTGCTCCCCCATGACACGCTGCCATGCTCCTCCTCCCCTTGATCTCGTAACTGGGACTGTAGTACTAGAGCTTCTATTTTATGGATTGAAGCATTGAAATGGCGCATGCACTTTGATAGAATACGAAAAGCCCTACAATTGAGGGTCACTCTCAGTGGGGTCCGATGGCTAGTGCTTATTGTATTCTTCATCTGAAGATTTAGCTGATTGGTAATGAGTACCAAGGATGGCTTCGATGACTACTTGTAAAGAACGCTCGCGCCCACGGCACCTTTTTTTCCTGACCTTTCTCCTCAGCATGCCCTTATTTTTCGTCTCTGCGCAAACAGCTAGTGCGGCACCCAGCATTCCAGGCTATACACTCACCGTCGCAGCAACCAATACCTCTTTTGAATTGGGGACTGGCAATCAATGGGTTATAGGTACATTGACCCTGCCAGGAAGTCCATACACAGATCAGTTCGATGGACATTGTTTTTTTCTCATAGACGGTCAACAAACAGTTGCACCATCAGTGAGCTTCGCTGGGCCTCCATGGAAAGTAACGTTTGAAGTTCAATTGCCTTTAAATTTGGCGATTGGTACACATACCATCATAGCCGGCTTTACCAGCACTACATACTCAACGACGATCTATAGCAATCCAATAACGGTAACGGTAACAAAAATCACACCTGGCTATTTAGCGGGTAATTTCTTTGAACATCAGTTCTGGCCGGCAGGGAAATCCGTTACGATAGAACTAAGTTTGAGTATAACCAGTGATCAACAGTCTGTTAGTGACTGGAAAACAGGCACGTACACGCTTACATTTACAGGTCCACAAAATATCACGAATACTGACCTTGCACTCGATAGCTCTGACGCCATCACCTTTACTTTCCCATCCCTCAAAGGAGAGTATCAATTCAGGTTAACCTTTAACGGGACGAGTCAGGTGAATGCTGTTTCCGAGAGCGGGACCATCAAACTCACCTATGCCAAACCGGTTACGATCTCCTTATACTCGACCCCAACGACTACAACAAATGGTACCAAAATGCGGTATTATGTGGTTGTAGCTGGCGTTTCAGGCTATCCATCACCAACTGGTCAGATAATTTTCCAAGAGGGGTGTTATGAATCGAGTCTTGTTGCCCTCGATTCACATGGCACGGCACTGGTGTCTCTCACCTGGACATATGTCACAGGTACCGGTTTAGGCGTCGGGTATTATGGTGACTACAACTATGCAGACAGCGGGGCTGGTTTCCCTTTCACAAATCCTGCTATTCCGACAACTGGTGGTACGAAGCCTACAAACCCTACAGCATCCCCTTCTGCGCGTGCCACTCCATCTCATACCCCTACTGTGACACCGACAAGCACAGCAACAAACACAACCGCCACGGGAACGGCAACACCAACTCCTGAGATGCAAACACACCTCGGTTCTGCCAACGCGAAGGGAGGCTCTGGAAGCTCAGCTACTTGGGTCCTGTGGACGGCGATCGGGCCTGTTTTATGCGCCTGTGCTTTTGGTGTTTTTCTTTTACGTAAGCGTAAGTTATGGGAGAGGAAACAAAGCCACTCCTCATCTCTTTCTAACAGCACACCGACACTCGTCGATAGCTCAACACAAAGCGACATGATGCAATAATTTGGGTCAGATAATCCTGCTGCTGAAATGACTGTAGAGAGCCTCTTGCCTCCAGGAACAGAAACCATCTAAGCTTGGATATGATCTGGAGGGAAAGATGCCGTCCATGCCACTTTTTTCGGGGGGAAGTGTAAATGTTGAGATTAGACAGGTCTTCCGCTCCTTTGGTGAAGCCATTTGTGTAAACTTTGACATTAAGCTGTCAATTTTCGGGTAATTATCCTGGCGATGGTATTTCTCCTGCTTTGGCCTCTCAAGGCAAACTCTCAGAAACAGGACCAGAATACGATCCTCTCCTCAGCAGCGTAATTACCAAAAAATCAACAGCTTAATGTCAAGATTTACACCTTGTATTAGTAGCACGAACTCCATATTTTCCGAAACTTATGTCAACACAGCCAACAGGAGCAAGTGTGAAGCGTACTTCAAGGGGTCCTCTATTTTCAAGCGTAATTCACAAGCCTGAGGACGATATTTCCCCTCCTTGTCTAAAGCCAGGGGACTCCATATCGTCTTTCAGCAGTTGCTAATCTTGTATCTGACACTTGCAACGTATCTTATTATCTGAAGAGAAGCCTATCAGCGATTGATAATCTTGCACTTGACTCCGGGCTTGCAACGTATCTTATTATCTAGAAAGAAGACTTAGCAATTCTCAACGAAGGTATCCGGCACCTATCCGTCCTGCTAACGCTGCTTCGCAGCTAGTGCTGCGCACTCAAGCAGGACGAAAGGAGAGGGAAAAGAAGACATTGAGAGAGAGTAGTGAATTACAAGCGCGGCGTGGCAGTGCACCTCAGCCTCCCCGCTGCCATGAATGTAACGAAGAAGCGCTTGGACGTTGCCCGGATTGCCATAGGGGTTTGTGCCAGGATCACTTCCCTAAGCAGCAACACTCTCCCTGTGCGCAAAAGCAAATGAAATTGGCGCAAACCCAGGTCTGCTACGTGTGCGGTACCCGTGTCCATCCCGACCAGTGGTCCCTTTCGCCCACTTCTCACTACATTGATCAATTTCGTTGCAACGGCTGTGGTCGCTATATCTGTGACGAGCTCCATACACAACGCAGAAGTGAACATACCTCCATTGTCCGCGAAGGTTTACGCGGTCATCGTTACCAGTACACCGTGCGCTATTGCGACCTCTGCGCACCCCTTTATCGTATAGGCGGTATCAAAGGATTGACCCGCTGGATTGTCACTGCCGGAACAGTGGCAGCAGGCATCCTTTTTTACTTTCATCCTTAACACTATCATTTTTAGGAAGGAACAGGCTGCGGAGAGGCAAAGGAACAACTCCTCTCCGCCTCATTGAACTATGACATCAAAACCAGCCATACAATCCACCTTGAAACGGTATCAAAGCGAGATACTTACGGCCCTCCGTCGCTCTATAGAGCGGGCCAAAGACGCTGCAATACACCCGGGTGCGGGCGACCCTACACCCTTTTATGGACAGATGCAATATCACCTGGGTTGGGTTGACACCAACTTCTCACCTGTAGCCAGCCACGCGGGCAAATTGGTACGCCCAACGCTGCTCTTACTGGCCTACGAAGCTGCCGGGGCAGCTCACAACGCGCATTATTTACGCCGTGCGCTGCCCGCCGCCGCCGCTGTCGAACTGACCCACAATTTTACGTTGATTCACGACGATATTGAAGACAGGGATGCCGAGCGCCGCCACCGCCCAACACTCTGGAACATATGGGGTATCCCGCAATCGATCAACACTGGCGACGGCATGTTTGCGCTTGCCCGTTTGACACTTTGGGAAGTAGTCGAAGAGGGAGTAGAGCCTGAGATCGCCGTCCGTCTCGGAGCCGTGCTTGACAGGGCCTGCCTCGTGCTCGTCGAGGGGCAGCATCTCGACATTAGCTTTGAAACCCGTGAGGATATTTCCGTTGCAATGTATGTGGATATGATTAGCCGCAAGACTGCGGCATTGATGGGCTGCGCTGCCGAAATGGGAGCGCTTCTTAGCACGCGCGACCAGGAAACCATCGATCGCCTGCGCAGCTTTGGTTATGCTATGGGCATTGCGTTTCAAGTACGCGATGACATCCTTGGTGTCTGGGCCAGCACGGAGGAATTGGGCAAGACGCCGGCGGGCGACATTTATCGCCGTAAAAAGAGCCTGCCCGTTTTACACGCGCTCGAACACGCCAGCGCTCCCGACCGGCAGTTTTTACGCCAGATCTACTCGCAAGAGGTCCCATTCACAGGTGCACAGGTCGAAGAAGCACTGGCCATTTTTGAGCGCACACACACAAAAGCCTATTGCCGTTCTTACCTGGCCGAACACTGCCGGTTAGCCTATGAAGCCCTGGCAAACGTCCCCCATCTCTCCGATCCGGCATCTGCACGCGCACTTGACGATATGGAGACACTGGTTCATTTTGTCGAGAGCCCGGCGGTAGGGTGAGTGCAAATGCGCGCCTACAATACATTCCTCCTTTTACAAGCTCCCCGCCAGCGCCATAGTCGGGAACACGTGCCGGTACAGGTGGTAATTGATGTAGAAATCTCGCGGGAAGCCCGTGCCCGTATACTCCCGCTCTTCCCACGTGCCATCTACCTGGGTTTCGCGAAGATACGTCAAACCACGCAGGCAGGCAGCATGCTGGCCCAGGCCAACCAATTGTAGGGCTAAGACAGCCCAGGCCGTTTGCGATGGCGTACTCTGCCCGATGCCCGCAAAGGAGCTGTCTTCGTAGGAGTAGCAGGATTCACCCCAGCCGCCATCACCGTTCTGATGCCCGAGCAGCCAGGAGGAGCCCCTATCAATCATATCCTGCACGGCGTACCCGCTATCGCGCAGCGCAACGAGCGCTGAGATGACGCACCACGTTCCGTAGATGTAATTGACACCCCAGCGACCGAACCAGGAACCGTCTGTCCGCTGCGTATGCCGCAGGTACTTGAGCGCCGCTCGTATGACCCGCTCCTTGTCCGGAGCATCTACATGTGCCAGCATTTCCAGCACATGGGCCGTAACGTCTTCGGAGGGCGGGTCCAACAGCGCTCCGAAGTCGGCGAATGGCAGCCGGTAGACGATCGCTCGCGTATTGTCCTTATCGAACGCCCCCCAGGCCCCATTTCTCGACCGCGTGACCAGCACCCACTGCACAGCACGATCCACTGCGGCCTGCACGGCTGTCTCTGCCCCAGCTTCGAGCAAAGCCAGGACAACGACCGCCGTGTCGTCGATATCTGGATAGATGTCATTCTCGAATTCGAACGCCCAGCCACCACACGGCACAGTGCCACAACGCACCTGCCAATCGCCGCCTGTGGAGATCTGCTCTTGCAGCATCCATTGGACCGCACGTTGCATGCTCGGGTGGTCGCGATCCAGGCCGGCGCGGCGCAGGGCCAGGAGCGCCCAGGCGGTATCCCAGACCGGGGACATACAGGCTTGAAACCGCCACCCGGTCTTGTCTTCCAGCACGAAGCCCTCCTGCCCCTCGATTCCCCGGCGCATGATCGTGTGATCGGTGCCCATGCCTTCCAGATGCAAGGCGATCAGCGAGTATACCCAGGGCGGTTGGATACCACCCCAGCTCCCATCTGCCTCCTGTCGTTCCACGATCCAATCGACCACGCGACGCCGGGCACGTGCCCGACCGGGCTGCCACGGAAAAGCCTCATACAGCTTGAGGAGCTTATCGGTCCACCAGAAGAGCCCCGACCCGGGGACTCGGGTGAGCAAGCCCTCGGTTCCAGGAACAACCAGCTCCGGCACGCTACAACCCAGCGACCTTACCGGACGACGGGAGATCACTATCAGCAGTGGGGCGATGGTACCACGCGCCCAGCAGGCGAAGTCGTAGAGGTTGAACGGCACCCTGGGCGACAGGTAGATCAACTCCGGCGGCATGCTAGGGATGCCAGACCATGGATACTGGCCGAATAGCGCCAGCCAGATTTTGGTAAAGACCCTGGCCTTCGCTATCCCTCCTTGTTGGTGAATAAGCGTGAGCGCTCGCTGCATCGCGTCGCTGCCGGGATCAACCCCGAGTACCTTGAGCGCGACATAGGCTTCGATCGTGGTGCTCAGATCCGCGGGACCGCCGAAGTAGAGTGCCCATGAGCCATCATCTCGCTGATTGTTCAGGATGTGCCGTATAGCGCCATCCCTGATCCGCTCCAGGCTGAGTTCCAGGAAACGCAGCAGCAGGACGTGCTCTGCCGTCATGGTCACATTCGTTTCCAGCTCGCCGCACCACCAGCCCTCGGCATCCTGATGCTCCAGCAGCCATTGCACTGCCTGATCCAGCGCTTGCTTCAACTGGGGGTCCCCCCCCTTGCTCAGCTTAGTATTATCCATAAGTAAACCTTTCGAGAGAAGGAGAATGAAGGAAGAGCTACAATGCAAAGTGCAAGGATACTGCCCAGCCTGCTTGCTTTCCTTCGTTGAATATGGTAAAGTATTCACAAGTCTTTTCTCATTTTTTATTGTAACAAGAAAAGGCATCTTTTTTTATCCTTTTGGGACTACCTTAAAAACCAGTACAGCTTATCGATTGTGCAGGGGGAGGAAAGCAAGCTATGGCGATCACATTACGCCAAAATCTTCGAGTCGCAGCGTATATCGTCCGGCAGCGGCTGAGGGGCAACGAGAAGTTTCCGCTTGTGCTACAGCTGGAGCCGCTGTATCAGTGTAACCTTGCCTGTGCCGGCTGCGGCAAGATACAGCACACCCAGGATATTCTGGCGCGGCGACTTTCCGTCCAGCAGTGTATCGACGCAGTTGAGGAGTGCGGCGCGCCGGTCGTCTCCATCGCTGGCGGCGAGCCGCTCATCCACCGGGAGATCGATCAGATTGTGGCAGCGTTGGTAGAACGCAAGCGCTTCATCTATCTGTGCACCAACGCCATTCTCATGAGCAAGAAGCTCGATCAGTTCAAGCCATCCCCCTATTTCTCCTGGTCGATTCACATCGATGGCTTGAGGGAGCGCCACGATCAATCAGTTGACCGGCAGGGCGTATTCGATAAGGCGATCGAAGCAATCAAGGAGGCCCAACGCCGGGGATTCCGGGTTACCACCAACACCACTTTCTTCACGCAGGACGATGCGCGCAGCATCCGTGACGTACTCGACTTCCTGAACGATGATGTGCGGGTAGATGCCATGCAGATCTCCCCGGGTTACGCCTACGAGAAAGCGCCGGACCAGGAGCATTTTCTCGGCGTCGAGCGGACGCGCGCTATCTTCCGTCAAGCCTTTGCAGATGGCAAGCGCAAGAAGTGGCGCCTGAACCACTCCCCTCTCTTCCTGGACTTCCTTGAGGGCAAGGTCGACTATAGCTGCACCGCCTGGGGTATCCCCAGCTACTCAGTGTTGGGCTGGCAGCGGCCTTGTTATCTGATGGCCGATGGGTACGCTAGCTCCTATAAGGAGCTGATCGAGACAACCGAGTGGGAGAAGTACGGGCGGGGCAAGGATCCTCGTTGCGCCAATTGCATGGCGCATTGTGGCTATGAGCCCTCTGCGGTGACAGCCACCATGAAGTCGCCCCGTGAGTCGCTACGAGCCACGGTCGATGTGCTGCGTGGCAGCGTGCGATCTACCCTCACTTAAAGTAGGCATTCCGCCAGGAGGCTAGTGGACGAGGTTGCATTTGAATGAGTCTAGAAGAACGGTAGTACAAAGCTGATGGCTGAGCAGTTACAGCGGGTGATGGGAGCGGGTGACGAGGTCTTCTTGACGGGGGCCGGCGGATTCGTAGGAAGCCACGTACTTCGTGCCTTGCTGGCGGCTCAGTATCGCGTGCGTGCTCTGGTGCGTCCAGGTTCCGGGCCGCTGCCCCCACTTGACGGGTGTACGGCCGTATGGGGTGATGTCCTCCGCCCCGGTGATCTGGTCCAACACATGGTGGGTTGCCGCTATCTCGTACACGTGGCGGCCCTCTACTCCTTTTCCCCGGGCATGCGTCACGAGATGTTCGCCACCAACGTGCGCGGCTGTGCCGGGGTGCTGGAGGCAGCACACCTGGCAGGCATTGAGCGCGCCGTCATCACCTCGAGCTCGTCAACCGTGGGGCCGAGTTATGGGGGGCATCCTGCGACTGAGGATGACTGGGACGTCGAATCTGGTTCCTCAGCATACCACCGATCGAAACTGCAGCAAGCGCGAGTAGCGCTTGCTGCACAAGTACCGGCCGTTCTCGTCTTGCCGACCGCGCCCATTGGGCCAGGAGACTGGAAGCCGACTCCCACGGGAAAGATGGTAGTGGACTTTATGCGCGGGCGGATCTTTGCCACGTTGGGCGGCGGACTGAACATAGTGGCAGTGGAGGATGTGGCAAGGGCGCATGTACTGGCGCTTCAACATGGACGTCCCCGGGAGCGCTATCTGGTGGGCGGTGAAAATATAAGTCTGTCCCAGCTGTGGGAACGTCTGGCTCAGATCTGTGGTCGCACTGCCCCGACCGTCCGCATTCCCTTTCAGTTGGCACTTACTCTCGGCTGGGCTGACGATCTCCGCTGCCAGCTCTTTCGCAAGGGGAAGGGCGGCATGGCCGCGCCGCTGATCCCACTCGAAGGCGTTCGGATGGCTCGCCATCATATGTACGTCAGCTCTGCCAAGGCTCGATCTGAGCTTGGCTATGAATCAACATCCGTAACCGCAGCACTGGAACGGGCAGTTCGGTGGTACTGCGACAACGGGTATGCCACTTAACAAGAACGGGGGAACTTCTTGGGGCATCATTACACGACTCGTAGCCGGTGCGCCTCATCGTTACCTGGTGATGCGTAGCGTGGAGATTCTGGCACCAACATTCCTTGAGTACTGGGCAGTGCGGCGCACACTCCCCCATGCTCGTGCTAGCTGGGCGGGCGTGCGATTAGCACGCTGGAAAGGGGTACGCCAGGGCTCCATCGTAGTAGTGTGTGGTCTGGCAGGAGCGCTCGCACCCAGCCTGCGTCCGGGGACCGTCCTGATACCTGACCGGGTCGGCCTTGCTGATGGAGGGATCGTGCATTGCGATCCCGCACTTGTACAAGCGCTGGTGACAGCCGCACGCACGCTACATTTTCAACCTGACACCGGGCCGCTGCTGACTACCCAGTCCCTTATTGTCGGCGATGATCGTCACGATTGGTTCCAGAGGGGCTTCGTGGCTGCTGACATGGAGACGGGCCTTCTCGCAGGACGAAACCTGCGCGTGGCGACGATCCGGGTCGTACTAGATAGTCCAGAACATGGCATCTCCCCAGACTGGCTGCGGCCCACGAGGGCATTGCTGCAGCCGCCGCTCTGGCGGGAGTTGTTCTGGCTCAGCCGTGTTGCTCCCCAGTATGCACTGCGAGCAGCACACGTGCTGAAAGCCGGGCTTGACACTGGGCCAGGCAACATATTTGCTGAGTAAAGATTGTATGACGGAAGGAGCTGACGCAGTGAGCACTAGTGAAGATGCATTAGACACATTGAGGGAAACCAGCCGAACGTTCTTTATCCCCATAAGCCGTTTACCAGCCGGACTGCAGGATGCGGTCATGTCGGGCTACTTATGCCTGCGTGCCATTGATGAAGTGGAAGATCATCCTAGACTGGATAATCGCACGAAGGCCATGCTGTTGCACTCCATCAGCCACACGCTGCAAACGACCTTTGCCGCTGGCGACTTCACAACAGCGTTGGGCGGCTACCAACAGGAACTTCCAGAGGTGACACTTCGAGTGGGCGACTGGGCGATGCTCGCACCCCCATCCGTCGCTCCGCGCGTGTGGGAGGCAACGGCGACCATGGCGGACCGCATGGCACAGTGGGCAGATAGTGCCTGGATGATCCGGACAGAGGCGGATCTGGACCGCTACACGTTTGGGGTAGCTGGCTCGGTTGGCCTGTTACTGTCGGATCTGTGGGCCTGGTACAACGGAACACAATCGAACCGCATCCACGCCGTGGGATTCGGACGTGGCCTACAGGCCGTCAATATCCTGCGTAACCACGCAGAAGATGTGGTGCGCGGTGTAGAGTTCTTTCCATCCGGTTGGCGAGCAGAGGACATGCATGCCTACGCACGTCGCAATCTGGCCCTGGCCGATGCCTATACCAATGCTCTTCCTCCCGGTCCCGTGTTGGACTTTTGCTCCCTACCGCTCGCTCTGGCCTATGCCACCCTGGAATCCTTAGCCCGTGGCGACAGTAAGCTCAGCCGCAGCGAGGTGCTCCAGATCGTTGACCGGCATACTTCAGGACGGTTGTGATCGCTCGCATACTGCTGCCGGACGGTGCTGCGCTGTAAATTTGCCACCATCGAGTGATCATATTTACAGATAGTTGCGTGCGAACCAGAGCTTCCGCTGCGGAGTAAGCACTATGTACCTTAACACAATCTCAGGCATTCTATTCGGCTCTTTATTTGTATTATTCATCAACCTCCTTCTTAACCTCCTTGTCTTTGATCGACTCAAGTCTGCTACAAGCGAAGACGTGCAAAGAGAACTCGGCACTTGCCCAATGGTTTCCATTCTCGTACCGGCACGAAATGAGGCAGATCATATAGAGGAGTGTGTGCGTTCGCTGATAGGACAAAGATACGAAAAACTGGAAGTGCTGGTTCTTGATGACCAGAGTACCGATGAAACGCCGGCTATTGTACAGCGAATGATTGACGAACTGCCGCATGAACAGAAGAGTCGCTTGCATTTACTGCATGGTGAAACCTTACCAGATGGCTGGATGGGAAAAAACTTTGCCTGCTATCAGTTGACACAGTACGCTCAGGGCGATTATTTGCTCTTTACTGACGCCGACTCGGTTCATGCGCCACAGACGGTTAGTACAGTTATTCAAGGGCTGCATGATCGCGGCGTCCAATTCCTCACAGCGCATCCCCGCTATATCCTCAGTGGGATAGGAGAACGCCTTGCTCTTCCATTGCTCTATTTTAAGGTCTTCACACTCTTGCCCCTGGTGCTTGTGAGGCACCGACCAGAGCCAATTCTAGCTGTAGCCAATGGGCCGTTGCTCTGCTTTCAGCGCCCAGTCTATGAGGCAATAGGCGGCCACAAAGCAGTGAAGACCTCTATCCTGGAAGACAATTCGCTAGCTCGTAAGGTCAAAGCAGCCGGGTATCGTATGGCCTATGTAGATGGGCAAGACCTGGTGAGCTGCTACATGTACGATTCCTTCGCTGAACTATGGGCCGGGTTCTCAAGAACTTTCTTCGCTTTTTACAACTATTCACTCCTGGCTGCATCGGCAATTATCATTCTCGACCTGACGCTTTTTGTGGTGCCACCTCTGCTTGCACTGGCATCGCTATTTGTCCCTCTCGCCCCACCCACCGTGCTATTCTCGCTCGGTGGCTACACACTTGCCGTATTGATGCGGGTACTGCTGACCCTTGCCTGCGCACGTTCTCAGCGCGTCCTGTTGTTGCTCAGTCCGCTGCATCCAATCTCCATAGTGCTTGAATGCCTGTTCCTACTAAACTCGATCCGGTGGCATTACCGGAAAAAGGGCGCTATGTGGAAGGGCCGCTATTATATGCAATAGGTGATAGTGCACTCTTCGCCAAAATATTGTTACCAGGCGTATAATATATAGCTACTACCGAGTTATAAGTAAGGGGTACTGCTATACCCATTTTGCTCGCTACTCGCGTCAATTGTTTAGCTTAAAAACACACAAGAAAAGGATGATCTTCCTCCATGGAAACACAGGAACGAGAGTCACAAATGCTTGCAGCCATCTGGACGGAGGTTGAGAGCCGTTTCGCTGGCTACGATGACCTGGCTCATGGCTGGGAGCATACCCAGCGGGTCTATCACCTGGCGTTACGCCTGGCGGAGCAGGAGCACGCCAACCGCTTTATTGTGGGGATGGCTGCGCTGCTGCATGATCTCGGGCGCAGCACCAAAGACCCCACACGGTCGCACGCGGAACGCTCCGCCATACTGGCCACCACGCTACTGGCTCCCTACGATCTTCCACTCGACACCCGGTATGCCATTATGCACGCGATCCTTGCCCATAGCTATAGTCGCGGCATCGCCCCGGCAACTCTGGAGGCCCGTGTGCTCTATGATGCGGACCGGCTGGATAGTTCAGGTGCAAGCGGGGTGCTCCGCTGGGCCATGACCTCGACGCATCGACGCTGGCCCGAAACAAAGACGTACCATCCTCAAGATCCTTTCGCTACACAGCGGATGCCGGACGATAAGCACTACCTGCTCGACCGCTTCTTCACAAAACTCTTGACTCTCGAAAAGAGTATGACCACAGCAGCGGGAAGGGCAATGGCGCAGCGCCGCACCGCCTTCCTACACCTCTACTTGCAGGAATTCCAACGCGAACTACAAGAAGCTGGGCTGAATGCCGAGCTGGAAGAGAAAGTCTCTTCAGTCTAGCGGCGTGAACTGCTGGCTAAAGGGTGAGGTGGAATCGTCAATGCAGCTCCCAGATGGTCACAGTCTTACCGGAAGCCGTTGCTACCTGTTTGCCGCTTGAGGACCAGGCGAGGGCCAGCACAGGGGCATCCTGGTGCACCCTCAGCAGCGGGGGTTGAGCCTGGGCCGGGTACCAGATGGCCAGCGTACCATCGTCCCCTCCTGTGGCCAGCAAACGAGCATCAGGCGACCAGGCTAGCGCGCGGACAACGCCCTTGTGAGCTTCTAAACGCTGCGGCATATCCATACATTGATTCCCGAAGCTTCCCTGGCCCTGCTGCTGGCAGACCAGGCCATTCCAGAGACGCACTATGCCGTCATCTCCCCCTACTGCAAGCAGCCCGGAGGATGCAAAGGACAATGCACGCATAGGAAGCTGGGCGTCTATAAAGGCGCCATGCGTTTGCTGACCATTTCCAGCATGCCAAACACGCACGGCCCCGCCATGCGAAGAGGTTGCAACAGTCCGCCCATCCGCTGCCCAGGAGGCGGATTCAACCGCGGTGGTATGCTGGGTGAAAACAGTCTGCGGCATATAGGTGGTAGCATTCCAGACAATCGCCCGTTTATCCAACCCGGTAGAAACCACCTGTAAAGGCTGCCAGGGCGACCAGGCAAGAGCTGTCACCTGGTCGGTGTGCGCCTGGGCCGGCTGGAACAGCGCAACGCCTGTCAGGGGATTGAAGAACATTACCAGATTTGCCACAGCGGCGGCGAGCTCCTGACCATCCGGAGACCATGCCACGGCACGCACAGCATTCGCCTGCGGTAGACGTACATGCACAGTACCGCTCAGATCCCAGGTAAGCAATTGAGCATCGTTCGCGCCGCTCGCCAGCATGTTACCGCCGGGTGACCAGGTAACTGAACGTACAGTCCGCTGATGTTGCTCAAAGACCAGCACCCGCTTTGCCGCCGTAGGTATCACTGGTTGGGTCGTCGTAGTTTGTGCAAGTCTCATAGGCGCCATGGCCGGGGGCATAGCAACAGAGTCGGCAACAAACCGGCGATAAGCAGCGTAACCAAAACCAAGGCTGCCAGCAGCAAAAGCGGCTCCTCCCAACGCTAAAAAGGCCCGGCGTGTCCACCGGCTCTTCCTCTTCGTCTGCTTCTGCCTGAAAACCGGCAACGCTGCAGGGGTATTATTACCCAGTGCAGGAAAGTATGCCCCATCAGCAATGGTCTCGGAAGCATAGAAAGAGGATTGAGGAAGCTCCTTCCCTTGCATCAGGATTGCGACAGACCCATCCATCACGTACGAATCCAGGGCGAGCTTCGCGCCCACACCCACACCCGCTGCCATTAAACTCCTGTCATCGGGCAGGGCAGGCCCGCCGGATGGATAGCGCAGCATATAGACGAGTTTATTGCCAAAAAGGTCCGTCCGTGGCAATTTCAATTCTTCAACGATAGCAGGTACAAGTGCGGCAACAGGTGCGTCTGCCGCAACTTCCATAGGGCGCACCGCGCCATAGGCATTCTCCTCTAACAATATCCGGACCGTCTGCAATGCTATCTTCCCCCTTTAACTCTACTTCCACGCCAAAGTGTACCATGTTGGTTCATTTTTGTTCAGTGTTATGGGGCAAATAGGCTATCATTGATGAGGAATAGGAAAAACAACCTTAACACGCAGTTGTCTTAACGCACGCCAGGCATGGAGCGGGGCTCTGTTGCAGGATTGAGAGCTTTGCGCCACTGCTCAAGGCAATACTGCTATCTTGAGACCTTCTCCACTGGCAACTTTGTCCAGCGCTTCACGGGCAAATCGTAGAGGGAAACGATCAGTCACCATCTGTTCCACCTTAATCCGGCCTGACTCAATGAGTTGAAGAGCCGTTTGATAGTCAGCACGTCGGGAATTTGCACTGCCAGTTACCTCTAGTTCTTTGTAGTGAATGAGGTTGGCCTCGATCTCTGCCCAGCCCTTGGCAGCCAGGCCTGCAAAGATATTGATACGTGCCCCCTGATGAGCCATATTGAGTGCGTCATTCACCAGCGTAGGTACACCAATGCAGATAATGATCGAGTCTACTCCAAGACCTCCTGTAACCTCTGACACCAGTGAAGGAAGATCTTCGGCAGTGGGATCAACGGTGATATGTGCTCCAAAGGCGGAGGCAACCGCACGGCGAGGAGCAGAAGGATCGCTTACTATGACGGTCCGTGCTCCGGCCAGGAGAGCAAGCTGGAGATGAAACAGGCCGATAGGGCCTGATCCCATAATGAGCACGCTGCTATTCAAGCGTATCTGGGAACGATGGTGGCCATTGACGCAGCAAGCCAGCGGCTCAGCAAGGGCCAGGTATTCCGAGGGCAGATCATTTCGCACCACAAAGAGATTACCTGCTGCTATGGCGTCGGCAGGAATCCGTACATACTCACTCAATCCCCCTTTCACATCATAGCCCAATATTTTTTGGTTGGGACAGACATTCTCCATTCCATCCTGGCAGTAAAAACATCGCTGGCAAGCTATCACCGGAGCTATCGCCACTGGCGCTCCGACCTCATACCCCCTTACCTGTTTCCCTACCTGATAGATATGGCCTGCCATTTCATGGCCTAGGATGGTGGGCGGATGGATGCCCTTCGTCTTTTCCCCACGGAAGATACGCACATCGGTTCCACATATCGTGTTGGCCCCTACCTTGACCAGAACTTCGTCCGCTCCGATATCGGGTGTATCAACCTCGGTTACTTCCATCTGGCCGGGACCCTGAAACACTGCTGCAAGCATCTTGTTCCTCCTGTCTGTTATGCTTCATGCCCCGCAACATATTGGGCTACGTCATGCATCAGGTCCCGCATTTGGAGATAAGTAGCAATATACTTCTCCACATAGAATTGGTATTCTTTGTGCCGTTGCTGATCTGGCTCAATGCGATAGCTCGTGTGGACCATATGGTCTGCTGCTGCTTGGATATTCGGGTATATTCCCGCGCCAACCGCTGCCAGTATCGCCGAACCCAGGACCGCTGCATTCGATACTGTGGTGAAGGTAATAGGAAGGTTACTCACGTCCGCGTGAATCTGCGCCCATAATTGGCTCTTCAGAGGACCTCCGCAAGCAACGATCTGTTGCGGCTCGAAGCCATACTGGCGGAGTGTCCGAAAGATAAGTTCTGTTCCATAGCAGATACCCTCCATAATCGCACGATAGATATGCGTCGCGTCGTGCTTGAGAGTCAGTCCCCAAATCATCCCGCGTGCTTCGGAGTCGGTATAGGGAGTGCGGTTTCCTTGCCAGTGATCCAGCACCAGTAGTCCATCAGAACCTACAGGCAAGTTCTCAGCACGCTTATCAAGCAGTTCATAAAGGCCGAGCCCCAGCATATTGGCCTCCTCAAGAAGTCCTCCACAGAAATTATCCCGGAACCATTTGACGATAGAACCAGTGGACACTTGACCACCCTCCACCACGTACTGGCCGGGAACCACAGCGTCGGTGAAGGCACCAAAGAACCCCGGTCCGTAGATGGCCTGCTCGGACACGCCGAAAATAGCATGTGAAGAGCCCGTGATGAGGGCGATCTTGCCCGGAGCCAGCACATTCAGGCCCACTGTACCCACCATCGAATCCGCCCCACCTTCAGCAACCGGAATACCAGGGGGCAGACCAAGCTCCTCAGCGGCTTTCTTGCTAAGACCACCCACCACGGTACCCATGTCCAGTACCTTCGGGGGAAACTTCTCGAGAAGATCATCCAGTTCAACGGCCTGATAGAGGCTGGCTGGGAAACCGCCGTTGTTGCGGTCGTAGTACCAGCGAAGGCTGGCGATGTTGATACTCGCCGTCCATTCGCCAGTGAGACGGTAGGTCATCCAATCAGTGTATTCGCAAATATGTGTAGCAGCCCGATAAATGTCTGGTTCATTCTCCTTCAACCAGAGGGCTTTACAGGGCATCCACTCCGCTGACACTTTGGCGAAACCGTTGTACTTGAGCGCGGCATCCCCCGTTTTAGCGATCCGGCGTGCGTGCTCGGCAGCACGCACATCCATCCAGAGGATGGCTGGCCGCAGTACCCGGTCGTACTTATCCAACGCGACGACTGTGCAGGTTGTGCTGTCTAAAGAGAGGCCAGCGATCTCATTGGGCGCAATGCCGCTTTTACTCATCATCTCCCTGAACGCCGCTACCAGAGCCGACCACCACTCATCAGGGTCTTGCTCTGCCCAACCAGGGCGTGGATGCTTGAGTGCATACGTGTGGCTCGCGAAGCCCACCTGCGTACCTTCCCTGTCAAAGATAGCAACACGCACGCTCTCCGTTCCACCATCTATTCCCAGGAAGTAAGGGCTGCTCGCCATCGTCGGTCTACCTTTCAAAACATGGTAACACGAGTGTACTGTATGTGTATTAAAACATGTTTCAAAGTATATGGCCTTTTGTGTCCATTCATGGACATTTATGCCACTTGTTCCCAGATAATGGTCTGCTCGCGCTCCAATAAACGACAATCACGTGGCTTGGCATTGGCCGGTTCCCCTTTCACTCGCTTGAAAGCCAGACGCCCGTCTGAGTAGATGGAATTGATCTGTTTGATATACCTGTTTTTCACCAGCACGATATCGCCTTTGTGAAATCCGGCCAGCTCGTCATTCACCTGATAGCGCACCCGTCCTTTCCCTTTCTGTGGCAGACTGTGATACTGCTTCCGGGTTTGCCTGGCGCGAAATCCGATCTGATAGCGGTTGGCCGCTGGCACTGCAACGATCGCTCCTGTGTGATAGGTCGCAAGACAAAGCGCATCGATGATATGCGTTTTGGGTAAACCCCGCCATTTACGGAACGTAGCGGTCTGATAGCCAAAGAGCGTGGAGAGGGGCGTTTGTTCGCCCAGCGTGGTGTAGAGGTAACGTTTCCCCTGCATCGAACGCTGCGCCATCTGGTCCAAGTGCGAACTCGCTCCTGTCACTTTGAGCGTCATTTTGCCTTGGTGGAGTTTTGTATGGCAGGGTTCACACAGGGTCAAGAGGTTCGAGATCGTATCTTTCCCGCCGTGCTCTCGGTAGACAAGATGATGAGCTTGCAGACGACCTCCCTGTTTCCCGCACTGCTGGCACGTGTACCCATCCCGCATCAGGCAGGCGATACGCAGATTTTCGTCCAACCTCGTTGGCTCTTGATACTGGCTCCCTTCCAGTTCCGGGTTATTGAGTCTGGCGATGTCTACCTGGACGTCCTCGATGACGAGAGACGAAAGAGGGAGTGGAATCTGTCTGACCACGCGGATCACTTCCTCAACATTGGTTTTGATCGATGGAGGCAGCCGCTCACTGCGCCGGTTTGTGGCGCGGTTGAGGAAGCGTTTTGGGCGGTACCACTGTCTGGCTCGACGGCTCTTGCGGCGGTCTCGGCGGTCATCCATTTTGTCTTTCAC
>Ga0207646_10003248_pt1 | contig 18526 bp, 12 predicted proteins | sample KBSK5502metaG_FD_184343 | JGI IMG/M metagenome (GOLD analysis project Ga0207646, IMG submission 184343) | Corn, switchgrass and miscanthus rhizosphere microbial communities from Kellogg Biological Station, Michigan, USA - KBS K5-50-2 metaG... | ecosystem: Host-associated > Plants > Roots >...
CCGGCGTGGATCGCGCCCGGGCCCGTGCCAGACCGTTTCCCGGCTCCACGGCGGCGGAGCGCCTCTGGGCGCTGGCCGTCGCGACCGGGCGGGAGCTCGTGCCCGGCCAGGCGGCCGCCGAGGAGGCGGCCCTCGCGGCGGAGCGGACGCGACTCGCCGGCGACCTCCATGCCGTCGTGCTGCCAAGCCTTCGGCGGGCGATCGCCGAGGCCGAAGGGGGCGGCACCCCCGAGGCCGTGGCGAGGCACCTCCGAACCGTCGATCTCGAGCTGGAGCGGTTGATGGCCGACCGCTGGCCCGTCGTCCTCGAGGCATTCGGTGTGATCCGGGCCCTGGAGGACCTGGCCGAGCGACTCGAGGCCGACGGGTCGCCGCCGGTCACGATCGAGGTCGAGCGCGGCGGGGCAGGGGACCGTCAGCCCGCGCCGGTCGAGCGCGCCGCCTGGCGCTTCGCCCAGGTCACCCTCGACAACGCCGTCCGGCATGCGGCCGCACGCTCGATCACGGTGTCCGTGGCGGCCGAGCCCGACCGCCTCCGCCTGGTCGTCCTGGACGATGGTCGAGGACTGCCGGCGACAGCCACGCCGGAGCGTCCACACGGCCGCGGCCTGCTCGATTCGACCCGCCGGGCGGCCGAGGTCGGGGCGATCGTCGACGTCCGGTCGCGGCCCGCGGGCGGGACGGAGGCGATCTTCGCCTGGAGCGCTCCGGTCCGCCGCTGATATCGCCAACGCCGCCGATTCGTGCGGGAATCGGGCCTCGTCGGGCGTAGCCCGACGCGCGCGCGAACCCAGTCGACCGAAGATTCCGCGTTGGCTGGAAGCAAAGAACCCGGTGCTACACTCCCGGCCGTGTCAAAGAACCTCGTGATCGTGGAGAGCCCCGCGAAGGCTCGGACGATCGAGCGGTACCTGGGTCCGGACTACCAGGTGCTCGCCTCCTACGGCCATGTCCGCGACCTTCCCGAGAACCCCGGCAAGGGCAAGTTCGGCGTCGACGTCGACCGCGACTTCGCCCCGGAATACGTCGTCTCGGACGACCGCCGCAAGCAGGTCGCCGAGATCACCAAGGCCGCCAAGACGGCCGACACGGTCTTCCTCGCGACCGACCTGGACCGCGAAGGCGAGGCGATCGCGTGGCACGTCGCCGAGGCGGCCAATGTGCCGCCAGACAAGACCCGCCGCGTCACCTTCAACGAGATCACCGAGGGCGCGATCCGCGACGCATTCGCCCACCCGCGCAGCATCGACACGAACCTGGTCGACGCCCAGCAGACCCGGCGGATCGTCGACCGGCTCGTCGGTTACACCCTGAGCCCGCTCCTCAGCCGGAAGGTCCGATCCGGTCTGTCGGCCGGACGGGTCCAGTCGGTGGCCGTCCGGCTCGTCGTGGAGCGCGAGCGCGAGATCAACGCCTTCACCGCCCGCGAGTACTGGACGCTGGAGGCGATCCTCGCGACGGTTGCCGGCGACACGTTCGCGGCCGAGGTCGTCCGGATCGACGGGGCGGCGCTCGACGTCGCCGACGGGGAGACCGCGGAGCGACACGCCGCCGCGCTGCTCGACCTGCGGCCGCGGGTCACGAAGGTCGGGACGCGCCGGCAGAGCCGCCGCCCGGCACCGCCGTTCACCACCTCGACGCTCCAGCAGGAGGCGAGCCGGAAGCTCGGCTTCAGCCCGAAGCGGACGATGTCGGTCGCCCAGCGCCTGTACGAGGGCGCCGACACCCCGGACGGCCACGTCGGGCTCATCACCTACATGCGGACGGACTCGACGGCGATCGCCGGGGTGGCGATGGGCGAGGCGCGCGATGTGATCCGTGGCCGGTTCGGCGACCCGTACACGATGCCGAAGGGTCGGGTCTACCGGACGAAGACGAAGGGTGCCCAGGAGGCGCACGAGTCGATCCGCCCGACGTCGTTCCGGCGCGACCCCGATTCGCTCGCCGGCTCCCTCGCGGCCGACGAGCTACGCCTCTACCGCCTGATCTGGCAGCGGGCCCTGGCGTCGCAGATGGCGGCCAAGGAGCTGGAGACGACCACGATCGACCTCGCCGACGGGCCGTACGAGCTCCGGGCGAGCGCGACGAAGACGCTGTTCGATGGGTTCGCCGCGGTCTACACCGAGGGTCGCGACGACGGCGAGGACTCCGAATCGAACGGAGGGGCCGCACTGCCGGTCCTCGGGGAAGGCGACGTCACGACCGTTCGCGACGTGACTCCGAGCCAGCACTTCACGGAGCCGCCGCCGCGCTACACCGAGGCGGCCCTGATCAAGGCCCTGGAGGACAACGGGATCGGCCGGCCGTCGACCTACGCGGCGACGATCTCGACGATCCTCGATCGCGGCTACGTCCGGATCGAGGATCGCCGGCTGCGGCCGGAGCTGATCGGCGAGGTCGTGACCGACTTCCTCGTCGAGCACTTCGCGGAGTACGTGGACCTGGCCTTCACCGCGCGGATGGAGGAGGAGCTCGACGAGGTCGCGGACGGCCGGCGCGAGTGGGTGCCGCTGCTGCGCGCATTCTTCGGCCCGCTCAAGGATCAGGTCGACGACGTCCGCAAGAACGTCAGGCGCAGGGACGTCACCACGGAGCCGAGCGACGAGGTCTGCTCCGAGGGCCACCCGATGGTCATCCGGCTCGGCCGCAACGGCCGATTCCTCGCATGCTCCCTGTATCCGGAGCACAAGGAATCGCGGCCGCTGCCGGGCGAGGAGGCACCGCCACAGGCCGGCGAGGGCGAGGTCTGCCCGCAGTGCGGAGAGGGCACGCTCGTCGGGAAGCGCGGCCGCTTCGGTCCGTTCGTCGGCTGCTCGCGCTACCCGGACTGCACCTACATCCGCAAGGAGGGCCCGCCGCCCCCGGAGCCGCTCCCGTTCGTCGTCACGTGTCCGAAGAACAACGACGGCCAGCTCGTCCCGCGTCGCGCCCGCCGGACGGGCAACGTCTTCTGGGGATGCTCGAACTACCCGAAGTGCGACTTCACGACGAACTTCGAGCCGGTCGGGGCGATCCACGATGCCGATGGCGGACCGGTCGCACGGCACGGCGAGACCGGCATCTGCCTGCACTGCGGTGCCGACGTCCCGCTGCCGGAAGGCAGCGAGCTCGTGGGCGCTCGGCTGGCCGGAGGGCCGCCGAACCCTGCTGCGCTGGCCAAGCCGGCTCGCGGCGGCGCGCGGCGCGGCCGCGCCGGCGGGACGGGCTCGCCGCGGGGTGGCCGGGCGACGGGCGGGCGATCTGGAGGGGGAGCCCGCGGCGGACGACGAAGCGCGACGTCACGGCGGACCGGGACGGCGCCCGACGCGTGAACCGCGAGTGACGGCCGCCGCGGCTGAGTCGGCGCTCCGGGACTTCCTCGGGTCACTGGCCGCCCGCGACACCTCTCCCCACACGCAACGCTCGTACGCCGGGACGCTCCGGTCGTACCTGGAGTGGCTCGCCGCCCGGGGCGTCGATTGGCGCGCCCCGGCCCGCGGCGACCTTCGGGCTTACCTAGCCATCCTCGGGATGGGCCGGGCCCGGAGCTCCACGGCCCAGCGCCTCGCCGCGATCCGCTCGTTCCACCGGTTCGCCGCCCGCGAGGGCCTCGCGCCCGGCGACCCGTGGGGCTCGATCGCGACGCCCCGCTTGCCGCGCCGGCTGCCGCGCGTCCTCGAGATCGACGAGGTCGAGCGGCTGCTCGCCGCGGTCGACGACGACCTCGCTGGCAACGAGCCGCACGAGCTGTCGGTCGCGATCGCGCTCCGCGACCGGGCCGTCGTCGAGACGGCCTACGCGGCCGGGCTCCGGATCAGCGAGCTGGCCGCCGCCGAGCTGGCGTCCCTGGACCTCCGCCGCGGTGAGGTCCGGGTCCTCGGCAAGGGCCGCAAGGAACGGATCGGCCTGCTGGGCCGGCCGGCACGGGCGGCGCTGGACGGCTATCTCGCCGACGGCCGGCCGATCCTCGTCCGCCGGCGGCCAGTCCGAGAACCCGAGCCAACCGTGATCTTCCTCAACCATCGCGGCGGCGCCCTGGGCGTCCGCGGCCTGCGCTACCGGTTGGAACTGCTGCGTCGTCGAGCCGGCCTACCCGTCGGCGTGTCGCCGCACACGCTCCGCCACTCGTTCGCGACGCATCTCCTGGAAGGCGGAGCGGACCTGCGGGTCGTGCAGGAGCTCCTCGGTCACGAGAGCCTCGCGACCACGCAGGTCTACACGCACGTCTCGCCGGCGCGGCTCCGAGCGGCGTACCGCGGCGCCCATCCCCGCGCGTCTCGCGCACCAGCGCCCGTCCCGGTCCCCGCCTCCCGCGCCACCGCTCCCGCCGACCGCCGACCCGCGTGACGTCGTCGCGCGCCCTCGCACGGGCGGGGCTCATCGTCTCCGGGGCGTTCCTCGTGTCGCGCGTCCTCGGCTGGTTCCGGGTCGTCGTGATCGTCGGGGCCGGTCTGCCCGCGACCGACCTGGACGCGTTCTTTGCCGCCTTCCGCCTACCCGACCTGGTATTCCAGCTCGTCGCAGCGGGAGCCCTGTCATCGGCGGTGATCCCGATCGTGTCGGCGCTCCTCGCGACGGATGAGACGGCCCGCGCCTGGCGGGTCGTCTCGACGATCGCCAACCTCATGCTCGTCGGGCTGCTCGTCCTCGGCGTGATCGTGTTCATCGCCGCCCCGGTGATCATCCCGACGATCATCGCGCCGGGCTGGGACGACGTGCGCTGGGCGAGGACGATCGATCTGACCCGGATCATGATCCTGAGCCCGATCTTCCTCGCCCTCGGTTCGCTGGCGACCAGCGTGCTGAACGCGCGGGGATGGTTCGCGGCCTCGGCGATCGCCCCGATCGTCTACAACCTCGCGATCATCGGAGCGGCCCTGTTCCTCGTCCCGACCCTCGGTGTCACCGGCCTGGCGATCGGGGTCGTTGCGGGATCGATGGTTCACCTCGGGGTCCAGATCCTGCCGCTGCGCGCGCTCGGCTTCCTGTACGTGCCCGCGGTCGACCTGGCCGACCCCGATGCGCGCCAGGCGCTGAAGCTCATGGCCCCGCGCGCACTCGGCCTCGGGGCCGGCCAGATCACGTTCGTCGTCGTGACATCCCTGGCCTCGACGCTGTTCGTCGGCGCGGTCACTGGGTTCAACGTGGCATTCACGCTGCTCCAGATCCCGATCGGCGTGATCGGCGTGCCCCTGGGGATCGTCGTCCTGCCGTCGCTGGCGCGCGAGGCCGCGACCGGCAACCTGACCGCGTTCGCCGACTTGATGTCGCGGGCGATCCGGCTGATCGTCTTCGTGATGGTCCCGATCACCGCGATCGCGATCGTCCTGCGGTCCGAGGTCATCCGCCTGCTGTTCGGCGGGGCGAAGCTCGATGCGTTCGGCTTCGACCAGACCGCGACGACCCTCGCTGCGTTCCTGGTCGGGCTGACCGCCCACGCCCTCATCGCGGTCCTCGCCCGGGCCTTCTACGCCCGCCAGGACACGCGGACCCCCGTCGCCGCGGCGGTCCTCGCGGTCGCCGTCAACTCGACCCTGGCGGCGGTCCTCGTCGGGCCGCTCGGGCTGCCCGGGCTGGGCCTGGCGATCGCCGTCGCGGCGTGGCTGGAGGCGATCGTCCTCGTCGTCCTCCTGAAGCGCTCGCTGCCGGAGCTCGAGATCCGGCCGATCGGCTCGCTGGCGCTCCGTTCCCTCGTGGTAGCGGTCGGCGGCGGGCTGGCTGCAGCCGGTGTCGCGGCCGGGCTCGGGCTCGCGCTCGGGACCGACCCATCGCGAGTGACGCTCGTCGTCCGGATGACGATCGTCGGGTTTGTCTGGCTCGTGACATCTGCCGCGATCTCCGTCGTGTTGCGGATCGGCGAGCTGCCCGCGATGATCGGGCTCATGCTCGACCTCGTCCGGCGGCCGCGCGAGGCATGACGACCGAGACCGCCACTGCCGAGCCATCGCAGATCGACGACGCCGGGTGGGATCGATTCGTCGAGAGCGGTGAACCTGGCTCGTACCTCCAGTTGAGCGGCTGGGCCCGCGTCAAGGCCGTCAACGGCTGGTCCCGCGAGCGGATCCGCGTCGACGACCCCGCGCCCATCGCCGCCCAGGTCCTCGTCCGCCGGCCGCGCCCCCTGCCGTGGGCCTTCGCCTATGCCCCCCGCGGGCCGGTGGCCGCCGCGTGGAGCGCGGACGCGGTCACCGCGTTCAGCGACGCCGTCCGTCGGGACCTGCCGGAGCGAGCCGGCCGGATCTCCCACCTCAGGATCGATCCCGAGATCGAGCGGGACGGGCCGCTCGACGGGGACGGCGCGACGCGACACGCCCTGCGCAGCGCTGGCTGGCGACCCGCGTCGCCGATCCAGCCGAACGCGTCGCGGATCATCGACCTGACCGCGGATGAGGATGCGCTGTGGGGCGATCTCCGCAAGAAATGGCGGCAGTACGTCAACAAGGCCCGCAACGGCGGGATCGTGGTGAGCGACGGCGACGGAGCCGATCTCGCCGAGTTCTATCGGGTCTATCGGGAAACCGCCGACCGCGCCGGCTTCCTCATCCGGACCGAGGGGGCATACCGCGACGTGTGGGAGGCATTCGCGCCGACCGGCAACGCGCGTCTCCTCTTCGCCCGTCGTCCCGACGGCGCGGCGCTTGCGACGCTGTTCCTCGTCCGCTGCGGGACGCGGGTCGTCGAGCCGTACGGGGGAATGACCCTCGAGGGCGGCGAGTCGCGGGCGAACTACCTCCTGAAGTGGGAGGCGATCCGCTCGTCCCGAGAGCGGGGCGCCACGGCGTACGACCTGTGGGGCCTCGCAACCGGGGGCATCGCCCACTTCAAGACCGGGTTCGGCGGCCGTGAGGTCCAGTACATCGGGGCGTGGGACCTCGTCCTCGACCCGCTCGGACGACAGACGTACGAGCGGGCCCAGGGGGCCTGGGTGTGGTGGGCTCGCCGGCGCCACGGGCTCAACGGGTCGGGCCACGCCAGCGGCTTCACCGGGGGCGACGCCACTTGACCTCGATCCATCGGGCGTCGCCGGCCGAGCTGGCCGAGTGGGACGAGCGGACGGTCGACGCTCCCGGCGGCCACGTCTTCCAGTCCCGCGCCTGGGCCGCCCATCGTGAGGCGAGTGGCTGGACGGCCGATCACCTGGTGTCCGACGACGGCTACCGCGTCCTCGCTCTGCGCCGGCCGTGGCCGCTGGTCGGCGGCTGGAGCGCCTACCTGCCGCGCGGGCCGATCTCGTCGGGCGAGCCGGCGGCCCGAACCGCGGAGCGGCTGGCCGCCGTGGTCGACCACCTGGCCGCGGCCGACGAGGCCGACGCGGCGGACATCGCCGTCGTCGCGACCGACGCCGAGATCCCGGCCGCGACGGGCTACCCGGCCCGCCTGGCAGCCATCGGCTTCCACCAGATCGAGGAGATCCAGCCGTCGCGCCACCGGATCTCGCTGCCACTTGGCGGTCACTCGGAAGACGAGATCCTCGCCGGCATCTCGAAGTCGACCCGCCAGCGGATCCGCAAGGCAGACGACGACGGCACGATCGTCGTTCGCCACGATGGCCGCGTCCCGCCTTCGGGGGTTGGAGCTGGTTTCGCCGTCCCGGCGGAGCCGACCGAGATTGCCCTTGACCGGTTCTACGACCTGCTCCTCGAGACCGGCGAGCGGCGGCACTTCAGCTTCGGGCCGCGCGACTCGTACCTCGCCTGGTGGCGGGCGGCGCTGCGCGCCGGTCATTGCGTCTATCTCGAGGCTCGGTCCTCGGACGGAGCGCCGCAAGCGGGGCTCGTCCTGTACCGCCACGGCGAGCGGCTCTCGACCGTCCACTCGGGCGACCACGCGGCGGCCCGTCGCGATCATCCCGGAGCGCTTCACCTTCTCCGCTGGCGGGCCATCCAGCTGGCGATCCGCGAGAACCGGAGCGAGATGGACCTCGGTGGCGTCGACGTCGCCGGCAGCCGGCGGGAGCCGCGCGAGGACGAGCCGATGTGGGGCCTGTACCAGCACAAGCGCTCGTTCGGCGGGGAGTGGCTGGAGCTGACGGGCGCTCACGAGCGCGTGCTCGACCCCACGCGCTATCGATTGGGACGCCTGGCCGGCCGCGTCGTGAGTGTGGTGGGTCGCCGATGAGCGCGAGCGCGCCATCGATCGCCGACCTCCTCGCGGCCGCCGAGCCGACCGAGCCGCGACCGCTCGGCGAGCTGATCGCGCGATTGACGGCGGACGGCCGTCTCCGTGGCGCGCGCGATGGCGGCCGGGCGATCGGGCCGGCGGCACTCGCCGGTGTCCTGGTGCGTGGTGTCACGGAGGACTCAAGGACGGTCGGTCGCGGCAGCCTGTTTGTCGCCGTGCCCGGCCTCCACGTCGACGGCCACGACTTCGTGGCGGGGGCGGCCCGCGCCGGTGCCGCCGCAGCGCTCGTGGAGCGGCCCGTCGCCGAGGCCGCGTTGCCCCAGCTCGTCGTGGACCGCGGTCCGCGCGCCCTGGCCGACGCCGCGGCGTGGTGGTACGGCGATCCGTCGCACCGCCTCGGGATCGTGGGCATCACCGGCACCGACGGGAAGACGACGACCTGCTTCCTCGCCACCGCCGCCCTCGAGGCAGCCGGGCTGTCGACCGGGCTCACCGGTACGGTCGAGACCCAGATCGGCGATCGCCGCGAGGCGAACCCTGAGCACTCCACGACGCCCGGCGCACCGATCCTCCAGCTGGCGCTGCGGGCGATGGCCGAGGCCGGCAACGTCGCGGCCGTCGTCGAGACCACATCGCATGGCCTCGCCGCCGACCGCGTCCACGGCATCGCCTACGACGTCGCGATCCTCACGAACCTGACCCACGAGCACATCGAGTTCCACGGATCGTGGGAGGCGTATCGCGACGCCAAGCTGTCGCTGTTCGAGCGCCTGGCGCGAGGGCCGGGCAATCCGCCGAAAGAGATCGCTGGACGCGCCTGGCCCAAGGCCGCGATCGTGAACGCCGACGACCCGAACGCCGGCGCGTTCGTCGGCGTGTCGCAGGAGGCCGGTGCCCGCGTCCTCACCTACGGAACCGATCCGAGCGCCGACGTCCGCGCGACCCACGTCGCCGAAGACGCGAACGGACTCAGGATCGCGGTCGCCGCCCCGTCGGGCAGCGCGGAGCTCGACCTCCGCCTGGCCGGCCGGTTCAACGTCCACAACGCGCTGGCGGTCATCGCCCTGGGCGAGGTCCTGGGGCTCGACCCGGCGGCCGTCCGCGCGGGTCTCGCGTCGGTGCCCGGCGTCCCCGGCCGGATGGAGCGGCTGGATGCCGGTCAGCCGTTCGGCGTCGTCATCGACTACGCCCACAGCCCCGCCTCGCTGGAGAAGGTGCTCGGCCTCCTGGCGCCGCTGGCGGCCGCTCGCGGCGGCGATCTGATCGCCGTGTTCGGATCGGCTGGGGAGCGAGACGTGGAGAAGCGGCCGATCATGGGCCGGATCGCCGGCCGCCTGGCCCGGCTCGTCATCGTCACCGACGAAGACCCGCGGGGCGAGGACCCAAGGGCGATCCTCGACGCGATCGCCCGCGGCGCGGAGGACGCCGGCAAGCGCCGGGAGCGCGACCTGTTCCTGATCGCGGATCGACCGACGGCGATCGCCGCCGCCTTCGAGCGGGCTCGGCCCGGCGACATCGTCCTGCTGGCCGGCAAGGGCCACGAGCAGTCGATCATCGGGCCCGACGGCCCGGTCGCCTACGACGAGCGAACGGCCGCCATGGCCGCCCTGGCGGCGCTCGGGTACGGGAACGGCTGACCGAGCTCCGACATGCGCGGCTGCCTGTTCGTCCTCGTCCTCGCCGCCGCGCTGATCGCCGCGATCGCCTGGTTCGCCGCCGAACCGGTCGTCGACGCGGTCGTCCGGTCGGCGCTGGGGGGCAGTGGGGTCCGCGCCTCGTCGCTGACGGTGACCGCGAGGTCGGACCCGCCGCCCAAGCTGATCCTGGGCCGCGCCGACACTCTCACGATCGATGCGTCCGACCTCGACTGGCGGACGCTCCAGGCCAAGCGCCTCCAGCTGACCCTGGATGGCGTCGACCTGTTCGCCCGCACGATCACGACGATCCACGGCACGATCGATGGGGCCGAGATCACCGAGGTCGGCTCGCCCGACCCGATCCAAGTCGCGTCGATCGCCCTCGACGGCCCGGCCGGCGAGGCGGCCGTCACGATCACGATTGAGCGCGCCGCGATCCGCGCGGTCGTCCTCGCAGCGGTGCAACGCCAATTCGGAACCGGGGCGACCGACGTCCAGCTCGTCGCCCCGAACGGCCTCCGCCTGACGACACCCGGCGCCACGATCGAGGGCACGATGGTCATCGCGTCGGACGGTTCGCTCGCCTTCTCGACCAGGCTCGGCGAGGTGACGATGCTCCAGGTCGACCCGGCGATCCCCATCGAGCTCCGCTCGATCTCGGTCGTGGACGGCGGCCTCCGGATCGGCGGCGTGCTCGACGCGAACGGGCTGCTGCGCGGGTGACGCCGGCTCCTCGAACGAGAGGCGAGCGGCGGCGCCGGGAGCCCGCTCGGACCGGCTGTATCCTTGCAGGCCGATGACACAGCCCGCCACGACGCCAGAAGGACCGGACGCCGCGCCACGCGGCACCCGCCGGTCGGCCGCGGCCGCGACCGGCGGGGCGGCAACCCGAGCGACGGTCGCCACACGGAAGCCGAAGGCCGGCCGCAAGCCGAGTGGGCCGCGGCGCACGCCGCCGCCGTCGTCCGGTCCACCCAAGACGTCGCCCGACAGCGACCTCCGAAAGCTGCGCGACCAGCTCATCGCGACCGTCCGTGGGCACTATCCGCAAGCCGACCTGACGCCCGTCGAGGGAGCGTTCGACCTGGCCGTCGACGCCCACAAGGCCCAGCAGCGGGCCACCGGCGAGCCGTACGTCACCCATCCGATCGCCTCAGCCCAGATCACGGCCGACCTCGGCATCGACCCGGTCGCCGTGACTGCGGCGCTCCTCCACGACGTACCCGAGGACACCGAGTACAACCTGTCGGACATCGAGGAACGGTTCGGGCCAGAGGTCGTCCGACTCGTCGACGGCGTCACGAAGCTGTCGAAGTTCAGCACCCACAGCCACGAGCAGCAGCAGGCCGAGAACATCCGGAAGATGCTCCTGGCGATGGCCGAGGACATCCGGGTCGTCCTCATCAAGCTCGCCGACCGGCTCCACAACATGCGGACGCTGTACGGCCTGCCGTCGGAGAAGCAGCTCCGGATCGCCCGCCAGACCCAGGAGATCTACGCTCCGCTGGCCGAGCGGCTCGGGATCTGGCAGATCAAGTGGGAACTGGAGGACCTCGCCTTCAAGGTCCTCGAGCCCGAGCGCTTCCGCGAGCTGGCGAAGCTCCTCGACACCCGGCGCAAGGGCCGCGAGGACTACATCGCCCGGGCGATCGCCGAGCTGACGCCGAAGCTCGAGGCGGCCGGCATCAAGGCCGATCTCCAGGGACGGCCGAAGCACATCTACAGCATCGACAAGAAGATGCAGCGGAAGTCGGCCGAGTTCGCCGAGATCTACGACGTCTACGCGATCCGGATCCTGGTCGACGAGATGCGCGACTGCTACGCCGCGCTCGGCGTCGTCCATTCGCTGTGGCGACCGATCCCCGGCCAGTTCGACGACTACATCGCGGTTCCCAAGAACAACCTCTACCAGTCGCTCCACACCGCGGTCATCGCGCTCGACGGCAAGCCGCTCGAGATCCAGATCCGGACCCATGCGATGCACCAGGTCAGCGAGGTCGGGATCGCCGCCCACTGGCGCTACAAGGAAGGCTCGAAGAGCGACCGCGAGTACGACGCCAAGCTCGCCTGGCTCCGCCAGCTGATGGAGTGGCAGCGTGACGTCTCCGAGTCGGACGCGACCGAGTTCGTCGAGGGGATCAAGCTCGACATCTTCCAGGACCAGGTCTTCGTGTTCACGCCGAAGGGCGACATCAAGGACCTGCCGGCCGGCGCCACGCCGCTCGACTTCGCCTACCGGATCCACACCGACGTGGGCCACCGGACGATCGGGGCGAAGGTCAACAACCGCCTCGTCCCGCTCGACTACCGGCTCCGCAACGGCGACATCGTCGAGATCGTGACGACGAAGGGCGAGCACGGCCCGTCGCGCGACTGGCTGAACCTCGTCCGGACCTCGCACGCCCGCGAGAAGATCCGCCAATGGTTCAAGCGGAAGGACCGTGACGAGAACATCGTCCACGGCCGCGAGTCGCTCGAGCGCGAGCTTCGCCGGCTGGCTCGGAAGACCCTCCAGACGGTCGGCAACGAGCGGATCGCCGAGGTCGGCCGGTCGTACAACCACGAGACGCTCGACGACTTCTACGCCGCGATCGGCTACGGGGCGGTCAGCGCCCAGCAGGTCGTCGCGAAGCTGGGCGTCCTGGACGACACCGAGGTGGGCCTGCCGACCGTCGCCCCGCCGTCGACCCAGGAGGCCCGGACCGGCGGCGTCCGGGTCAAGGGCGTCGGCGACCTCCTCGTCCGGTTCGCCAAGTGCTGCCACCCGATCCCGGGCGACCCGATCGTCGGGTTCATCACCCGCGGCAAGGGCGTGACCGTCCACCTCCGGTCGTGTCCCACCGTCCTGAATGAGAAGGAAGTCCCGCGGCTGATCGACGTGGAGTGGGAGGCGGCGCCGACCCAGACCTACCCGATCGCGATCCGCGTCGAGGCCTACGACCGGACGGGACTCCTCAACGACATCACCCAGGTCGTCGCCGAGAACAAGGTCAACATCGTGGCCGCGTCGGTCCACGTGAACCCGGACCACACCGCGGTCGTGACGACGACGCTCCAGGTCGCGTCGGTCTCCCAGCTCGCCCGGGTCATGGGCCGCATCGAAGGGCTGAAGGACGTCATCAACGTCCAGCGCGACCTCAGCTGAGGCCCTCTGGCGGGTGACCCCGGGCGGCTAGACTCTCCCGACGATGCCCACCTTCCGCGCCCCGCGGGGCACGCGCGACCTGCTGCCCGCCGAACGCACGGCGATGCTCCGGCTCGAGGCCGTCGCGGCCGGTCTGGCGGCCCGCTACGGCTACCGGCCGATCGAGACGCCGCTGTTCGAGCAGACCGCCGTCTTCGAGCGCGGAATTGGCGACTCGACCGATGTGGTCGAGAAGGAGCTCTTCCGGCTCGCTCCGCGAAGCGAGGAGGGCGAGGCGTGGGCGCTCCGGCCCGAACCCACCGCCGGGATCGTCCGGGCCTACGTCCAGCACGGGATGCAGACGCTGCCCCAGCCCGTGAAGCTGGCCCTGGTCGGGCCGATGTTCCGCTATGACCGTCCGCAGGCGGGCCGCTACCGGGAGTTCTGGCAGTTCGACGTCGAGGCCATCGGCGATCCGGGCCCGGCCGTCGACGCCGAGATCATCGAGCTGGCCGACCGGTTCTATCGCGACGCCGGGATCGCCGACGCGGAGATCCTCCTCAACTCGATCGGCGATCCGGTCTGTCGGCCGGCCTACATCAGCGAGCTGGCCGCGTTCTATCGTGCGCATGTCGACCGCCTGCCGCCCCTGGAGCGAGAACGCCTCGACCGGAATCCGCTCCGGCTGCTCGACTCGAAGGAGCCGGCGATGGTCGAGCTCAACGCGGCGGCTCCCGTCATCACCGAGCACCTGTGCGACGCCTGCGCGGCCCATTTCGCCGGGCTGCGGGCCCACCTCGACGCGCTCGGCATCCGCTACCGCCTGGACCCGCGACTCGTTCGGGGGCTCGACTACTACTCGCGGACCGCGTTCGAGGTGTACCCGAAGGACGCGACCGGCCAGCAGTCGGCGATCGGCGGCGGCGGACGCTACGACGGACTGGTCGAGCTCCTCGGTGGCCGGCCAACCCCGGGGATCGGGTTCGGGCTCGGACTCGACCGGATCCTCCGGGCCCTCGAGGCGGGGGGCGCAGCGGCGGTACCGGATCCGGCGACCGCGGTCGTCGTCGTTGTCGGGGCCGACCCGGCCGCCACGGCCGAGCGGCTCAGGGTGGCGACGATCCTCCGCGCCGCCGGTCTGGCGGCACGATCGGAGCTCGCGCCGCGCAAGCTGGGCAAGCAGCTCGAGGCTGCGTCACGCGACCGGGCCCATTTCGCGGTGATCGTCGGCGACGAGCTCGGCAACGGCCAGGTCCAACTCCGCGATCTCGAGGCCGGCACCCAGAAGGCCGTCGCGCTCGACGACCTCGCCCGCGAGGTTGCCCGGGCGCACGCCAGCCATCGACACGGAGCCGCTCCGACGGCTTGAGACGCGCGATCCGGCCTCCCGCCGGAATGGCTATTCCCCGGTGAGGTCCGGTCGCCCGAAGTCGCTCATCGCCCGACGGAGGACGATCGCCGTGTCGGCGGAAAAGGCCGACAGGATGACCGTCTGCGGGCGCTCGTGGGCATCGAGCCAGGCGGCGATCTCGCGAACCGCGACCGACGCCGCCTTCGCCGCGGGGTAGCCGTAGATCCCGGTCGAGATCGCCGGGAAGGCGACGCTCGTCGCGTCGACCCCCTCGGCCAACGCCAGCGATGACCGGTAGCAGCTCGCCAGGATGTCGGCCTCGCCCTGGTCACCGCCGGACCACATCGGCCCGACCGTATGGATCACGTTCCGCATCTTGAGCCGGTGGCCACCCGTGATCCGCGCCTCGCCCGGCGGGCACGGGGCCAGCCGGCCCGCCTCCTCGGCGAGGCCCGGCCCGGCCGCGCGGTGGATCGCGCCATCGACGCCACCGCCGCCCTGGAGCGAGCTGTTGGCGGCATTCACGATGACATCGACGTCGAGGTCGATGATCGACCCGATCGCGATCGCGATCCGCGGACCGGCCGCGATCTCGTCCCGCCCTTCGCGATCGGCGACGTGCAGGCCGGCCGCCTTGAACTGGAAGATTCCGATCAGGTTCCCGTCGGGGTCCTTGAGCCAGGCCGCCCGGCCGGCGCCCATGTCGGCGATGCCCTCGACCGTCTTCGGGAGCTCGTACTCCTCGAAGGCGACGCCGCGCTCGCGGAGCCCCGCGACGTCGGCCTCGATGTTCGTTGTCCGGAAGGCCATCTGGGTGTGCGCACCGGTCGCCGTGCCGGAGCTCCGCGAGATCGCGAAGAAGGTCCCGTCGCCGGCCGCGTAGTAGATCGTCGTCGGCGTCTCCTGCTGGACGCTGAACCCGAGGACGTCCTCGTAGAACCGACGCAACCGGGCGACGTCGGACGTCGGCAGCGTCGCGTAGACGGGACGATCGGTGAGCATCGCCGACTCCTCGCTGGTCGGGGGAACTCCCGTACGATACCTCGGTCATGACCGACTCACCCCCATTGGATCGGGGCGCTCTCGACGTGCCCGGCGACCGCCTGGCGACGCCCTATCGGACGCACACCTGTGGAGCGCTGCGTTCGACGGATGCCGGGTCGACCGCCCGCCTGTCCGGCTGGGTCCATCGCCGCCGTGATCACGGCCAGCTGATCTTCCTCGACCTCCGCGACCGCCACGGCATCACCCAGGTCGTCGTCGACAAGTCGGACGATCCCGAGGCGCACGCCGTCGCAAGCCGCGTCCGGAGCGAGTTCGTCGTGACGGTCGAGGGCGAGGTGGCGAAGCGGCTCGCCGGGACGGAGAACCGCCGCCTGCCGACGGGCGAGATCGAGCTGCGCGGGCGTGCGGTTCGGATCCTGTCCGAGTCGAAGACGCCGCCGTTCTACATCAACGACCCCGACGCCCAGATCGACGAGGCGCTGCGGCTCCGCTACCGCTACCTCGACCTCCGCCGCGAGGCGATGTCCGAGCGGTTGCTCCTCCGGAGCCGGCTCGTCCAGGCGATCCGCGAGGTCCACCACGCCCACGGCTTCGTCGAGGTCGAGACGCCGAACCTGATCAAGTCGACCCCCGAGGGGGCGCGCGACTTCATCGTCCCGTCGCGCCTGCAGCCCGGCTCGGTCTACGCTCTGCCGCAGAGCCCGCAGCAGCTCAAGCAGCTCCTCATGGTCGCCGGCGTCGACCGCTACTTCCAGATCGCCCGGTGCTTCCGGGACGAAGACCTCCGGGGCGACCGCCAGCCGGAGTTCACCCAGCTCGACCTGGAGATGAGCTTCGTCGACGAGGACGCGGTCATGGCCTTCGTCGAGGCCATGGTGATCGAGGTCTGCCGGGTGACGACGCCCGACCGACCGATCGCCCAGACGCCGTTCCCGCGCTTCACCTTCGCCGAGGCCCTGGAACGGTTCGGCAGCGACAAGCCGGATCTCCGGTTCGGGCTGGAGCTGGTCGACCTCGCGCCGCTGTGGGCCGAGGCGCCGTCCGGATTCCGCGTGTTCGATGACGCCCTCCACGACGGTGGCCGGGTGAAGGCGATCGTCGCGCCGGGCATGGGCGGGATCTCCCGCCGCGAGATCGACGAGCTGACGGAGCGGGCGAAGCGGCTCGGCGCGAATGGCCTCGTCTGGCTGGCGGTCGAGGAGACCGGCGCCGTCCGATCGTCGGTCGCGAAGTTCCTCGGCGAGGACGGCGCGGAGCGGCTCGTCGCCCACGCCGGCGCGAGCCCCGGCGACCTGGTCCTCGTCGTCGCCGACGAGTCGACCGTGACCGCCGAGGTCCTCGGCGGGCTCCGCGTCGAGCTCGGGGGCCGCCTCGGCCTCGCCGACCCCGATGTCCTCTCGTTCTGCTGGATCCATCGCTTCCCGATGTACAAGTGGGACGTCGAGAACGACCGCTGGGACGCGACCCACAACCCGTTCAGCGGCGTGGTCCCGGAAGACGAGGAGCTCCTGACGACGACGGCGGGCGACCTCGCCCGGCCCGCGCCGGACGATCCGGCCGGCCGTGCCCGGGCGCTCCAGTACGACATCACGCTCAACGGCTGGGAGCTCGGCGGCGGCTCGATCCGCATCCATCGTCGCGACCTCCTCGCTCGGAGCTTCGCGCTCCAGGGCCAGACGGAGGCCGGGATGAAGGAGAAGTTCGGGGCGCTGCTCGAGGCCTTCGAGTACGGACCGCCGCCCCACGGCGGCATCGCCCTCGGGATCGACCGCTGGGCGGCGCTGCTCGCGGACCAGCGCAACATCCGCGAGGTCATGGCGTTCCCGAAGACGCAGTCCGGTGCCGACCTGATGCTCGATGCGCCATCGCCGCCGGATCCGGGCCAGTACGCGGAGCTCGGGCTGAAGTTCGTCGGCGCTCCGGGACGAGCCGCACCTCCGCCCTCGCCGGAGTGAGTCGGCGACGCACCGGCTCCGACGCGAGCCTCGCCGACCTGCCCGGGCCGCTCGCGACGATCGCGGCGCGGCCCCGCCTGGCGGCGCTCCTCGGCGCGACCTGCATCGCGTTCTCGGGGATCCTGTATCGCTGGGCGGAGGTCTCGCCGTCGACCGGAACCGTCTTCCGGGCGCTGTTCGGGCTGCCGTTGCTCGGCCTCGTCGCCTGGCTGGAGCACCTTCGCTACGGCGGCCTGCCGGCGAGGACGATCCGGCTCGCCCTGCTCGCCGGGGCGTTCTTCGCCGGCGACCTCCTCTTCTGGCATCACGCGATCGAGGCCGTCGGGGCCGGACTCGCGACAGTCCTGGGCAACCTCCAGGTCCTGGTCGTCGGGGTGGTTGCCTGGGTCGCGTTCGGCGAACGGCCGAGCCGGGCCACGTTCGCCGCCCTGCCGGTCGTCCTCATTGGCGTCGCGCTGATCTCCGGGGCCGTCGGCGGAGGCGCGTATGGCGCAAACCCGGGTCTCGGTGTCGTCCTCGGGATCGCCACCGCGTTCTGTTACGCGAGCTACCTCCTGCTCATCCGGCGCGGTGGCCGCGATCTGCGCCGCCCTGCCGGGCCTGTCGCGATCGCGACCGTGTCGACCGCGGTCGTTGCCGTCATCGTCGGCCGGATCGGTGGCGATCTCGACCTGACGCCGGCCCCGGCGAGCCTCGCCTGGCTGGCCCTGCTCGGCCTGACCTCTCAGTCGCTCGGCTACCTGCTGATCTCGCTGTCGCTCACCAGGCTGCCGGCGGTCCTGACGTCGATCATCCTCCTGGCCCAGCCCGTGATGACGGTCGCGCTGAGCATGGCTCTCCTGCACGAGACGCCGTCGGTCGTGCAGCTGGTCGGAGTCGCCCTGGTTGTCGGCGGCATCGCGGCGGCAACCTTCGGGGCAGCCGCCGCCCGGATCCGCCTGCCGCGGCGGGCCGAGGCCGAGACCTAGCCCGTCGGCTCTTCCGCTCCCGCGGGTGCGTAGGGGGCCAGCGCCGGTCCTTCGAGCGGCGAGTCGTCGGGAGCGTCGGCGGCCCCCGAGCCCCACTCGTGGACGTGCCCGGCCGGCGGTTCCGTGGGGCCGACATACGGCGGCAGCTCGGCCCGCGGCGTCCCCCGGTCGATCGCCACGCCGGGATCGCCGAGGTCCACCTGACGCTCGGCCACGCCGCCTGCGATCAGGTCCGCAACGACGTCGTCCGGCATGCGATCGGGCGTCATGCGTCGCAGCCCGCCCAGCAACTCGATCGGCAGGAGGGCCGGCCAGCCCGCCACCCCCTGCCAGGTCGGCCGCAGCAGCTCGTCTGGCGCGGTCCCGTGGAGCTCGATCAGAGAGGT
>Ga0207646_10003249_pt1 | contig 18526 bp, 18 predicted proteins | sample KBSK5502metaG_FD_184343 | JGI IMG/M metagenome (GOLD analysis project Ga0207646, IMG submission 184343) | Corn, switchgrass and miscanthus rhizosphere microbial communities from Kellogg Biological Station, Michigan, USA - KBS K5-50-2 metaG... | ecosystem: Host-associated > Plants > Roots >...
GACCAGCCGGATCGACCTGGTCGATCCCGAGGTCGGCGCCGCGATCCGTGACGAATTCGAACGCCAGCAGTACACCCTGGAGCTCATTCCCTCCGAGAACATCGCCAGTCCTGCCGTCCTGCAGGCGCTTGGTTCCTTGCTCAACAACAAATACGCCGAGGGCTATCCCGGTAAGCGCTACTACGGTGGCACCCAGGTCGTCGACCGGATCGAGACGCTCGCGATCGAGCGGGCAAAGGAACTGTTCGGTGCCGAACATGCCAACGTGCAATCTCACTGCGGCACGACCGCCAACTATGCGGTCTACGCCGCGGTCCTCAATCTAGGCGACACCGTCATGGGGATGGACCTCAGCCAGGGCGGACACTTGAGCCACGGCAGCCCGGTGAATTTCTCCGGAAAGCTCTACCACTTCGTCCCGTACGGTGTCGACCACGCGACCGAGCGGATCGACTACGACGTGCTCGAGAAGCAGGCCAAGGAGGTCCGGCCGAAGATGCTGCTCGCCGGCTACAGCGCCTACCCGCGCCTCCTCGATTTCGAACGGCTGGCCGCGATTGCCCGAGGGGTCGATGCCTATTTCTTCGTCGACATGGCGCATTTCGCCGGTCTGGTGGCGGGCGGCGCACACCCGAGCCCGGTCCCCTATGCGGACTTCGTCAGCTTCACCACCCACAAGACGATGCGGGGCCCGTGGGGCGCGATGATCCTCTGCAAGGCGAAGTACGCCGCCGACATCGACAAGAGCGTGTTCCCGGGGAGCCAGGGCGGACCGTTGAATCACGCCATCGCGGGGAAGGCGGTCATGCTGGCCCAGTGGAAGACCCCGGAGTTCAAGACCTACGCGCAGGCGGTGGTCAACAACGCGCGGATCCTCGCCGAGGGCCTGAGCCAGCGGAAGCTCCGGCTCGTCAGCGGCGGGACCGACAACCACCTGATGCTGATCGACCTGCGACCGTTGAATCTCACCGGGAAGAAAGTTCAGGAGACCTTCGACACGGTCGGCATCACGGTGAACCGCAACTCGATTCCCTTCGACACCGCGAGCAAGTTCAATCCGAGTGGCATCAGGCTGGGGTCGCCGTCAGTGACGACCCGCGGCATGGGCCCGCAGGAGATGAGCCAGATTGCCGAGATGGTCGCCGAGTTGCTCTTCAACCTCGAGGACCGGACCGTGCATGAGCAGGTGCGCGCCCGCAGCCGGGCCCTGTGCGAACGATTTCCGCTGCCGTACTAGTCGGCGCCGGCGTTTTCAGCGACCCGACCTTCTGGTCTGATTTCTCACCCGCTCGCTTTGGTCCGGCGGTGGTGCCATTTCTCGCGGCGTTGGTCTGCACGGCCATCGTGGTGCTCCCGGTCCGCTGGCTGGCCTTCCGGCTTGGTGCCATCGCCAAACCCGGCGACCGCTTTATCCACCAGCACCCGACGGCTCGCCTTGGCGGGCTCGCAATGTACCTCGGATTCGGGCTGGCCGCGGCACTGTTTTCGACCGAACCCACCACCCTCGGCTTGATCCTCTCCGCGGCGGTCATCACGACGCTCATGGTCTTTGATGACATCGGAGGCGTCCGGCCGCTCTTCAAGCTGGGCTTCCAGGTCGCCGCCTCGCTGCTCGCAATCGTCGGCTTCGGCATTTCCATCCGTTTCATCGGACTTCCTGGAGGCGTCATTACCCTGGCGCCGCTTGTGTCGGTCGTACTAACACTGCTGTGGTTCGTCAGCCTGCAGAACACCATCAACTTCCTTGATGGGGTCGATGGTCTGGCGGCCGGCGTGGTGGCGATCGTGGCCGCCACCCTGCTGCTGGCCGCCATCAATCGAAACGAGACCGGCATCGTCATCCTGGCCGGCGCACTGGTCGGCGCATGCATCGGCTTTCTGCTCTTCAACTGGCATCCCGCACGAATTTTCATGGGAGACAGTGGCAGCAACTTCCTCGGCTTCACCCTGGCCGCCCTCTCCGTCCTCTCAGTCGCGAAAGGCACCGTCGTGCTGGCCTTGATCGTGCCGGTGGCCGCGCTCGCGATTCCGATCCTGGACACTGGGTGGGCGATCGTCCGCCGGCGGCGCCGCGGCAGGTCGATTGCGACACCCGACACCGAGCATCTCCATCACCGCCTGCTGGACTTTGGCCTCAGCCCGCGCGAGACTACGCTTGTCTTCTACTTCGGGACGGCCATCTTCGCCGCGGTCGGCCTGACCATCTACGGGCACAGGAAAGTTCTGCTCGTCGCGATCCTGCTGCTCCTGCTCGGGATCGCCATCATCGTGGTGCGCCGGTTCCGGCGCACCAGCCGGGGTTGAGCTCGGTTCGGGCCCCCGCCCGATGGCGTCACGAATTCAACCCCTGTTAAGCTGAACTCGTTGAGGCCCCATCCCAGAGGCAATCGTGGCCCCGACGGATAAGCGCAAGGAGCCTGGCATGGATCATCCTCATCACGCAGCAGCGGCACCGCGCGGTCGCGCACCTTCCGGCGGCGAGCTGGCCGGACTTGGCGTATTTCTCGCCGCCGCGGTTGTGCTACCGCTACTGATTGGGGCCGTGCTCGACAACGTGATGCACACCGCGCCGCTGCTGCTGTTCGCTGGGCTCGTGATCGGGATCATCGCCGGCGGCGCCGTGGTCTATACGAGGTTCAAACGATACCTGTGAACAGCCGGCTGATCCGGAACACGGTGGCCCTGTCCACGGTGGCGGCCGCCGCGGCGCTGGCCTTTGGCGTGGCCACGGGACAGGTCAAGAATGGCCTGGCGCTGGCGATCGGCCTGCTGGTCGGAAGCGCGAACGGCCTGCTGGTCCAGCGCTCGCTCGCGCTCGGCGTCGGCTTTACGGCCGTGAGCCTCGTGCGGCTGCTGGTGCTGACCGGCCTTGGACTGGGCATCGGGTTGCTGATCGGTGTGTCGCAGGTCTGGCTGGTGGTGGGCGGGATCGCCGTCGCCCAGCTGGTGCTCGCGGGATTCGCCGTGCGGGAGGCGCTGGCCCGATGATCTTCCTGGCCGAAGCCCCGCCCGGCACCCATCCCACGGTCAGCGTGTGCGGCGCCTGGTACTGCACCTTCAACTACGACAGTCTGATCTCGAGCGTGGTCGCCATCGTCATCACGCTCCTCGTCGGCTTCATGGTGGCCTACCGATTGCGCCACGGCGTGCCGGGCAAGCTGCAGTTGCTCTTCGAGTTCCTGATCGACTATGTGCGCGGGCTGATCCGAGAGTCCGTCGGCGAGGGCGGTGCCTTCATCGTGCCGCTCGCGATGACGATCGGTTTTTACATCCTGGTCGCCAACTGGCTCGACTTCTTTCCCCTGGCAGGACCCGTCCACCCGGCGAACGCCGACCTGAACCAGACCCTGGCGATGGCGCTGGTGGTCATCATCGTGGTCCAGGGCTACAGCCTTCGAGTGCTTGGAGTGCGGGGGTACTTTCGCCGCTTCACCAAGCCGTTCGAGATGGTGCTGCCGATTCGGATCCTCTTCATCCCGCTCAACGTCATCGAGGAGGTCGTCAAGCCGGTCACGCTCTCGCTGCGGTTGTTTGGCAACATCTTTGCCGGCACCCTGATGGTGTACCTGCTCGGCTTGCTGATTAGCTACGTGGCCAGCCTGGTGCCGACGGGTTTGCCGGCAAGCGCCTTCGGCGTGGTGCTGACCCCCATCGTGGAGGGATTGCTCATCCTGTGGAAGGCGTTCGACATCTTTTTCGTCGGCAGCATCCAGGCATTTATCTTCACACTGCTCACCATCATCTATTTCGGTATGGCGCGCGAAGGTCTCGAAGAAGAGGGGCATGGCACGCATCCACGCCCGGCCCCGGCAGCCGTAGAAACAGGAGGGTAAGGTCATGAATCACGCGATCGTCCTTGCGGGAGCGCTCATCGCCGCCGGAATTGCACTGGGTGGCGGCGCGATTGGCGCCGCCATCGGCGACGGCCTGGCCGGCAACGCCACCATCCAGGGAACCGCTCGGCAGCCAGAAGCCCAGGCCCGCCTCCAGGTCATCATGTTCCTGATCATCGGTCTGGTGGAGGCGATGTACTTCATCAACCTGGCGCTCGGCTTTTACTTCATCACGGCCGTGGCCAGCGGGGTGAAGTAGATTGCATTTTCCGGTCGTCCCGCTCGACGCCGGGCTGCTCGACATCAACGGCACCCTGATCGCCGAGATCATCGCCTTCTTGCTGATGCTGGGCGTGCTGGCGAGGTGGGTCTATCCACCGATTATCAAAGCGGCGGAAGCGCGCCAGCTGCAGATCAAGCAGCAGCTGGAGCAGGCAGAGAAGGCCCGCAAGGAAGCGGAGGCGCGGCTGCAGGGCGCCCAGGAGGAGATCCAGCGGGCGCGGCTGCAGGCGGGCCAAATCATCGAGCAGGCGAACCGGGCTGCCGAACGGATTCAGCAGGAGGCTCAAGAGAAAGCCCGGGAAGAGGCCCGCCGGATCGTCGAGGGGGCCAGCCGCGACATCGATGCCGAACGGCAGCGGGCGATCCATGCGATTCGCTTGCAGATGGCGGATATCGTGACCGGGGCGGTGCGCCGGATCGTGGGCGAGAGCCTGGACGGCGAGCGCCATCGCCAGCTGATCGAGGCGGCGATTGAGCAGGTTGAAAAGGAGCCCAGTGCCTCGCAGTAACATCGCGCGTCGCTACGCGCAGGGAATCTTCCAGCTGGCCCAGGCCGACCGCGACCTCGATGCCTGGCGGACCGAGCTTACTCAACTCGAGGCGCTATTGCAGGATGACGTGCTGCGGGCGGCTTTCGCCAATCCCGCGGTCACGACGCCCCGGCGCATGGAGCTGGCGCGTGGGCTGGCGCCCGAACTTCGACCGGAGACGCAAAACTTGTTGCGACTTTTGATCGAGCACCGTCGTACTTCGGAGATGCCCGCCATCCGGCGCGAGTTCGAGCGGATGGCCGACGAGGCGGGCGGCATCGTCAACGTCGCCCTCACCACGGCCATCGAGTTGGACGAAGCGGAAAAGCGCCGCTACGAGAAGGCCCTCGCCGATCGGCTGGGCAAGACGGTTCGGCTGGAGTATCGACGCGACCCTGGACTGGTGGCGGGCGCCACGGTCCAGATCGGCGACCGGCTCATCGATGGCAGCGTACGGACTCAGCTGGATCGGCTGCGCCAGCAGCTGGTTGGATAGCCTAGGAGGCAATTCGAGATGACCATCAGCTCAGAAGAAATCAGCAGCCTGATCAAGCGGCGCATCAAGGAATTCGACGTCCCGATCCTCTCGGCTGATGTCGGCATCGTCACCGAGGTGGGCGACGGGATCGCGCAAGTCTATGGTCTGCAGGCCGCCCAGTCGCTCGAGATGCTCGAATTCAAGGGGGGCGTCGCCGGCATCGCCCTCAACCTCGAAGAAGACTCGGTCGGCGCCATCATCCTCGGCCCTTACGAGGACATCAAGGAAGGCGATCAGGTGCGAACTACCGGCAAGATCATCCAGGTGCCGGTCGGCGAGGCATTGATCGGTCGGGTCGTCAACGGCCTGGGTGAGCCGATCGACGGCAAGGGACCGATCGCCACCAAAGAGTTTGCGCCGGTGGAGAAGGTCGCTCCCGGGGTGGTGACCCGCCAACCCGTCGACACACCGCTGCAGACCGGCATCAAGGCCATCGATTCCATGATTCCGATCGGCCGCGGCCAGCGGGAACTGATCATCGGCGACCGCCAGACCGGCAAGACGGCGATCGCGCTCGACACCATCATTAATCAAAAAGGCCAGGGGGTCATCTGTATCTACGTTGCCATCGGCCAGCGGGCGGCAACGGTGGCGCAGGTGGCCGCCACGCTCGAGGAGCGCGGCGCGATGGAGTACACGATCATCGTCTCCGCCACCGCGAGCGACCCTGCCCCGCTGTGGTACCTGGCACCCTACGCCGGATGCTCGATGGGCGAGTACTTCCGGGACAAGGGAGGGGACGCGCTGCTGGTCTACGACGATCTGTCCAAGCACGCCTGGGCCTACCGCCAGATCTCGCTGTTGCTCCGCCGCCCGCCCGGGCGCGAGGCCTACCCCGGTGACGTCTTTTACCTGCACTCGCGGCTGCTCGAGCGGGCCGCCCGTATGAACAAGGACAATGGTGGCGGCTCGCTGACGGCACTGCCCATCATCGAGACCTTGGCGGGCGACATCTCCGCCTACATCCCGACGAACGTGATCTCAATCACCGATGGCCAGATCTATTTGCTGACCGACCTGTTCTACGCCGGCATTCGGCCCGCGATCTCTACCGGTCTGTCGGTCTCCCGGGTTGGCGGTGCCGCCCAGATCAAGGCGATTCGCCAGGTCGCGGGGCGGCTCCGGCTCGACTTGTCACAATATCGAGAGCTGGCGGCCTTCGCCCAATTCGCGTCAGACCTCGACAAGCGGACCCGCGACCAGCTCGAGCGCGGCAAGCGAATGACCGAGCTGCTCAAGCAAGGCCAGTACCAGCCGATGGCGATTCCGCAGCAGGTGATCGTCTTGTTTGCTGGTACCAATGGCTTCACCGACGATATCCCGGTCGAACAGGTGGCGGCCTTCGAAAAGGAGTTGCTCCGCTTTCTCAGCAGCAGCCATCCGGAGATTGCTGAGACCATTGCCAAGGAGAAGGCGATCTCGGACGCCACCGACAAGGCGCTGCGGGCGGCGATCGAAGAGTTCAAGAAGTCGAGCCCGATCATTCAGAAAGTCGAAGCGCGCCCAGCCGCGAGTGCGGAGCAAGCTCCCAAGGGTGGACCGCTGCAGAGCGCCAGGCGTGCCACCGAGCGCGAGACCGCGAAGGAGAAGTAGACCCTGGCCACCCTCGCCGAGGTTCGTCGCCGGATCGCCAGCCTGCAGAACACGCAGCAGATCACGCGCGCGTTGCAGGCGGTGGCCGCCTCGAAGCTGCGGCGAGTGCAGGCGCGCGCGGAGGCCGCACGGCCGTATGCGGATCGGATGGCCGAAGTGCTCACCGAGGTCGCCAGCCGCACCACCGGGACCGGGAACCCTTTCCTGACCAGGCGGGAGGTGAAAAAGCGGCTGATGATCCTGGTCAGCGCCGACCGTGGTCTGGCGGGCGGGCTCAACGTCAACGCCTTCAGGGCCGCGCTCGGCTACATCCGCCAGGGACCCGACACGGTGCTGGTGACCATCGGCCGCAAGGGGCGCGACTACTTTCGCCGGCTGGGCGTGTCGATCATTGCCGACGTTTCGCAGACCGGCGACCGTCCGGAATTGAAGGACATTCTCCCCGCGATCACGGTCGCGCGCGACGAGTATCTGAACGGGAATATTGACCAGATCGCGCTGTTGCACACCCACTTTGTCTCGGTCGCCAAGCAGGAGCCAAGGGTCTCTTTCCTGGTCCCAGTCGAGGTGCCAGAACGAAAAGAAGGCGTGCGGGTCGATTACTTCTACGAGCCCGAACCCGAGGAGGTGCTGGCCAGCTTGCTGCCGCGCTACGTAGAGGCGCAGGTATACGCCGCCGTGCTCGACAACCTCGCCAGCTTCTACGCCGCCCAGATGATCGCGATGCGCAACGCCACCGATAACGCCGGCGAGCTGATCACCGACCTTACCCTGCTGCGCAACAAGGTGCGGCAGGCCACCATCACGAAAGAATTGAGTGAAATCGTCGGGGGCGCCGAGGCGCTGGCCGCCGGCTAGGAGGTACGCATGGCAATCGCGGAGAAGGAAACCAGGAAGGAAGCCGGGAAGAGGAAGGCCCGGATCGGCCGGGTCGATCAGATCATCGGGCCGGTGGTCGACGTCGCCTTCGAGACCGACGAGCTGCCCGAGATCTATCACGCCCTGGAGATCGACCGTGGCAAGGACCATCGCCTGGTGCTCGAAGTCCAGCAGCATCGCGGCAACAACATCGTTCGTACCATCGCCATGGACTCGACCGACGGACTTAAGCGCGGCACCGAGGTGAAAGACACCGGTGGACCGATCACCATCCCGGTGGGAAAGAGCACGCTCGGGCGGATGATGAACGTCATCGGCGAGCCGATCGACGGCAAGGGCCCCATCAAGAGCGACGCCCACCTGCCGATTCACCGTCCCGCTCCTTCGGTCAGCGAGCAAGCCGTGGAGACGACGGTGCTCGAGACCGGGATCAAGGTCATCGACCTGGTCACCACCTTCGCCAAGGGCAGCAAGATCGGCCTCTTCGGTGGCGCGGGCGTCGGCAAGACCGTCATCGTCCAGGAGCTGATCCGCAACATCGCCGAGGAGCACCAGGGATTTTCGGTCTTCGCCGGGGTCGGCGAGCGTACCCGCGAGGGCAATTCGCTATGGATCGAGATGACCGAGTCCAAAGTTATCGAGAAGACGTCACTGGTATTCGGGCAGATGAATGAGCCGCCCGGGGCACGCGCTCGGGTCGGACTGACAGGCCTGACGCTCGCGGAGTACTTCCGCGATGAGTACGGCCAGGACGTTCTCCTGTTCATCGATAACGTGTTCCGCTACATGCTGGCGGGGAGCGAGGTGTCCGCGCTGCTGGGACGCCTGCCCTCGGCGGTCGGGTATCAGCCGACCCTGGCCACCGAGATGGGCGATCTCGAAGAGCGCATCACGTCGACGAAGAAGGGGTCGATCACGTCGGTGCAGGCGGTCTTCGTGCCGGCCGACGACTACACGGACCCGGCGATCGCGACCACCTTCGCCCATCTGGGCGCGACGGTGAGCCTGTCACGAGCCATCGTCGAGCGCGGGATCTACCCGGCGGTCGACCCGCTCGACTCCTTCTCGCGCTTCCTCACGCCGGACGTCGTCGGCGATGAGCACTACCGGGTCGCGCGCGGGGTGCAACAGGTACTCCAGCGCAACAAGGAGCTGCAGGACATCATTGCCATCCTCGGCCCCGACGAGCTGTCCGAAGACGACAAGCTGCTGGTGGCGCGCGCCCGCAAGATCGAGCGCTTCCTCTCGCAGCCGTTCTACGTCGCCGAGGTCTTCACCAACCGGCCCGGCAAGTACGTGCCGCTGAAGGAGACGATCCGCGGATTCGGCGAGATCCTCGACGGCAAGCATGACGATCTGCCGGAGCAGGCGTTCTACATGGCCGGGACGATCGACGAGGTGGTCGAAGCGGCAAAAGGTAGCGGTTCCAGCTAGCGATGGCTGACAAGCTCCACGTCGACATCGTGACCGTCGAGGGACGACGGTACCGAGGTGACGCGGACTTCGTGCTCGCCCCGGGCTCAGAGGGCGAGCTCGGCGTTCTGCCACGGCACGTTCCGCTGCTGACCCCGCTGGCCCCGGGAACGGTGAAAGTCCGCAACGACGGTGAGGAACTGTTCTTCTTCGTGGGTGGCGGATTCCTCGAGGTGCGTCCCGACCAGGTCACCGTTCTCGCCGATGCCGCGGAACGGGCCGAGGACATCGATGAGGCCCGCGCTGAGGAAGCTCGACGACGGGCGGAGAGCCTGCTCCAACAAAAGCTGTCCGACGCCGACCAGGCAGCGGCCTCTGCCTCATTGGCCCGGGCCGAAGCGCGGCTGCGCCTGGCCGAGCTTCGCCGACGCCGGCGAGTGTAAATCCAACTCAAATCTGATAGCCCTATTTGAGTGCCATGGTGCGGGCGGGCTGTTACCCTAGGGGGTCAGTGGCCCAACTCCTGATCGAGGGGGGAACTCGATTGGTCGGGCGGGTCCCGATCAGTGGCTCCAAGAACGCGGTCCTCCCAATCCTGGCCGCGTGCCTACTGACCGACGAGGAGTGCCGGCTCAAGAACGTGCCCCGGCTCGAGGACGTCTCGACCATGAAGAGCCTGCTGGAAGGCATGGGGGTCCAGATCCGCTGGCTGGACCCGCAGCAGCTCCAGGTCAATGCCGAGCGGCTGGCCCGGAGCGAGGTGCTGGCGACGATGGCGAACCGGATGCGGGCGTCTTTTTTGCTGATCGGTCCGCTCCTGGCGCGGCGAGGCGAGGCACGGGTGCCGAAGCCAGGTGGGGACGACATCGGCATGCGCCGAGTCGAGCAGCACCTCCACGGTCTCCGCCTGATGGGCGCCCACGTGGAGTTGGTGGACGGTGAGTATGTCGCCCGGGCCGACCGCCTACACGGCGCCACCATCCATCTCGACATGCCAACGGTGACTGGGACCGAAAACCTGATGATGGCCGCCGCTACGGCCGACGGCATCACCACCATCCACAATGCGGCCCGTGAGCCGCACGTCGTCGACCTGGCAATGTTTCTCGGCAAGATGGGCGCTCAGATCAACGGTATCGGGACCGATGTGCTGCAAATCGAGGGCGTGACCGAGCTGAGCGGCGCGACCCATCGCGTCATCCCGGACAACATCGAGGCCGGCACCTACGCATTCGCGATCGCGGCCACCGGCGGGGAGGCGGTGCTGGAAGACGTCCAGACCGCGGACCTGCGGGCCGTCATGCTGAAGCTGCGCGAGGCCGGCGTCGAGGTGGAGGACCAAACGCACAGTCTCTGGGTGCAAGGCAACGGACGCCTGCAGCCGGTTGACGTCACGACCTGGCCCCACCCCGGATTCCCAACCGACTTGCAAGCGCCATTCGTGAGCCTGATGACGCAGGCGCAGGGGAAGTGCGTCATCTCGGAGGCGGTCTTCGAGAACCGCTTCCAGCATGTGCCGGAATTGCGGAAGCTCGGGGCCGACATTTACGTCGAGGGCCGCAGCGCCATGGTCTCGGGCCCCAGCAAGTTGCACGGCGCCTCCGTCAGCGTGCCCGACATTCGATCAGGGGCGGCGCTGGTGGTCGCGGCACTCTGCGCGACGGGCACGACCAGGTTCGACAACATCTATCACCTGGATCGCGGTTACCAGGACATCGTGGCCAAACTCGAGCGCGTGGGTGCGCAGATCTCCCGCGTGGGCGACGCGGGCGACGTGCACCCGGACCTTTCCCGGGTCGTGGGGGATTGAGACAGGGTGCTCTCCAAGAAGATTGGGATCGACCTGGGCACCTCGACCGTCCTCGTTTACGTCAAGGGTGAAGGTGTCGTGGTCAACGAGCCGACCTTGATGGCAACCGATGGCAAGGGTGGACGGGTGCTGGCGATTGGACGAGCCGCGACGCAACTGGTGGGCCGCGGCGGAAAGGCCCGCACCGTCCGGCCGGTGCGTGACGGCAACGGGGTCGATTACGGCGTGGCGGGCGCCATGCTTCAGCACCTGATCGGCCGCGTCGTCGGCCGGCAGCGGATCTTCCGGCCGGACGTCATGCTCTCGGTGGGACCCATGGTCACCGGTGTCGAGCGCCGGGCCGTCCTGGAGGCCACCATGCAGGCCGGCGCCAAGACCGCCTACCTGATCGACAAGCCGATGGCCGCCGCCATCGGGGCGAAGGTCGCCGTTTCCAGCACCGACGGCACTGTCGTGGTCAACCTCGGCGCCGGCTCTACCGAAATGGCGTTGATCGCGCTGGGCGAGATTGTCGCCATGCAGTCGATCCCGACCGGCGGCGAGGCCCTCGACCGGGCCATCGAAGCATCCCTGGCGCGGACGCGCGGGGCCCAGCTCAAGCCGGGCGACGCCGAGCGCCTCAAGCTCGAGATCGGGTCGGCGATTACCCCCGCCACCGAGACCTCGATCGAGCTGAACCCCGACGGCGACACGCGTAGCGCCCCGCTTCACGTGACCAGCCGCGAAGTGCAGGCGGCTATCCGAGAGCCGCTCGACGCGATCGTTGCCGGCCTGCAGCGCCTGCTGGCCCAGGTGCCCGAGGCGCGCCGCGCAGCGGTCACCCGCAACGGTCTCGTGCTCTCCGGGGGCGGCGCCCAGTTGCCGGGGATGGCGGAGTTTCTCACGGCCCGCGTCGGCATGCCTGCGCGCGTCGCGCGTGATCCCCAGAGCTGTGTGGCCGTCGGGACGGGCATGGCGCTCGACAATATGCAGGTCGTCCGTCGGGGACAGCACTACATCACATGAGTACCGAACGGCGCCCATCATCCGACGTGGCAATCCTGCTGGGTGGCGGGGTGCGGGAGGCGCTGATGGCGCAATCGGTGCTGCGCGCCTGCGAGGGCGCCACGGTGTTCGCGTCGGCGGATGCCATCGGGACTGTGCTGGGAATCCCATCGGTCGGCCGCACCTCGGTCTTCGATGATTCGCCAGGGGAGCTCCTGCGAGTCTTTCGGCGATTGCGGACGGGGGCGGTTGGGACGGTCGTCGTTCCCTACCCGGCCCGCTACCTTCACCTGGCGCTCGCCTACTTCGCCGCGGTGCCACGCCGCCTGGTGGCGGCTGGAGCCCATGACTGGGTGGCGACCGAGCGGGCGCGGACGACAACAGATCTGCATCCGACCGAGGCCAACTGGCGGCTGGCCGCCGTCGCCAGCCGGCGGCCGATGCTGGCGCCCGGCGATTCGCCCAGCCTGCGGCCGCCGGAGGCGGTGCGGGTGCAGGCCATGGCGCGCTGGCCAGCGTTCATCGGCAGTGGCCACCACCCCCTGATCCTGATTCCAGGCGGCGGCGGCTGGTCATCCGAGCGGCGCGCGCCGAGTTGGCCGGCGGAACGCTTTGCCGTGGTGGCCAACCAATCGACGGCGGAACGCATCGTGATCTTGAGCGGAGCCGGCGATCAACAGGCCGTCCGCGAGACGCGGGCCAGCATCGCCAAGCCGACCCTCACGCTCAAGCTCGCCGACATGACGGTTGACGAGGTGGCCGTGTTCAGCGAGCTCAGCCTTGGCGTCGTCGGGCACGATGGCGATGCGCTCTACGTCGCGGCGGCCTCCGGCGCGCTGGTGCTCGCCACCGCCCGCAAGCCCGACATCCCGCCGATTGGTGATCGCGTCGTGACCTTGTGGGCCGACGACTTCGAACGGTTCCCCGCCCGGCGGGTGCTGGAGGCCCTCTCGAAGCAGGCGCGGATCGATACCTACGCCTGATCCCGTTGGCTCCGGCCGCCAGAGGCTCGTCGTTGCGATGGACACGCGGGCGTTGGGGGAAGCGGCCGCTACCGGCGTTGGCCGGTACATCCAGGCGCTGATCGGCGCCTTCCGCGAGAGCCATGGCATCGACCTTGCCCTCTACCCGGACCGGGGCCCTCGCGTGGTTGGGCCCCAGGTGCTGATGCCGCTGCGCATGCGCGGCGACCATGCGCAGCTCGTCCATGGTCCGGCGAATGCGCTCCCGTTGTTCGGCTTCGGTTTGCCCGGCGTGGTCACGATTCACGATCTCGCCATCTACGACCATCCGGAATGGTTTCCCGCGGGACAGTGGTTCGCGACCAGGGTGGTGGTGCCGCGATCCGTCCACCAGGCCCGCGCCATCATCTGCCCTTCGACGGCGACCAGCGAGGCGGTCGTGCGTCACTTTCAGGTCGACCCGCAGCGATGCCGGGTGATCCCGCACGGGGTCGAGACCGAGTTCAGCCTTCCGATATCGACCGCCGTCCGCGCCGATCTGGCCGCGCGCTACGCGCTGCCTGACCGCTACCTGCTGCAGGTCGGCACCGTGCAGCCGCGCAAGAACTACGTCACCAGCCTGCGCGCGCTGGCGCGCATCCCGGCGGAGCAGCGGCTTCCCTTGCTCGTGGTCGGTGGGTTTGGCTGGAAATATGACGACGTGGTCGATACCGTGCGCGAGCTCAACCTGGAGCAGTGGGTGCGATTCGTGGGCTACGCGGCGATGGAAGAGCTGCCCGGCCTGTACCAGATGGCGCAGGCGGTTCTTTTTCCCTCGCTGGACGAGGGATTCGGGCTGCCGGTCCTGGAGGCGTTTGCGGCCGGCACGCCGGTCGTCGCCTCGAATGCGGGCGCCATTCCGGAAATCGCCGGCGATGCCGCGCTTCTCGGCGCGCCTGGCGATGACGAGGCGCTGGCGGGGAATCTCGTCCGCCTGCTGACCGATCGCGCGCTCCGCGAGCGCCAGGTCGCGGCGGGCCGGGCGCGCGCCGCTCTTTATACCTGGTCGGCGAGCGCCGCCGCGCACCGCGATGTCTACGAGTCGATCGTCAGCGGCTGACCCTGGCGGGCCACTCCATCCAGCACCCCCCAGGTCTTAGCGGCGGCAACCTCCCAGGTGAAGTCGGCGCTGCGGGCGGCCCCGGATACGATCAAGCGCCGCTGGAGTGCCGGGTCGTGGGCGAGCTCGAGCATGGCCTGGCTCCAGGCGCCCGCATCGTCGGGACTCAACAGGATGCCAGCGGTACCGATGATTTCCGGCAGCGCGCCGGCGGTCGATCCGATCACCGCCGTGCCACATCGCATCGCTTCCAGCGCCGGAAAGCCGAAGCCTTCGAAGCGTGACGGCAAGGTCAGGGCGATCGCGCCGGCGTAGAGCGCCGGCAGGTCATCGGGCGGCACGTAGTGGAGCATCCGAATCGCACCCGCCGAAGCGTCATCGTGACCCGGTCCCGCCAGAACCAGCTCGGCCTCGAGGCCGCGGCGGCGCGCCTCATCGAAGGCGCGGCGCAACATGCCCAGGTTCTTGCGCGGGTGATTGCGGCCAACGTAGAGAAAGTACGCTCCGCCGATCCCGAGCCGTCCCAGCACCTCATCCACTTTGGACGGGTCCTGCGGCCGCATCATTGGGTCGATGCCGGAGTGCACCACGCTGATGCGCCCACCCGGCACGTTGTAGAAGCGAGCCAGGTCATCGGCCGTCGATTGCGAAACGGCGATCAGGCGATTGGCGCGGCGCGCCGCATACCGCGTGGTGGCTTCCAGGTACCAGCGCGCGGTACGTGAGTAGGAGCGCGGCTCGCGACGGTGACCGATGTCGTGGATGGTGACCACCGATTTCAGGCCAAGCGCGAAGGGCAAGACATGGCTCGGGATGAACGTCACATCGGGCCGCTCGCGACGGAGCGCCTGTCGCAACCGCCAGTGAGTCCACATGCGCGGAAACGGAATGCCGCGCCACTCGACACCGCCTGGCAGCCACGCGGGCGCCTCGATCGCATTGGCGTAGACCCGCATCGTGCGCGGTCCCCGCGATACGGCCAGCGCTTCGATGATGCTTCGCGCGTAAATTTCGGTTCCCGTCGCAACGCGACGGATCGCGGGAGTGCCGTCTATTCCGACTAGCACTGTTGGCCTGCGCTGGCGCGCAAGAGTAGTTGCACGGTGACTTTATCGCGCAGGTGCGCCGTCCAGCCGCCCGCGGCGCACTCGCGCTTAAGAATGTGCGCTCGTGTGCTCGCGCGAGCGGCATGCGGCGCCTGCGCGTTACGCGCGAAAGCGCGGCTCGCCCTGCGGGCTCGCTCTTCTGCTAACTTGCGGCAATGGCGGACGGGAATACTATCCCTGATGGCGTCGCGGTGGATCTTTTGTTTGCGGCAAAGCCATTCACGGGACTCGAGCATCATGCCCTCCACATCCTTCGCGGGCTGCACCAGGTGGGCGCCTCGGTCGATGTGCTCGTGCCGTCCGATGTGATCGCTGACCTCGGCGACGCCGCCGAAGGGCACCAGGTCGTGCCGTTTCCGCGTGTCCCTCGCGGGCTTCGGTTGGGCCGGGAACAATGGGCGCTCCCCTGGCGCTTCGGGACCTCTCCGCGCGCGCTCCACCTGCTGCACTCGGTCATGGGTGTGGCACCGGTGCTCAGTGCGGTCCCGCTGGCGCTGACCGTGCCCGACCTCGCTTATCGGATCCGCCCTGAGGACATGCATCCGCGCGCGCGCTGGTACTTCGGGACGCTCGGCCCACCGAGTATTCGCAAGGCGCGGCGCGTCATGGTCTCATCGCAAGCCGTCAGCCGCGAGGTCATCGATCTGTACCATATCGCGCCGGAGCGGGTGGCCTACGTCCCGCTGGCGGCCGATTCCATCTTCGTCACGCGGCCTTCGATCGAGGTGGCTGAGGTGCGAAGACGCGTCGGCTTGCCCGAGCGCTACATCCTCTACGTGGGAACCATCGATCCCCGCAAGGACCTGAGACGGCTGCGCGCCGCGTACGAACTGCTTCCGCCCGACCTCACCGACGACTCGGCGCTCGTCTTTGTCGGCCGGACGAACCGCGGAGCCGAGCGGCTCGCCCGCGAACTGCGCAGGGCAGGGCCGCGCGGCCACATCATCGGGCTCGATTACGTCCCGCGCGAGATGCTGCCGGCGATCTACAGTGGCGCCTCGATCTTCGTGTATCCGTCACGCTATGAAGGCTTTGGCCTGCCGGTGCTGGAAGCGATGTCGTGCGGTGCGCCGGTGATCGTCTCCTCGGCCGACGCGCTCGCCGAGCTGGTCGACGATGCGGGCGTGGTGCTGCGCACGGAGAGCGTGGAGGAGCTGACGCAAGCCATGGAGCGGCTGCTTCGCTTCGATGCGGAACAGCTGCGGTTGCGGAGTGCGGGACTCACGCGATCGAAAGCATTCAGCGTCGAGCGGCTCGGTCGCGAGACCGCGGAGGTCTACCGGCAGGCGCTGGCCGCGTGACGCGCTTCACGCTCCTGGGGGTACCGGTCGATGCCCTGACCGAGGCCGAGGCCGTCGACTGGGTGGCGCGGGCGATCGCCGACGGGCGCCCACGCCTCGTGATCAGCGTCAATCCGGAGCGCATCATGCACGCGGGTCGGGACCCCGCGTTTGCGGCGGTGCTCCGCCGCGCCGACCTGGCGCTGGCGGACGGTGCGGGCGTCCTGTGGGCCGCGCGCCGGCTCGGACATCCGCTGCCGGGGCGGGTCGCCGGCGTCGACTTCGTCAAGGCGCTCGCGGCGCGCGGCGCCGCCGCCGGCTGGCGGTTCTACCTGCTGGGCGGCGGCGTGGGGGTGGCCGAGGCGGCGGGCGGTGCGCTCCGCGACACCTACCCCGGGTTCATCCTGGCGGGGGCGCAGCCCGGCTCGCCCGACCCCGGGTCCGACGCCGTCACCACCGAGGCGGTGCGCGCGAGCCGGGCCCAGGTCCTGCTGCTGGCGTACGGTGCCGCCGTCGAGGAGGCCTGGCTGGCGCGCAACCTGGAGCGGTCCGGGGCGATCATTGGCCTGGGCGTGGGGGGCGCCTTCGACTTCGTCTCGGGCCGAGCCCGGCGGGCTCCCCGCTGGATGCGCGAGCACGGGCTGGAATGGCTGCACCGGCTCGCCCGGCAACCCTGGCGCTGGCGCCGCATGCTGGCGCTGCCACGCTTCGTGGTGCGGGTGCTGCTGCAGCGCCGGCCGGTCGGGCCGAACGAAGGAAGTCCGTGACGGGGCCGTTACTCTCCTGACCGTGACCGCCGCCTGGATTCGCCGCGTGACCAGCGCGGTCGTACTCCGCTGGCTCCTGTTCGTGGCCGTCTTCAGCCTGGCCGCCGTGCCGCCGCTGGACCCGGATTTGTGGTGGCACCTCGCCAACGGCCGGCTGATCCAGACCACCGGGTCGATCCCCCACGTGGATGTCTACTCGTTTAGCGCCGCCGGCCAACCCTGGGTGATGCACGAATGGCTCGCCGATCTTGGCATGTACCTGCTCTACCAGCTTGGCGGGCTGCCCTTGATGGTCGCCATCTTCGCGGGCATCGTGACCGCATCCGCCGTGTGTCTCTACCTGCTGCTGCGACAGACCGGTCTGGCGGCGAGCGCGGCCGCGGCCCTGACGCTGGTGGGCGTCCTGGCGGGCTCGACCGCCTGGGGGGCTCGGCCGCAGCTCCTCAACGTGCTCTTCTGCGGCCTGTTGCTGCTGGGTCTCGTCCGTTACCGAGCCGGCCGGCTCTCCGCCTTCGTGTTGCCCCCTTTCATCTGGCTGTGGGCGAACCTGCACTCCGCCTTCGCGGTGGGGGTCATCATCAGCTTGCTATTCCTCGCCGGCGAAGTGTTCGACAGCTGGCGATCGCGCCCGGACGCCATGCCGACGCGTCGCCTGATCGCGCTGGGATGGGGGATCTTGGCCGGCTTCGGGCTGGCGTTTATCAATCCCTTCGGCATCCAAACGGTCCTCTTTTCGCTCGGGACGCTGACCTCGCCACTGATCCAGAACAACATCCAGGAATGGGCCTCGCCCGACTTTCATTCGATCGCCGGCATGATGTTCGAGGGGCTGGTCTTCCTTCTCCTGGCGGGGTTGGCGACCGGCCGGGTCAGGGCCCGCACGGCTGAATGGTTGGTTGCCTTCGCGCTCCTCTACCTTGCGCTCGCCTCCCAGCGGCACGTGCCGCTCTTCGTCCTCGGCGCCGCGCCGCTGGTGAGCCGATGCGCCCAGGCGTTACTGCAGCAGGTGGCGGCCATCCTGCCGCCGGTGCACGACCGGCCAGCGGCACAGGCGGCCTTTCGGTGGGCGCCGTCGCGCCCGGGCAGTCCCGGATTCGCGCTGGGCGCCGTCAACCTTCTGCTGCTGGTCGTGGTCGGCGCCGGCATGGTGGGCTACCGCGCCCTCCCCAACCTGCAGCCGGCGCGGCAAGCGCAAGCCGTCAGCGCCGCTCTCCCGGTCGGGGCGACCGATGCCCTGCAGGCGCTCGGACGGCCGGTGCGGGTCTTCAACTACTACGACTACGGCGGCTACCTGGTCTGGCGCCTCTTTCCAGGCGGCGGGCGGGTGTTCATCGATGGCCGAGTCGAGGTCTACGGCTCGCAGATCTTCAGCCGCTATTTGCAGGTCAGTTACATGAGCTCGACCTGGCCGGACGTGATCGCCCAGTCGCACCCAGACGCCATCATCCTG
>Ga0207646_10003251_pt1 | contig 18520 bp, 17 predicted proteins | sample KBSK5502metaG_FD_184343 | JGI IMG/M metagenome (GOLD analysis project Ga0207646, IMG submission 184343) | Corn, switchgrass and miscanthus rhizosphere microbial communities from Kellogg Biological Station, Michigan, USA - KBS K5-50-2 metaG... | ecosystem: Host-associated > Plants > Roots >...
GATCTCCACCTGGTCGGCCCAGTAGCGATCGTTCTTTTCAACGAGCGCCTGGTGGATCGCCGCCAAACGATCGATCGCGCGCTGGGCAATATCGGGCTGATTCGATCGCGCCGCACCGATGGCGACGGCGAAGTGGATGTTGGCCTCACTGTAAGGAAACTTTTCCCAAGGCAGATTCGCGCTTGGGACCGTCAGCGCGGCCGCCTCTTTCCACTCCCGCCGCTCCAGCGCGTAGCGCGCCGGCACCGCAGTTAGGGCGTAAGCGGCCGCAAAATTCGGCGTGTCGACCTTCGCTACGGCGTTGATGCGTTGCAGGAGCTTGTACGCTTTTTCGTTCTGGCCGCGCTGCAGGTAGGCATACACCAGGTAATCGACGGCGTGCAGATCATCGAACGACGTCGTCCCCGGCATCACATGCATCATGTAGTTCCGGGCCTTCTCCGCCGCGGCCAGGTTCGAGGAGATCGATTCGTCCCACAGTCCGAGACGCGTGAAGATGTGCGACGGCATGTGCAGCGCATGCGGCGATCCGGGCGCCAGTCGCGCGTACGTGCGGGCGGCGGGCAGCGCCAGGTTTGCCAGATCGGGATAATCGAAGCTGTGAATGATGTAGTGCGCGATTCCGGGATGCTGCGGCTCGAGCGGCAGAATCCGATTCAGAATCTCCCCCGCTTTTTTCTGGATGGCATACGTCTTGTCCTTCGCATCCACGGTGCCGAGTAGAGCCAGAGCGTGAAAGATGGCGGCTTCGTGATCATTTGGGTTAGCGGCGGACACGCTGTTCATCGCCTGCTCATACGCCGCCATCCGCGCGCGGTGATCGAGCTTGTCTGCGTCCGCGTAATAGACATTGATGGCCTCGATGAAACCGCGCTCGCGATCGGATTTCGCATCGGTCGCTTTGGCCTTCAGGGCCGCTTCGCTGCCGTTCTTGAATTCCGCCGGCGTCGGCGGCGCCCAGATGGGATGCAGATTCGCCATCGCCACTCCCCACCACGCCATGCCGCATTGGGGATCGGCCTCGGCCGCGCGCCGGAATGACTTTTCAGCCTCGGCATACCAGAAGGAGTGCAGCAGCGCGTCGGCACGATCAATCTGTTTCTGCGCCTCGGCGTTGCATGATGTCGTCAGCTGGACCTCGCCGACGTTGCCGAGGTCGACTTCATGCTCGTGTTCATGAGCCAGCAGAGAAAACGGAATGAGGGCGGCGAGGAAATACACGTGCGCTCGCATGGAAGTCTCCTGTGATCCGGGCGCGATCATTCTACGGCAGGGAGGCGCCGGCTGGAGAGCCGGCGCTACGTCAACCACGTAGAGCCGGCTCTCAGCCGGCTGGCTGTTTCGGATAGGTCGGATTCTCGGGAAAGAATCGGGCCGGCTGACCTCGAGTCTTGCAGTAAAGGTTGCGAATGCTCTGGATCTGCCCGCCATGCATCGCGAGGTGCATGGCTTGATGGAAGCCGAGCAGATACGTGCGCCCTTCGACCTCACTCCTCTTGCCGTACGCAGCAGCAGTTCTCTGTTTGAGCGTGTCAAGCGTAGATGCGGCCAGAAGGTCCAGAAAGCGTGCACAAGACTCTTCGAGCTTTCTGAAATTCGTTTCGAAATCGAGCGGAACGGCGTCGATGGCCTCCTGAGATGGTGAGACTGCGATGGTGGGCATTGGAGCGCCATGCTCCAGGCTGGCCAGATGCCATTCGGCCTCGATCCGGAGATGTCGCACAATGACGTTGATGTTGTTGGCTTGCGGAAGAGGGCGCCACTCGATTTCATCTTCGGAAAGATCTTTCAAAGCTCCCTTGACGCCCTGCCACACGGTGCGATTCATGGCAACAACCACCGTTAGCGCGTCATCCATAGGCGCGGCCATCTTACGCCGTTACAATGCGGAGAGATGCGCGAACCCGCGATCACCCCCGAAGTCATCGCCTCCCACGGCCTCACTCCCGACGAATTCCAGCGCATCATCCAGATCCTCGGACGCCAGCCGAACTACACCGAGCTCGGAATCTTTTCGGTAATGTGGTCGGAGCACTGCTCGTACAAATCGAGCCGTGTGCACCTGCGAAAATTTCCGACCAGCGGCCCGCGCGTCATTCAGGGGCCGGGCGAGAACGCCGGCATCATCGACATCGGCGACGGCTGGGTGGCGGCGTTCAAGATGGAATCGCACAACCACCCCTCATTCATCGAGCCGTACCAGGGCGCAGCCACCGGTGTGGGCGGAATTCTGCGCGACATCTTCACCATGGGGGCGCGGCCGATCGCCTGTCTCGACTCGCTCCGCTTCGGCGATATGAACGCGCCGCGCATGCGCTATCTCGTCGACGGCGTCGTGCGCGGCATCGGCGGCTACGGCAACTGCATCGGCATTCCAACCGTCGGCGGCGAGACGTCGTTTCACTCCTGCTACAACGGCAACATCCTGGTCAACGCCTTCGCTCTCGGCGTCACCACGCGCGACAAGATCTTCAAAGGCACCGCGAGCGGCGTCGGAAATCCGGTCATCTATGTCGGATCGAAGACCGGGCGCGATGGCATTCACGGCGCGACAATGGCGTCCGCGGAGTTCGATCAAGCGTCCGAAGAAAAACGTCCGACGGTGCAGGTCGGCGATCCGTTCACCGAGAAGCTGCTGCTGGAAGCGTGTTTGGAAGTGATGGACACCGATGCGGTAGTCGGGATCCAGGACATGGGGGCGGCGGGATTGACATCGTCATCATTCGAGATGGCCGGCCGCGCCGGAACAGGCATTCGCCTGAATCTCGACAAAGTTCCGGTTCGCGAAAGCGGCATGACGCCGTACGAAATCATGCTTTCAGAATCGCAGGAGCGGATGCTCATCGTCGCGAAGCGCGGCCGCGAGCAGGAGGTCGTCCGCATTTTCGAGAAGTGGGATTTGAACGCCTCCGTGATCGGCGAAGTGACCAACGACGGCTTCGCGCGAATTTTCTGGCACGAAGAAGAGGTCGCGGCGATTCCGGTCGATCCGATTTCGACCGAGGCGCCGGTTTACGAACGGCCGATAGCCCGCCAGAACCCTCTCCCCCCGGGAGAGGGTGGCCCCGCGGAGCGGGACCGGGTGAGGGGCGACAGCGATGTCACCGACACCCTTCTCAAACTCGTCGCGTCCCCCAACCTCTGCTCCAAGCATTGGATCACCGAGCAATACGACACGACCGTGCGAACGAACACCATCGCGAAGCCGGAGCGGCGCGATGCCGCGATCGTGCGCGTGAAGGAAACGGGACGCGCGCTGGCGATCACTTCGGACGTCAATCCGGTCTACTGCTATCTCGATCCATACGAAGGGGGCAAGCAGGCGGTGGCGGAGGCGGCCCGAAATATCGCGGTCAGCGGCGGAAGGCCGGCGGCCATCACCGACTGTCTCAATTTCGGCTCGCCGGAGCGTCCGGAGATCATGTGGCAATTCTCGGAGTGCATCCGCGGAATCAGCGAAGCCTGCCTGGCCCTCGGGACGCCGGTGGTCTCAGGAAATGTTTCCTTCTACAACGAGACCGAGGGCCGTGCGATCTATCCGACGCCGACGATTGGAATGGTCGGCATTCTCGATCGCGCGGATGACGGCCGCGATCTCTATTTTCCCGACGCCAAGCTCGACATCGTGCTCCTCGGCGAAACGCGCGACGAGTTGGGCGGATCGGAATGGCAGCAGATGTTCGAGCCGGGAGCCACGGCGCCGCCCCCGCGCGTGGATCTCGATCGCGAGAAGGCTCTCATCGATTGCATGCTCGCGGCGTACGCCGATCGGCTGATTCGCAGCGCGCACGATCTCTCCAACGGCGGACTGGCGGTTGCTCTCGCCGAATCGTCCATAGAGGGCATCGGATGCCGCGTCGATCTGACGGGCCACGCCGACGATCTCGACGCCATCGCACTTCTCTTCGGCGAATCGCAGGGACGCGCGATCGTGTCGACGAGCAATGTCGACGCGCTGCTGCGCCTCGCGAAGAAACATGCAATCCCGGCGATGGCCATCGGCCGGACGGAACATGCGCTTTTCCTTATCGAGCGGCGCGGCATTCCGCTCATTCGAGCGACCACTCCGGAGCTCGCACGCATCTGGCGTTCGGCGTTCGCGCTGCTTCTCGGCGGGGACACCATCGAGGATGTGATTCGCGGCGTCGGAGAAGAAGCGCCGGAAGTGCTCGCGCACTAATGGTGCACTGCTCTTCTTCGCTCGCCCTCAACGACAGTTTGCACCACTGCCGGTGAAAAACTCCCCTGCCATAGATTCTGCGTGTTGTAGTTCGCGGTCACCGTGTGCGCGCCGAGGGCCGTCATGCGCAGATCGATCTCGGCACAGCCGTCGCGCAGCAGTCCATCCGCAAAACTTCTTCCAGCATCGTAGACCGACGCCAGACCCTCAGCGGCGCTGCCATCGAGTGTTCTCACGCACACGGTGTAATGTGCCAGCAGGGCGATGACATCGCCAAAACGCCCGGCGGACCCGATCGGATTGCGGCAATGATTGGTGATCTGGTCGGTGACGACGTACATCGAGCCGACGCGCCCCGTCTGATCGAGAACCGGATTCGGGCCGTAGACCCATCCCGAACAGTTGTCGGCGCCGCTCGACGGATCGCGATCGATGATGCGTTTGCCGCCGGTCAGAATTCCGATTTCGTCCGCGGAGGCCGCAGCGCACACCAGCGCGAGAAGAACGAATCTCCTCCAGTACACTGTCGCTATTTTGATCGAAATCCGCTCACTGGCTGGCGTCAGTTTCGAGACGATGACCGAGGCGTTCAACGATGCCTTCAGCGATTACGACATCCCGGCCAAATACACCACCGAGTACCTCACCAACCTCGTCATCCGCCGCGGCTATCGGCCCGATCTCGCGGTCGGCGCATTCGATGGTGATCGTCTGGTCGGATTCGTTTTCAATTGTCTCGACGGCCAGGAGGCCTACAACAGCGGCACCGGAACAGCGATCTCGCATCGGAGGCGCGGCATCGCGCGCCAACTCATGCAGCGCTCGATCGAGACACTTCCGGCGAAGCGCTACATCCTGGAAGTCATCGACACCAACACACGCGCCGAGGCGCTTTATCGCGACCTTGGATTTGTCGAGACGCGGAGACTGCAGTGTTGGACTTTTTGGAGTGCGGCGGCTCTGCCCCCGCTTTTAAAGCGGCAGCAAGCTGCCGCACTCCAAATTATCCGCTCGTGGTATGACTTCGCACCCGCATGGCAAAACGAAGTGGCATCGATCCGCCGTGCGAGCGAGCCGCACATCGTCATCGGCGATGAAAACTGCGGCGCAGTCGTTTTCCCATCCAACGGTGACGTGCCGCTGCTGGCGGTCAAGCCGTCCGCGCGACGCCGCGGCCTCGGGCGCGCCCTTCTCGAAGTAGCCGCGGCCCGTGTGGGCAAGCCGCTGCGCATCATGAACGTCGAGGACAGCGTCGCCGGTTTTCTAGAGCGTTGCGGCGCCCAGAAGTTCGTGCGTCAGATCGAAATGGTCCGCATTATCTGACTGCGCGCCCAATCGCTCGACATCTCCGCGACTTCGTTGACCAGCTCCTTGCTCGCGTACGGCGATTGCAGAAGATCGCGAAGCCACAAAATCGCATCGCGCCAATCACGTCCCTGATCGATGATCGAGAAGTGGATGAGATGTTGACGCAATCGCGCCGGACTATCCGGCGGAAAAGAAAGAGCGGCCGCCCACGCGAACGCGCGGTTCGTCCGGAAGATCTCGCGGATCGCGTGGCGCTGTGCGGCATCCGATCGTGAATAGAGATCGATCGCGTCGACCAGCGCCTGGTTCGCTTCGGCGTCGTTCGGCATCCGGAGGCTGCGTAGCCGTTCGAGCAAATCGGGGCCAAACGCGACCGGCTTGTCCGCGATCGGCTTAAGTTTTTTTTCGAGCGGTTCGATGCGGCGCCGCAAGTCGTCGACTTCCATCTGTTGTGCGATATCGTTTCAAAAGGAGGAGCATCAATGCCAGTACGAAAAGCGGAAGCGGAATGGACCGGAAATCTGCGCGAGGGTTCCGGAAAAGTGAAGCTCGGCAGCGGCGCGTTCGAAGGGAGCTACTCGTTCGGATCGCGATTCGAAAATGCCAAGGGAACGAACCCGGAGGAGCTGATCGGAGCCGCACACGCGGGCTGTTTCTCGATGGCGCTCTCTGCTGGGCTCGGCCGCGCCGGCTTCCAACCCAAGCGAATTCACACCACCGCTACGGTGCACATCGACAAGGTCGGCGAAGGCTTCGAAATCACCAAGATCGAGCTGGATTGCGAGGCGGAAGTCCCGAATATCGACGAAAACGCGTTCCACGGTCAGGCCACTGCCGCCAAAGAGGGTTGCCCGGTGTCGAAGGCCTTGAAGGCCACGCCGATCACGATGAAGGCGCGATTGGTGAAGTAGGGATCCCTTGTCATCCCGACGCCGAGCGGAGAGAGGCGGAGGGATCGGTGTGGGTGTGCGGTACGACTGGCGTACCACCCTTCCCCCAGGTCCCTCCGCCTCTCTCCGCTCGGCGTCGGGATGACATGCAGGTTACACTTTGTTTACCACCACGCCCGATGTGCGGAATCTTCGGCATCATCAATCATAAAGACGCGGCGAATCTCGTCTACCTCGGCCTCTATGCGCTGCAGCATCGCGGGCAGGAGAGCGCGGGCATCGCGACCGTCTCGCATGACGGCACGGTTTCGGACACCAATCTCGGCGAGCCGATCGGTTCGTCGGGCGCGGGCGAGCAGATCATCGCCCCCGGCGCCCCGCAGATGCACGTCGAGAAGGAGATGGGGCACGTCGCCGAGATCTTTACACACGAGCGTCTGGCGCGATTGCCCGGCGACACGGCCCTCGGGCACGTGCGCTACTCCACCGCCGGCGGCTCGATGTTGTGCAACGCGCAGCCGATCGTGGCGTCGACCAGCAAAGGTCTGATCGCGCTGGCGCACAACGGAAATCTGATCAACGGTGCCGAGCTGCGGCGCGAGCTAGAAGAAGAAGGCGCGATCTTCAACACCATGAGCGACACCGAGGTCATGGTGCATCTGATTGCGCGGTCGCGGGAACGCGATCTCGAGCGCGCGCTCATCGATGCGCTCTCGCGCGTCAAAGGTGCCTATTCGATCGCCATGCTGACGCCCGGAAAGATTTTCGCGGCTCGCGATCCGTACGGATTCCGCCCCTTGATCCTGGGACGCCTCGGCGAGTCGCTGGTGGTGGCCTCCGAGACATGCGCCTTCGACCTCATCGGCGCCGAGACGATTCGCGAGATTCGATCGGGAGAAGTGGTGGCGATGGAATGTCCCGACCGGCTGCGCGTCGTTCATCAATTCCCATCATCGCGCGAAGCGCGGTGTGTCTTCGAGCACGTCTACTTCGCGCGGCCTGATTCGACGATCTTTGGCAACAACGTGGCCGAAGCGCGCAAACGGTTCGGCGCGCAACTGGCGCGCGAGCATCCGGTCGACGCCGATATCGTCGTGCCGGTCCCTGACTCCGGCACATTCGCGGCCCTCGGCTACGCGCAGGAATCGGGGATCCCGTTCGAGTTCGGCCTGGTGCGCAATCACTACGTCGGCCGCACGTTCATCGAGCCGAAGCAGACCATCCGCAACTTCGGCGTGAAGGTCAAGCTGAATCCCGTGCGCGAGATCATCGCAGGCAAGCGCGTCATTCTGATCGACGATTCCATCGTGCGCGGAACGACGTCGAAGAAAATCGTGCGCATGCTCAAGCAGTTCGGCGCCAAAGAAGTGCACATGCGCGTTTCGTCCCCGCCCACGACCGGGCCTTGCTACTACGGCATCGACACGCCGCAACGTCGCGATCTCATCGCCGGCTCGCAATCGGTGGAGCAGATCCGGCAGTTCATCGAGGCCGATTCCCTCGGCTATCTCTCCGAAGAAGGAATGTTGAGCGCGGCCGGCAAAGGTGGCTATTGCACCGCATGCTTCACGGGGAAATATCCGGTGGTGCGCGAGGAAGCGGTGGCCGCCGCAGCGGTCGTGACGTAGGGCCTATGGAGTGCGGTGCCTTGGCACCGCTTTCACGGCCGCAGCTTGCTGCGGCCAGCCGGCGGCAAGCCGCCGGCCGCCAAAGCGGCAGCAAGCTGCCGCACTCCATATCGCGGCTAAGGCCGCCCCTACACCTGCAACCGCGGAACAGCTCGCAATCTCGGCTTCTGGATGCCCATGAAATCCGCCAATCCCTCGGCAGGAACCGGCCGGCTGAAGTAGTAGCCCTGGGCGGCGTCGCACTGGTGCTGACGCAGGAGCGTGAGCTGCTCCTCAGTCTCGACGCCTTCCGCGATCACGCGCAATTTCAGGCTGCGCGCGATGCCGATGACCGCGGAGACGATGGCGGCATCGCCTTCGTTGCGGGTGAGGTCGCGGACGAAGGTGCCATCCACCTTCACGCAGGTGATCGGGAAGCGCTTCAGATAATTTAGCGATGAATATCCTGTACCGAAATCATCTATACTAATACTACATCCTAATTCTCGCAAAGCGTGCAGGGTCTCGATGGTGGCCTCGGCGTTCGCCATCGCGGTGCCCTCCGTGATCTCGATCTCCAGCGCCTTTGCGTCCAGGCGGGTTTCTTCGAGCACGCGCCGCACATTGTCGACCAGATCCTGCTGCTGGAACTGCCGCGGCGATAGATTGATGGACACTCGCGGCACATCCAGCCCGCTCTCGCGCCACTTTCGCATCTGCTGGCAAGCGGTGCGCAGGACCCAATCGCCGATCGGAACGATCAGCCGGCTTTCCTCGGCCACTGGAATGAAGGAGCCGGGATAAACCAGACCGCGCTCCGGATCGTTCCATCGCAACAGCGCTTCCGCGCCGATGACCTTGTCGTCGCTCAAGCTGATCTGCGGCTGATAGTGCAGGACGAGCTGCCCCTCCTGTAGGGCGCGGCGCAACTTCGTCTCCAGCGACAGGCGCTCCAGCGCGCGACCCTTCATCTCATCGGTGCAGAGCTGGTAGGTGTTGCGTCCCGATTCCTTCGCGCGATACATCGCGCTGTCGGCGTTGCGCAGCAGCGCTTCGGGATCGTTGCCGTCGACCGGGTAGAGCGCGATGCCGATACTGGCCGAGACGTCGATCGGCATTCCGAGGATGGAGATCGGCTTCTGCACGGCGGCGATGATTTTCTCCGCGACGGTCACGGCATCTTCGGGATGGCGCAGCTCCGACAGAATGATGGTGAACTCGTCGCCGCCGAGCCGCGCCACGGTGTCGTCTTCGCGCACGCAACCGCGAAGCCGCCGCGCCATCTCGAGCAGCAGCTCGTCGCCGGCGGTGTGGCCGAGGGTGTCGTTGATCGACTTGAAGTGATCGAGATCGACGAACATCACGGCCAGCGATTTTCCGGATCGCCGCGCGTGCGTCAGGTTCTGATGGAGACGATCCGTGAAGAGCTTGCGGTTGGGCAGGCGCGTCAGCACGTCGTGGTAGGCGTGGAATTCGATCTGTTCTTCCGCGCGCTTGCGGTCGCTGATGTCGGCCACCGTCATGTGAATGCGATCGCCCGTGTGCGTGAGGTTCTGCAGCACGTACAGCGATTCGCCGCTCTTCCGCCGCAGCTCCGTTTCGATGCTGTTCAGGGTCTTCGACGTCTGCAGTTTCTGCTCGATCTCGGCGCGCTCCGCCGGCCGCTCGTAAAGGAACCCGATCTTGTTTCCCATCAGCTCCGAGCGATCGTAGCCGAGCATCGAGGCGAAAGTGGTGTTGCAATCGACGATCTCGCCGTCGAACTTCGTGACGCAGACGCCGGCTGCGTTCTGCTCGAAAAGCAATCGATACCGCAGCTCGGAATCGCGAAGCGCTTCTTCGGCGGCGAACCGCGACGTCACATCGCGGAAGCTCCACACGCGCGCGTGTGCGACGCCTTCGATGCGGCGTCCGGTCGAGTAGCGCTCGAACCGGCGCCCATCTTTGAATTCCACCAGATCGAAGCTCTCGGCATCCGACTGACTGTAGATGCCCTCGGTGGTCCGCAGAAATTCGTCCGGCTCGGCGAGCTGATCGAGCACCGACCTGAACGCTTTGCTTTCATCGGCCAGCGCGATCGTGTTCTTCGGAATCCGCCACATGTCGAGAAAGAGCTGGTTGTACGAGAGGATGCGGCCCTGATCGCCGATCACCAGGATTCCGTCGGCGGTGGAATCGAGCGTCGATTCCAGCAGCATGACCGCCTGCCGAATCTGCCGCTCGTTCTCCTTGCGCTCGCGGATGTCGCGGCCGATCAGCACCGCGCCGGCCGACTCGCCATGCTGCAGGACCGGCGCGATGGAGAGCATCATCTCCACGCTCTCCCCATTCTTGGCACAAAAGGTCCGCTCCTTCGACATCGCGCTGGAAAGCCGCAGGTTCAGGAACGACGAGTCGCCCTCGGGATCTTCGAGCAAATCGTCGATCGTTCGTCCGATCAGCTCACTGCTTCGATATCCGAGGATCGTCTCCGCGGCGCGGTTGGCGAACTGAATGCGGCCATCGGCATCGCAGACGAAAAGCGCGTCCGCCATCGTGCTGATGATCTCCTTCGACGCCAGCGACGGCGTCAGCGCCATCAGATCGTAACGGTGAAACATCAGCGCCACGATCAGCACGAATCCGAGAATGGGCGCGTAGCCGAACGGATAGACGCTCAAACCGAACTTCGGCAAGTAGTCGACGCATCCGAAGTAAGCCACCGCAAACGCGATGATCAGCATGCGAATCCGCTTGCGTTCGATTCCACGGGACGCCGGATACGCGCGCACGAATTCCAGGAGTGCCGCGATGAGATAGCCGAAGAAAAATGCAAGAAATGCGATCGCCGTGACCGGCCGGTAGCGCGGATAGAAACCCCACCAATACAACTGCACCCGGGGAACGAGAAGGTCGGTCGTGGTTGCGATGGCGCTGAAGAATGCGGCCAGCGACCACGCGGACCAGACGGCGAACTTGCGCTGCTCGTAAATGCGCAGCATCTCGACCGCGAAGTGGTAGATGCCGGCGGCGATGAACGGAACGCCGATGTACGCGGCGCGCGCCCACCAGAGAGCGTGCAGAGCGTCGGTCGTCGAGTACATGCATGTGAACGCGATCAACCAGACCGATGCCGCCGCGGAAAGCGCCAGAAAAGCCAACGTCACACGCGAAGCACGTCTGCGAATGACGCTTCCTGCGAAGACGAGCATCAACACAGCGGTCGCAGCCGTAGGCATCGCCAACGGCGCAAGGCCGTGCTGGAGGATGTCGAAACTCACCGTTTTGGACCCGACTAATTGTGAGAGCAGTCGCCCACTTTGTCACGCCGAGTGACTTGCATCACTTCGGCGTCCGGCGCGCCATTTCGGCCTCGGCCGCGACATAGCCGAACGCAGACCACTGCGAGCCGTCCAACACCTTCTGCCACAATGGGTAAGCTCGTTCGGGCTGGCCGTTGTAAAAATACCAGTTGCCGATGCCGTAGAGGATGGTCGCGCCATCGGTGGTGTTCGCATCCTGGCGCACCAGCTCCTCCGGCGCGATCTCGCCGCCGTACATCAACAGCAGCTTGTGATACGAAATGTTTTCGATCACATCCAGGCTGCTGCCGATCGGCTCGAGCACCTTCTCCGCTTCCTTGACTCGTCCGAGACGACGAAGCGTCATGTACAGCCAGTGCGAAGTCGAAACCAGGCGATCGGGATTTTTCGCAAGCGCGAGGCATCGCTGGTACGGCGGAAGTGCGCGGTCGAAATCGCCCTGCAGGTAGTACGCGAGGCCGAGGTGATAGAAGATGTTGGACTGCAGCGAGCCGAGCGGAATGTTGCGCGCGTTCGGCTGACCGTCCGGTTCGACCTCATCCGGCTTGCCGCGCACCAGTATGGCCGCGAATTCGAGGTCGCGGGCGGCATCGGCAAATCGGCGAACGGTGATGTAGCGATGTCCGCGATGTCGATACATGCGGGCATCATCGGGATGCTTGCGGATGCCTTCGGTGAAGATGTCGATGGCTTCGCGATAGCGGCCGAGGTAGGCCGTGCGACGGCCAAGCCAGATGATGGCGTCGGCGTTTTTGGGATCGGCGTCGTAATCGCGCTTTGCCTGCGCCAGCTCGTCTTCACGTTTTTTCTGAACGTCGGCGGCCAGTTGCGGCGATGTCAGCGGCTTGCCGAGGAGCGACATCGCCTCGACGTCGGGAGGAAGCATCTGCTCCGAGTCGGGCGGGAGTGGGGCGGGACGGCTGGCACAGGCAAAGCACGCCGCCGCAACGATGGCGAGGTAGCGCCGGCTCTTAGCCGGCGTGAGCCGACTGAGAGTCGGCTCTACGTTCGATAGGTCCGTTGCGATGATCTTTTTCAGGAGTCAATCATAATTCAGCGGCGGGGCCGCTCCTCATCGCGCCGGAGCGGCTCGGCGACCGTGCCCGGCGGCGCGACTTCGCGAGAGGTAACGATTTCGCTGGCGACATCCGTCGGTCTGGCGCCGATCAGATCCTCGAACAGCGCGCGATAGTGCAACATCGCCTGACGCAGATCCTCGGTCGACACCGCCCGTGCCTCGATGGCCCTGTGGCCGGCGCGATAGTGCTCGACCAGCCGCGGGTGTTTCACCGAGAGAAGGGCGGCGTACTTTTCGAAGTCGGCGATCGGATAGCCGCGCGTGCGCATGGCATCGCGAATCAATTCGTCGGCCTCCGCGACCGCCATCGCCGGCCGCTCGATGAAATGGGTCTCGATCTTTTTCCACGAAATCGCATAGTCATCGCGTTCCGCCGCCGTCAGCTCGCGAATCTCGAAGCTCCTGGCCTCCTGCGCGCGCGCGATCAGCGCCTCCTCTGCCGCGGTACGGCTCCCAGTGGTCTTGACCGCTCGATCGTATTCCCTGCCGAAGTGTTGCCGCAGCGATTCGGTCCGGCTGCGGCGCAGGCCGGCCGCGATCAGGGCGATGATCGCGAGAATGACGACTGCTCCGATGGCCATCCAGATCCAGTTTCCATTCATGACGGCTCCTCCTGATTTGGGCGCGGCAAATCGCATGCCGTGGTTTCGTTTCGTCCCGACGCCGTGTCGAATGAGGCAATGGAAAGACGCTTCGATCCGCGGCTGTATCAGATCGGCGCGCTGACGCTGCTGCTGCTGTACGGGCTGACCGCGCTCGATTTCGATACCACGTTCTTTCGGGCGGCCTTCGTCATCGGGGCGGCGATCGGGGCACAGTGGCTCTGCTCCAGAATCTGGAGCGTCAGGTTCGATCCGCGCAGCGCCGCGATCTCAGGTCTGTCGCTCGCGCTTCTCCTGCGCGCCAATTCGATCCTCCTCCTGCTCGCCGCCGCGGCCATCGCCGTCAGCAGCAAATTCGTTATCCGCTGGCACGGCAAGCACATTTTCAATCCGACGAACTTCGCGATCGTGGCAGTGATGATCGCCACGCCGCGCGTGTGGGTATCGCCCGGCCAATGGGGCAACGTCGCGTTTTTCGGATTTCTGATCGTTTGCCTGGGCGGCCTGGTTGTGAATCGCGCGTCGCGCAGCGATGTGACCTACGCGTTCATGGCGGCGTGGGCGGCGGTCCTCATCGGCCGGTCGCTGTGGCTCGTCGAGCCGATGACCATTCCGCTGCATCGAATGGAGAACGGCGCGCTCCTGCTCTTCACGTTCTTCATGATTTCCGATCCGAAGACAACGCCCGACTCCCGCGCGGGACGCATTCTCTTCGCGATTCTCGTCGCGTCGGGCGCCTGGTACGTGCAGTTCAAGATGTTTCACACCAACGGCATTCTGTGGTCGCTGGCGGCGTGTTCGCTGCTGGTGCCGCTGATCGATGTTCTGTTGCCGGGAAACAAATACGAGTGGGGTCGCGCGGTCTCGAGGTTGCGAGGTCTCGTGGTGTGCGACAACTCCGCGACCACGAGACCACGAGACCTCGCAACCCTTGCAGGAGGCATTTCATGATCCGTAAATACTTCATGCTCGCGTTCCTCATTGCCGCCAACGGCCACGCTTTCTGCGGCTTCTACGTCGCAAAAGGCGACGCCAAAATCTTCAACCACGCTTCGCAGGTGGCCCTCGTCCGCGACGGCGATCGCACCGTGATGACGATGGCGAACGATTTTCGCGGCGAGCCGCGAGACTTCGCGGTCGTCATTCCCGTGCCGACGACGATCACGCGCGAACAGATTCACATCGCCGACAAGGCCCTCATCGATCACCTCGATGCCTACTCCTCGCCACGGCTGGTCGAGTATTTCGATTACGACCCGTGCCGCATGGTTGCGTTCGACGCGCAGCGCATGCCGGCCGCAGCGATGTCAAAGATGCAGGTGGCCAACGAAGAGCGCGCCCGCAGTCTGGGCGTGACCATCGAAGCGCGTTACACCGTCGGCGAGTACGACATCCTCATTCTGTCGGCTTCGCAAAGCAACGGGCTCGAAACATGGCTTCGCGAGAATGGCTACACCATTCCTCCCGGCGCTTCCAGCGTCCTCGGCAGCTACATCCGGCAGAACATGAAGTTCTTCGTCGCGAAGGTCAACCTCACCGAGCAGACGAAGCTCGGCTACAACTATCTCCGGCCGATCCAGGTGGCGTACGAGTCACCGAAGTTCATGCTGCCCGTCCGACTCGGCACCGTGAACGCGGCCGGCGCACAGGAGCTTTTCGTCTACGCGCTGACCCGCAAAGGGCGCGTGGAGGCCACGAATTACAGGACGATCAAGCTTCCGAGCGACGTCGATGTCCCGCTGTACGTTCGCGACGACTTCACGCCGTTCTACAAAGCGCTTTTCTCGGAGCAGGTTCGCAAGGAGAACATGAGCACTCTCTTCACGGAGTACGCCTGGGATATGAACTGGTGCGATCCGTGCGCTGCCGAGCCGCTCTCACGCGACGAGCTCCGAAAACTCGGAGTCTTCTGGGTCCATGACACGAATGGCGGAGCGGCCGACGTCTTCCTTACGCGCCTGCACGTCCGCTACGATCGCGAGCATTTTCCGGAAGATCTCGTTTTTCAGGAGACCGGCGACCGTCAGAATTTCCAGGCGCGCTACGTCCTGCATCATCCTTGGAATGGATCGTCGGATTGCGAAGCGGCCCGCAATTACAAGCAGTCGCTGCGCGATCGACAGGAACGCGAAGCACGAAATCTGTCCTCCCTCACCGGCTGGAGCGTCGAGGACGTTCGAAGGAAGATGCATCTGGCGTCGAACGACACCAGCGGCGAGAAGAAATGGTGGCAGACCATCTGGCAGTGATGTAGCGCCGGCTCTCCAGCCGGCGCGAACCGGCTGAGAGCCGGTTCTACGTCAGTGGAACAGGCCGCCGATCACGACCACCAGCATCGCGATGAGCGCGATCGCGAGCGGCGCGAAGAGGATGAATAGGATGACAGCCGCCATCCCGCGCCGCTTGCTTCGATTTGCCGCGAGCTCCGTCGAAAGCTCGCTGACAGTGTCGGGTTCAGGATTGTCAAACCCGGCCAGCGCTTCCCTCGCCTCGTCGTAAGCAATCGACGGAACGAACAGGACCGCCGTCCGCCCTGGAACCAAGGCCGTCTCGGTAGCCGTGAACTGCGCACCTCCGGCATCTTCCCAGCGCTTGTGCGTGGAGATGCCGAGGTCCTCGAGAACCGCGCCGGCCATTTCGACGGCAGACAAGTCGCCTCGAAACACCTCTCTCATCCCCGCGTCATCCATGAATATAGGATAGCGCGACACCTTGACAACTTAATTTTCTTGACCTATAACTTAAGAAAGTTAAGTTAATGAGCAAGAAAGAGCATAAAAATTTAGATTGGCAGGAGCTATCGCATCTCACCAAAGGGGAGCCGTTTGTGGTCGAGCGGGTGAGATTGATCGAAAAAGACATCGTGATCGAGGGGGCGTTCGAGCTGCCCGATCTCGCGCGGCTGAGCAGTGAGGATCAGGTGTTCATCACGGCCTTTGTCCGCTCTCACGGTTCGATCAAGGAGATGGAGCAGATTTTTGGAGTGAGCTATCCGACCATCAAATCACGGCTCACTCGGATCGCGAACGCTTTGCACTTTGTGGAGACCAACGCCACACCATCACGGTCAGAAATTCTGGAGCGGCTGAAGCGCGGCGACATCAGCGCCGAAGATGCCATCCGAGAACTGGAGAGCTCATGAACGAAGAACGTCGACAAATTCTGGAAATGCTTGCGCAGGGTCAAATCAAGACGGATGAGGCGGAGCGCCTGCTGGCCGCCCTGGAGAAGTCGCAGCCGGCCGAGCAACCGCAGCGCCGTCCGAAATATCTCCGCGTGGTGGTGGAGAGTGACGAGGAGACCAAGGTCAACGTCCGCGCGCCGATGCAACTGCTGCGCGCCGGCGTGCGGCTGGCCAGTCTGATTCCTCCTCAGGCGCGTGCGCGCGTGAACGAGGCGATGCACGAGCACGGCGTGACGCTCGATCTGGCGCAGATCAAACCGGAGAATCTCGAAGAGCTGGTCGATCAGCTCGAGGACGTCACGGTCAATGTCGATGACGGCGACGTAAAGGTTCGCGTCTTCTGCGAGTGAAGCTCACGAGCCGTCTTTGGAGTGCGGTGCCTTGGCACCGCTTTCAAAGCGGCGGCAAGCCGCCGCACTCCAAAGCCCTGTCGCTCACCCCCGTCCGCCCGCGAGCAGCCTGGCCTCCGGCAGCGATCGCAGGCGCAGCATCGCGATGATTCCGAGGAATGGGCCGGGGGCGAGCGCGACGAAGGCGAAGCGCCATCCGACGGTGTCGACCAGCATCGGCAACAGGCGAATGGTGAGAGTGGTGATCAGAAATCCGATGCTGGTCTGCAGCGTCAGCGCAGTGCCGATGTAGCGCGGATCGCCGAGTTCCGTGACGCACGCGGAGAACTGCGCCGAGTCGGCGACCACGCTCGCGCCCCAGACGATCGCGATCGCCAGCAGGGCGTATTCGGATCGCCCATAGAGGAATCCGATGGCCAGGCAACACGCGCCGCTGATCGCCATGGCTGCCGAGGCCACCACCGTCCGGCCGATGCGATCGGCCAGCAGGCCGGCGACGATGCATCCGATCGCGCCGCTGCCGATGACGATGAACGATCCGGCTTCGGCAAGACGAGGCCTCATCGCCGCACGAAACATCGCCGGCGCCCACGTCCACATCGCGTACAGCTCCCACATGTGTCCGAAATATCCGAAGTTCGCCAGCCGCACGCCGCGATTGTGAAACACACTCGTGATCTGCGTGATGTCGAACGGCTGATTGGGAAGCGCGTAAGGCCCATCGCGCAGGATCAGTACGAGCGCGCCACCGACGACCGCAAAGAGCGAGGTCCACGCGACGTTCACGCGCCAACTCGACGAGCCGACAGCGTTCACGAGATAGGGTGACGCTTTGCCCAACGTCAGCGCCCCGATCAGCACCCCCAGCGCGAATCCACGGCTTGTGCGAAACCAGGTCGCGATGATCTTCATCGCCGGCGGATACACGCCCGCCAGAAACATTCCGGTCAGGAGGCGGAGCGCGACGGCCGGCCCGATCGAGTGCGCGGTCCACGCGAGCAGCGCATTGACGGCCGCGCCGGAAAATGCGCAGAGCGCGCAGAGGTGCCGCGCGCGAATGATGTCCGGGAGGTTGAACAGCGCGCTCGCCAATGTTCCGGCAACGAATCCGAGCTGCACCGCCAGCGTCAGCCATGCGGTCGCGTTCGCGCTTAGATGCCATTCCCTGGCAAGTTGCGGCGCCACCGCGGAGACGCCGAACCAGAGCGCCATGCCGAGGAGCACGGCGACGGAGAGAAGAATGAGCGCGCTCCAGCGGCTCATTTTGACCGCACGACCCACACTTCCTGCGGCGCCAGCGCCTTGTGTTGGACGCGCGCGCCGGTTTCGAGATCGACGCCCGACAGCGTGACTTCCGCAGGCGCGTCACCATGGTTGAAGGCGAACACGACGCGGTCACTCCCCGACTCGAGCGTGCGGAGCTCCACATTTGTGACTGGCGGGCGCGAGATGCTTGCCCATTCCAGCAGAGATCGGATGAATTTCGCGAGCGCCTCGTCTCGATCGGATTCGTAAGCCGTTCCGATGAACGTGCCGATAGTCATCATGTGGCCTTTGCCATAGTCGTTGGTGACGATGGCCGGCGCACCGTCGGCGAAGTGGGCGATTGCGTGCCCCTCACCCGGCCTTCGGCCACCCTCTCCCGGTGGGAGAGGGCTCTCGCGGCGCTGTGCTCCCTCTCCCGCCGGGAGAGGGCTGGGGTGAGGGGCCAGGTTCTCCTGATAAAGCATGCCTTTGAAGCGCGCGCCATCGTCGAGGATGACCTCCACTTTTCCGCTCGGCGTCATTTGCACGGCGGTCTCGCGGCAGCCGCACACTTCGTGCAGACCGAATCCCGGGATGATGTCCTTCGCGCGCCCGCGCTCGTCGTTCCAGGCCAGCCGCGCCTCAGCGACCAGCGATCCTCCGTTGCGGACGAAGTCGCGCAGCGCTAGCGCAGCTCTCTCGGAAATCATCAGCGGATAAGGAAGTATTATCAATTTATAGTGATGTTTTTCAACATCATCAATATGTACGAAA
>Ga0207646_10003253_pt1 | contig 18518 bp, 16 predicted proteins | sample KBSK5502metaG_FD_184343 | JGI IMG/M metagenome (GOLD analysis project Ga0207646, IMG submission 184343) | Corn, switchgrass and miscanthus rhizosphere microbial communities from Kellogg Biological Station, Michigan, USA - KBS K5-50-2 metaG... | ecosystem: Host-associated > Plants > Roots >...
GCGGTCCCACCGCGCCCCTTGTACCCCCGCAGGAAGGCCAGCCCGTCCATCTCGGGCATTCGCACGTCGCACAGCACGAGGTCGAACGATTCCGCGAGCGCGCGCTCGAGCGCTCGCGCCCCGGTGCCCTCGGCCGCAACGTCATAGCCCGCATCCGCCAGCAACAGCCCGAGCGATTGGCGCAGGCCGGGCTCGTCGTCCACCACGAGCACCCGGGTCACCGCGGCGAGTCCATAGCGGGAAAGAACATCTTGAACGCTGCTCCTCCCTCCCGCGCCGTGTCCACCCACACCACACCACCCATGTCGTGTACGGCGCGCGCCACGATGGCGAGGCCCAACCCGGTTCCCCGGCCCGGCTCCTTAGTGGTGTAGAACGGGTCGAAAACCTTTTCGCGGTCTTCGAGAGGGACACCGGGGCCAGAGTCCGACACGTAGATAAGCACCCCCCACTGGCCAGCGGCGAAGTCGGTCCGCGCGGGACGACTCTCGGGCCGGCGTGGAAAGGTGGTCCGCTGCGGATCGCTCGCCCGTTTGGGCGACGCGCGCCGGGACTCGTAGGCCCAGGCTCGAACTCCGAGGATCACGACCCCCTCGCCCGCGGCGTCCACCGCGTTCAGGACCAGATTGACGATCGCCTGCTCCAGGAGATGGGCGCGCCCGCGCATGCGCGGCAGGTCGGGTGCGACCTCGAGGCTGGCGCGGACGAGCTTCAGGGCCCCCTGCGCCTCGAGCAGCCCGTAGACGCCCCGCGCCACTGCCCCGGCATCGAGCGGCGCGAGCGCCTCTTCCTGCGGTCGCGCGTAGTCGAGCAGACCGCGCACGATCTGATCGAGGCGCTCGAGCTCGCGGGTGACGCCGCTGATCACTTCCGGGTCGGCGCCCCGGCGCCGCAGCACCTCCACGTAGGTCCCGATCGCTCCCAGCGGGTTCCCCACCTCATGGGCGATCCCGGCCGCCAGGCGGCCGATGCTGGCGAGCTTCTCCGAGCGCACCAGCTGCCCCTGCGCATCGAGCAGATGGTCGGTCATGCGGTTGAGCCGCTCGGCGAGGGTGGCGAAGTCGCGCGTTTCCGCGTCCGGCGCACGCCGCCCCAGATCGCCGTCCGCCACGGCGTCGGCGGTAGCGACCACGCGCTCCAGGGGCCACAGGACCAGCCGGTTCACGAGGTAGCGCCCGAACACGATGAACACGCCGACCTCCAGGGCGACCATGAGCATCACCAGCGCGAACGTCCGCTCGGGAGCAAAGCTGGTCGCGACCAGTAGAGTCGCCACCCCAACCAGCAGGGCGGCGGCGGCGAGGAATGAAAGGTAGAACAGCAGCTCGGTGCGGAGCGCTGGCTTGGCCGGCATGGCGCTGGAATAGGCATAAAAACGAAGCGGCGGGGAAGCCCCGCCGCTCGTCACATGCCACCGCAAGGCCGCCGCTTACTGGCAGGCGGGCGCGCCTTCCGTGACCGCCGGTGCCAACGCCGCGGTGTTGATGTAGATCGCGCACGTCACCAGCGGGGTGGTCAGGTTGTTGTTCGTGATCGTCACGCTCCACCCACCGTTACCGGCCGCGAGGCCGACGGTGCCGAGGTTGTTACCGGTCGTGACGCAAAAGTTGACCGTACCTACGGTGGGCGGCGTGGTGCACGACGTAGTCGCGCTGTACTTGACCGAGTCGGCGAAGTACGCCTCTTCGGCGGTCACCAGGTTCCGAAGGTCCGACTTCATGGAGGCGATGTACGCCTTCGCCTTCGTGTTGGCGAACTTCGGGATCGCGATGGCGGCCAAGATGCCGATGATCACCACCACGATCAGCAGCTCAATGAGCGTGAAACCCTTGCGGTTCATCTGACTTTACTCCCGTTGAAGTCCAAATTGAAGCGAGATTTCGATTGACGCGAGATTTTCCCACTAACGGATGAAGCAAACCCCGTGCCCTGCGTCACCAAAATGGGCCCAACATATTTCATAGTAACCAGTTAGCGCGGATCGGAGCGACGTCGTCGAGTCCCGGCGAGAATCGTTCAATTCAGGATTTTTGCAAGGCCCCGGGCCGAGCGCAACGGTGGAATGGGTATTCAAAACGAAGCGGCGGGGAGATCCCCGCCGCTCGTAATTGCCAGTCCAGCGCTGCCGCTTATTGACAGGCGGGCGCGCCTTCTGTGACCGCCGGTGCCAACGCCGCGGTGTTGATATAGATCGCGCACGTCACCAGCGGAGTCGTCAGGTTGTTGTTCGTGATCGTCACGCTCCACCCACCGTTACCAGCCGCGAGGCCGACGGTGCCGAGCTTGTTGCCGGTCGTGACGCAAAAGTTGACCGTACCCGCGGTGGGCGGCGTGGTGCACGACATAGTCGCGCTGTACTTGACCGAGTCGGCGAAGTACGCCTCTTCGGCGGTCACCAGGTTCCGAAGGTCCGACTTCATGGAGGCGATGTACGCCTTCGCCTTCGTGTTGGCGAACTTCGGGATCGCGATGGCGGCCAAGATGCCGATGATCACCACCACGATCAGCAGCTCAATGAGCGTGAAACCCTTGCGGTTCATCTGACTTTACCCCCGTTGAAGTCCATCTCGTGACTACCCAAAACGGCCTGAAGCGCAGTTTTCCGTAGGTGTGTGGGGCAAACCCCGTGCCTCGCGCCACCTAACGCATCCTAAGTTGCTGTGTGACAATATGTTGAACAGGCAGGAGGCGCTCTTAGCACGCTCGCCTACATTCGTTCAATTCGGGACTTTTGCAAGGCCCCGGGCTGACCGCAAGGACCCTTCCGGAGGTGCGTCAGGGGGTGCCGGGCCGTCTCACCCTAGCAAGCAAGGAGTCTGCCACCTCAGGATAGCCATGGGCGCGCGCCATGGTTGCCTCGTAACGAAGGTAGCCGGCGGCGCACGCGCCGGAGCAGAAGCGCTCGAGCCGGGCAATGAGCGAATCGGCCGCTCCCGGGTTGCCGGCCCCAAACGCCGCCACGGAACCGATCGCGTACACCCACGGATCGTGGTCCATGATGCCGGCCGCGATGCGCACCGTGGCCAGTGCCCTGGCGGGCTCGCGCCGCTCGAGGTAGACGCCCGCCATGCGCACGTAGCCGCCGTAGGACTCCGGGGAGTCGTCGAGGATACTCTCGGTGACGGCGTGGTCATCGCGCCACTTGGGAACGCGCAGTGCCGTGCGGATGCCTCCGAGGAGGCAAAGCGTAGCCACGACGAGGCGGAGCCGCTCGCGCGGCAAGCGCGCGAGGGCGGCGCTCGCGGCGAGCACCAGCCCGGCCGATGGGAGGTACAGCGTGCGCTCGGCGAGATAGAAGCCCGCTGGATACAGAAGGTTGGCCACCGGCAGGAAGGCCACGCCGATCCACCCGAGGCCGAACGCCTCGATCTTGCGCCCGCGTTTCCACGCGACCACCAGCAGGGCGGCCCATACTACAGCGCAGAGTAGCCCAGCGGCAAACCGCAGGTCGAAGGGCGACGTCACCGCCGTGCGCTCGTTGGGCGAGTAGTCCACGCGCAGGGTGAGCGGGAAGACGAGCAGGCGCGCGACATCCGCCAGGGCGGCGACGGCGGTGAGGCGGACCGCGAGCGGCGACTGACCCACGAACATCGGGGCGACGCTCGCGTTGCCGACGAACGGCTGGAGCACGATGGTGCGAACGACGGCGTACGCCGCTCCGACGATCACCCAACCAACCAACAACGAGACCATGCGACGCCGGTTGGGCCTGTCTAGCCCGAGCATCCAGGCCCACACCACCAGAGCAGGCGCGACCGCCGCGTTCTCCTTGGAGAGGAGCCCGAAGGCCAGCGCGGCCGCGCTCCAGGCGGGATGCCGGCCAGCCAGGGCGGCGTGCACCGCGAGCAGGGTGAACAGTGTCGCCATGAGCTCGGCGCGGCCCACGACGTTGGCGACGGCCTCCACGTGCACGGGATGCACCGCGAACACGAGCCCGGCGACGAACGCACCCGCCGTGTCGAGCCAGCGGCGGGCAAGGGCCGCCACCGCCACCGCAGCCCCGGCGTGCCACAGCAGGTTGACGGCGTGGAACCAGGCGGTCCCGTCCACCAGCGCGTCGAGTGCGAACCCCGCGATCACCAGCGGGCGATACATGTGACCGCCGAAGTCGGCCGACCAATAAGGCTGGCTGAAGGCCCGCCAGATTCCCCCTGGCTGCACGACCAGCGGGTTTAGGGCGATGATCGGGAGGTCGTCCAGGGCGAACTTGTTCCACAGGGCGCCGACGTAGACGACCACGGCGCCCAGGGCGACGGCAGCATAGACTCGCTTAGCGGTCATGGACGGGTCCGGTGCTCTTCCCGACGCGGGCCGCGAACGAGTCGGCGGCGATCGGATATCCCCGGGCCCGGGCCACTGAAGATTCGTACCGGTAGAAGCCGTCGCACTTGCACACCTTGTCCACACGATCGAGCAGCGAGTCTGCCAGGGCGCCCTGCCCCGTTTCCCACGCCGCTTCGGCGCCCTGAATTTGCAGCCACGGCAGCGTCACGTCGTAGATCGCGGTGGCTCTGCGGTACGCGTCGAGCGCCTGCACCGGCTGGTGCCCGGTGAGGTACATGATCACCATGTGGGCGGGCCCGACGAACGAGTTCGGGGAATCATCCAGCTCGCTACCGATCATCGCCTGGGTGTCGCGCCAGACCGGGACGCGCCGGGCGGTCCGAACTCCCCCCGCGATGACAAGCACGCTCAGGACCACCGCCAGGCGGCGGGTGTCGAGGTCCCTGAGCCACGCCCCGGCCGCCAAGGCGAGTCCGGCCGACGGGATGTACAGGGCCCGCTCTGCCACCAGCACGCCGATGGGTACCAGCAGGTTCGACACGGGAAAGACCGCGATCGCGATCCAACCGAGGCCGAACGCCTCGACCCGGCGGCCACGTCGCCAGGTGAACCACAAGAGCGCGGCCCAGCCAATCAAACACAGCAGCCCGAGCGCGAAGCCGAGGTCGAGCGGGGTCGTGACGAGGGTGCGCTCGGCAGGCGAATAGTCGACGCGCAGGGTGAGTGGAAAGACGAGGAGTCGCGCGACATCCGCGAGCGCCGCCACGGCCGTCAGCCGAACGGCGGTGGGAGACGCGCCGAAGAAGACCGGCGCGCCGCGGCCCACCAGCTCGTGGCCCAGGACGCTCCACCGAGCCGCGACGTACACCGCCCCGATCGCGAGCCAGGTTGCCGCATAGACGGCCATGCGGCCGCGCGAGGGCCGCGGCGCGAGCCCGAGTATCCACCCCCAGGCGATGAGCGCGGGCGCGACCACCGCATTCTCCTTGCTCAGGAGACCGGCGGCGAGCGCCGCCGCGCTCCACCAGGAATTGTCGCGCACCAGCGCCGCATACACCGCAAGCATGACGAACACCGCGGTCATCACCTCGGCGCGCCCGACAACGTTGGCGACCGCCTCCACGTGGACCGGGTGCACCGCGAACAACAGCCCGGCGGCGAGCGCCGCTCGGTCGCCGCTCCAGCGTCGCGCCAGCCACGCGACGACGACGCTCGCCCCGGCGTGCCAGGCGACGTTCACCGCGTGAAACCACCAGGCGGCGCCGCCCAGCAGCCAGTCGATGGCGTACGACACAAGCGGCAGCGGGCGATACATCCCGCCCCCGACGACCGGCGGCCAGTATGGGCTCACGAAGGCCCGCCACACGCCGCTGACGTGGAGCACCAGGTTGTTGAATCGGACGATCTGGTTGTCGTCCAGCGCGAATTGATTCCAGAGGGCGCCGACGTACACGACCGTGGCGCATGCGGCCACGGCTGCGTACAGGCGCCTAGCGCTCACGCCATTTCCCGCGGGGCGGGAACAGGTTATAGCGGAGGATGTGAAACATCGCCGCCAGCCCGTCGCGCCAGGTGATTTTCTTTCCTTCGGCGTAGGTCCGGCCGCTGTAGGAGATGGGCAGCTCCCAGATGCGCGCGCCCGCCTGCGCCAGCCGCGCCGTCAGCTCGACCTCGATGCCGAACCGCTCCGCCGTGAGCGGCAGCCGCTTCATCAGGTCCGCCCGGACCATCTTGTAGCACGTCTCCATGTCCGTGAGGTTGAGATTGGTGAACATGTTGGAGGCGAGCGTCAGGAAATTGTTGCCGACGGAGTGCCAGAAGAACAACACGCGGTGCGGACCGCCCTGGAAGCGCGAGCCGTAGACGGCGTCGGCACGGCCTTCCTTGATGGGCGCGAGCAGACGAGGCAGCTCGGTTGGGTCGTACTCGAGATCGGCATCCTGGGCCACGATCACGTTGCCGGTCGCGGCGGCGATCCCCGTCCTGAGCGCCGCACCCTTGCCGCGGTTCGTCGGGTGGTGGAGCACCCGCTGCACGAGTCCCGAGCCCGCCAGCCCGTCGAGGATGGTGCCGGTGCCGTCGGTCGACGCGTCGTTCACGGCGATCACCTCGAGCCGCAGCGGGACCTCTTTGAGCTGCCGCAAGGCGGCTTCGATCGTCGCCTCCTCGTTGTACGCCGGCATGACGACCGATAGCAGGGTGTCGTCGGTCGATTGCAGCCGCGCCATCATGCCGGCACCTCTCCGATTGCGATGAGCGACTGACCGATACGCCAGGGGAGCAACCGCTCCAGCCGGAACAGCGGCACCAGCGCTTCGTACCAGCGCAGCGCTCCGGTGGGAATGAGCCGGCGGCGCAGCACGCGGCCCGTGACCCACCACCCCGGGACGCCGGCGAGGTTGAAGTATTCGAGATGGCGGAGATGAAAGCCCGCCGCCCGGAGCTTTGCCGACAGCTCGGCGGGGACGTAGCGACGGAAGTGTCCCAGCGCTTCGTCCAAGGTGCCGTACAGCGCGCGCAGCGACGGCACGAGGAGGACGAGCCGTCCGCCCGGCTGCAGCAGCCGGTGCATCGCCTCGAGCGAGGCGCGGTCGTCTTCGATGTGCTCCAGGACGTTCAGGCAGACCACGGTATCGAGTCGCTCGGCCGCGAGCGCGGGGCTCACGTCGGGGAGCCGCAGCTCGGCGACGGACACGTGCCGCCGTCCCGCGAACCGCTCGCGCAGCCGGTCCAGGTAGTAGCGCTCGGTGTCGGTGAGCACGACCCGGTCGCGGTCGACCAGGAACGTCGACATGTTGCCGATCCCGGCTCCGATCTCGAGCACGCGGCGCCCTACCCAGGGGCGCAGCCGGTCGAACATCCAACGGTTGTAGCGGGGGGCCGCGGCCATGCGCTCGAGCGTCGCGGCCCCGACTTGGTCGGCGGCCTCAGCCGGGGACATCACCATGTCGCCACGCCGAGGATGCGTGGCGACAGGACCCGAGTGGCCCAAGGCGCGCTGGAGTTGGGCACGAATGCCCACCGCGGTCCGCTGGTCCCACGGATCCTGATGTAACCCGGCGGAACAGAGTCAACCGGCGTGTCGGGGACCACCTGAAGCACGATCTCGGTTCGTATGCGGGTTCCCGGTCCGTAACTCGGCCGGGGCAGCTGGTGGACGAGATAGCGCACGCAACGGTAGCCGGGACTCTCCACGGTGAGCCACGCCGTGAACGGTACGGGATACGGCACGTCGAATTCCCCATCTGCCGCCGTCCTCACGGAGAAGGGGAGTGCCGGGACCGTGACCCGGGCGCCGGAGATGGGTCGACCTGCGGTATCGCGAACCGCCCCGGCGATGTGGAACGTGACCGGCGGGGGAGTCCATCGGACAGGCTCCAGCCGGACCGCCGCCGCCGCGTCTTGTAATGCGCTTTTGATGGCCGCCGCTCGCTCGGCCCCGGGCGCCGCCATCGAGTCGGGGTGCCCCTGCCGGACAAGACGGTAGGCCCGTCCATTGAACATCTCGACGGTGATCATGGCGCCGTCCGTCACGAAGGGACGGCGATTGTGGAGACGCGCCGTCTGGTCCGGCAGGCGCCACACCCCAAGGCTGTCCAGCCGGTGCCACATGCCCGGCCAGTCGGGAGTCACTGGCAGCGTCGCGCGGCAAACCAGGACGGCGCGCCAGTCCGGGATCGACGCTTCGAGCACGGTCCCCCATTGCCAGGGAGCGTCGGAGCACCCGAAGGCACCGGCGCGACTGCGCGCGTTGGTCGCAGGATCGAGACCGAACCTCGGATCGAGCATCCACCATAGCCAGACCTCGCCGGACACGCGCCCACGGCTGCGTCGCAGCATCACTGCGTAGTCGGGCGTCCCCGCCCCACCGTGGATGAAAACGCGGATCTGGCGGTCGCGGCTCGATCGCGCCGCATGCCGTAACGACGGCAGCCGCGAAGCCCGTGTGATCAGCTCGAGCTCCGCGTCGGGCAAAGACGAAGCCGTGCTGCGGAGCGGCGGCGCGTACGGAGCCGGCGTCGAGTCGATGGGGGCAGGTCGAAGGTCCAGGATGGCCACTGCGGTCGTCGAGTCCACGGAGTCCCGCGGCAGCTCGGAAACGCGCTGCCGCGGGCGGGCGTATGCGAGATGCAGCACCTCGATCTCCGCGCTATCCGACACCGGCCTCGCCAGCTCGAAGCGTCCGTCCTTCCCCGTAAACGTGATCTGGCGCGGCATGTTGACCCATACCACCGCACCGCCCACCGGCGCTCCCGCAGGGTCCCGCACGACCCCGATCACCCGCAGGCGACGAGACCCGTTCCCGTGCTGCGCGGCCGCGGCCGATGCGCCGCAGGCGAGGCCAATCGCGACAAGGAATCCTCTGCGTATCACGCGTACGGCCTCGGCTACTCCGTCACCCCGCCCTCGTACCGGCTCAGCTTGCGATACAGGGTGGAGGGATCGATGCCGAGCACCTCGGCGGCGCGGGTCTTGTTGCCGCCCTCGCTCTGCAGCACCCAGGTGATGTAGGCGCGCTCGATCACGTCGAGGGTCGGATTCGCGTGCGGCCGATCGGCCACCAGGGGCTCGGCCCGACGCTCGGTGAGCTTGTCCGGCAGCGCCGCGAGATCGATCGTCGTCGCCTTGCTGAGCACCACCGCCCGTTCGAGAGCGTTCTCGAGCTCGCGCACGTTGCCGGGCCAGTCGTACGCGAGGAGCGCCGCTTTGGCGTCCTCTGCCAGCGCCTTGGGCTGCTCGTCGCGCTCCTTGGCGATGCGGCTCAGGAACTCCTCCCACAGGATCTGGATATCGTCGCGCCGGTCGCGCAGCGGCGGCAGGTGAATGGCGATCACGTTCAGCCGGTAGTACAGGTCGGTGCGGAACCGGCCGCGCTTGATGTCGTCCTCCAAGTCACGGTTGGTGGCGGCCACGACCCGCACGTCCACGGGAATGGCCTCGGTGCCGCCGACGGGGATCGCCTCCCGCTCCTGGAGCACGCGCAGCAGTTTCACCTGGGTCGCGGGGGACATCTCGCCGATTTCGTCCAGGAAAAACGTGCCGCCGCGCGCCGCGGCGAACAGACCCTGCTTGTCCCGCACGGCCCCCGTGAACGACCCTTTCACGTGGCCGAACAGCTCCGACTCGAGCAGGCTCTCCGGCAGCGCGCCGCAGTTCAGTGAAAAGAATCCGCCGTCCGCGCGCGCGGACAGCTCGTGGATGTAGCGCGCGATGACCTCTTTCCCCGTGCCCGACTCTCCCTGGATGAGCACCGTGCTCTCGGTGGGCGCCACCTGCTCGGCAAGCTTGAGGACGTCCTGGAAGGCGCGCGACTTGCCCAGCGGTTTGACGAGCCCGGAGCGCTCGCGCCGCCGGATCTCCTGCTTGAGCTGCTTGTTCTCGGCCTTGAGCAGCCGCTGCTCCGCCGCGCGCCGGCAGATCGCGACGAGGTCGTCATTCGAGAACGGCTTCTGGATGTAGTAGAACGCCCCCTGGTTCACCGCCTGGATCGCGCTCTGGAGCGAGGCCTGGGCGGTCATGAGGATCACGGGGGTCTCGGGGTCCTGCTCCCGTACGGCCGCGAGGATCTCGGTGCCCGAGACCCCCGGCATTTTGATGTCTGTGAGCACGATGTCGGGCGGGTTCCCCTTCAGCGCTTCCAGCCCCGCCTTCCCGCCCTGAGCGGTGGTGACGTCGAACCCTTCCCCCTTCAACAGGATCCGGAGCACATCCAGGATCCCCATCTCGTCGTCGACGACCAGAATCGATGGCTGCTGGCTCATGCCGCTTCCTCTTTCCGCCGCGCGGCGGGGAAGTAGACCGTGAACGTCGTTCCCTGTCCCGGCGGCGAGTCCACGAGCACCAGGCCGCGGTGCGCATCCACGGCGCGCTGCACGATGGCGAGGCCGAGGCCGGTGCCGCCCACCCGACCCGTCACGAATGGCTCGAACAGGCGGGCCCGCAGGTTCTCAGGGATGCCCGGCCCGTTGTCGCTCACGGCCAGGGATACGGGAGTCTCGATGCCGGCGCCTCCAGGCAGCTCGTGCGCGGCGGGGCGTCCGGTGCGTACCACAACGTGCGCGCCCTTCCCCGTGGCCTGGACGGCGTTCAGCACCAGGTTCGACACCACTCGGTGCAACAGGTCCTCGTCGCCCTCCATCGGCGTCGGTTCGCCCTTCAGATCGATGACGGCGTCCTCGGGGCAGTCCGGGTGCTCGCGCACGAGACGGATCGCCGCAGCCGCCACGGTGCGTAGATCGAGCGGCCGGCACTCCGTGGCGCGCACCCGGGAGAAATCGAGAAACTCCGATAGCAGACGCGACAGCCGGTCAGTCTCGCGCACCACGAGCGAAGTCAGGAACTTCTCGTCAGCGTTGACTCGCTTCGCGCGCCCCAGCTGCTCCACCGACGAGCGAATGGACGCGAGCGGATTCTTGATCTCGTGCGCCAGGCTCGACGACAGCTCCGCGACCGCCTCGAGCCGTTCCGCGCGCAAATGGAGCTCCTCGAGCCGCTTCGAGTCCGAGATGTCGGTGAAGATCGCCGTGACGCGAGGCTCGCCCGCCGGCTCGACGTCGAGGGTCGTGGTCGTCACGCCGATCGGGAACGTGCGATCGGGACGCCGCACGGTGGCTTCCACGCGCATCGCCCGCACGCCCCGCCGGGCGGTCGCCGTAATCGCGGCCCAGAACTCGGGGGCGATCTTCGCGAACTCCGGCATGATGGGCCGTCCCCGCCACTGACGCTCCTTGAACCCGAGGATCTGCTCGGCCGCCGGATTGCAATACAGCAGGTGGCCTGCCTGATCCACCGTCACGATCCCGGTCGGGACGCTGCGCAGCACGTCCGCCGCTTCCAGTCGGGCCTGGCGCAGCTCCCCCGCCAGCGCCTCCCGCTCCGCCCCCATCACCGACACCCGGCTCGCGAAGTACGCGGTCACCGCCGCTACGGCCGCGAACACCAGCAGCTGCAGCCCGACCTGCCCCGTCATGGGCGTCGTGTGCCCGAAGAACACGTCTGCGAAGTACACAATTCCCACGAGCGCCGTGATCAAGCCGGTGCTGGCCGGCGGCATCAGTACCGCCGTCACCGCGATCAGCGGGACGTACAGCGGGGTCAAGTCGCTTTGCGGACCGCCCGTGATGTGCACGACGGTGGTGATCAGCGCCACGTCGAACAGCGCCTGCCCGTACAGGAACGTCCGGCCGGGTGTGCGACGCGACAGGTGGGTGTACCAGTAGGACACGATCGTCACCACCACCGCCGCCACCAGCACGAACGACGTGACCAACAAGTCGAGCGGGGCCGCGACCGCGAACTTGAGCGCCGCCGCGAGGTAGATCGCCCCGGCCACGCACAACCGTCCCGCGTACACCGACCGGAGCAGGCTCTGCGGAGTCGGGAGGACTGACCCCCGACGGTCGCCGCTCAGCCAAGTCATATCGCGCTCATACTCGACCCAGGTTTCCTAACAGCAATATTGACAGTGGGTTACAACTGACTTCACGCCGCAGTGGGTGCGGGGGCGCAGAAGTAAGTATTGGAAGCGCTGTGGCAAAGTGCAAGAGCGAGAGGGCGAGAGACGCGGCGGACGCACACGGGAACGCGCATTTCGCTATCCTACGCAATGCAGCCGCCGTTGCGAATTCTGGCCTGGCTGACCGCCGCAGGGATCGGGATCACGAGCCCCGCGCCGGGTCAAGCCGCGCTGACCCCGGCCGACTCCGCAATCCTCAACTCCCAACCGCTCAAGCGCCTCGTGCTGACTCCGTCGCTGCTCCGACGGCTCAGTCTTCTGGCGGCCGGCCTCGACCGAGAAGTCGTCCTGTGCCTGCAGGGCACGGTCGCGGGAGACACGGCGCTGGTGCGGGAGTTCGCGATGCCGGACATCGTGCACTCCAGCGTCGACGCCGTGACACCCCTCCCCTGCCCACCAGCCACGACGCTCGCGGTATGGCACAATCATCCCTGGGTGGGGCCGGACTCGAGTTTCGGGCTGAGGACGCCCGAGGACCTCTGCTCTCTCAGCCAGCCTGACCTGCGGACGGTGGTGGCGGACTCGATCCCGTTCGCCGTGGTGAGCGTCGGCCGAACGGCCCAGCCGATCGTCTGCTGGTGGCGACGGGTACAGGCGGTGGTGAACCGCCACGTGAAGTTCCTGCCGCGATTCCCGCGGCAGTGGCTCGAGCTGCCGGGGCTCGGAGGGGCCGCGTCCGGCCCTTAGCCGTCCGACGTCATTCCGGCGGCTGCACGATGATCTTGCCGCCGGCGCTGAGGCACGTCAACCGCTTGCGACCAGCCCCCCGCAGCCGCTCGGGCACGCGATGCGCGCGCAATGCCGCGATCACGTCGGTCGCGGTGTGGTGCGCGACGACCTCCTGCGTGATCAACAGCGCTCCGCCCCCTTCCGCCGCCTGTCCTGAGCCGACGTGGAACGTGTAGACCGGCCCCGTCCCTTCCCGTCGCACCTCGATCGGCACCGGCTGCAGCTGATCGCCGACCCACCCCAGGATGTCTCGAACCACCTGGTCGGCGCTGGGCGTGCCGGTGCGTCCCCGCAGCTTCGCCTCCTCGAGCGTCCCCCAGCGCGCGGCGAACCGGGCGATCGCATCCTGCACCGTGTCGTCGAGCGATAGCCCGAACGGCATGGGGTCGTACGGCTCGAAGAACTCGCTCACGATGCCGAGCGTGAGCGGCAGCAGCTCCTCCATCTGCCGGCCCACCGCGCTCCACACCTCCCGGTCTTCGGCCACGAGGCGGGACAGGAGGAACAGACCGTAGGCCAGGTGCCGAGCTTCGTCGGCCTGGGAGTGCCGGAGACCCTCGCGGAACCCGGGCATCGACTCCCGACGTGCGAGGGCGGTCGAGAAGACGTGGTATCCCGCATCGCCCAGCACACCTTCGCCGACCAGGCTGTAGGTCACGAGCGCCTCGGCCTGGGCGACCGGGGACGGATCGGCCAGCAGGCGCTGCATCGCGTCGGGGAGCCGCTCGGCGAAGAGGTGCCGGAAGCTCGGGGTCTGATAGCGCTGGAGATCGCCCGATTGGCGGCAGACTTCATCGAGCACGCGCCGGAAGAACTCGGTGTGCTTCGCCTCGTCGGCGAGGAACGTGGTGAGGAACAGCTGCTCCTCGAGGCGCTCTTCCCGCACAACGGCCATGACGAGGGGCAGGAGGTCGCGGGTCATGCTCTCTTCCGCGGCCTGGAACAGGACGGTGAGGCGGAGCAGCACGTCGCGCTCGGCGACGGTGAAGCGCCCCCAGTGGTCGACATCCTGGCGCAGGTCGAGGCTGCGCGGGTCCCAGGCGCCGAGCCGTTTCGCCTCGTGGTACAGGCGCATCGGGATGGTATCGTGGCGCAGCGTGCCCGTGCGGGCCGGCCTCGGCTCCCGGGGGCCTGCAGGGTCGGGGGCGATCATGTGCGGCGTTACTGCACCGCGTTCACCATATCGAAGATCGGGAGATACATGGCGATGACCATGCCGCCCACGATGACGCCGAGCACCACGATCATGACCGGCTCCATGAGCGACAGCAGGGCGCTCACCGCCGCATCCACCTCGTCGTCGTAGAAGTCGGCGATCTTCGAGAGCATCTCGTCCATGCCGCCGGTCTGCTCGCCCACGGAGATCATGGAGATCACCATCGGCGGGAACACCTTCGACTTGGCCAGCGGCGCGGCGATCGTCTCTCCCCCGGCGATCGAGGCGCGCGACTCCATGACGGCGTTGTGGATCACCATGTTCCCGGCGGTGCGCGCCGTGATCTCGAGGCCGTCGAGGATCGACACGCCGGAGGAGATGAGCGTGCCGAGCGTGCGCGTGAACCGCGACACGGCCGCCTTACGGAGCACGTCGCCCAGCACCGGGGTCTTGAGCAGCATCGTATCGATCTGGAGGCGTCCCGGGGCGGTCTTGTAGTAGCGATTCAACGCGAAGACGGCGGCCCCGATGCCGCCGAGGATGATCCACCAATACTGCGTGAGCACGTGGCTGGCGCCGATCACCATGCGGGTCGGCAACGGCAGCTGCAGGTTCACCGACGCGAACATGTTCTGGAAGGTCGGGATGACGAAGATCAGCAGCACGGAGATCGCGATGACCGCCACCGATATGATGACGCCGGGGTAGATCATCGCGCCCTTCACCTTCCGCACGATCGCGTCGTTCTTCTCGAGGAACTCGGCCAACCGGACCAGGATGGTGTCGAGGATGCCGCCCGCCTCGCCGGCCGCGACCATGTTGACGTACAGGTCGTTGAACGCCTTGGGGTGCTTGCGCAGCGCGTCGGCGAGCGTCTGGCCGCTCTCCACGTCATACACGACCTGCCGTGTGGTGTCGGCGAGGATCTTGTTCTCGGTCTGCTGCGCCAGGATGTCGAGTGCCTGAACCAGCGGCAGGCCGGCGTTGATCATCGTGGCGAACTGGCGGGTGAACACGACGACGTCGCGGGTCTTGACGCCGCCACCGAACTTGATGTTGAGCTTGAACTCCTTGGGCGCCGCGCGGACCTGCACCACGACCATGCGGTTCTTCCGCAGATGCGCGATGACGTCGTCGCGAGTCGGCAGGTCGATCTTGTCGTTGACGAGATCGCCTTTGAGCGTGCGGGCGGTGTACTGGAAGACCGGCATGGCTCACTCCCTCCTGGGCGGGGGGGCCTAGCGGCGCGCCGCCACCTTGGGTCCGCCGGCGGCGGGCTGGCCGCCGGACGGGATCGGCTCCCTGTCGTCGAGCGGCGCCTCGCCGATCATCCGCAGGAACTCATTCGGAGTCGAGGTCACCCGGAGGCATTCGTCCTTGGTGACTTCGCGGCCCACGTACAGCTGGTACAGCGCATCATTCAGCGTCTGCATCCCGTGCTTCTTGCCCGCCTGCATCATGGACGGGATCTGCTCGATCTTCTCGTCCCGAATCAGCGCCCGCACCGCGGGGGTCATAATGAGGATCTCGCACGCCATCACGCGGCCGCGGCCCTTGGCCTTCTGCAGCAGCGTCTGGGTGATGACACCCTCGAGCACGAACGACAGCTGGGCGCGGACCTGCGCCTGCTGATGCGACGGGAACACGTCGATGATGCGGTTGATACTCTCCATCGCCGAGTTGGTGTGCAGCGTGGCGAACGCCAGATGCCCCGTCTCGGCAATCGTCAGCGCGGCGGCGATGGTCTCGAGATCGCGCATTTCGCCGACCAGCACCACATCGGGGTCCTGCCGCAGCGCGTATTTGAGCGCCGCGGCGAAGCTGTTGGTGTCGGTCCCGATCTCGCGCTGGTTCACGATGCAGCTCTGATGGCGGTGGATGAACTCGATCGGGTCCTCCACCGTAATGATGTGCCCCTTCAGCTCCTTGTTGATCTTGTCGATCATCGCCGCGAGCGTGGTACTCTTGCCCGACCCCGTGGGTCCGGTCACGAGCACCAAGCCGCGCGGCTTCTCGGCCAGCTTCGCCACGACGCCCGGCAGCCCCAGCTCCTCGAAGGTCCGCACGTTGAAGGGGATCTGCCGGATCACGAGCGACACGCAGCCACGCTGCTTGAAGCAGTTGCCGCGGAACCGCGCCAGGTTCTGGATCCCGAACGAGAAGTCGAGCTCGTTCTCAGTCTCGAACCGCTTTTTCTGATTCTCGGTGAGCACCGAGTAGGCGATCGACAGCGTGTCCTTGGGCGTGAGCACCGACTCCGCCGAGGAGTTCACGATGTCCCCGTCCACCCGCAGCTTGGGACGCTCGCCCGCCACGATGTGCAGGTCCGACGCATCCCGCTCGATCATCTCCTCGAGCAGGGTGCGCAGATTCACCGACTGGGAAGCGCCTGCGGTCATGCCGCGGTCTCCTTCACGACTTCCTCCAGGGTAGTGATGCCGCGCTTCACCTTCAGCATGCCGTCCATGCGGAGCGTGAGCATGCCGTCCTTCACCGCCTGCTCGCGCAGCTCCTCGGTCGATCCGCCTTTCAGCACCATGCGTCGCGCCGCGCTGGTCATGGCCATGACCTCGTACAGCCCCTGCCGGCCCTTGTACCCCGACCCGCTGCAGGTGTCGCAGCCCGCGCCCTTGTAGAACGTCAGCTTCGCCGCTTCGCCGGGGGCGATGCCGAACGCGTGGATCTCTTCGTCCGAGTACTTGTGCTCCTGCTTGCACTCGGAACACACGCGGCGCACCAGCCGCTGCGCTACGATCAGATTGACCGCGCTCGCCACGTTGAACGGCTCGATCCCCATGTCGATCATGCGGGTCACGGTGGAGGGCGCGTCGTTGGTGTGCAGCGTGGAGAGCACCAGGTGACCCGTGAGGGCCGCCTTGATGGCGATCGAGCCGGTCTCGAGATCGCGGATCTCGCCCACCATGATGATGTTCGGGTCCTGCCGCAGGAACGCCTTCAGGGCCGCCGCAAACGTCATCCCCACCTCGTTCCGCACCAGCACCTGATTGATGCCCATCAGGTTGTACTCGACGGGATCCTCGGCGGTCATGATGTTCACGTCGATCTGGTTGATGCGCGACAGCGCCGAGTACAGGGTCGTGGTCTTGCCCGATCCCGTCGGGCCCGTCACCAGCACCATGCCGTACGGGTTCAGGATCGCCCGCAACAGCTCCGACTCGGCCTTGGGCTCGAAACCGAACTTCGTCAGATCGAGCGTCAGGTTGCCCTTGTCGAGAATCCGGAGCACGATCTTCTCGCCGAACAGCACCGGTAGCGTCGACACGCGATAGTCGATGACCTTGGCGCCGAACTTGAGCTTGATGCGGCCGTCCTGCGGCACCCGCCGCTCCGCGATGTTCAGCTGCGCCATGATCTTGATGCGCGACGTCAGGGCCGCGCGCATCTTGATCGGCGGCTTCATCACCTCGTGCAGCGCCCCGTCCACGCGGTATCGCACCCGCATCTCGTGCTCGAACGGCTCGATGTGGATGTCCGACGCCCCACGCTTCACGGCATCCGTGAGCAGTCCGTTGATCAGCTTCACCACCGGTGCGTCGTCGGCCAGGTCCTGCGCCTTGACGTCCTCGTCCGTCTGCTCCTCGACCACCTCGAGGTCGTCCGCCGCCTCGATGTCCTTGAGCAGCGTCTGCAGCTGGGCGTCGGATTGCTGGTAATACTTGTCGATCGCGTTCCGGAGGGTGTACTCGCCCGCGATCACCGGAAATACGTCGCAGCGCGTGATGAACTTGATGTCCTCGATCGCCGTGACGTTGTTCGGGTCCGCGATCGCGACCGTGAGGGTCCGGCCCTCGCGCTTGAGGGGCAGGACCGTGTGCTTGATGGCGACGTCGGGGGGGAGCAGCTTGATGATCTTGGCGTCGACCTCGAAGCGGGACAGGTCGACCGCCGGCATGCGGTACTGGCGGGCCAGCATCTTGGAGATTTCGGTCTCCTCGACGAAGCCCAGCTTCACCAGGGTGTAGCCGAGACGCATCCCCGTGTTCTTCTGCTCGAGGAGCGCCTTTTTGAGCTGGTCATGGGTGATAAGCCCCTCCCGCAGGAGGATCTCACCCAGCTTGTCGGAGGTAGCTGCCGCGGTCGCCGTACGCAACTCGTTGAAAATGAACAGCATAACATAGTTGGCGGCGAAGGGAAGTCAACCCCGAGGTCAGGGCACGACCCCCGAAAACATCACGTAAGGTCGCAAGCTCTCGAGCAACTTGGGTCCCACTCCAGGCACACTGTCGAACCGCGCCAGCCCGCCGAACGAACCATGCTGCTCGCGCCAAGCGACGATTCGTTGGGCGAAGGCGGGCCCGATTCGCGGGAGCCGTGTGATCTCCGTCACGTCGGCGCGGTCGAGGTCGATGCGTTCACCGGGCAGGAGCGGTCGCGCGAGCCGGGCGGCCTGCCGCGCGGTGGCGGCGAGCCCTCCCGGGGGCGGCGTATCCACGGACACGAGTCGCACGTCGCCGGGCGCCGCGGCCTTCGCGGGGGCGAGCGCCAGTCGCGCGCCCGCGCCCGCGAGGGCGAGAAGGGCGAGCAGCAGCGCGGCGCGGCGGTCGTCCATGCCGACACCGTAACGACTCGCCCGCGAGCGTTCGTCATCCGTTTTATGCGCGCGTCGCCGAGAAACTGCGGTTCACGAGTGCGGAATGTGGAATGCGGAATGCGGAGTGTCGGTGCAAGCCTCGCCGGCCGGCTCGACCTCTCATTTCAATTCCGCATTCCGCACTCCACATTCCGCATTGTTACCGCACCAGTGCCACAGCGACATCCCCGACAACTTGCAGCGACGCCGCACTCACCTTGTCGATCGTGTCTTCCGTCGTG
>Ga0207646_10003255_pt1 | contig 18512 bp, 17 predicted proteins | sample KBSK5502metaG_FD_184343 | JGI IMG/M metagenome (GOLD analysis project Ga0207646, IMG submission 184343) | Corn, switchgrass and miscanthus rhizosphere microbial communities from Kellogg Biological Station, Michigan, USA - KBS K5-50-2 metaG... | ecosystem: Host-associated > Plants > Roots >...
CAAGCACGTCGGCCCCCAGGGGTTGCTGCAGACGATTGCGGATACCATCAAACTGCTGCACAAAGAGAATATCGTGCCGCGCAACGCGGACGCGACGATCTTCGCCAGCGCCGTCGTGGTGGTGCCTCTCGCGGCGCTCCTAGACTATGTCGTGATCCCGTTTGGGACGACCCGGGCGGGGCCCCTCATTTTTCGCGATCTCAACATCGGAGTATTGTACTTCGCGGCGACCTCCTCGCTCGTCGTCGTGGGGATCCTGATGGCGGGGTGGGGGTCCAACAACAAGTACGCGTTGATCGGAGGGCTACGGTCGGCGGCGCAGATGGTCAGCTACGAGATCCCCATCGGGCTGGCGCTGATCACGGTCGCGATGCTCGCCGGGTCGCTCTCCACAGTGACGATCGTCAACGCCCAGCGTACCGTCTGGTTCGGGGTGGTCCAGCCGGTGGCTTTTCTCATCTTCCTCATCTCGGCCACCGCCGAGGTGAACCGCGTCCCCTTCGACTTGGTGGAGGCGGAGAGCGAGCTGGTCGCCGGCTATTTCTCCGAGTACAGTGGGATGCGGTTTGCGCTGTTCCAGCTCGGCGAATATGGAGAGATGTTTGCGATGGCCGCGATGGCGGTTACGCTGTTTCTGGGAGGGTGGCGCGGTCCCGTCCTGCCGCCCGTGCTGTGGTTCGTGATCAAGCTGTACGCGCTCGTCTTCGTCTTCATGTGGGTGCGGTGGACGTTCCCGCGATTCCGGATCGATCAGCTGCTCAACTTTTCGTGGAAAGTGCTCATCCCGGTGGCCCTCGTGAACCTGGTGGTGACCGCGTATGTCGTGATGGTGCTGCACCCGTGATCGGTGAGGCGATCGCCTTCTACCTACTGGCGGCCGCGATGCTCGGTTTCGGCGTGGTCGTCGTCACCAGCCCCAACATCGTGCACAGCGCCGTGGCGCTCGTCCCGGTCTTCCTGGGTGTGACCGGTCTCTACATTCTCTTGAACGCCGAGTTCGTCGCCGGGATCCAGGTGCTGATCTACGCGGGCGCGATCACCGTGCTGATCCTGTTCGTGATCATGCTGACGGTGGGGGGAACCGGACTGCGGATCCCGGAGCGGAACGAGCAGGGACCGATCGGCTTCGCGGTCGCCGCGGCCCTCGCAGCGATGCTGGCGATCGGGGTCACCCACACGGCGTGGGGCCGGGGCGGCGGCGCCCTGCCCGCCTACACGCCCGGCGCGATCGGGCAGAGTTTCCTCGGGCCCAACTTGCTCGTCTTCGAAGGCACGTCGGTGGTGCTCCTGGTGTCGCTGATCGGCGCGATCATCATCGCTCGGAAAGAGGAGTAGGCTTGATCACGCTGACCCATTATCTGGTCCTGAGCGCCCTGGTCTTCGCCCTGGGCGTCTACGCCGTGCTGACCCGGCGGAACGGCGTGGCGATCCTCATGGGCATCGAGTTGATGCTCAATGCCGCCAACATCAACCTGGTCGCTTTCAATAAATATACGGCGCCCGGCGCGATGCAGGGCCAGATCTTCGCGCTGGTCGTGATTACGCTCGCCGCGTGCGAGGCCGCGGTCGGGTTGGCCCTGATGCTGGCCGTGTACCGGAGCGTCGAAACGATCGATGTGGACGAGATCAACCTGATGAAATGGTGAGCCGGCCGAAATGACCCAGGTCGCCTGGATCATCCCGCTGCTCCCTCTCGCGGCGTTCGTCGCCCTCGTTTTCTGGGGGGACCGCCTCCCGGGCCGGGGCGCGTTCGTCAGCATCGCCGGGATCGTCCTGGCAGGCTTGGCCGGGATCAAGGTGCTCCTCGAGGTGCTGGGCGGTGCCCGCGCCGACCTCACCTACCAGTGGGTGATGCTCGGCTCGAAGCCGCTCACCGTCGGGTTCGTCGTGGATCCGCTTTCCGCGGTGATGCTCGCAATGGTCGGGATCGTGGCCTCGCTGATCACGATCTATTCGGTCGGGTACATGTCCGGCGATCCCCGGTTTGCGCGATTTTTCGCCTACCTCTCCCTGTTTCAATGTTCGATGCTGTTCCTGGTCCTGGCCGACAACTTCCTGTTCATCTACGCCGGATGGGAGTTGGTGGGGCTGTGTTCCTACCTCCTGATCGGGTTCTGGTTCGAACGGCCCACGGCCGCCCGGGCGGCGGTGAAGGCGTTCATTACGACCCGGGTCGGCGATTTCTCACTGATGATCGGCATCCTGATCCTGTTTTTGCACACCGGGACGCTCGCCTTCGCCGAAGTCTTCAAGGGGATCGAGGCCGGGCAAATCGGCGGCCCCTTGCTCACGGCCGCCGCGGTCCTGGTGTTCGGCGGGGCAGTGGGCAAGTCCGCGCAGATCCCCCTGCACGTGTGGCTCCCCGACGCGATGGAAGGTCCGACGCCGGTCAGCGCCTTGATCCACGCGGCGACGATGGTGGCCGCCGGCGTCTACCTTGTGGCGCGGACCTATCCATTGTTCCTCCTGTCGACGGGGCACCAGGCGCTGTGGGTCGTCGCCTACATCGGCGGGCTCACGGCGCTGGTTGCGGCGACGATGGGCGTGGTCGAGGACGACATCAAGCGTGTGCTGGCCTACTCGACGATGAGCCAGCTCGGTTACATGATCATGGGGCTCGGGGTGCTGGGCTACACCGCCGGGATGTTCCACCTGATCACCCACGCGTTCTTCAAGGCCCTGCTCTTCCTCGGGGCCGGGAGCGTGATCCACGCCGTCGCCACCAATAACATGAAGGAGATGGGCGGCCTCGCTCGGGCCATGCCCGTGACGTTCTGGACGTTCCTCGTCGCGACGCTGGCGCTCACGGGGATCCCCCCGTTTTCGGGGTTCTTCAGCAAGGATGCCATCCTGCTCGCCGCCTACTCGCAAGATAAACTCCTGTGGGGCATCGGCACGATCGGGGCCTTCATCACGGCGCTGTACATGGGGCGGTTGCTCTGGTACACGTTTGCCGGGTCGTTCCGGGGCGGGGCGGGCGCCGGCGGCCATGATGCCTCCGCGCATCTCCACGAGAGCCCGGCGGTGATGACCGTCCCCCTCGTGATCCTGGCCGCGTGCACCGTCGTCCTGGGGTTTCTGGAGCACCCCTTCGAGCGGCTCGTGCATTTTGAGGGCGTGGAAGCGCCCGCGTCGAATTCCGGGTTGCTCCTGCTCTCGGTGCTGGTGGCCGTCGCCGGTTGGGCGGCGGCCGGCGCGATCTATCGCTGGCGAATCATCCCATCCACCCTGCTCCGCACGCAGTTCCGTACGCTCTACACGCTGCTCGTCCACAAGTACTACGTCGACGATCTCTACGGATGGGTGTTCCTCAAAGCCGGAGGGGTCGTGGTGTGGGCTGCGGGCGCCTTCGACCGGTACATCGTGGACGGCCTTGTCAACGCGACCGGGTGGATCGCCGGCCAGATGGGGCTGTTCCTCCGATATCTGCAGACCGGGCGGGAGGAGAACTACCTGCTGTTGATCTTCCTCAGCGTCGTGGTGATCGTGCTGGTGAGGTTCGTGCGATGAGCGCCGTGCTCAGCCTCATCCTTTGGCTGCCCGTCCTCGGCGTGATGGTGCTCATGTTCGTCCCGCGGGACCGGATCGAGACGATCCGGTTGGTCACGCTCGCGACATCGCTCCTGACGTTCGGGGTCTCCGTCGGAGCGGCCCTCGCCTTCGACCGGGCGCACGCGGGTACGATGCAATTCGTCGAACTTCGGCCGTGGATCCCAGCGATCGGCGTCACCTACCACCTGGGCGCCGACGGGCTCAGTCTGCCGCTCGTCGTGCTGACGACGCTGCTCACGCTCCTCTGTATCGTCTACTCGTGGCGCGTCGAGGTCCGGCCACGGGAGTACATGGCCCTCTTCCTCCTCCTCGAAACGGGCATGGTGGGGGTATTCCTGGCGCTCGACTTCGTTCTCTTCTATGTCTTCTGGGAGGTCAGTCTGGTGCCGATGTACTTCATCATCGGCATCTGGGGGGGGACGCGCCGCATCTACGCGGCGATCAAGTTCTTCCTGTACACACTGATCGGGTCGCTCGCGATGCTGCTCGCCATCCTGATCGTGTACTTCAACGCGGCGCCGCGGACCTTCGATCTCCTCGCGTTGATCCAGCAGCAGCCGTTGGCGCGCAATCTGCCGTTGGCGATCATCGCGTTCTGGGGATTTTTCCTGAGTTTCGCGATCAAAGTGCCGATGTTTCCGTTCCACACCTGGTTGCCGGACGCCCACGTCGAGGCCCCGACCGCGGGGAGCGTTCTGCTGGCCGCGGTCCTGCTGAAGCTCGGGACCTACGGGTTCGTGCGCATCCTGCTGCCGCTTCTCCCCCAGGCGTTCGCCCACCTGGCCTATGCCGTCGCCGTGCTCGCCGTGATCGGGGCGGTGTACGGCGCGGTGGTGGCCATGGCGCAAACCGATCTCAAGAAGCTCGTCGCCTATTCCAGCGTCAACCACATGGGGTACGTGATGCTCGGCGTCGCCGCGGCGGCAGCGGCCGCGGGCCGGCCGGGGCTCGCCGGGGCGGCCGTGACCGCGCTCAACGGGGCCACGGTGCAGATGCTGGCCCACGGCGTGATCACGGGCGCATTGTTTTTCCTCGTGGGCGTGATTTACGACTACCGCGCACATACGCGCGGGGTTAACGACTTTGGAGGGTTGGGGGCCCGACTGCCGGTCTACACGGGGATCACGATGCTGGCCATGCTGGCCTCCCTCGGGCTCCCCGCGCTAATGGGATTCGTCGCGGAGTTCTTGATCTTTCTGGGGGCCTTCCAGGTCTATCCGGCGCTCACGGTGCTCGCCCTGGTAGGTGTGGTGGTGACGGTGGCGTTTTTCCTCTGGACGATCTACCGGATCTTCATGGGCCCGCTCAACAGCCGGTGGGCGGCGCTCCCCGACATGGACGTCCGGGAGCGGTGGGCGCTCGTCCCGCTCGCGGCGCTGATGATCGTGTTCGGATTGTATCCCCGGCCCCTCGTCGACGCGATCAACCTGGCCATGGTCGCCATCCTCGGGTCGATCCGATGACGGCCGACCTGCGGGCGATCACCCCAGAACTGCTCCTCGGCGTGCTGGCCCTCATGCTGGTCGTGCTCGACCTGGTGACCGATCCGGGCAGAAAGCGTATCGTCGCATGGGTCGGCGTGATCGGATTGCTGATTGCCCTCGCCCCGTCGGCCGCGTTGTTCTTCAATCCATCGAGGCTGGTCTTCGCGGAAACGTACGCCGTCGACCCCTTCGCCGCGTTCTTCAAACTGGTCGCGATTACCAGCGGCATCCTCGTGCTCCTGGCCGCGATGGAGTTTTACCGCGACCAATCTACGCACTACGAAGGGGAAGTGTACAGCCTCGTAGTGTTCATGGTGCTCAGCACGGTGCTGCTGTCGGCCGCGGTGGATCTCATCCTGCTGTTCCTCGCGTTCGAGTTTCTCTCGCTCGTCTCCTACGTCCTCGCCGGCTCGCTCAAGGGCGACCGAAAGAGCAACGAGGCGGGGGTCAAGTACTTCTTCTACGGCGCGGCGGCGTCGGCGGCGATGCTGTATGGGTTCACATTTCTGTATGGCGTCTCCGGCACCACGAACCTTTATCACCTGATGCAGCACGTCGCGTTCCTGTCCCCGGGGTTCCTGGGGTTGGCCGTGATGCTCGTGCTGGCGGGATTCGGATTCAAGATCTCGCTCGTCCCGTTCCACCAGTGGACGCCCGACGTGTACGAAGGGGCGCCCACCCCGATCGCCGCCTTCCTGTCGGTCGGGAGCAAAGCCGCAGCGTTGGCGGCTCTGGTCCGAGTCCTGTACGTGGCCGTGCCTCCGCAGGGATGGGTGACGATCCTCGCGGGCCTCGCCGCGATCTCGATGACGCTGGGCAACCTCGTCGCCCTTCCCCAGCAAAACATCAAGCGGATGCTTGCGTACAGTTCCATCGCGCACGCCGGGTACATGCTGATCGGGGTGGTTGCGGTCGTGGCCAGCCCGACGCTGGTCGGGTCCGGCGTGGGGGCGCTTTTGTTCTACCTCCTGGCGTATACCTTCACCAACATCGGCGCCTTCGGCGTCGCGACGATCGTCGGCCGCGGGTTGGGGTCTGACGCGATTGCCGACTACGCCGGCCTCTCGCGGCGGGCCCCGTTCTCGGCGTTCGCCATGGCGGTGTTCATGCTGTCCCTGACCGGGATCCCCCCGACCGCGCTCTTCTTCGGGAAGTTCCTCCTTTTCGGCGCCGCGATCAACGGCGGGCTGCTGTGGCTGGCGATCGTGGGGATCCTCAACACTGTGGTCTCGCTCTTTTACTACTTCGGCGTGGTCCGCGCGATGTACCTCATGCCCGCGCCTGAGGGGGCGGCGGTGCTGCGCGAGGGGGGGGTGGCCCGCGTGCTCCTCGCGGTTACTATGGTCGCGACGATCGTGATCGGCGTCTTCCCGCAGCCCTTTATTCGTGTGGTGAACGCGGCCTCCATCATCGGACGATTTTGATCACTGGGATCGAGTGTACGGGAGCGTCCCTTCGCGTCGTTACCCTTGACAGCAAAAGACGTCGTTTGTTAACATGATCCGGGCTTGCGGCCCGAACGTCCGCCGGTTGCGCACCTGCGGAGACAAGTCCGGGAAGCGGGCGATATTTTTTTGCCCACGGGAGAAGTGATGGCTCAGCACGAAGCCTCGACCCCCTCATCGGGCGACAAGATCCTCCGGGAAATCGCTGAAAGAGAACAAAAACTGCAAGAGGAGCTCACGCGGGCGCGGCAAGAAGCGGCGCGCTCGTTGGAAGACGCTCAGCGGGAGGCCGATGCCATCCGGGCCCGGGCTCGCGAGCAGGCCCAACAAGAGGCGGCCGAGGCGTCCAAAGCGGCGGCGGCCGAGGCCCAGATGATCACCGAAGAGGTACTCGCGCGGGCGCGTCGGGACGCCGAGGCGGCCCGCAAGCGGGCAGAGGAGCGAATGGGCGAGGCCGTCGCTCTCGTGGTGCGCGAGGTCCTGGGGGAGACTACGTGATTGTCCCCATGAGCCGGATGACCGTGCTCGGCCCTCGGCGGCTGCAGCGGACGGTCGTCGAGGCAGTCCAACGGCTGGGCGTCCTGCACATCGATCACGTGCGGCCGGCAAGTGAGGCGATCCGACCCCGAGAGCTGACCCCGGAAGATCAGGCTGCCCGTGCGGCGATAGACGGCGTGCGGACGCGGGCGGAGGGCCTCCTGGCGCTCCTGCCTGTCATCGAGGCCCCGCTGCTGGAGACGGAGGCGTTCGCAAATCAGCCTCCGGAGGCGCTCCACGGCCGGCTCGCGCCCGTCGAAGCCGAGGCACAAGACCTGACCCGCCGTCTGCTGGAAGCGGAGGAGGAGCAGGAGCTCCTCCGTGCGTACGGCCGAGCCCTGGAAGTCCTGACGCCGCTCTTGGCGCTGTTGGAGGCGAGCAAGAGCGTTGAGGCTCTCGGGTTCGTCATGGAGGCAAAATCCCCCGATGCCCTCGAAGCGCTGCGCTCTGACTTGGTGAAAGCGACCGGTGGCCGGGTGGAGCTGGTCAGCCGCCCGGTGGACGACCACCGTGTCGGCGCCGTTGTGGCCTTCGCCCGGCACGATGCGGAGGCGGTTCGGGGAATCCTGACGCGCGCCGGTGTGAGCGAACTCAGGCTGCCGGCAAGCGTCCGGGGACTCCCGCTTGGCCAGGCCGTCCCTCACCTGCAGGCACGCGCTCAGGCGCTTCCGGGGGAGATCGAGCGTCTTCGCACGCAGTTGATGCAGTTGAGCCAGCGTCATCGGGCCGAGGTCGGGGCGATCGCGACCGTCGCGCGTGATGCGGGGCATCGCTACGATCTCATGGCGCAGCTTCCCCAGTCCCGGTACGCCTTCATCATGTACGGGTGGGCGCCCTCGCGGCAGGTGTTCGCGATTCGTGAGGCCCTGCGCCGGGGGTTTGGGCGGGACGTCATGGTATTCGATGAGCCGGCGCCCGTTCATCATGCCGAGAGCGTGCCCGTGCTCCTCGACAACCCCAGATGGCTGAAGCCCTTCGAGCTGTTTCTCGCCATCTTCGATCCGCCAAAGTACGGGACGTTTGACCCGACGATCTTTTTCGCGATCGGGATGCCGCTGTGGGTCGGTATGATCACCGGCGATGTGGGCTACGGACTGTTTCTCTTGTGGATCACCCTCTGGCTGCGCGCGAAGGCCGTGGTGGGCCGCCCCTGGCGAGCCAGGGTCGCAGGGATGGATTTTGGATTCACCCTCAGCCCCGCCGTGCTGTGGTCGGTGGTCTCTGTGCTCACCTGGATCACCGCCTACACCTTTCTTTTCGGCATCATCTTCGGCGAGTTTTTCGGCAACCTGCCGGAGCGGTTCATCCCCGGGTTTCACCCCTATTTCGACCGTTTGAACCTCATCACCATCTACCTCTACATCTCAATCGGGTTCGGCCTGGCGCAAGTGTACCTCGGTCTCTTCCTGCAAATGGCGAAGGCCGTGCGTCACGGCGAGCGCAAAGAGTTGCTCGAGGCCGTGGCCCTCGCCAGCGGCGGGGGGAGCATCTTCCTGTGGCTCGCCACGCAGGTGCATGTGCTGCCGTCCAGCTTCTTCAGCCCGGTCATGCTGGGAGGCGCGCTGGTATTCCTCCTCTCGCTGATCCTCTCGTTCACCCTGGGGAGCCTGATGTGGGTGATGGAATCCATCTCGACCTTCGGGGCCATCATCTCCTACGCGCGAATCTTTGCCGTCGGCATGGCGTCGCTCGCCTTGGCCATCGTCGCCAACACGCTCGGTGGGGGATACTCTGGGGCGTTCTCCAAAATCGTCCTGGGCATCTTCGTGGGCGCCGTGGCCCATGTGTTGTTCTTCGGGCTCAGCATTATCGGGCACATCCTGCAGCCCGCCCGACTCCATTGGGTCGAGTTCTTCTCCAAATTCAAGTACTATCAGGATACCGGGCATCCGTACCGGCCATTCCAACGGACCGGAGGTGGATAGGGTGAAACGACGGGGGGCGATCTTGGTTCTGCTCTTCATGGCGCTGTACGTGGCGTCGTTTGCGGCGATGGCCGCGGCACAGGAGACGGGGAAGCCCGGCGGTATCGGTATCGGCGCGGGGCTGCTGGGTGTGGGCGCCGGCATCGCGATCGGGTTCGGAGCCGTGGGCACGGGGATCGCGCAGTCGAGGATCGGCGGCGCAGCGGCCGGCGTCGTCGCGGAGCGCCCGGAAATGTTCGGCATCATGCTGGTGCTCCTGGTCATCCCGGAAACGCTCGTGATCTTCGGGTTCGTGATCGCCTTCTTCCTGTATGGGAAGATCTGACCGATTCCGGTGTCGAGAGGCTCGCGATGGGCTCTGAGCTGATCCAACTGCTCGAGCAGGAAGCCCGTGTCGAAAAGGACAAGGTCCTTGCCGACGCGCGCACGCGGGCAGAGGAGATCGTTGCCGCCGCACGCAAGGACGCGGAGGAGATCCTGGCCTCGACTCGCCGGCGGCTAGAGAGCGAGCGGACACAGGCCCGCACTCGGGCCGCGAGCGCGGCAAGCCTTCGCGCCGCGGCCCTCATGCTGGAAGCCAAAGATCAAGCGATCCAGCAGGTGTTTGAGCGGGCCACCGCGGAACTCAAGCGCGCGAGCGAAGATCCCGCGCGTCGGCGGGCGATGCTGCAGCATTTCCTCAGCGAGGCTGTTCAGGGAATCGTCACGCAGGGGGCGACGTTGGAGGTACCCTCGGGAGATGGCGAGGCGGCGAAGGACATGGTCCGGACGCTCCACCTCTCCTTGGAAATCCGAGAGAGCCCCGATGTGAGCGGAGGCGTCCGCCTCACTACCGAGGACCGCCGGATCGCGGTGGAAAACACGATCGCGAGCAGGCTCGGCCGGACGCGATCCGCCCTGGTCTCGCGCGTCGCCGAGATTCTGTGGGGGGCATGAGCCGGAGGACCTGCAAGCCGGGCCGGTAAGCACGATGGGAGACTTTCCGTATATCAACGCGCGCGTCAAAGTGATGAAATCTCGCCTCTTGCCCCAAAGCCGCGTGGAGGAACTTCTTCAGGCCTCCGACCTCGAGGCGTTCATCCAGGGTCTTTCGGAAACGCCATACAATATGGAGCTGCAGGAAGCGCTCACCCGTTTCACGGGGGTGCGGGCGATCGATGAGGCCCTTGCCCAAAACTTCTACCACACCACCCGCCGGATCCTGAGTTTCGCCGACGGGCCTCCCCGCCGGCAGATCGAGGTCGTCCTGCTGCGCTACGATCTTCAGAACCTTCGGGCGATTGTTCGAGGCCGGCACACCGGCAAGACTGAGGACGAGATCCTGGCCACGGTCTATCCGGGCGGGGTGCTGAGCGAGGTCAAGATTCGCGAGTTGCTGGCGCAGCCGGACCTCCGGGCCATCGCCGACACGCTGGTGACGTGGATGCATCCGCTCGGGCGCGCCCTGCGCGACGGCGTCGACGCGGCGCAACGGAGCGGGAGCCTGCTCGATATCGAGATGGCGTTGGACCGGGCCTATGCCCAGTACGGCCTCAGGGTGGTGGATGGGGAGGGGGAGGGTGAGGCGACCTTCCGCCGGCTTCTGGGAGCCGAGATCACCGCCACGAATGTGAAGACGGCGCTGAAACTCCGGCGGATGAAGGAGCTGTCCCGCGAGGAACGGCAGCGGTTCTTCATCCTGGGTGGGGCCCTGTCGATGGACCGATTTCTCACCCTCGCCGATCCGCAATCGAGCCTGGCCGACATCGCTTCCCTCCGTCTGTTCGGCGCCGAGCTCCCCGGGACGGACAACCTCGTGGAGATGGAGCGGGCGATTGACCGGGCGTCGCAGCGGATGGCCGCCCAGCTGTCCCTCGGCGACCCGCTCTCGCTCGACGTCGTGATCGGGTACCTCACGCGTAAGGCCACCGAGGTAAGCAACCTGCGCGTGATCGCCCATGCGAAGCTGTTGGGACTGTCTGCAGACGTCACCCGGCAGGAGCTGGTGGGTGTATAAGGTCGCCGTGATCACCGACAACGAAACCGCCACCGGGTTCCGGCTCGCGGGGATGGAGGTCCGGGAGGCGAGCACGCCTCAGGAGGCGCTCGGGATGATCCGCGAGTACGCCGCCGCCGGCTACGGGTTGTTGATCGTGAACGAGGACCTGCTCGCGGGCACCGACGATGCGCGGGCGCGCCTGCTGCGCGGCCGCGACCTGCCGGTCGTGGTCCCGCTCCCACCGGCGCGCGCACACCTCGAGAGCGGCGAGGCCTACATCGCCCGGTTGGTGAAGGAGCACATCGGCTTCGCCGTGAAGCTGAAGTAACCCACGGAGCCACTCGGCTCTAGAGAGGACGAAACGAGATGGCAGGGACCACGGGAGCGATTACGCGGATCTCCGGCCCGGCGGTGATTGCGGAGGGCTTGGGCGGCGCCCGGATGTACGACATCGTCCGCGTCGGGAAGGAGAAGTTGATCGGCGAGATCATCCGCCTCGACGGCACCACGGCCTTCGTCCAAGTCTACGAAGACACCTCCGGACTGTACATCGGCGAGCCGGTCGAGTCGACGGACGCGCCCCTCGCCCTCGAGCTCGGCCCGGGGATGCTCAGCAGCATCTACGATGGTATCCAGCGGCCCCTCGACAAGATCCGCGAGGCGCAGGGGGATTTCATCTCCCGCGGCGTCATCGTGAGCTCGCTCGACCGCACCAGGCGGTGGACGTTTGTCCCCAAAGTCAAGAAGGGCGACCGGGTCGGGCCGGGAGACATCCTCGGGGAAGTCCAGGAGTACTCGTACGCTCACCGGATCATGGTTCCCCCGGACGCCGCCGAGGATGAGGTCGCGGAGATCAACGCCGGCGAGTTCACGGTGACCGACGTCATCGGGCGCCTCCGCGGTGGACGCGAACTGCGCATGATGCAGACGTGGCCGGTGCGGGTCCCGCGCCCGGCCAAGCGGAAACTCGATCCCACTGAGCTGTTCGTGACGGGGCAGCGGATTCTCGATGTGCTCTTCCCCGTTGCGATGGGAGGCACGGCGGCGGTGCCCGGGCCGTTCGGGAGCGGCAAGACCGTCGTGCAGCAGACGCTCTCCAAGTGGTCGAACGCCGACATCATTGTGTATGTCGGATGCGGCGAGCGGGGCAATGAGATGACCGACGTGCTCACCGAGTTTCCTGAACTGGAAGATCCGCGGAACGGACGACCCCTGATGGAGCGGACCATCCTCGTGGCCAACACCTCGAACATGCCGGTGGCCGCCCGCGAGGCCAGCATCTACACCGGCGTCACGATGGCGGAGTATTTCCGCGACATGGGCTACCGGGTCGCCCTGATGGCCGACTCGACGAGCCGGTGGGCGGAGGCGCTCCGGGAGATCTCATCCCGGCTCGAGGAGATGCCGGCCGAAGAAGGCTATCCCCCGTACCTGGCGAGCCGGCTGTCCGCATTCTACGAGCGGGCGGGCCGGGCGGTCGTGCTGGGCAAGGACGATCGGGTCGGGGCGGTGACGGTGGTCGGCGCGGTGAGTCCGCCCGGCGGCGACCTGTCCGAGCCGGTCACGCAGAGCACGCTCCGGATCGTGGGGACGTTCTGGTCCCTCGACGCGCAACTGGCCTATCGCCGCCACTTCCCCGCGATCAACTGGAACCGGTCCTACAGTCTCTACGAGTCCTTGCTCAACTCCTGGTATCGACAGAACGTCGCCGAGGACTTCACCGACCAGCGCGGCTGGCTCAGCGCGATTCTTTCTCGCGAGGCCAGCCTCCAAGAGGTCGTCCAGCTCGTCGGTCCCGACGCGCTCCAGGATCAGGAGCGACTCATCATCGAGACCGGGAAGATGATCCGCGAGTACTTTCTCCAGCAGAGCGCCTTCAGCGATGTCGATGCCTCCAGCTCGCTCGAGAAGGCCTATTGGATGGTTCGCGGGATCCGCGCATTCAACGAAGCCGCCGGGGCGGCGCTGGACCGGGGGATGACCATCGACGAAATGCTCAACCTGCCCCAGAACGAGCAGATCGCCCGGTTCAAGGAGGTCCCGAACGACAAATTCCGCGCCTACATCGACGGGTTCTTGAAGGAGCTGCCGGCGGCGTTCGGCGAGAAGGCCAAAGGTGAGGCGCCTATCGGGGTATCCCCGGACGGACGGGAAAGCCGGCCGCGGGCCTAGAGGAGGGAGCAGGGTGACGCAGCTATCCACGAAGCGCTACACGAGCATCAATTACATCTCCGGCCCGCTGCTGTTTGTGGAAGGGGCGCGAGATCTCGCCTACGGTGCCATCGTGGAGATCCACGTACAGGACGGGAGCGTCCGGGGCGGACAGGTGATCGAGGTCTCCGAGCGCAACGCGGTGATCCAGGTGTTCGAGGAGACCCGGGGGATGGATCTGGCCAAGACTTCGCTGAGCCTGCGCGAGGACGTCGCCCGCATCGGGGTGAGCCGAGAAATGATCGGCCGGCGGTTCAACGGCCTGGGCGATCCGATCGACGGTCTCCCGCCGATCATCCCGGAGAAGCGGCTGCCGATCCTGGGCGCGCCGATCAACCCCGTCGCCCGCGAGAAGCCCGCGGACTTTATCCAGACCGGGATCTCAACCATCGACGTCATGAACACGCTCGTGCGGGGGCAGAAGCTGCCGATCTTCTCCGGGGCGGGATTGCCGGCGAACGAGATCGCCGCCCAGATCGCCCGCCAGGCCAAGGTGGTCGGCGAGGCCGAGCAGTTCTCCGTCGTGTTCGGCGCCATGGGGATTACCCAGCGTGAGGCCGCCTTTTTCATCCATGAGTTCGAGAGCACCGGCGCCCTGGCCCGAAGCGTCGTCTTCATGAACCTGGCCGATGATCCCACGATCGAACGGCTCATGACGCCGCGCGCCGCATTGACTGTGGCCGAGTACCTCGCCTACGAATTGGATATGCAGGTCCTCGTCATCCTGACCGATATGACGAATTATGCGGAGGCGCTCCGCGAGATCGGCGCGGCCCGCGAAGAGATCCCGGGCCGCCGTGGGTATCCCGGCTATATGTACACCGACTTCGCGAGCATCTACGAGCGGGCCGGCCGCATCAAGGGAAAGAAAGGGACGATCACTCAGTTCCCGATCCTCACGATGCCGGACGACGACATCACCCACCCCATCGCGGATCTCACAGGCTACATCACCGAGGGCCAGCTGGTGTTGAGCCGGCCGTTGCACCGGCAGGGCGTCTATCCGCCCATCAACCCGCTGCCGAGCCTGTCGCGCCTGATGAACAACGGGATCGGCAAGGGTCGGACCCGCGTGGATCACCGCCAGGTGGCGGACCAGCTCTACTCGGCCTACGCCCAGGGGCTCGATCTCCGGCGGCTCGTCGCGATCATCGGCGAGGAGGCGCTGACCGAGAACGACCGCCTCTATCTCCGGTTTGCCGACACGTTTGAGAAGGAGTTTATCGCGCAGGGCTCCGCCGACCGTTCGATTGAAGATTCCCTAACCCTGGGGTGGAAACTGCTCTCGACGTTCCCGAAGGCCGCGCTGACGCGGATCAGCCGCGACCACGTGGACAAGTACTACTTTGGCGAACAGATGGAGAAAATATTGCGGCCTGGCGAAGTTCCCGTGTAACGGAGCGCCGATGATACGTACAACACCGAGATCGGAGGGCGGCGGGAATGGCTGAAACGATCAGCCCAACCCGGATGAATCTGCTGCTGCGCCAGAACCAGGTGAAGTTGGCCCAGCAGGGCGTGGATCTGTTGAAGCGCAAGCGAGACGCCCTCGTGGCCGACTTCTTCAACATCGTGCGGCGCGCGCTAGCCGCGCGCGAGCGGTTGACCAAGTCGGCCGAGGAGGCGTACACGCTGCTCAGCTTGGCCAAAGCCGTGGAGGGACGCGAGGTGCTCGAAGCCGCGGCCCTCGCGGACTCGCGCCGCCTCGAGGTCGAGATCGCGACGAAGAACATCTGGGGGACCCGCATTCCGACGATCACCACGAACGAGGTTCGCCGGTCGATCCTCGCCCGAGGCCAGGATCCGGTGGCCGTGACTGCCCGCACCGTGGAGAGCGCGGATCATTTCGAGGAGGTCGTCGGGGTCCTTCTCGAGGTGGCCAGCACCGAGGTCACGCTCCGCAAAATCGGGGAAGAGATCAAGAAGACGACGAGGCGCGTCAACGCGCTCGAGCAGGTCGTGATCCCGCGCATCCGCGGTGAGATTCGCTATATCCGGGACGTGCTGGAGCAACGGGCACGCGAGGACGTCTTTCGCCTGAAGCGGATCAAGAAGAAGCTGGAGGCGAAGGCGGGCGCAGCCGGATAGACCCTGCCGCGGTTTTCCGCGCGGGCGCGTGGACGCGTGGACGCGCACGCTCGAGGCGATCCTGGACGCTCCCGGCGTCGTGGTGATGCTTGGCGCCGTGGACGTGGGAAAGACCACTACAGCGACCGCGATTGCGAGCGCGGTCATCTTGGCCAATCGGCGCACCGCGGTCGTGGATACGGATGTCGGTCAATCCGATATCGGCCCCCCCACCACCGTGGGCCTTGCGGTGCCGCGGCGGCCCGCGAGGCAGATGCGGGAGTGGGGCACACTCGCCGCGTTCTTTGTCGGGGACACGTCTCCGCGGGATGTTTATCCGTATTTGATTGAGGGCGCGATCCGCTCGATCGAGGAAGCTCGGGCTCGACGGGCTGAGGTCATCGTGATGGATACCACGGGTTGGGTTGAGGGCGCCGCCGCCGTCGCAGCAAAAACCCGCAAGCTCCGGCGAATCGATCCGCAACACGTGGTGGCGATCCAGCGCCACGGCGAGGTGGAGCCCATTCTTGAGCGGCTCCCCCGCCGCATCGCCGTCCACCGCCTGCGGCCGTCTCCCCGCGTCCGCCGCCGGTCCCGTCATGTCCGACGGGCCGCGCGGGCCAGGCGGTTCCAGCAGTATTTCCTGCGCGCGCGTCCCCACACGCTGCCGCTGGAGACGCTGTTGGCGGACCGGCTCGCCGTATATGAGGGCCGGGAAGTCCCCCAGGCGAGGATGCTGACGGTCATCCCCGCGTGGGCGCTCCAGCATCTTCTCGTCGGGCTGGCTGATCGCGAAGGCTGGCTCCGCGCGCTCGGGTCGGTCGTCGAGACGGCGCCCGCTCAGCGAACGGTAACCGTGATGGCGCCGGTGCGGTCCCTCGCCGGCGTCAGCGCCCTGCAGTGGGGCGTGCTTAGGGTCGCGCCTTCCGGCATCGAGGGGGGGCGCCTTACATGAGTGGGCAAAGGAATCAGCCGACCCCCATGGAAGGGAACCGCCCGGCATGCAAGGACACGCAACTATTCAGGGTACAGGGAGGCCAGGCATGGCGCGGATCGGGATCAACGGATTTGGCCGGATCGGCCGGCAAGTGCTTCGCGCAATCCTTGAGCGACATCCGTCCCTCGAAGTGGTCGCGGTCAACGATCTGACCGACGTTCGGACGAACGCGCACTTGTTCAAGCACGACAGCACGTACGGACAATTTCCGGGGACGGTAGAGGCGCAAGACGGGAAGATCGTCATTTCCAAGCGTCCCATCACCGTGCTCTCCGAGCGCGACCCGGCGAAGCTCCCCTGGCGGGATCATGGAGTCGAGCTCGTGATCGAATCGACCGGCCGGTTCACGGACGCCAAAAAGGCGGCCGGACATCTCGACGGAGGCGCCAAGCGCGTCGTGATCAGCGCGCCCGCCACGAACGAGGACGTGACGGTGAACATGGGCGTGAACCACACCGCGTACGATCCCGCAAAACACCGCGTCATCAGCAACGGCTCATGTACGACCAACTGTCTGTCCGTAACCGCGATGGTCCTCAGCCGAACCTTCGGGATCAAGGCGGGGTTCATGAACACGGTGCACTCCTACACCAACGACCAAGTCCTTCTTGACGTGGTGCATTCCGACTTGCGTCGCGCCCGCGCAGCGGCGCTCAATATCATTCCCACCACCACCGGCGCCGCGAAAGCGATTTTTCTGGTCCTCCCGGAACTCAAGGGGAAGCTGAACGGGCTGGCGCTGCGCGTTCCCACCCCCACGGTGTCGGTGGTCGATCTCACGGTGACCCTCGAGAAGCCGGCGGCCGCGGAGGAGATCAACCGGGCCTACAAGCGAGCGTCTGAGGAAGAGCTCAAGGGCTACCTCGGTTACTCGGACGAGCCGCTCGTCTCCATGGACTATAAGGGCGATCCGCGCAGCGGGATCATCGACGCGTTGTCGACGATGGTTGTGGGGGACGCGGTCAAGGTCCTTTCCTGGTACGACAACGAGTGGGGCTATTCATGCCGGGTCGCCGACCTCGCTGCCTACATGAGTAGCCGCGGGTTGTGAGAAAGAAGACCGTTCGAGATATCGATGTCTCCGGCCGCCGAGTCTTCGTCCGGGTCGACTTCAACGTCCCCCTCGAAGACGGACGGATCACCGACGATCACCGCATCAGCGCGGCGCTCCCCACGATCACCTACCTTCGCGACCACGGGGCGGCCGTGATTCTGGCGTCGCACCTGGGCCGCCCCAAGGGACCGGATCCATCGCTGCGGATGGACCCCGTGGCCCAACGGCTGGGGGAGCTGCTTCGACAGCCGGTTCGTAAGCTCGATGATTGCGTCGGCCCCGAGGTCGACGCCGCTGTCCGCACGATGCGGCCGGGGGACGTGGTGCTTCTCGAGAACCTGCGGTTTCACAAGGAGGAAGAGGCCAACGATGCGGCCTTTGCCCGCGCCCTTGCCGGGAACGCCCAGATCTATGTGAACGACGCCTTCGGGACGGCCCACCGCGCCCACGCCAGCACCGTGGGGGTGGCGAAACTCCTCCCGGCCGTGGCAGGGCTCTTGATGGAGCGCGAACTCACGTTTCTTGGAAAAGTCCTCGAGGCCCCTACGAAGCCATTGGTCGTGATCCTTGGCGGGAAGAAGGTGGAAGACAAGATCGGGGTGATCCGGAATCTCCTCCGGCTCGCCCAAACGATGCTGATCGGCGGTGGGATGTGCTACACGTTCCTCCGGGCCGCGGGGGGCCGGGTCGGAGCGTCGCTGTGCGAGGAGGATAAACTCGACCTCGCCCGTGAGTTGCTGGCGGACGCGGAGCGCCGGGGTATTCGCCTGATGCTCCCGCTGGATGTCGTCGCGGCGCAGCGGGTGGCCGCCGACGCCTCCGTGCGCGTGGTGGACGCTCGGGAGATCCCCGACGGGTGGATGGGGCTCGACATTGGATCTCGGACGGAAGCGACGTTCGGCGCGCCGATCGCGGCGGCGGGAACAATCTTGTGGAACGGTCCGATGGGGGTCTTTGAGTTGGCCCCGTTCGCCGGCGGAACGCGGGCGATCGCGCGCGCCGTGGCAGAGTCCTGCGCCGAATCGATCGTGGGAGGCGGGGACACGGCGTCCGCCGTCGAGCAGTTTGGTCTCGCCGCCAAGATGACGCACGTTAGCACCGGTGGGGGGGCGACTCTGGAGTTCATGGAAGGGAAGGTCCTGCCAGGCGTGGCTGCGCTCCAGGACGCTGCGTAACCATGCGGACTCCGCTCATCGCCGGCAACTGGAAGATGTACCTGATCATCGCGGAGGCGCTTCGCCTTGTCGACGAGATGAAGGCGG